>Ga0182010_10001250_pt1 | contig 13644 bp, 8 predicted proteins | sample 611E1MmetaG_FD_120488 | JGI IMG/M metagenome (GOLD analysis project Ga0182010, IMG submission 120488) | Permafrost microbial communities from Stordalen Mire, Sweden - 611E1M metaG | ecosystem: Environmental > Terrestrial > Soil > Wetlands > Permafrost | place: Sweden: Stordalen | collected...
AGCATTTACTACCACATTTGAAGACCTTCATGGGCTTAAGCAATTACCAGGGCTCGCGGTGCAGAGATTAATGGCAAAAGGATATGGTTTTGGAGCTGAGGGAGATTGGAAAACAGCCGCCCTTGTACGCTCAATGAAAGTTATGTCAATGGGACTGAAAGGCGGAACATCATTTATGGAAGATTACACTTATCATTTCGATCCGAAAGGAATGAGAGTTCTCGGGGCTCATATGCTTGAAGTTTGCCCCACAATTGCACTCGCCAAACCTGCAATTGAGATACATCCGCTTTCAATCGGCGGGAAAGAGGATCCTGCACGTCTTGTCTTTAAGACAGCTCCTGGTAAAGCAATCAATGTTTCAGTCATTGACCTTGGAAACAGGTTCCGTATGATTGTGAATGAGGTTGAAGTCGTAAAATGCCCGGATATGCCAAACCTCCCGGTTGCCAGCGTGCTATGGAAACCGCTTCCTGATTTGAAAAGAGGCGCTGCAGCATGGATATTGGCAGGTGGAGCTCATCACACAGGATTCAGCACATCAATAAATTCAGAATACCTCGAGGACTTTGCCGGAATGATGGGGATAGAATATGTACTTATCGGAGAGAAATGTGATCTTGCTTCTCTTAAAAATGAATTGAGATGGAATGAAATATATTATCATATCTCTGAAGGGATATCCTGACCCCAGGTGTCAGTGCTTATCAAACACAGAAAGAAACTTTTTTTTAAAATGCAATATTATCCGCACGGTACAAAGCATCTTATTGCGGTTGACTGTATCATATTTGGTTATGATATACTTGAAAAGGAGATAAAACTTCTCCTTTTTAAACGTATTGTTGAACCTGCCAAAGGCAAATGGTCACTCGCCGGTGGATTCGTTGACCCTGATGAAAGTCTGGATGAGGCAGCAAGCAGGATTCTACGAAAACTTACGGGTTTGGATTCTGTCTATATGAAGCAATCTTATGCCTATGGAGAGACTGACAGAGATCCCGGTGACAGGGTAATCTCCGTTGCCTATTTTGCTCTTATAACCATAAGGGATATCGATAAGGAACTCGCTGAGAGGAATGGAGTTAGCTGGCGTTCATTATCAAGATTACCTGATCTGATCTTTGACCATCCTTTAATGGTCAAACGCGCGCTTGCCGATCTTCAGAATCAGGTTAAGATCAGACCTGTTGGATTTGAGTTGCTTCCGGAGAAATTTACACTCGTTCAGTTGCAGGATCTTTATGAAGCTATTTATCAGAGGAAAGTAGATAAAAGAAATTTCAGAAAAAAAATATTGTCAATGGGAATTCTTGAAAAACTCGATGAGAAAGAGAGGGAGACTTCAAAAAAAGGAGCTTTTTATTATAAGTTTAATGAGGGCGCTTATAAGAGATTAAAACAGAATGGTTTCTATTTTAACCTTGATGTAAACTAAAAATAAGTGCCTTGAGTGCTTAAAGATTGGAGTGACTAAAGTTAAAAAAGATGCTTGAGAAACTTAAAAACGTTGTATTCAGAGCCAATCTCGATCTGGTTGAAAATGGATTGGTCATTCATACCTGGGGTAATGTAAGCGGAAGGGATAAGAAAAGCGGACTTATCGTAATTAAACCGTCAGGAGTGAACTACAATTCCATGAAACCTGCCGATATGGTTGTGATTGATAAGGAGGGAAATGTTGTAGAGGGAAAATATAAACCTTCAACTGACGCCCCAACTCACCTGTTACTCTATAAAGCTTACAAGTCACTGGGAGGAGTGGTCCATACTCACTCATCCTACGCTACCGCATGGGCTCAGGCAGGGAGAGCGATCCCTCCATTTGGGACAACCCATGCAGACCACTTTTATGGAGAAGTCCCATGCACCAGATTAATGACAAGAAAGGAAACGGAGATTGACTACGAGATCAATACAGGGAAAATCATAATCGAAAAAATGGGAGGCATAGATCCAATGATTATACCCTCCGTACTTGTTAATGGTCATGGTCCGTTTTGTTGGGGAGCAGACCCTGAAAATGCAGTGTATACTGCAATCGCTCTGGAAGAGATTGCAAAAATGGCATTTTATACAGTGTTGTTGGGTAAAACGGAACCAATAGATAAATTTTTGCTTGATAAACATTTTAAGAGGAAACATGGCAATGATGCGTATTATGGACAAGACAAGGGCCCCCCATCTCCCCTAAAGGGGGGCTAATACTCTGCATTCAAGTGAAAATCACCATTATTACACAGAATTATTCCCCCTTAGGGGGACGTCCCGATAGCTATCGGGAGCTAAGCGGCCAGGGGGTTTACGGTTAAAAATAAAGTTCAATATTTAAAATATGGCAAAAAAATATGTTATCGGAATCGATTATGGTACCGACTCAGTACGGTCGGTAATTGTTGATACAACAAATGGTAAGATTATCGGAACATCTGTATTTGAGTACCCAAGATGGAAGAAAGGTCTATTTTGTGATCCATCTATCAATCAGTTTCGCCAGCACCCCCTTGATTATATTGAGGGTCTCGAACAATCGGTAAAAGGAGCGCTTTCCAGATTGTCTCCTGATGTGATAAATAACATTGTCGGAATTACTGTTGACACCACCGGGTCAACTCCTGTGGCAGTCGATAAGGAAGGAACTCCTCTGTCCCTTAAAAGTGAATTTGGAAACAATCCCGATGCCATGTTCGTTTTGTGGAAGGATCATACTGCCGTAAAGGAAGCCTCTGAGATCAACACTCTTGCCAGAAAATGGGGTGGAGTCGACTTTACAAAATTCGAAGGAGGGATTTATTCATCGGAATGGTTCTGGGCCAAAATACTCCATGTTCTGCGTCATAGCGATCTGGTGAGGGAGAATGCATGGTCGTGGGTTGAACACTGCGACTGGATACCAGGGTTGCTGACAGGGAATACAGATCCTCTGAAATTGAAAAGAAGTCGCTGTGCAGCAGGTCATAAGGCGATGTGGCATGAAGAGTTCGATGGTTTACCTGATAATAAGTTTCTAATTAAACTCGATCCTCTTCTATCAGGTCTGAGGGAAAGACTTTACAACGATACTTACACATGTGATATTGAGGTTGGAAATCTGTCATCTGAATGGGCAAAGAGACTTGGTTTGGGAACTGATGTAAAAGTTGGTGTTGGCACATTTGATGCACATACCGGAGCCGTTGGCGGAGAAATAAAACCCTATCAACTCGTTAAAGTAATGGGTACATCAACATGCGATATGATTGTAGCTCCTATGTCGGAAGTTGGCGACAAACTTGTTGCAGGTATTTGCGGACAAGTGGACGGGTCTATTATCCCAGGAATGCTTGGCCTCGAAGCAGGGCAGTCAGCCTTTGGAGATATCTATGCATGGTTTGGTCAGTTGCTTATGTGGCCCGTGAACAATATAATATCGGATATGAACTGGCTCGATGAAAAATCCAGGAAAAAAATAAAGGAGGAAACTGCAGATAAGATCATTACAGAATTAAGCAAACAGGCTGAATTACTTCCCTTCGAAGAAACTTCTATAATTGCACTTGACTGGATGAATGGCAGGCGGACACCAGATGCCAATCAGGCACTGAAGGGTGCTCTTACAGGATTATCGCTTGGATCTGACGCACCAAGAATCTTTAAAGCACTGGTAGAAGCAACTGCTTTCGGTTCAAAAAGGATTAATGATAGATTTATATCTGAAGGCATACGGATCGACGGAGTAATAGCTATCGGAGGTGTTGCAAAGAAAAATCCTTTCGTTATGCAGATTGTAGCGGATGTTCTTAATATGCCTATAAAAGTTGCAGTTTCCGACCAAACTTGTGCGCTGGGTTCAGCCATGGCTGCATCGGTAGTTGCAGGAGTTTATAACGATATTCCTTCTGCTCAGAAAGCAATGGGAGGCGGTTTCGAAAAGGAATATCTTCCTGATCCTGCCAGAGCTGAAAAATATGAAACTCTGTTTAAAAAATATAAAGAACTTGGTTCATTTATTGAAAACGGTGTACATTCTTAAGCCATAATATTATATGCACCTTAATGCCACATAGACGCTAAGACGCTAAGTAAAAATAATGAAAGATAAATCTTACACTATTATTTGTTATGAAAAAATCAATCATTCTTTTATCAGTTTTGTTCCTGATTAACAGCACTCAGGGTAACTCACAGAAAGACGACCAGGCGACAGTAAACCAGCTGATAATTGTTGCAAATCATACCGGTCCAGTAATCAGTAAAGACATTTACGGACATTTTTCAGAACACCTCGGGAATTGTATTTACGGAGGTCTGTGGGTTGGAACTGAATCGAAAATCCCGAATACCTACGGCATCAGAAATGATGTTCTTTTCGCACTGCGGGAGATTAAAGTACCAAACCTCCGATGGCCGGGAGGTTGCTTTGCAGATACCTACCACTGGAAAGATGGCATTGGTCCAAAAGAAAAAAGAGCTTCTATTGTTAACACAAACTGGGGTGGGGTTACTGAGGACAATTCCTTTGGAACACATGAGTTTATGAAACTGACAGAATTGCTTGGCTGTGATGCCTATATTAACGGAAATGTAGGATCAGGTTCAGTTAAAGAGATGGCTGAATGGATTGAATATCTTACTTCTGACGCAGTTACCCCAATGACTAATCTTCGTAAAGAAAATGGTCGTGATAAGCCCTGGAAAATAAAATACTTCGCCATAGGTAATGAAAACTGGGGTTGCGGAGGAAACATGACAGATGCGTTTTATGCAAATACAATGAGACAATACTCAACATTTCTAAGGGACTACTCCGGAAATCAGCTTTATCGGGTAGCCTGCGGACCTTCCGATTACAATTTTGCCTGGACAGAAACATTGATGAAAGATGCAGGAACCCGCTCAATGTTTCAGGGATTGTCAATTCATTATTACTCAGTTGTTGATGGATGGGATTTTAAAGGATCTGCTACTAAATTCGATGAACATGAATGGTTCGAAACGATGAGGTTGAATCTGCAGATGGATTTTATAATCAAAGGACATTCAGCTATTATGGATCGCTATGATCCCGGCAAAACGAAAGGACTCGTTGTTGATGAATGGGGCAATTGGTTTAATGTTGAACCAGGAACCAACCCGGGCTTTCTTTATCAGCAGAATACAATGCGCGATGCAATTACTGCTGCAATACATTTGAATATTTTTAACCAGCATGCCGACAGGGTAAAGGCTGCAAACCTTGCTCAGATGGTTAATGTACTTCAATCTGTAATACTTACAAAGGATGATAAAATGGTTCTGACACCAACCTATTGGGTCTTCAGAATGTTCAGGGTCCATCAGGAAGCAAAGCTGCTTAATCTTGACCTCAGATGTGAAGATTACTCATATGGAGGTAAGCAGATTCCCGCTATATCGGCTTCAGCATCTGTGGACAAAGAAGGTAAAGTGCATATCTCTCTTGCAAATCTTAACCCTGATAAACCAATAACAGTAACATGTCATATAATAGGAGAATCATTTAAAAAGATATCAGGAGAAGTTCTGACCGCAGGCGAAATGAATTCATATAATAGTTTTGAAAACCCTGAAACAGTAAAACCTGATTCATTCAATGGATTTACACTGAAAGATGGGATATTGAGCATTACAATGCCATCCAAATCGGTGGTTGTTTTGGAACTTACAAAATAGATGAAGCTGGCCCCTCTCCCGCTAAAGCGGGATCTCCCCTAAAGGGGAGCTAAATTGTGGAGGTAAGCAGAATTTCACTTGTGTCCAGAAATTTGCCCCCCTTTAGGGGGGATGGGGGGCAAAAAAAGTATGACAAAGAGAATAATTATCTATAAAGCAAAGCTTATGAAAAAATCAATCAGTATAATTTTACTTTTTGCATGTATTTTTTCCTTTCTTTCTGAATGTAAAAATAAATCTTCTGTCAGAGCAGATTATCCTATTCAGCCCGTACCATTTACCGCAGTTAAGCTTACCGATAATTTCTGGGCCCCAAGGATTAAAAAGAATGCTTTGGTAACAATTCCGATTGCTTTTGGTTACTGTGAATCGACAGGCAGAGTGAAAAATTTTGAAATTGCTGCAGGTCTTGATACCGGAAAATTCCAGACAATATACCCATTCGACGATTCGGATGTATTTAAGATAATTGAAGGTGCCAGTTATTCACTTCAGACCTTTTCCGATCCGAAACTTGAAGCATATCTTGATACCTTAATCCATAAGATAGGACTGGCTCAGGAGCCCGACGGTTATCTTTATACCAATCGCACAATTGCGGAGAAACATGGCGGTGCCGGACTTCATGAATGGGCAGGTAAAAACAGATGGGAAATGGATTCAGTGCTCAGCCACGAGCTTTATAACCTTGGTCATCTCTATGAGGCGGCAGTTGCTCACTACCAGGCGACCGGTAAAAGAACCCTGCTTAATATAGCTTTGAAATCTGCCGATCTTGTCAATAAGGATTTTGGTAATGACAGGATTAAAGTATATCCGGGACACCAGGTGATTGAAATGGGACTTGTAAAACTTTACAGGGTTACAGGAGAGAAAAAGTATCTCGATCTGGCAAGATTTTTCCTTGATATCCGTGGTCCGCATGGGCAGGCATACAATCAAGAAAATCTGAAACCAGTTGATCAGACAGAAGCTGTCGGTCATTCTGTCAGAGCGACTTATATGTATTCAGGTATGGCCGATATAGCTGCAATTGAAAATGATGCCGCTTATCTGAATGCGATTACCAAAATATGGGGAGACCTTATTTACGGGAAAATGTATCTTACCGGAGGCATTGGAGCTTCCGGCGGAAATGAAGGATTTGCCGATCCTTTTGTACTCCCCAATATGTCAGCTTATTGCGAGACATGCGCCTCAATTGGGGATATCTTTTTCAATCACAGGCTTTTCCTTCTGCACGGACAGTCGAAGTATATCGACGTCCTTGAAAAAACGCTATATAACTCAATGCTTTCAGGAGTGTCTTTATCGGGTGACAGATTTTTTTATCCTAATCCTCTGGAATCCAGTGGTCAGCACCTGCGGCAGGCATGGTTTGGATGTGCATGCTGCCCTTCAAATGTTGCCAGGTTTGTTCCGGCTATTCCCGGTTATATATATGCTGTGACAGATAAAGAACTTTATGTAAATCTTTTCATCTCGAATGAAGCTAGTATAAGCCTTGGCAAAAGGAAGGTGAATATTTCCCAAAAAGCAAATTTCCCATGGGATGGTAAAGTTGAAATAAGTGTTAATCCTGAGATAAGAGGGAAATTTATTATGAAGATCAGGATCCCGGGATGGGCTCAGAACGAGGCTCTTCCCGGAGGGCTTTATAAATTTGCCGATGAGGATGCTGAACCAGTAAAACTTGTGATTAACGGAAAAGATGCTGAGCTAAAAATAGTGGACGGATATGCTGTAATTTCCAGGAGATGGAAATCGGGAGATAAAATTGATATTGATTTTCCAATGCCGGTCCGTAAGGTCATTGCTGACGAGAAAGTTAAAGAAGACAAGGATAAAGTTGCATTTCAGCGGGGTCCTCTTATTTTCTGTGCGGAATGGCCTGATAACAATACTGGAAATGTACTGGATCTGGTTATAAAAAAGAATGCTTCATTCACAACAGAATTTGAGCCTTCTCTCCTTGAAGGCACACAGGTAATTAAGACCTCAGGTGTTCAGACAAAAAAAACTCTTGACGGCAAAGTCGAGTCACTGAGTGAAGAACCTGTTAAATTAATTCCCTATGCTCTATGGAATAATCGTGGAGCAGGTCAGATGATGGTCTGGTTTCCTACATCAGTTACATCATCGCATCCATTGCCTGCACCAACTATTGCTAATCGGAGTAAAATAAAAGCAAGTAAGATCACAAAAGAACTTTCTGCAATAAATGATCAGACAGAACCTGCAAGCTCGAACGATCATTCACTCTCATATTATCACTGGTGGCCGGAAAAGGACAAATTGGAATGGATTGAGTATGATTTTGATAAACTTGAGACGATTTCTAAAACAAAAGTTTATTGGTTTGATGATGGACCCGACGGAGGTTGCCGGATACCCGATTCATGGGAAATTCTGTACCTGAACGGCAACATATGGCAATCGGTCAGCACAGGAATGGCTTATAAAGTGACAAAAAACGGATGGGATTCTCTGGTCTTTAATCCTGTAAAAGCGTCTGCTATCAAACTAAAAGTTAAATTGAACAAAGATTTTTCCAGTGGAATTTATGAATGGATAGTGGAGTAATTATTATGAAAAAAATAATATTATTCCTGCTGATAATAAGCCTGATACTGGTTACCTGTTGTAAATCATTCAGGTCCGACAAGAGATTTTCAGCAACAGGAAACTCTGGTTCTGAAGATGCATATTATATTGATAACAAGATTGGAGATGACAGGAATCCCGGAACTATTAAAAAACCTTTAAAATCAATAAGTGAAGTTAATCTCCGGCTTCAAAAGAGGGTAGCAGATATATATTTCTCAGGTGGAGAGATCTTTGACGGTACATTATTATTGAATTCTATTCAGGGACCAAAAACAAATCCAATAAAGATAAATTCATGGGGTAATGGTAAAGCTGAAATACAAGGAGGAAACACTGAAGCAATAAAAATTGAAAACTGCCAGAACCTTTGGATTACAGATCTGGATATCAGAGGAAATGGGAGAAATAATGGTAACAAAACCAATGGTTTGTCAATCTCTCGTTCCCGGAATTGTATGATTCGGAATGTAAAAGCAACAGGATTTCAGAAGTCAGGTGTTGATCTATATGATTGCACTGAAACATCTGTTGAAAAAGTTTATGCTGCCGATAATGGTTTCTGCGGCATAAATATTATGGGTTCTGCAAGGAATCTTTCACGCAATATTTTTGTAAGGGACTGCAAGTCTGAAAACAATCCCGGTGATCCGACCAATCTTGATAATCATAGCGGGAACGGTATTCTTGCAGGAGTCTCAGACAGTGTGACAATTGATCATTGCAGCGCAACTAATAATGGCTGGGATATGCCACGCCAGGGAAACGGACCGGTTGGGATATGGACCTGGGAGAGCGATCATGTTACTATCCAGTACTGTATCAGCTATAAGAATAAAACGGCAAAAAATGCAAAGGATGGCGGAGGATTTGATCTCGATGGAGGGGTTACAAATTCAGTAATTCAATATTGTCTGTCATATGGAAACCAGGGTGCCGGGTATGGATTATTTCAATACGCAGGAGCTTCTTCCTGGTCAAACAATACTATACGTTATTGTGTAAGCATAAATGATGCTCAGACAACTGAAGGGTCTGGCAGTATTTTCATCTGGAATGGGTCAGATGATATTCAGCAGCTTACTAATTGCATGATATATAATAATGTAATATTTAATTCCGGAGCTCCTTTAGTAAGTTTTGAAAGCTCATCAATACATAAGAACTTTATGTTCTGCAATAATATTTTTGAGGGTTCGGATCATCCGATAGCCGGGATAAACAAAGGTAGTAAATTTCTTGGGAATGACTGGTGGAATATTCAGGGAGGGAGCAAATTCATGGATTTCAACAATCTTGCTGACTGGGCTAAAGCAACAGGACAGGAAATGCTCAAAGGAAACATGGCAGGAATGCAAAAAGACCCTGAATTTAAAGGTCCAATGCTTACTGATATAACTGATCCTTATCAGCTTGAAAAACTTTATTGCTATACCTTATTGCCCGGTTCCCCACTTAAAAATAAAGGACTTAATCTTAAATCCATTTTGAATTTAATGCAACCTTTGAGAGATTTTTTTGGGAACACCGTACCCCTTGGTGATGAGGCTGAACCTGGAATATGCGAAATGAAATGATGTTGTATAGACAGGTCTCAGACCTGTCTATATGTTAAAATGGTTGATTTAAACGATAATATATTTGACTGAAACATTAATACATTTGCTTAAAAGATTCATATTTTATGATTGGAAAGTATTTAATATTTGAACCCGAAGCGGAGGGAAGCTTTAGTGAGGAATGGAAGCAGTGTCTGAAACAGATTATATACAAGCGGGAGACGGGCTTCACGCTTATTAAACTTAATGTTTTTACAGATCAGCCTGACTACGAAACATATATAAGAGTCAGAAAGGAAATAGGAAAATCAATTCAAAATGCTTTTGGTAAACTATATCCGGCCTTTAATATTACGGTTCATCCACCTGAAAAACCCTGGAAAGTGGTTGTTGAAGCCGGATATGCAGAATCTGATCCGTCTGAAATATCAACAAATTTCTGGAATTCTATTCCTTATATAGTTTACACGTCAGATCGAGGTAAAGAGGTATGGGCCGGTGGTCTCGGCTTCGGACTTTTTTCTTCCGATATAAAAAGTGCTGCCAGAGCTGCCTTCGATCAGATGAAGGCAATCCTTGATGCTGAGGGAATGTCATTTGATCATCTTGTACGTCAATGGAATTATATCGGCCAAATTCTGGAAATTAAACATGGATATCAGAATTATCAGATTTTCAATGAAGTAAGGAATGAAGTTTATCATAAATACCGGACGATACACGGATATCCTGCCGCCACAGGAATAGGAATGAAATTCGATGGAGTCAGCCTTGATTTTTGCGCTGTCATGGCAAAAGAAACAGTAACTATTAAACCCATTGATAATCCTAACCAGGTGAATGCTTATGAATACGGACAAGAGGTTCTGAAAGGAGTTGTAGGTAAAGGGAGATCGATTAAGCATCCTCCGCAATTTGAACGTGCGCTCCTCATGACAAGCAAGATCCAATCTACACTATTTATATCTGGCACAGCTTCAATTATCGGGCAGGACACCATCGGAATAGGAGATGTTGAGAAACAAACTATTGTTACTCTAGACAATATAAGCAAACTTACAGATAAGAAGAGTATAGGACAAATAATCACCAATACCGATATTGAATGGGGAAAATTTATTCTTCTAAGAGTTTATGTGAAAAATCAGGACGATTTTATTAAAGTAAAGGCGATTTGCAGGGAACGTTTTCCTGATGTTCCTTCAGTTTTTATCGAATCAGATATCTGCCGCGATAATCTTCTGGTTGAGATAGAGGCAGAATTTTTAATAAATAATTAGATGTGAGAGGATTATAATTAATTAAGCTTATCATGAAACCCGATTTCAAATCAAGATTGAAAATCCTTAATGAGGAACATCAGAAATTATTGACACGAAAAAACGAAAGAATAGAACCGGGGAATGGAATATTCTTCAGATATAAATATCCTATTCTTACCGGTGATCATGCACCTTTATTCTGGAAATATGATCTTAATCCGGATACAAATCCTCGTTTGATGGAACGTTTTGGCATTCATGCTGCTTTTAATGCAGGGGCAATAAAATATGACAGGAAATATATCCTTGCTGTTCGTGTAGAAGGTAATGACAGAAAATCTTTTTTCGCGATAGCTGAAAGCCCTAACGGAATTGATAATTTCCAGTTCTGGGACTGGCCAATAACCATGCCTGAAACAGAAACTCCCGATACAAATGTTTACGATATGCGTCTTACACGACATGAAGACGGGTGGATATATGGGATTTTCTGTTCTGAAAGAAAAGATCCATCTGCTCCTGCCGGTGATCTCTCTTCAGCCGTAGCTGCTGCTGGTATTTCGCGAACACATGATCTTAAAACATGGGAAAGGCTTCCCGATCTTAAAACCAGGAGTCAGCAACGAAATGTAGTGCTTCATCCTGAATTTGTTAATGGCAAGTATGCTTTGTATACCCGTCCTCAGGATGGATTTATTGATGCAGGTTCAGGAGGTGGAATTGGCTGGGCACTTATTGATGATATCACACATGCAGAGATAATAGAAGAAAAGATCATCAATTTCCGCTATTATCATACTATTAAAGAACTGAAAAACGGCGAGGGGCCACATCCTGTGAAAACACCTGAAGGATGGCTGCACCTGGCTCATGGCGTACGAGGCTGTGCAGCAGGTATGCGATATGTTCTCTATCTCTATATGACCGATTTAAAGGATCCTTCAAACCTTATTGCCGAACCTGCAGGATTTTTTATGGCTCCCGAAGGTGAAGAAAGAGTTGGTGATGTTTCGAATGTATTATTTGCTAATGGATGGATCATCGACGACGACGGATCTGTATTTATTTATTATGCTTCGTCAGATACCAGAATGCATGTTGCAAAATCAACTCTGGATAATTTAGTCGATTATTGTCTGAATACTCCTGAAGATGGTTTACGGTCACCGGCTTCAGTTGAAACTCTGAAAAAACTGATTGACAGTAACCTTAAATTGCAGAATTTGAAATAGTTTTTATAACCTCTTTTATATCTATCTCTATGATCGCACAAAAGCTGAAACTGAAAGAAAAGATCGGATATGGGTTTGGTGACGCCGCCAGCTCAATGTTCTGGAAACTTTTCTCAATGTATTTGATGTTTTTCTATACCGATGTTTTCGGGATTTCTGCGACACTTGTCGGAACAATGTTCCTGGTTACAAGGATTTGGGATGCTGCATTCGATCCCTTCGTCGGTATCATTGGAGATCGGACGGAGAGCCGGTGGGGGAAATTCAGACCATACCTGTTATGGGTTGCAGTACCATTCGGTATCATCGGGGTACTGACATTCACAACCCCTTCATTTACACAGTCAGGCAAAGTGATATATGCATTCATTACCTATTCCTTAATGATGATGGTGTATTCCATGATCAACGTACCTTATGCTTCACTTATGGGAGTTATGACTGCAGATGGAAAGGAGAGGACCAGTCTGGCTACTTTCAGATTTATTTTTGCTTTTGGGGGAAGTCTCCTTGTACTTGCACTGGCGGAACCACTGGTTGATATCTTCAGTAAACTGGGAAAAGGAGGAGTTAACCTTCAGCAGGGATGGCAGCTGGCAGCAGTTGTATTCGCTATCATAGCAATTACATTCTTTATGTTCACTTTTTCGTGGACCAGAGAACGGATAAAACCTGTAACAGTAAAAACTTCTCTGAAAAAAGATCTGAACGACCTCCTGCATAATTCTCCCTGGTTCATCCTGCTGGGTGCCGGAATCGCTGCAATATTTTTTAATTCTATCCGCGACGGAGCAGCAATCTATTATTTTAAATACTATATCCAGGGTCAAAGTGCCTTCTCAATAAAAGCTATTAACCTCACATTTACACTCAGCAGTCTTTATTTTGTACTCGGACAGGCTGCAAATATTGTAGGAGTAGTTCTTGCAAAACCTGTTTCAGACAGGATTGGCAAAAAATACACTTTCCTCTATGCCATGCTATTTGCAGCTGTATTCAGTATTGGCTTTTACTGGCTCGACAGGAACAGCGTTAGCTTAATATTTGTATTTCAGTTTTTAATAAGCATGAGTGCAGGTATTATCTTTCCTCTTGTCTGGTCAATGTATGCTGATGCTGCCGACTATTCGGAATGGAAAACCGGTCGACGGGCAACAGGTCTTGTATTCTCGGCTTCTTCCATGTCGCAGAAATTCGGATGGACACTGGGCGGGGCGCTCACCGGCTGGCTCCTGGGATACTATGGTTTCAAGGCCAATGTGGCACAAACAGGCGATGCGCTTGGTGGGATCAGGCTCATGTTAAGCTTCCTGCCTG
>Ga0182010_10001252_pt1 | contig 13633 bp, 10 predicted proteins | sample 611E1MmetaG_FD_120488 | JGI IMG/M metagenome (GOLD analysis project Ga0182010, IMG submission 120488) | Permafrost microbial communities from Stordalen Mire, Sweden - 611E1M metaG | ecosystem: Environmental > Terrestrial > Soil > Wetlands > Permafrost | place: Sweden: Stordalen | collected...
GAGAGCGGAGCGAGAAGTCAGCAGAGGCCGTCGTATCCCGCCGGAGGCGGGAGAAGGGCCAGACGGAAGGGAGAGCGAGGCGACCGTGAGTCCCGGTGGGGGATGGCCCCAGGAATCCGGGCAACTGAAGCTGCCGTTTGGGCGACAGGGTGAAGCCTGGGGCGCAGGGCGGAGCGGGGAACCCTTGACGGCGGCGAACGGAGACGCGCGCTCGGGCACGTGACACACGTGACCTCAACCTTCCGAACCGCCGGATGCGGACCCGCATGTCCGGCGGTGTGGGAGGGGGGGACGTGGCTGCGCGAATTCCGCTGGGGCGCCGTCAGGGAGTCGTCTCGTCATCAAGCTTGCCGTTCTCGGACCACGGACTACGGTGTTCGCGGCGGCGCCTGCAGCTACACTGCGCTTGGAGGGGCAATGGTGGAGAGCGCCTGGAGTGGGACGTTTCCTCCGGAGGTTCGGCGCGAGCTGTCTGGCTGGCAGCTGTGGTGGGTCAACCTGACGGTGAAGCGGGGCGCGGAGCCCGACCTCGCGGAACTGCGCCGCGAGGTCGCAGCCAGGGCGCGAGCGAGCCATTCGCTCGAACGGCTTTCCGAGCACCCGACGGCGGCGGCCGTGCGGAAGCTGTTCCGGCAGGCAGGGTGCGACCCGACCCGTCACCGGCCTTCATCCGAGGCGCTTCTCAGGCGGGTGCTCAAGGGTGAGGAGCTACCCGCGATCCACCCGCTCGTGGACCTCAACAACTGCCTCTCGGTGGAGCTTGTGGTCCCGGCGTGCGTGATGGTATTCGGCTCGGTGACCCCGCCGTTTACATTCCGGGCCGGGCGGCCCGGCGAGTCCATGCTCTCCATGCGCGGTCCGCACGAGTTGCATGGCAATCCGTTGCTGGCCGATGGGGCGGGGCCCTTCGGCACTCCGATCGCGGACAGCGAGCGTGTTCGGGTCCTTCCGGGGACCACGCGCGCATGGCTGGTTGCCTACCTTCCGGCGGGGGTCGTCGAGCCCGAGTGTGCCGCGGCGGCACTGGCGCAACTCGTATCCGCCGCTCCCGCGCTGGAGGTTGTGGCCGCTGGGACTAGGAGCCTGTCCGAGTAATCGGGTGGGGTCGCTTTACGAGCGCCGCGGGGCCAGATGCAAGGCGCCGCGACGAAGGCGATGTTCCCCCATCGGCCAGGAACTGATTCGCCGGGTCGCGGCGGCGCTCGAGGCGTCAATTCGCTACGCCCTGGAGCACCGGGACGAGGCCCTGTCGCACGCTCTCGCTTTCGGCCCCGGCTTCGACCGCTCGAAAGGGGGACCGCTTCGTCGGCATGTGCGTGAGGGAGGCAACCCTCGACTGCGGCGAGCGGGGGTGCCCCGGCGTTGAGCTGTTCTGCCAGCGTACCCGCGAGGCCGGCCTGATCCCGCGCATCCCGCACCCCGACTTCGTTCGCGGCTGACCGCCCTCCGTCCGAATCTGGCCTCTGATTTGTTGCTAGAATCCGGCGATGGTCCGGCGCCCCCCGGCTCGGCGGTCCTGCAGGAAGCACGAGGGCGTCGCGGCCGCCTTCCCCAGTGATCCCACTAGCACAAGGAGACGCGTATGAAACAGACCGGCCGCAGGTACGAGTGGTTCGCCATCGGCGACGTGAACGGTTTCTTCGGCCTGATGTTCGACAACGTGACCGTGCTGTCGTTCCTGGCAGGGATTCTGGTGTTCGCGTTCGGCTTCCCGGCCGACATCGTGTACACGAAGATGTTCCCCGGAACGGCGTTCGGCGTGCTGTTCGGCGATCTCGTCTACACGTGGATGGCGTTCCGGCTCGCGAAGAAGACCGGGAACACCAGAGTCACGGCGATGCCGCTCGGGCTCGACACGCCCTCCACGATCGGCATCGCGCTCGTGGTACTCGGGCCCGCCTTCGTTTCGCTCAAGGCGCAAGGAATGGAGCCGCACGAGGCCGCGATGATGACCTGGTACATCGGCATGGCCACCATGATCATGATCGGGATCATCAAGCTGGTGCTCTCATTCTGCGGTCGCTGGGTGCAGAAGGTCGTACCGCAGGCGGGGCTGCTCGGGTCGCTCGCCTCGGTTGCCGTCGCGCTCATCGGGTTCGTGCCGCTGCTCGACATCTTCGGAATGCCCCTCATCGGTCTGATTTCGCTCGGGCTGATCCTCTATAACCTGGTGGCCCGCATCAGGCTGCCGAAGAACGTCCCCGGCGTGCTCGCGGCGATCGCGATCGGCACGGCGCTGTACTACATCCTGGGGCCGCACGGTTGGGTCGGCGGAACCTACACACCGCTGCCGGAGCTGAAGCTCCAGGTCGGGTTCCCGGTGCCGACGCTTTTGTTCGTGAAGGGGTTCGTTGCGGCGCTCAAGTACCTGCCGCTGGCCGTGCCGTTCGCGCTGCTCACGGTCGTGGGTGGTATCAACGTGACCGAGAGCGCCCGCGTGGCGGGTGACGACTTCAACACACGAAACATCCTGCTCGCCGAGGCGGTCGCAACCCTGATCGCCGGCGTGTGCGGCGGAGTCGCACAGTCCACGCCGTACATCGGCCAACCGGCGTACAAGGGGATGGGCGCCCGCGCCGGCTACACGGCGCTCACCGGGGTCTTCATCGGCCTGGGAGGGATCCTCGGGTACGTCGGGTACATCGTCGAGCTGATCCCGCGAGCGGTGCTCGCGCCGATCCTCATCTTCGTTGCCCTCGACATCATGGTGCAGGCGTTCCTGGCGTGCCCGGCCCGCCACGCCCCCGCGGTGGCGTTCGCCTACTTCCCGACAATCGCCCGACTGCTCGCGATCAAGTACGGGACGTTCCTCGCGGCGGGCACGCTCGCGGGGCTGCTCGTGAAGACCGGGAAGGAGCTTCCCGAGGTGCTCGTCACGATCGCGGTGGGCAACGGCTTCATCCTCACCGCTATGCTCTGGGGCGGGTTCCTCGCGGAGCTGATCGACCGCAAGCTCAAGCGCTCGGCGCTCTACCTCGGGATCCTGGCTGCGTTTTCGTTCTTCGGGGTCATCCACTCGGCATCGCCCGACGGGAACATGTACCTCCCGTGGTCGCTGACGACCCCGCTGCAACGCGCGATTCCGTACCAGTTCGCGTTGGGGTACGTGGTGCTCGCCGCGATGCTGCTGCTGCTCTCGCTGTCGAAGGAGAGCAAGGAGCCCCCGCCCGCCGACCTCGAACACCCGGGGATGGAGCCCGAGCCGGTGCCGGAGACGCTACCTTCCATAGGCGCTTCATGAGCCAGGCGGGGGTCTGCTCGAACGACAGGCACGCGAAAATCGCGTGACTTTCGGACGACGGACCCGGGCCGATCGCCAAGAACATCGAGGCTCGCATCGCCCCGTCTCTCGTGTCGCGGCGCGCACCGGCCGCCCAATCGTCATCCATGCCGCTTGACGGCCGGCGGGCCGGGCGGCTAGCGTGCAAGCGTCCGCCATGGGAACCGTCGACGCGCCGCTCGCACCCTTCCACCCTTTGATCCGGGAGTGGTTCGTCGAGAGGGTCGGGGAGCCGACCGAGGTGCAGCGACTCGCCTGGCCCCTGGTCGCGGAGGGAAAGCACGTCCTCGTAACGGCGCCGACCGGGAGCGGCAAGACACTGGCGGCTTTCCTGTGGGCGATCGACAGGCTCGTCGCCGGAGCATGGCCGAGCGGGCAGGTCCGCGTGCTGTACGTCTCGCCACTCAAGGCGCTCAACACGGACGTGCGACGCAACCTCCTGGCGCCCCTCGAAGAGCTGCGCCAGCGGTTCGATGCGGCCGGCGAGTCGATGCCGGACGTGAGGGTCCTCACGCGTTCGGGGGACACCCCGGCCGAGGAGCGCGCCCGAATGGCGAGGCGCCCCCCCGAGATCCTCATCACGACGCCCGAAAGCCTCAACATCCTGCTCACCTCGATGCGCGGCCGCGCGATGCTCACGGGACTCGCGTCCGTCATCCTCGACGAAGTCCACGCTGTCGTGGGTGGCAAGCGCGGCGTCCACTTGATCACCGCCGTCGAGCGTCTGGTGCGCCTTTCGGGTGAATTCCAGCGCATCGCGCTCTCGGCCACCGTTTGCCCTCTCGGGCGCGTTGCCGAGTGGGTCGCTGGGTTCCGGGTTCGCGGCAACGGGGATGGCGCGACCTACCGGAGGCGGCCGATCGAGATCGTCGCCTCGCAGGCCGCCAAGCGGTACGAGCTGGAGGTCCGTTACCCGGGCGGGGAGGCCGATCCCGATTCCCCGGCCGGAACCCCAGACGCGGTCTGGGGCTGGGTGACGCGGGAGCTGCGGCGGCCGCTGGCGGCCAACCGCTCGACTCTGGTTTTCGCGAACAGCCGCCGGATCGTCGAGAAGCTCACCCGCCTGGTCAACGAGGACGGGGGCGGCGAGGTCGTGTACTCCCATCACGGCTCGCTATCGCGCGAGGTCCGATCGGAGGTGGAGGAGAGGTTCAAGGCCGGCGAGCTGCGGGGGATCGTGGCCACCAACTCTCTCGAGCTGGGGATCGACATCGGGGCGCTCGACGAGGTCGTCCTGGTGCAGCCGCCGCCGAGCGTCGCGTCGGCGGTACAGCGCATCGGCCGGGCCGGGCACGCCGTCGGCGAAACCAGCAAGGGAACGTTCCTTCCGCTGGTCCCGAAGGATCTGCTCGGGGCCGCGGTGATGACACGCGCGGTGCTTGAGGGGGGGATCGAGCCGGTGCGACCGATTGAGGGTGCGCTCGACGTGCTGGCGCAGGAGATCGTCTCGATGACCGCCGGGGAGACGTGGTGCATCGAAGACCTCTACGCCGCCCTGCGAGGGAGCGACCCGTACCACGACCTGCCGCGCCGCCTGTTCGACCTCGTGCTGGAGATGCTCGCGGGCCGGTACGCCGAGGCGCGAGTCCGCGAGCTCAAGCCGCTGGTTGCGATCGACCGCGTGGACAACACCGTACGCGCCCGGCCCGGGGCCGACAGGATCGTCTACCTCTCGGGCGGCACAATACCCGATCGCGGGTACTTCCACCTCCGCGTCGCCGACTCCGCCGCGCTGCTCGGCGAGCTGGACGAGGAGTTCGTCTGGGAACGCTCGGTGGGCGATACCTTCACCCTCGGGGTTCAGACGTGGCGGATCGAGCGGATCACGCATAACGACGTGCTCGTGCTGCCGGCGCGGGCGCGGTCGGCGATGGCGCCGTTCTGGCGCGCCGACGAGCGCGACCGCGGGTTCGAGATCTCGGAACGGATCGGGCTCTTCCTGGAGACCGCCGAGGCGGGGCTTGACGACGCTCGGTTCCGCCATCTCCTGGAGACCGACTACGGGCTGCAGCCCGGTGCCGCAAAGGGCCTGCTGCGCCATCTCGAGGCTCAGAAGGCGGCGACGGGTGGGCTGCCGCACCGCCACCGTCTCGTCGCCGAACACGTCAGCGATCCGCAGGGAAAGGACGGCCAGGGCCAGATCATCCTCCACACGCTCTGGGGCGGCCGGGTCAACCGCCCGTTCGCGATCGCCCTCCAGGCCGCGTGGCGGGATCGCCATGGCGGGCCGCTCGAGGTGATGCACGACGACGACTGCGTGGCCGTGAGCGTACCGCCCGGGACGCGGGCGCGCGATCTGCTCTCGCTTGTGGATGCGGAAAGCGTCGAGAGCCTGCTTCGCAAAGAGCTCGAGAGCACCGGCTTCTTCGGCGCTCGCTTCCGCGCCGCCGCGGGGTGCGCGCTGCTCCTCCCGCGCGAAGGCTTCCGGCGGCGGACGCCGCTCTGGCTCTCTCGCCAGCGCGCAAAGGAGCTGCTCGAAGCGGTGCGGGGATTCGAGGACTTCCCGATCGTGCTGGAGGCCTGGCGCACCTGCCTGAGGGACGAGTTCGACCTCGTGAGCCTTGCGCTCGTCCTTGACGAGTTGCGCGACGGCCGCATCGAGGTGCGGGAGGCGAAGACGGCCTCGCCGTCGCCGTTTGCCGCAGGCGTGTCCTGGAAGCGCACTAACGAGCTGATGTACGAGGATGACACCCCGACTGCGGGCCGGTCACGGCTGCGCGACGACCTTCTGCGTGAGGTGGTGTTCGCCTCCCACCTTCGGCCCCGGCTCGCGAAGCCGCTCGTCGAAGCGTTCCAGCGAAAGCTCCAGCGTACGTACCCGGGGTACGCGCCGCGCACGGCGGAGGACCTGCTCGCCTGGCTGGTCGAGCGCGTGGTGATCCCCGTCGGGGAGTGGCGCGAGCTCCTCGCCGCGATCGCTCGGGACCACGGCGCGCCCTCGGCCGCGCTCGTACAGGGCCTCGCCGGCAAGGCGGTGGCCGTGTCGTGGCGAAGCGGCGAGATGGCCGGCGCCGTCGTCGCAGTCGAGAGCCTGCCGCGGCTGCTCCGGGCACTGGACCGCCGGCAGGGCGAGGTCGAGCTATGGTCGGTGCTGCTCGACGGCAAGCCGACAGGGCCAGAGGTCGCGGCGGCGTTGGCTCGCATCGGGCGGCAGCCCGCAGAGCGCGATGGCGCGCCGCTCGCGGACGAAGAGGGAGACCCGCTCGGCGACCTCGTGGCCGAGGTGCTCCGCTTCTACGGTCCGGTCGCCTGCGGGAGCGTCGGCGACCTGCTGGGACTGGATCCCAAGGCGGAGGCCGCCGCGTTCGACGTCCTCGCGGACGAGCAGCGTGTCGTGGTGGGCGAGCTGACCGACGGTGCGGTCGGCCCGGAAGTCTGCGACGCGGAGAACCTCGAACGCCTGCTCCGTCTCGGCCGCGCTGCGGCGCGGCCTGAGATCGAGCCTCTCCCGGCAAGCCGGCTCGCGCCGTTCCTCGCGGCATGGCAAGGACTCGGTGGGCATGGCGCCGGCACCGACGACCTACAGGGGCGGCTCGAGCGCCTGCTGGGTTACGGCGCACCCGCCGGGTTCTGGGAGGCCGAGATCCTGCCGGCGCGGCTGGACCCGTACCACACGACGTGGCTCGACGCCCTGCTGGCCGAGAGCGACCTCGAGTGGGCCGGCTGCGGGCCGGAGCGCGTGGCGTTCGTCTTGGGCGCCGAGCGAGACCTCGTGCACGAGGCTCGCGAGGACGAAGAGGTGAGCGGGAGCACCGGGCGCACTCCCGACCTCGACGCGGTCATTCCTTCCGGGCCCGGCCGGTTCACGTTCGAGGAGCTGCTCGCCCACTCGGGGTTGCCTTCCTGGGAGCTGACGAGTCGCATCTGGGACCTCGCCTGGCGGGGCCAGATCGTCAACGACGGCTTCGCGTCGGTGCGAAGGGGCGTGGAGACGCGCTTCCGTCCGGCGGAGCCCGAACCGGCCTTGCAGGGGCGGTCAGGCGGCCGTATGCGTTTCGAGCGCTGGAAGGGCTCTCGCCCGTTCGCCGGGAGCTGGCACCGCGTGTCGCCGGCCGACGAGCCGGCCGACGCCATCGGACGGGAGGAGTTGCTCAAGGAACGCGCGCGCCTGGTACTCAGCCGCTACGGCATGGTGTTTCGCGAGCTGCTCGAGCGGGAGCTTCCGGCCCTGCAGTGGCCGCGCCTGTTCCGCACTCTGCGTCTGATGGAGCTCGGCGGTGAGGTCGTGGCAGGCCAGTTTTTCCTGGGCGTTCCGGGTCTTCAGTTTGCCTCCCACGAGGCGTTGCGCGGCTTTCGCGACGGTTGCCTCGCCGAGCACGTTTGGTGGGTCAACGCCGCCGACCCCGCCTCGCCGTGCGGCCTTGCGCTCGAGGGGCTGGACGCCGACCTGCCGCGTCGGGTCGCGACCTCCCATCTGGTGTTCCACGGCGATCGCACAGTCATCGTCTCCGAGAGGCGCGGCCGCCGCCTCGAGGTCCGTGTTGGGCCGGACCACCCGTTGCTCTCTGACTACCTGGGCTTCGTGAAGATCCTGCTGACGCGAGCTGTCCAACCGATGAGAGCGGTTGTCGTCGAAACCGTCAACGGCGAGCCGGCAACGGATAGCCCTTACCGACGGATCTTCGACGCGCTCTTCCACACAGCCCGTGACGCCGGCTCGCTCAGGCTGATGCGGAAGTACTGAAGGATCACTTCTCCCAGAATTTCCACCACGGCTTGTCGCCGCCGGATGTTCGCCCCGCCGTCGGTCCGGCGATCTGGTTGCTGCTCTCGCCTTTGAGCAGGCGGACGAGGAAGGGAGGTGGAACCCCCTTTTCCTTGGCGTACGAGAGAGCGCGCTTGCCGAGCACGTCGTTCGCATCCGGGTCGGCTCCGGCGTCCAGGAGAGCCTTTGCGGCGCTGATGTTCCACGACCGGCACGCCTGCATGAGCGCCGTGGTGCCCCAGCGGTTGGCGGCGTTGGCGTTCGCGCCGCTCTTGAGGAAGAGTTCGACGTTCGGGGCGACTCCGGTGCGCGCCGCGATCATAAGAGGCGAGTGGCCCTCCTCGTCGGCAGCGTTGACGTTGGCGCCACGTTGGACCAGGAACCGCGCGATCTCCTGGTGACGCATCGCGGTCGCCAGCAGCAACGCGTTCATGCCCACCCTATTGCGGGCTTCGATCTCCGAACCGGCATCGAGGAGCATCTTGACGGCCGAGAGCTGGCCGGCGGCCGCCGCGATCATGAGGAGCGAGTTGCCCTCGTCATCGCGGTCGCTCAAGTTGATCCCGCCCTTCAGGAGACCCTGAAGCTCCTGCACGCTGCCTCGCTGTACTGCCTCAATCAGTGTCGCGTCCACGGTCTGCTCTCCCGGGAGCCCGGACCACCGATGGTCGAGCCCGCGTCATCTGCCACGTCTTCAGTCAAGACACTCTACGTACCGCCCCGGCCACCGCCGTGCTGCCAGCCGTGGAGAGGGGTTCGCTGGATGTAAGGATAGCGAGCCGTCAACCCCGTGACAACCAATCTGTCCTGGCGGGGACCCAAAGAGGCCCGCTCGAACCGTCGGACGGGTGGGTGGAGAGCTGCCGGACCTCCGAACCGAGCCGTTCGGCGCGCGACTCGCCCCATTACTTGGGCCGGCTCCTAGAGGCCGAGGGCGCGGCGTACCATGGGCGCCGTGACGAGCAGCCTCTTGCGGTTCCCCTCCGCGTCCTCGAGCGCGCCCGAGCCCCAGGGGTCGAACTCGATCGGGTTTATGATCTTGGAGAATATCGTTCGAAGCGCGCGCGCGCCGGTGCGCGAGTGCTTCTCGGCCTGCTCGGCAAGGATCGATGCCGCGAGGTCCTCGATCTCGAGGTCGATCCCCATCACGTTCAGGTAACGCTTGGATCGGAGGAACGGTGAGTCGAGCGCGCGCATGAGGATGCTCTTCAGGGAGTCGACGGCAAGCTCGGAGAGGAGCACGACGTTGTCGAGGCGGGCGATGAACTGCGGCACCATCCCGTAGGTGAAAAGATCCTCGATCTTGAAGTAGTCGGCGAGCGAGAAGCGGACCTCGATCGTGACCTGACCGTCGGCGTTGCGGACCGCCACCGAGCGCAGTGACTCGCCGCTGCTGGGGTTGGTGACGCGCGAGAACACCTGGTCGTAAAGCCCCTCGAACGCGCCGCCGCAGATGAACATCATCCCCTTCGTGTCGATCTCGATCGTGGCCAGTTTCTCCTCGCCGTTTACCATCACGTGCGTCTTGATCGGTACCCTGTCGCCTTCTGTGAGCGTCAGAAGCCCTTGCTGCAACGCGACGCCGATCGCGTTCGGCTTGCCGGCGAGGATCGACGACATCTTGTCGATCTCGTCCACGCAGATCGTGGCGCGCTCCATCGCCTCCTTCAGCTCCGAGGCGGTGGGAGGGTGGCCGATCACTGAACGTGCCCTCTGCTCGACCGCGGTGAGCAGACGCTCGGGACGGAACTCCATTCGATCCGAGTCCACCAAGAGGTTGGCGTTGATGATGGCTATCGACCGGAACGGGGCGTACTCCGGCAGCTCGTTGTAGAGTCGCTGGATGTTATTCATGATGGTCGTCTTACCGGTGCCCGAGTTGCCGATCAGGATGATGTTGCCGGGCACTTTGCCGGTGGTGTGCTTGTAGATCGCCACAGAGACGAATTTGAGGGCGGCGTCCTGGCCGAGCACGCCGCTCTTGAGCTCCTCCAGGATCTGCGGCGGTGTGATGCTCTCGATCGAACGCAGCCCGCCTCCGGCCGCTGCGCCCTTGGTCTCCTTGTTGGTTGCCTGCTCCTTGCTCAAGATTCCCCCTCGCTGACGGCTACGAGCGCCCAGGTCCTCCCGTTGGGATGCCTGTGCCCAGGCCTGTCATTTTGCCAGATTCCTCCGACCGAGGGTAATGCGAGCCGGCGGGTGCCGCCGGAGTCGGACCATCCGCAGCCCCGGGCTGTGCCGCCCCGGGCCCTCACGTAGGCGTGGAGCAATCAGACGGACAAGCTCACAAACAACATCCATAGGACGATGGAAGAGCAGGCGCCCGCAAGCGCGAGTGCTCGGAGCCTACGGGCGGACAACCTGGCGAGCGCCCCACCGATTGCTGAGGTGAGGAGGCCAATTCTGAGCATGTCAATGAGAGAGCGGTTCGCTCAGACCTCCGGAATTACCTTTGGAAGAACCTCCTGGAGAAGGAACGGCCGGAGTATGAGCGCGGTCTCCGCTCACTCCCAGGAAGACGAATGCGGCAAGGGTGGCGCATCTTCGGGGATCTTGACCCGATTTGGTTGACACTCCACAGAGCAATCCTCACGCCGCGGCACGTTCATAGTCAATGGGTGACCGGTTGCCGAGGCTCGAGTGCAGTCGGCTCCGGTTGTATCGGCAGATGAAGCGCCGGACCGCGTGACGGAGAGCCTCTTCGTCGGGGAACGTCCTGGCGTGGATCGCGTCCGCTTTCATCGAGTGGAAGAACGACTCGATGAACGCGTTGTCCCCGAGCTCCCGCGGTCGCTTCATGCTCTGCGTGATCCCGAGCGCCGCCAGCCGGGCGCGGAAGGCATAGGCGCCGTACTCGGAGCCGCGATCTGAGTGAAACGTCAGGCCCTCCACCGACCGCCGGCGCCGCACGGCGTGGTTCAGCGCCGCCAGGGTGAGATCGAGGTCCCGCCACGCCCTCAAGCTCCACCCCAGAATTCGCCGGGAGTGACGGTCCATCACCACCGCCAGGTACCGCCACCCCAGTCCGGTCCTCAGGAACGTCACGTCGCCCACCCAGATCTGATTCGGCCCATGGGTCGTCACACCCAGCACCCGGTTGGGGATCTCCGCGTAGAACGCCCGCGTCCCTCGCGTGCGCCGGTAGATCCGTGCCACGCGCGCCACGAGCCCACCCTCCCGCATCAACCGAGCCACCCGCTTCCGCCCCACCCGGTACCCGGCCTCCTGCAGTGCGGCGTAGATCCGCGGGCTGCCGTAGGTGCCGTCGCTCGCCCTCCACACGGCGGCGATCCGCGCCGACAGCCGCTCGTCCACACGCTCGTGCCCCGAGACGCCACGCCGCCGCCACGCGTAGTACCCCGCCCGCGTCACCCCGTAGCGCTCGCACAGCGCCCTCACCTCGAACCGGCCCTGCTCCGCCCCGATGAACGCGAAGATCTCGCTCTTCGAGCGGAACAGAACCGAATGGCTTTTTTTAGCAGCTCGTGCTCCTCCTTCAAGAGCGCGTACTGCCGCTTCAGCTCCGCCAGCTGCCGCACCTCCCGCTGCGCTCGCGCAGCGGGAGCCACCCCAACCCGCGCCTTCAGCAGCCCCTCCCGCGCTTGCTTCCGCCATTTCGACAGCATGAACGGGTGGATGTCCAGCGCGTCCGCCACGTCCTGCACCTGGACGCCCTCGAGCTGGCTCAGCTTCACCGCTTTGAGCTTGAACTCCACGCTGTACCGCTGGACCTTCTTCGGACCGACGATCTTCGCCATTCTGACCTCCAAACCCTGTTAGGTCGGAGTGTCTACTTTATCGGGGCAACATCCCAGGCGGCTGCAACGGCTGGTTAGGCTTCACTCTTGCCTCCGCCCAACTCGCGGGTCTTCAGCGCCGTGAACTCAGCTCGGGCCGCTCCGTTCAGGGTCCTTCCCTGCTGGACACACCACGCGACCAGCTCATCGACGTCGATCGGCACCCGGACCCACTTGCCACCCGCGGCGCCCAGCTTCGACACGGTGGAGTTGTAGAACGCTACCCACTCGTCGTACGTGTCCTCGAGGACCTCACGATCCGCGGCCGCGGTAAGCAACTTTGGCCACTGGGCACGGCTGTAGTACGCAATGCCAAACAAAGGGTCCCCACTTTCCGCATGACTTCGTTTCTCGCTCATGTCACTCCCTGGTGAAGCCTAACGCCCCGCTTCAGGCGCGCGCCTGATGAAGTGCAGCTCAATGCCACCCAACGACCACTGACCACGATCTCGCCTCCAAGCCAGCACAGCCGCGGGCGCGCCGCCTGCAAGCGGCTGTTAGACGCCCTCGAGGGGTACGGTCCGAGCGCATGGGTTACAGAATATTCTAGGCGCCTGGGTGACAAGTCAAGGCAAAGTGGCCGGAGGAGGCCCGATGCCTTGGAAGGAGATGTCACCCATGACGGAGCGAATGAGGTTCGTCGCCGACTACCTTGAGGGCGTGTACCGGGTCTCGGAGCTTGCGCAGCGCTACGGGGTATCGCGCAAGACGGCGTACAAGTGGCTGAAGCGGTTCGAGGAGGAGGGACCCGGGGGACTCCAGGAGCGAGCTCCAGTGGCCGAGGAGGTGTGGAACCGGACGGAGACGACGGTGGAGGAGGCGCTGGTCGCGTTCCGGAAGAAGCACGTGGACTGGGGTCCGAGGAAGATCCTCGACGTGTTGGGGAAGCGCCAGCCTGACGTGGAGTGGCCGGCCACGAGCACGGTGGCAGCGATCCTGAAGCGCAACGGGCTGGTCGAAGGGCGCCGACGGCGGCGGCGGGAGGGGCATCCGGGGCCGCCTGCCGGGGAACCGCAGGCGCCCAATGAAGTCTGGGGGATGGACTTCAAGGGACAGTTTCGGACCCGGGACAGGCGGTACTGCTTTCCGTTCACGGTGACGGACCTGGCCAGCCGCTACCTGTTGTGTTGCGATGGTTACCTGTCGATCCGCGGCGAAGAGGTCAGGACGAGCCTGGAGAGGGTGTTTCGGCAGCATGGGATGCCGGAGGCGATTCGCAGCGACAACGGGGCGCCGTTTGCCTCGACGGGGATCGCGCGGCTGACGCGGCTGGGGGTCTGGCTGGTCTCGCTCGGGATCACGAGGCAGCTCATCGAGCCGGCGCGGCCGGCGCAGAACGGCAAGCACGAGCGCATGCACCGAACGCTCAAGAAGGCCACGACGCGACCGCCGGCGGCGAACCTGCACCGGCAGCAGGAACTCTTCGCCTCGTTTCAGCGTGAGTTCAACGAAGAACGGCCTCACGAGGGCCTGGGGATGAGACGACCTGCGGAGGTTTACCGACCCTCACCGCGTCCATACCCCGAGACGCCCCCGCCGATCGAATACCCCGGCCACTACGAGGTCCGCCGGGTCAGTCGCAACGGTGGGGTGAGGTGGAGGCACCAATGGCTCAACGTCGGCCACGCGCTCATTGAGCAGGACGTCGGGTTTCACGAGGTCGCGGACGGCGTCTGGGACGTGTACTTCAGCACCCTCCAGATCGGTCGCTTCGACGAACGGACCTTGCGCCTCGTCGGGACGCTCGCGACGCACTACCGCTGTGGAAAGCGTCGAGATCGCGATCAACCGGAGCTAGAAGTGTCACCCAGGCGCGTAGAATAAAGTGTCACCTAGGCGCCCGACCGCTCA
>Ga0182010_10001255_pt1 | contig 13625 bp, 9 predicted proteins | sample 611E1MmetaG_FD_120488 | JGI IMG/M metagenome (GOLD analysis project Ga0182010, IMG submission 120488) | Permafrost microbial communities from Stordalen Mire, Sweden - 611E1M metaG | ecosystem: Environmental > Terrestrial > Soil > Wetlands > Permafrost | place: Sweden: Stordalen | collected...
ACTGATTTCAGAAATTGAGACCATATATCCATCGCCAATAACTTGTAGAGCTATCTTCACCTCAAAAGTGCTCAACCAGCTTGTAAGCTACTGGTTCATCTATTACACGAAATTCCAAAAAATTTGAGAGCTGTTGAATATATTTCATATACTAAAAATTTTTGTTTCAATAAATTCGGTCAACTCAAAAGCCTGTCGAATTTTACTTTAGGATCAGAGCAAGTTCTTTTTCAAGATAAGGGTGCATTGAAGATGTATATCCATGTGTCGCATCGCTAACAATATACATTACTTTTGGCTCTTTAGCAAGGGCAAAAGTCTTTAGTGCTGCCTCATGGGGAATTACAGTATCATTAAATGAATGAATCAGCACGAATTTCACAGGCGGCAGGGTAGGAAGATAGGTATCGGGATCAATCGAACGATAAAAACGGTAAGTCTTATTGTCGGCAACGAAGGAGGGATCAATATCTTCAGTGCCATATCCTGCAGTACTGATTCCGATGACCCCTTTAAGGGAAGGATCAAGGGCACAGGCAATCACTGCAAATCTTCCGCCATTACTCTCTCCTAAAATTGCAAGTCTTTTTGGATCAATTTCCGGCTGGACTGCAAGCACATCTGCGGCTTTAAGTGCGTCATAAACCATGGTATATTCGAAAGGTTCGAGGCCACTTCTAAAAAGTTCTAGATCCTTTTCCACACTTACGCTGCCGAGATTGCGTTGGTCAATAGCAAGAGTTGCATATCCCAGTTTTGAGAGTTCCACAGCTAATCCCTGTTCAGATTCTTTTCTAACTGTTGCTCCAGGGAGTAGAATTATTCCAGGAAAACCCAAAGAAGAGTTAGATTTTGCAGGAATCCTTAAAAGAGCCTGAATTTTATCCCCTTGACTTTCAAAAGACAGAAGTTTCAAAGTATCTGAGTTTTCAGGAAAGTATACATCCTTTATTTCATGAGCTGTAAATAAAGGCTCTCCCCTTTTAGTAAAAGATAGAGTACCGGCTTCCGAAACATTCCAGGGAGATGTGCGTTGGGAATAATTGGCAGGATTGTACAGGACTCCAAAAATGCCCACAAATATTAGAAGAAAACCCAGGTAAAAAAATCTGGGTTTAATAGCTTTGATTCTTGAAAAAGCACTTTTTTTGCTCTCTTTTTTTCCAAAATTATGCTTGCTCAAGTGAACCCTGCCCAGAAAATTGTAATCGTGGCCAGAAACCATTCGCAGCATTTAAGAATAATATTACTCTGCCTGTAATGATGCAGACAATCAGCACTTTTTTGCTGAATGTGAACTGCATTTTTATCTACTTCATAGTACCGCATGAGTCCTGCAGAAGATTGCAGTTCTGTATCTGACCTTTTAGCCATTAGTTAACATCTGTACGAATGAACTGTAATTGGAATATATATTTCATAACCATAATAAATTGCTGTGGCAAAAACTAAACTAATTATTTGAGAATTAAGGAAATGTAACATACTGTTAAATTTCCTGATAAGTTTGGTTAGCAGATAGTGCAGTTCTTATATATAAATCTAGCAGATAAATTTTTGAATAATCAAGATTCTGCAGGTTTAATGTAGAATCTCTTTTATACTCAAGAAAAAGGATAGTTCTTTAAACAAGTACCTCATCCAGCAGGAAAGGTGGGTAAAACACTCCCTTTTCCGTAATTACCGCAGTTACATTTTCCATTGGTGTCGCATCAAAAGCAGGATTATAGACTTCTACATCTAGTGGGGCAAATTGTTCTGATCCAAAGAATCGTAACTCTTCAGGGCTCCGCATTTCTATTTCTACACTGCCTTCCCAGCCATTAAAATCGAAAGTAGAGATCGGAGCTGCTACATAGAAGGGAATTTCATGCTCTTTTGCAAGGATGGAATGTGTATAGGTTCCGATTTTGTTAAAAATAACATCCTGAGTTATCCTATCAGCTCCTACGAGCACGCTATCCACAAGTCCCTGGTGCATTGCCCATCCAGCCATTGAGTCCGCAATCAGGGTCACTGGAATTTTGTCCTGCATAAGTTCCCAAGTAGTGATTCTGCTTCCCTGATTAAGAGGCCTGGTCTCACAGACAATAACTTTTATTTTTTTGCCTTCAGCAATAGCCGAACGTACAACTCCAAGGGCGGTGCCCCAGTCCACACAAGAGAGTCTGCCCGCGTTACAGTGTGTGAGTATCGTATCTCCTTCTTTTAGGAGTTTGGCTCCATATTCCCCTATCATCTTGTTAGTCGCCACGTCTTCTTCAGCAATATTTATGGCTTCCTGCAAGGCAATATCTTGGATTTCCTGAACATCAATGGCATCAAAAACTGCTCTTAAGACCCTGTCCACACCCCAACCAAGATTGATTGCTGTAGGACGGATAGACTTAAGGACTTTTCCTGCAACTTCGAGATTTTTTACCATTGTTTCTAAGTCTCTAGCTTCACTATGTAAAGCTGCAAGGGCAATCCCCAACCCTCCTGCGGCCCCAAGAGCAGGCGCGCCCCTTATCCTGAGAGACTTTATAGCCTCGCATAGAGAATTCAAAGTTTTGCATTCAATGATTCTATACTCTTTCGGGAGCAATGTTTGATCTACCAGCACAACTGATTTTGATTCTTCCTTCCAGTCAATGGTTCTCATTAAAAATCACTTTCCGATATAAGCAACATATTCTATCGGAAAAATCATCCGACTCTCTTTTCAAGCCTCACATCTAATAAAAAACTATTTAACTCAACGCCCTGAGAGGTTTCTTTGATCCTTTTCTTAAATTATCCGGATAACCTGAGTGCTTACGATGAAATTCAGTTGGAGCCCTCATTTATCTTTAAATAGAAAAATAATTGAAGAAAAAGTGAGAAATGAAGTATTTGGGCCCTTATCTGAGAGCAAGAATTAAATCAAGAATAAACATTTAGCTTTGAATATACAGATAATTACAATCTTTTTTCCCAGAAAGGCAAACTTAGATATAATAGAGAGAATTTCGATAAACCACTGATTTTCAAGAGTCATTTATACTCCATTTATATACATAATACGAAATATGAAGGTTTATCGAAATCCTCTAGATTTATAGGGTAATAGCACAAATAAGAGAAGATTTAAAAACCATAGCTTAGATACAGGAAAAGTCGTAGTTTAAGGAATATCAAGTCATAAATTTCATGAACCAATTTTCCGCAGGTTTACACAAGAATGCCATCTAATATTCTCAATATGACAGTAGCTTAAAAATTAATCTAACTTTCAATTAAAAATATTGGGTAAATAGGCAAACAAATTATACATCTGTGTATATCTGTGTATATCCATGGAATGTCGAATGAATAAAATCATAAATTTGAGGGCCCTTGAATCCGTAAATTTAGTCTGTAAATTTCAAAAATTATGAAAAATCTGTTATTCTTTTAATGCGGTTTATGAAATCAGGGTATTCGTCGGAGAGTAAGCGCTTATGACAAAAATAAAAATAGCAATTGCAGGAATCGGGAACTGTGCAAGCTCTTTGATACAGGGCATTGAGTATTATAAAGCTGAACATAAAGATTCTATCGGGCTGATGCACTTGGATCTTGGCGGGTATAAACCCAAGGATATCAAAGTTGTTGCTGCCTTTGACATTGACGCCAGGAAAGAAGGAAAAGATGTAGCTGAGGCTATATTTGCTCCCCCGAACTGCACAACGATTTTTTGCCCTGACATTCCTGCAACAGGCGTGAAGGTTAAAATGGGTAGAGTTCTTGACGGCATCTCTGACCACATGAAAAATTATGAAGAAAGATATACCTTTGTTGTCAGCAAGGAGCCAGAAGCCACAAAAGCAGATATAGTAAACGAACTGAAAAATTCCGGCGCAGATATGCTTCTTAATTACTTACCTGTAGGTTCTGAAGAAGCAGTCCGTTTCTATGCAGAGTGCGCTCTTGAGGCCAGAGTAGCTTTTATTAATAATATGCCTGTTTTTATCGCAAGCGATCCCGAATGGGCAAAAAAGTTTGAAGAAAAAAACATCCCGATAGTGGGAGATGATATTAAAGCCCAGCTAGGGGCTACAATTACCCACAGGATTCTTGCAGACCTTTTCGAAAAACGCGGCTTAAAACTTGACAGGACATATCAGCTGAATACAGGAGGAAACACTGATTTCCTAAATATGCTCAACAGGAGCAGACTTGCTTCCAAACGCGAATCAAAAACAGAAGCTGTCCAGTCCATTCTCTCTCACAAACTTGAGAAAGAAAACATTCACATCGGACCTAGCGACTACGTAGCCTGGCAAAAAGATAACAAAGTATGTTTCTTGAGAATGGAAGGCAGGCTCTTTGGGGACGTGCCCATGAACCTTGAACTTCGGCTCTCTGTAGAAGACTCCCCAAACTCTGCAGGCGTGGTGATTGATGCGATTCGCTGCTGTAAGCTTGCTCTTGATCGAGGAATTGGAGGAGTACTGTATTCTCCGGCATCCTACTTTATGAAACACCCGGCTATCCAATATCCTGATGACGAAGCCTACAGAAGGACTGAAGAGTTCATAGCAGGTGCACGGGAACGTTAAAACTCGAAGGGGAAAAAATTATAAAAGTCGTTTTAGCTGAAAAAATCCGGAAGAATCTGAGGAATTTAAGTTTTTTCTGCCCCAAAATATTTTTCACGGAATTTGTCTCAATGTTTCTTTACCGTTTAACGGATTCCTTCAGCTGTAATTCTAAAATCAGCGCTTAAGCCTTCCGGAAGAGAACGGTGTTTGTACAGAATAGCACGCCTGGTTCCTTCACCTATTTTTTCCAGCTGGATAATTGCCTTTGATATATGTTCTAAGGAACTTCCACCCAATGGACGTACTCCTCCTAAGACGATGTCTGAGTATACTTGGTTTGTTATGACTGCAACAAAGCTGTGTTTGCGGGCTAGTGCATGCAGAAATCCAATCTGGCTGGCAAGCTCTCTTCGGCTCTTCATACCTGTTTCTTCTTCTTCGAGCTCAAACCTGTAGTATGAAGTTGCGGAGTCAAGGATCACGAGACCGATGTTCTCACCGGCTATCCTCTCCACCTCTCTAACAGCAACATACTGTTCTTCAAAACTGAGGGGTTCGAAAATAATTATATTCCTCGCTATTTCCTTTGCCTTTTCCCCTGCAATTTGCTTGAAACGAACAGGAGAAAGTCCTTCGGTATCTATGAAAATGACTTTCTGCCCCTGCTTTACACATTCCACTGCAAGCTGGATACAGATATTTGTTTTTCCGGTTCCTGCAGCTCCAAAGATTTGAGTTACAATCCCCTTCTCGAACCCTCCTCCCAGAAGTTCATCAAAGGATTTGCAGACGGAAGGCAATAGTTTCTCTATAGAATGACACCTCTTTTCATGCCTAACAGATGTATAATACTGGCCAATGTTATTAACACTTTTTTCTAATCTTAATCTTGGATGCTTTTTTGTAATCTTTAACCTTCTCGGTGAGATTTAAAAGTACATCTATAGAAATCAAATTATTTGCTGCTACCCTACCCAAAATTTTTGGGAATGCTTTGGGCCAACAGCTCAGTTCATCGAAACCAGAAAATGTTGATTTTTATTTGACCACATTTCTGAATCTAGATAATTTTAAACTCTGCTTTCAGTTTCCTTTAAGATTTCTGAATATAGTGTTAATATTGTGTCAGCTGTTACATTTTTAATTGGTCTCTTATCTTAAAGTTTATAATCCTAAAAATTTATTATTATACACATGATTAAATCTGTTGGTGATGCTCGTTGTATTGATGCTAGCTATTTAAACACAAAACATAAATTGGAAGATGCAAAGCATTTGGGACGAAAACAAAGCGTTAATTGAAAATATTTAAATTGCTTTTCGATTGGAAGAGCATCCAAAACAACAATCATATGGTACCTTTACTATACAACAAGATGATCAGGCAACTTCAGGAACTAGGATTTAATGAAATCTTGAACGAGCTGGAACTGAATACTTTGGATAGGTTGCTTATTTTTTTGAGTACATTTTTGAGTTAATATACAATTAACTGAGAGCGAACGCTAAATTCTGTCTCTATTAAATCTCATTAAATAATTTAGGAATTATTTTATAGAATATGTATTTTTTTGGTAATCTTAATTAATACTAAAATGGATCTATTTGGCAAGCTTAACCATACCAAACAAAAAAAGTACATGAACTAATTGTAGTCTGGATATCTGATCCGCACTAAAATCTGGATGCGTCTCTCTGAATAAAAAGCATAAACATTGAAGAACCTATGGAACTTAGTTTTAGAATGAGATTAAGTGTAAACGAATGTAAAAATCGAAAAGTAAGTGCTTTAGCATCTGCATCTTCTCAGGAAAAGAAATTTTCACATCCAGATAAAGGCAACAAAATCAAATGAACTTTAAAGGATGTGCTTTAGCCACGGAAAAAAAGCCGCAGCTTGATCCATTAAAGCCTTTTAAGCTGCTGGTTATATGCCTTTTCAATTCTCTGGATTGTATCCGCTTCTTCGGGATCTTTATCATCCCGGATACGGATAAATCGGGGAAAACGAAGTGCAAAACCAGAGTTATAATTGGGGCTTTTCTGAATTTCCTCAAAGGCAATTTCCAGAACAATTTTAGGTCTTACTGCAAATACCCCACCTGCTTCTCCGCCGTCTATCAGTCCAGAAAGCATTTCTGTGAGCTCCGTTAGCTTTTCGTCATTCAGGCCTGTTCCAACCTTGCCGACCTGCAAAAAATTAGAAGTTTCAGGATCATAACAGGCAACAGTGTAAGAACCTATGAGGTTTACACGCCTGCCAAAGCCCCACTCAGCTCCAACTACTACAAGATCAAGGGTTTCCATAAGGGGTTTTTTCTTAAGCCAGTTCTTACCGCGTTTACCAGGGGAATAAACCGAATTCGGATTTTTGACCATTACACCCTCATGACCGGCTTTCAAGGCTTCCCTATAGATCTTTTCCACAACCTCAAGGTCTCCAGTTATCACCTGCTTATCAACAGAAATGGACTTTGAATCTTCAGTTGAGCTCTCTACGCAGGACTCAAGTACCTTTCGTCGCTCACGAAGATTAAGGTCAATCAGTGTTCTGCCGTTCAAGTACATGATATCAAAGAGATTTAGCTGGATAGGGATTCCAAGTATTTTTTCCCCTACATCGTACTTGCGCCGGAAACGTTTAAGGATTTCCTGGAAAGCTCTTGGTTTTCCTTTTTCATCCACTGCAACAGCTTCTCCATCCAGAATTGCATATTCGGCTTTAACATGCTTTCGAATAATTTCAACAAGATCTGGAAGGGAATTTGTGACATTTTCAAGTTTTCGTGAATAAATGGTAACCGAGTTTTCAGCCTTGTGAATCTGGACCCTTGCACCGTCGAATTTCCATTCAATTGCAGCTTCTTTCATTTCCCTTATATCTGTATCTATATCAGGACTGATCTGCGATAGCATCATCTTTATGGGACGGTTAATTTCGATCCCGAGGCCGTTGAGACCTTCAATACCTTCTTTCTTTGCAGTTGCAGCGACTATCCCGAGATCGTTTGTTACCATAAAAGCGTGCTCTACCAAATCTGCAGGGACGGAAAAGGCTTTTGCGATGGCATCCCTTAAAACTCCTTCTCCGACCCCTATGCGGAGTTCTTCAAGTGCAAGCCTGGAGATATACTTTGCTTCCCTTGGGGTTGAGGAATTAAAGAGAAATTGAAGGTTTTTGACCTTAACTTCCTGTGACCCTTTTCCAGATGCTTCGGAAGCCGTTTTGAAGCGCTGGTAGACTTCCGTTATAGAGAGCTCTGGCTGCTCTTCGAGGAAAGAAGAAAAAGTGATCTGGTTTTTTTGTTTTTCCTTCAGGATAAGAAGTGCTGTGTCTCCTATATCTCCTGTTGTCCGGACAAGAGACTCTATACTTCTTATAGACATTCCCGAAGCCTTGGAAAGAGAAGCATACAGAAGGCTTGTGCCAATTCCAAGCTGCTCTCCATTCCAGGTGGGAAAAACCTCACTCATAATAAAATGAGTTGCAAGGGGAAGCTCTTCTACGCTGACCTTCATAAGAAGGTCAGCAACCCTATTTGTAGTGTCTATAGTACTCGAAATTTTTTCAATTGCCTGGCAGGTTTCTGCAAATTCCCTGAAGCTTGTCATGGTTCACGCAGCTTTTTAATTTGATTGTTTCCCGAATTTCGGGTTTTTAAAACAAAAATTGTTATACTCTATGAGTGCTTGTAAATTGCTATCAGATCACTAAGAATCGCACTTGCTGTCTCAACAGGGCCTGCACCTTTACCAATAACTGTAATTTCTCCTGCAAGTTCAGTGCATAAAGATGCGATATTTAAAGTACCTCCGACTGCAAGAGGATGGTTGATAGGTACAAGCCTTGGGGCCACCTCGATCCTTTCCTTGCTAACTTCGCCTATAAGTTTTATTACATGCCTATTTTCATTAGCCATCTCCAGGGCTTCAGGAGTAATCTTTGTAATTCCTGTAACTTCAACATCCTTGTAAGTAGTGTCGAGTCCGAAGATAGCATTTGCCAGAATTACTAGCTTGCAGGCAGTATCAATTCCTTCAACATCGTATGTGGGATCGGTTTCTGCAATTCCGAGCTCAATTGACTCGGCAAGAATGTCAGTGTAACTTGCTCTTTCTTCCAGCATTCTTGTCAGGATGTAATTACAGGTTCCGTTCAGGATACCTTTGATACTTATAATCTTATTGCCTGCGAGAACTTCATTTGCCAGGTTAATAATTGGCATTGATCCCCCAACTGTGGCTTCAAATCTGAACTCCAAACCGGCTGCTTTCGCAGTCGTCATGAGTTCTCTATACTTAAGGGTAAGTGGACCTTTATTCGAAGTAATAAGGGACTTCCCGGTTTGAAAGGCTGCGAACATATTCTGGAGACCTACTCCGCCGGTTTTGATGTTTGTAGGAGTAGTCTCTATTACTAGTTCATGGTCTACAGACCTAATAACTTCGATTCCGCTAATATTCTCTAGGGCTACCGTGCCACGAATTCTCTTACGGGAAAGACAATCTGCAAGGTTCAAGCCTTCAGGATTGACAGTTGCACCCTTTGAGTCCACAATAGCAACTACTTTCACTTCCAACCCGATACTTTCAAGATACTCTTTCTTCATAAGGAGTACCTCGGCAACCCCCTGTCCGATAGCACCGAATCCGAGAATGGAACAGGTTATCTTCTTCATGTTTTCAATCTCCTCAATTTTTTCAGACCTGAATGTTTATTGGGAGTATCATCAGAAGGTCTTTTTTTGCTGAAACTTCTTTTAGAATTTTGAGTGCTTTTTGCAGATCTTCTTTACTCACAGCATCGATTTTTATGAGGGTTGAAGAAAGCAGATTAATGCCAGGCATTGAGAGGGAAAGATCCACAACCTCAGCAAAACCAGTTTTGTCAATTTCATCGATAGTATCCTGAATTCCCGTGTGTATCACATGCCCTATAAGGACCGCATGTATGCTCTCCCTAAAGCGGTGTTCTCCAACTCTTACAACCCTGATCCCGTTTTCTTCAAGTTTTGCTTTTATAATTTCAATGTTTTCAGGTTTAGTTTCAAGTACAAGCTGTACGGGCACTGTTTTTCGAGGGGTTCTTTTCTGATGGTGATGTAATACAGTTATCAGATTAGCTTTGCATTCTGAAAGAGGCTGGAGGGCTAAAAGCATCTGCCCAGGCACATCTTTTAGTTCAATGTCCATGGAAATTCTCATGTTATCCCTCATATCATTTCATATGATTTAGTACTATTCATTCTGGAAAAAAAGTATCAATAGCCATCTTTACTATATCCAATGAGTGAATTTCAATTGGCTTATTTTCTTTAAATGTCAGCGATTGATAATGTTTTTTATCTTTCCCTCATTTAGTGATCAGAAGAATCTATTGCGTCAAAATAGATGTCAACCAATTGATTTTTGGTAGGCTGAATAGTGTCATACTTTCTTAAACTTAGTCTCGTAAAGTAGGGTCCAATTACCTGGTATTTGCTATTAATCTAGTTAAATCAAGTGCTATTCTGTGAACGATCTTTGTTGCACAAGAAAGCTGTTTTTGGAATTTTGGGAAGCAAGAAGGGAATTATTAGATTTTTATTTCCTATCTTTCAAATATTGTTTAACCTTTATTGCTGCTTAGTGGGTGAATTTTGATATATAGTTTGCGATTTACTTTTCACAAAAAATGTTGTATAAACTACCTCTTCAACCCTATTCCTGCGTACTGTCATCTTCGGTTTGTTTAGAGAGATGTTCGTCAGGAATACGTATAATATTTCCTCTACCTCTTTTGAATTTTTCAATCAAGCCGCGTTCTTCAAGGTCTGAAAGCATAAGGCTGACTTTGGATTCTGAGTAAGGAGATTTTTTCCGGAGTTCTCTCTGGGTAATTCGGTTTCCGTTATTTCGAATTAGATTCAGAAGTTCTTTGAGATCCTCAGGGAGATTGATTTCACGGTCCTCTTGAAGATCACCGACATCTACAGAGTTGGTTGCGGGCAACTTAGAACTTATTTCAAAAGTGTCATCAAGATTCTCTTCTTCATCTATGGGACTCTCAGGTTGCAATGTTTTTGGCTCCCTATCTCCGTCCGGAAAACTATTTGTTATCACAAGAGATTTTAGATACCATTTTTTTATGAAATAGCCTACCAGTAAAAGGACTAGTATGGAGATAAGGGCAACAGATACGAAAAAATAATTTTGGGAGTTTGCCTGATCTGCGTGTTTTGTCTCATCAAAATTCAAATTCGGAACTTCAAATCCACTATGGTTCAGAAGTTGTTCGTTATAGGTTGGAAATAGAAGAAGGTCATGCACATACTCTCCTTTATCTGAGATTACAACATCCTCTTTAGCAGTATAAACTATGGTTTTTCCCTCAAAATAATTTGCAGTTATCAAGTAATTCCCAGGAGTAAGATTGAAGGAATAGTTTGCATTCGTTGCAACAAAATTTTGTTCAGGAGTGGAGTTAATTTCAACGACTGCATTATTAAGAGGTTTGAAATTCTCCCACTCATATATAGTCCCGTGAATTGTGGCCGCAAATGCATTCCCCTGAAAAAATATAATTAAAAAGAAAATACAGATGATCCTGTAAAGCTTTCTAAAATTCACGCAGTGTTAAATGAGTTTTTAGCATAAATCTTTTGCTTTTCGTTACAGAATTTTATAAAGCGAAGAGGTATATTCAAGCTTTATAAAGTAAATAAAGGGTTTATCAAGCTTGAAGGTTTATGTGTACATATATATTATAATTATTTAGAAACGAATGTTTTATCCAGGAAAGAATGCTTATATTCAGAAAAGAATTTTTCTATTTACTTTATCCTTGTATACAACAGTATCATTACTTATGAAGGATGGCAGTAAGATGAAAAAATAAGACTTATCCTTTATTTACTTATGATCATATCACATCATTTAGCAAGCTGTCAGAAAGAACCATTACTGTCAAAATTTCTCATGATTTGTATGGAAATTAGAATCAATATCTTGCGTGTATACCTGAATTTCATACGATAATTAGATTGATGACACCAATGATACCAACGACTCTAAATTAGATCAAGGACGCTTCATAATAACCTCAGAGTAAAATATTAGAACTGAATTTCTAAATATAAAGAGGAAAAAATATAATAGGATAACTCCAATTTTAAAGGGAGAAATATTGGAATGTAATCAAATTAAATCAGATGTAGAATCCGGATCTGAGAACTTAATCTAAACTTTAATGATTATTATAATACCACAAAGTTTTACCTTAAATCAAGCATTAATTTATATGATGCTCATCTTTCAAAATGTAAGGAGCAATATGGAATACTCAAATGGCAATTAAACAAATGAACTAATTGTTGTTATTGATGAAAAAAATTTAACTGCTTAAGGCTTGGAAAATTAAATTTGCTGTTTAGCACCCCACTGCAAGCAACGGAGTATGCGAGATCCCAAGCTTTGGGTATAAAAGAATTATCCAAAATCAAATACTTTGATTTGCTCCTATAATGCATTTTCTTCCTAGTTTCCTGGAATCCAAAATATTTTTATAATAATATCGGAAGTTGCACCATCATCAACAGTTCCAATATAACTTCCCTCACTCCAGATTTAACAAACAAAAAGCTTTTTTGATCTCAGAGTATTAAATTTAAAGATTTTTTTTCTGTGATACTTTTTATAATGTGCATCACTAATGAATATGAAGATTTTGGTTCAGCGCTAACGACAAGATGCACAAGATCACTATCAGTACCTACCACATCAAAATCAAAACGGTACCTTTTACCAATTTCAAAGCATATGTTTTTTAAATAGTTGATGATGTCGTATCTAAACAAAATTTTTTCCGATACTTCATACAAAAAAAACCATGTTGTATCCTATTTCATAGACACAATTGTTTGGATCTGCTCCCATTTCAGAGAACAAACGTGGCTAAAAATATATCACAATTAGTTAATAACGATTCTCGAGGAAGTCTCCATATCTGCAGCAAGATGCGGGATATTCGACTGAAACGAACTTAATACTCAAATTACACTAAAAACAAATACTAAATTCTTCGAATAACAAGCACGAATAAATGAAAATATGCTTCACATGAATTTTTTTTGAACATTAACTCCATCGTTATTTTGGGCAGGAAATTTATTCTAATCTTGGTTTTTCAAAACTTCTCGAAACTAATGCGTGAATTTCAATTGAAGGCTTAAATATGACTTTGATCACGGATGCTAAGCTACCTTTGGGGTAATTCCACTACCCAAACAAATTGAGTGTTCTAAATTGGCAGAAACGGTAAGCTATTCTTATGGTTTAGACATTTACAAATGTTTTTTCATTTCTAATATCCTCAGTATATACGGTAAAAAAATCGCTGCAACGGTTCGCTAGAGATGATGATGAAATTTCAGCTCTTAAAAGTTGGACATATCAGAAAAACGTGATGTTTTTGCATGTGAATCAACAAGTGACTTTTGTGGTTCTAATTATAATTCATTGATAAAGCATATAAATATATATAGTTGAGAATGCACGAGATATGAAGGTATTTACCCATAAAAAGATAAAAAGTAGGTTCTGAATTCATTGTACATTTTGTACTTTAAATAGGATGATTCAGCCATCAAATGTTTTCCCAAAAGGTCAAAAAGTTTCATTCATAAATTCGGATTCTACAGACTTGTAAAAAGAAGAAAAGCTATTGAAAATGAAGCAATGTTATTCTAGCATCTGATGTGTTATAATCTAAATAATGTGCTGACAGATATTTTTGGTGAAAGCCGTATAGTAATTCTATCAGTAATCTCTTATGTGAAAACATTTGACTAAGTAATGAGAGGGCCTTCCTCCCAATATTCTTCAAAAATGCTCAGAAAAGGAGATTCTTGACAGATAAATCTCTCAAAGTATTTCATTGAGGCTTCAGATATGCCTAGATATTATAAGGCATCTTGGTCATGAAATAGAAGCTTTGGAAAAATAAATCTTTAATTATGCTCATAGGAAACATGAACTAAAAATGAGTATTTTAATGTCAGTTTCTTGTATTGGAGAAATTGGTGCAGCAACTTTAATGCTTAA
>Ga0182010_10001259_pt1 | contig 13595 bp, 10 predicted proteins | sample 611E1MmetaG_FD_120488 | JGI IMG/M metagenome (GOLD analysis project Ga0182010, IMG submission 120488) | Permafrost microbial communities from Stordalen Mire, Sweden - 611E1M metaG | ecosystem: Environmental > Terrestrial > Soil > Wetlands > Permafrost | place: Sweden: Stordalen | collected...
CAGTACAAAATGTGGATCGGCGGAAAATGGGTGGAGGCTGAATCATGTAAGACATATCCGGTTTATAATCCGGCGACGGAAGAGATAATTGCCCAGGTTCCGCTCGGCGGCCAGGCAGATGTGGATAAAGCGGTCGCGGCAGCCAGGCAGGCTTTTCCAGTCTGGTCCAATAAACCGCAAGCAGAACGTTCGGCGATTGCGATGAAAATCGCGGCCTTGATCACAGATAATGCCAAAGAATTAGGCAGGATCGATACGCTCGACCACGGTACACCCACGATCAGGGCAGCGGCCAAAGCCGCCGGTTCCGCATCGTGGTTTGAGTGGGCCGCCTACAATGCGCGGTCGTTGATGGGCAATACCGTGCCTTCCAGCGCGAATGAACTGGCTTATCTGCAGCGGGAACCGATCGGCGTCGTAGCTTTGATCACGCCGTGGAACCTCCCGCTCTTAATGATCATTCAGAAACTGGCTCCGGCGCTGACACTGGGTAACACCTGTATTATCAAGCCGCCGAGCATTGATTCTTTACCCGCGCTCAAACTGGCCGAGTTGCTGGATACGTTGGGATTACCGCCCGGCACCGTCAATGTCATCACCGGCCCCGGCGGTACTGTTGGCGGCGGACTGGCTTCACACAAAGGTGTCGATATGGTGGCTTTCACCGGCAGCTGCGAGACCGGCAAGGATATCATGGGATTGGCCAGCCGTACCGTCAAACGTCTGCAATTGGAATTGGGCGGCAAGAACCCGGTGATTATCCTGGATGATGCTAATGTCAGTGAAGCGGTAGGCGCGATGATGATGTTTCAGTTCGCGAATTCCGGCCAGATCTGCGCCGCGCCGGGCCGGTTCTATGTCCACGAGAAAGTCTATGATGAGTTCTTGGAAAAAGTGACGGCGGCAGCCAGGAAGATGGTGGTCGGCGATCCCTTGGATGAAAAAACGCAGATGGGTCCGCTGGTCAGCGCCGAGCACCGCGACAAAGTTGAAGGTTATATCAAATCCGGTATCGATGAGGGCGCGAAATTGGTTTTCGGCGGGAAAAGACCCACTGCTGCGCCGATGAATAAGGGCTACTACGTCGTGCCGACAATATTCACCGATATCACCCAACAGATGACCATCGCGCGGGAAGAGATCTTCGGTCCCGTGGTCTGTGTGATGGAGAAATTCAATTCGGACGAAAAAGCGATCGAGATGGCCAACGATACTACTTATGGGTTGACCTCTTATGTCTGGACGAAGGATAACGCCAGAGCCATGCGGTTCGCCAACAAGATCCAGGCGGGGACAGTGGTTTTGAACAATGCAGGCAGCGGCGGCGCGGAATTGCCCTGGGGCGGGTACAAGGAGAGCGGTATCGGGAAAGAGGGCTCTTTGTATGGGTTGTACGAATACACTAACCTGAAACGCATCCAGGTCGATTTAATGACACCGAAGAAATAATCAGGTTGGGTAACCTTCAATCTTAATTCCCTTTGGGTCTTCAACGAAGTACTTTCGACCGAAGTCGAAATGTACTCCCATTTTGTTGGGAAAAGGGACAGGGTGATGGTGTACCTTAGAGAGTAAAATATTTTTGAATACGTGCCGTGTCCGATGCAAAAATTGAACGGCGCAACTATTTGTGACCCTGTCGAAAATATTTTAATTGTTGAAAAATAACAATAAGTCCATCATAAATTCATACGCATAATCATAGGTCTAATCACCGTCATAACCACCTGTTCGCATGCTATAATCCATTTAACAGATTTCTATTGAAACATCTCGCGGGTGTTTGTAAAGGAAGCCGGATACATGAAAAAACAAACCTTGTCAGAATCAAATTTCGAATTATGGTTGTTATTCGGTAGAGCTCACCATTCAATGGAATTAGCGCGCCAGCGCGAATTGAATCAATATCACATTCCCTTTCGCCAGACGCATGTGCTCCGCACTATAAAAGATTTAGGCGCAAATGCCACTCTGGCTGCGGTAGCCAGGGAAGTTGACCGGAAAGTCAGCGTGATTACGAAGCAGGCGATCAGCATGGAAAAAGACGGACTGATAAAAAGGATTAAGGATACCCCCAAATCAAACCTGATCCGGTTAGAATTAACTGATAAAGGGCTGCAGATAATTAAAGTTGCCGGTAAGAGTAAATCGTTCGATCAGATATTTTCGTTTTTAACACCGGCAGAGCGCACGCAAACCAAATTGATGTTTCAGCAGATGTCCGTCAGAGCGGAAAAATACATTTCCAAATAATATACGGCTCAATATCGAAAACCGGCGAACGATAAGCCGATCAATCAAAGAAGCCTCAGCATTGCGCTGAGGCTTCTTTTTTAAGGAGGTTATGAAAAGGTTAATTAATACCCCATGGTTTTCTTGAGCGACTGGTCGATCCAGTAGCGGGCAAACGACCGCTTCGACCAATAACCGAAAACCTCGCCGTGCCATCCCTTAAACCACGACTGGTAGGCAATATTCTCTACCGTCGGCAGTGCCTGTACTTCGAAGAAATGGGTAAAGGCGTACATATCTGCCTGCTGAACCAGCAATTTTTGTCCCGGCACATCCGGTGTAGCATAGAACTTGTCCACCAACGCATCGTAAGCTGGGTCATTCACAATACAATAGTTCGTAAAGCTTGTCGAGTGGAAGGTTTCCATCAGCCTGCTCGGCGCCGCCAGAACACCGATTGGTTGCTGGATACTCATCTGGTCGAAGTTATGTGCGGTAGTGGTGGCATAATAAGTGGGATAATCCATCAGTTTTATGGTCATATCGATGCCAACCGCCGCAAAATAGGCCTTATATATTTCCATCAGACCTACGTCTTCGTTCGTAGGGACGAGCACGTTTGTCTTAAAACCGTTTGGAAATCCTGCTGCTGCCAGCAGTGCTTTGGCAGCTGTCGGATTGTAGGTATATTGGTCCTTCAATGATTGCGGCCATTGCGCATATGGAATGTACCATCCGGTCATGCTTGTTGATACGATACCAACGGTTATTCCCGGCACACTGCCGCCAAAATACGTTGCGGCTATCGTCGGTATGTCTATTGCCTGCGTCATGGCTTGTCTGACCCTGATATCCGTAAAAGGAGCCTTGTCATTTCGTTCCTGTATCGTGTATCCTGCTGCCGGACGGGTTTGCCACAACAGCTGAGGGCTGTCTTTTTGTATTGTATTGCGTTGATCGAGCGTCAGGGTTTCCATCACATCAACTTTTCCCGTGCGGACTGCCGCCAGCGCGGTTTGCGTATCAGGAATGATCAGCAGGTTTATCTTGTCAATATAGGGGAGATGGTTCTTCGGATAACGCTCATCATAGCCAAAATAGTTAGGATTTCTGACAAAGGTTCCGGAACTGCCGGAGACGTAATCCTGTAACATGTAGGCGCCGCTGCCGACGACATTGTGCCAGTTGTTCATGTCGCCGTATTTCTCCACTACTTCATGGGGTATGATGGCGTTGGATGTAACGGGATCCATGATTGCGTCGAAATAAGCCGCGGACGGCGCGGAAAACTTAAATGTAACCGTATATTTATCCTGGGAGGTTACCGATGTCAGTGGGTTCATTTGCGCATTTTTTGACACCGATGGTTTAAATCCGGCAAGGCCGTTAAATCGGTTAAACGTAAATACGACGTCGTCGGCTGTTAATTCCCGTCCGCCTACCAGCTGACTGGCCGCGCTGCCTGTATCGAGCGCAAAATGGATTCCTTGATGCAGATGAAAAATAATAGTTGATAGATCCGGGATCTCGTATGTGTCTACGACATCCCCTACTTTAATGTCATCCGGCGCCCATTTCCCTTTATAATCCCATTGGTCGGGACTGATCGTCCAGTTTATTCCTCCCATTGCCGATTGGAAAATGTCCCACGGTGCGGCACGGGCGTAATAAGCATCGAAGCCGGCGGGGTTAGCATTCATACGGAAGTTCAATGTGCCGCCGTATTGCGGTGTGCCGAGTGAATTCCACCAGTTAGCTGTGGTTGTTACCGAAGTTGTCGCTGTAGGTGCGGTTGAGGTTGTGGTGGTTCGGGCAGTCGCTACCTGAGTAGTCGTGGTAGTTTGCGTTGTTGCCTGGGTTTTTGTTGTAGTCTGTGTCGTTGAAGAAGTGCTGCAAGATGCCGTGATCAGCGATGTTAATAGAAGACAGGTCAGTGCAATCCACATGAAATTTCTTTTCATGTCAACCTCCTTTTTTATCAGGAACATTCGGATAATTGACTGTTTACTTTATTAAATGATTTTTCCGGATTAAATATTTTCAGCAATAATAGTCGTCCTCTGGATGCTAATCTGTTTGTAGTCCGCCTGCCATTGACAAATTGTTTATATCTGCTTAAGATAATAATATTCTTTTAAATAATCCGTATGGATACTCATACAGCTAATCATAAGAATTAGCGAAAGCTTAACACTGTATTTTAAATTTGTCAATAGTCAATAAAAGGCGGATATAAATATTGGTTTTTGCTCATTGTTTAACGTTGCTTTTTAATGGACAATTCAGTGCAGTGACCCCCGGTTAGAATAAACCCGGATATTTCAGGAGGTTAAAATTGTTTTACAAAGTGCTTGACGGTGTAAAAGTGTTGGAGTTCGGCCACCTTATCTCCGGACCATTCTGCGCCAAAATTCTGGCTGACCTCGGCGCTGAGGTGATCAAGATTGAAGAACCGGGCGGCGATGAAGCCAGGAAACAGGAACCGTTTCTGGGAGACATTGCCGGTCCGGAGCGCAGCGGCACGTTTCTCTATCTTAATATGAATAAAAAGGTAATTACTTTGAACCCGGCTACGGTTACCGGAAGAAAGATTTTTGCTCAATTGCTCGATGAGGCAGATGTCCTGGTGGAGAATAATTCAATGAAGAGAATGAAAACGCTCAAGCTTACCTACACTCAAATCAAGAAAATAAATCCCCGCATTATTATGACTTCCATCACTCCTTTCGGCCAGACGGGACCTTATAAAGATTACAAGGGCGGCGAACTGGTCAACACGCAAATGGGCGGCGTCGGTTTTATCTCGACCCGTGAGCCTGATACCAGCAAAGCCCCGATCAAATATCCGGCCCATCTTTTCAGTTACCAGGCCGGTTTGTGCGCGGCCGTCGCCACCATGGCAGCTTTGTTTTATCACCGGGGAACCGGTTCGGGCGAGCAATTGGATATCTCCGAACAGGAGAGTACCCTCATCGACGTGATGAACCCGGTTTACAATTATTCCTATACCGGCCATATCGCTTCCCGGGCCGGCGTTTTAACCGCTGCTCCCACTCATCTGTTACCTTGCAAAGACGGTTATATTCATAACGGATTCGTGCGGGAATCGCACTGGCGGCAATTTGTTAATGATGTCATGGGGCATCCTGATTGGGCGGATAAGGAAATCTTCAAGGATTATCTCAGCCGGGCGCAGCATTGGGATGAACTCCGGCCTTTGCTGGTGGAATGGACAATGCAGCGTACCGTCGACGAAATTTACCGGGAAAGCCAGGGAAAAAGGATCCCCATCGGCGCAGTTTATACGTCTGCACAGGTATTACAGGACAGGCAAATGGCGGCGCGCGGATTTTTCGTCGAGGTAGACCACCCGCAGGTCGGCAAAATCAAGTATCCGGGCGTCCCCTACCGTTTCTCGGAGATTTCGCAGGATAAGCCTACCGCAGCGCCGCTGCTGGGTCAGCATAACGAAGAAATTTATTCGCGGCTCGGTTATTCCAAACGCGACCTGGTGAAAATGGAAGAATCCGGAATTATTTAAAAATCTGAATTAAGGCAGGAATGCATAATGGGTACCGCTTATCTTAAAGGAATCAGGGTTATTGCTTGCACATGGGGTTGGGCCGGTTCCTGGGCCGGGTCGGTATTGTCGGACCTCGGCGCAGAAGTAATTAAAATGGAATCGAATCAAAAACTGGATAACAACCGCGGTCATTTTAAGCGCGGTGAAACCGGCGTCAATTCCGGTGAGTTTAATTTCACCAACCGCGGTACGAAAAGCTGCACACTCAACATGAAAAAACCGGAGTCGGTGGAAATATTTAAAAAGTTAGTCAAGATCAGCGATGTTGTGATTACAAATTACACTCCGAGGGTAATGCCCGGCTGGGGCCTCGGTTATGAAGTATTAAAGGCAGTCAATCCCGGTATTATTCTGGTCTCATTACCCGGTTTCGGCAGCACCGGCCCGGACCATGACTATGTCGCGTACGGGCCCACAATTCAGGCTGCCAGCGGTTTGACCTGGTCACACGGTCATCCGGGTGAAGAACCGATTCTGGCGGGAGTTAATCCCGCTGATCCTGCCGGAGGCATGTACGGTGTGTTATCTGTACTCGCGGCGCTGAGCTATCGCGCCAGAACGGGGATCGGGCAGCATGTTGATATTGCGCAAAGTGAAGGAATTACCACCTTTATCCCGGAGGTTATCCTGGAGTACACCATGAACAACAGGATCCGCCCGCGTATGGGAAATATTGATGAAATTATGGCGCCGCATTCGGTTTATCCCTGTAAAGGGAAAGACAAATGGGTCGCGATCGCCGTCGGTACCGATGCTGAATGGGAAACTCTCTGCAAGGTCATGGGAAAATCTGAATTATTGAAAGATGAACGGTTCTCCGACCGCTTCACCCGCTGGCAAAACCAGGATGAGCTAAATAAACTGATTGCCGGTTGGACAAAGGGTTTTACCCCGTACGAAGTGATGCATAAGCTGCAAAAAGCGGGCGTAGCTGCAGGAGCCTCTTTAAATGTCGAAGAATTGATCAATGATCCGCATGTTAAAGAACGCGGTGTCTACATCGAGCAAAACCACCCGGAAGCCGGTAAATCCATTGTCTTCCGTTCTCCCTGGACATCAGCTTTGACCGCGACTAATCCGCCTGCGCCCATGCTGGGTCAGCACAACGACTATGTCTTTAAAACACTACTCGGTATGACAGATGATGAGATAACGCGGTTAGCGGAGAAAAAGGTCATCTATTAAAGTCGTCAAATATTAAATGTTTGACAAAGAGATGTCGCCGTTGTGCCTGACGTAATCCCCGGGAGGCGAAAATTCGTCGCTGAAAAATGGCCATCCTCTCTCCTTATCAGGCTTATAGTCCCGGAGGAACGAACGGGAGAGAGAGTTATATATTGATCTGAAAGCTATTTGTTATATTCTTCTATCTTCGCTGTGATTGTATTTAAAATCGATTCCAGTTGCTGGCGTTGTTGCGCTGAAAGTGATGAAAATATCGCGTCGATGGCTTCACTCTGCCGGCTGACTCTGGCCATCTCCAGACCTTTTTCCGTCAATTCCAATCTCAACAGTTTGGATTTCGGCGATTTTTTTGCTCTTTTTATCAGCCCTTCCTTTTCCATGCCGACCGCCTGCCTGGAAATTACGTGAATTTCACGCTCCACTTCCTTCGCCAGTTCCGCTAATGTCGCGTTTTCCCCGAGCTCATTTATCGTGCGCAAAACATGCGTTTGCTGTACCGGAATATGATATTGATTTAATTCGCGCTGCCTGATTAGCATTATCAGGTGGTTTACTTTCCCGATCAATAGCCATAAATCAAAATAGGATTCCGATTCATTTGTCATTCTGCTTTATTCCTTGAGTAAGAGAATTATTACCTTCCGGATTTTTAATTGATTTTAGCATATTGGTATATAATCAGTGTTAAAACTGCGGTTTATTTCCGCCGGATATTGTATTATTAAAAAATCAGTTCCCGGTAAAACTGACCGCTCGACAAAAATCAGTGAGTGACCGTAGTCTGTTCGCGGGAAAATAAGGAGAGTGAATGGAAAATCAAGTCGCCAAATGGTGGGATAAGCTTGGAAAACCGCAATACGGCGGTGAAATTGTTGTGCGCAGCGTCCGGGACATCCTGAATTTTGACCCTTATAACGGTGCGCATCTTACCCAGCTGTATACTGCCTGGTTGGAAAGACCGTTTTCGGAAGATTGGACGCTGGACCCCGCCGTTTTTGATTATCAGACGATGGCCCCGAATCAATATATGAAAGGACTGTTGGCAGAAAGCTGGGAATTTACCGACCCGCGTACGTTTGTTATCCACGTTCGGAAAGGGATCCATTGGCAGAATTTGCCGCCCGTCAATGGACGTGAATTTACCGCTGATGATATTGTTTTCCACTTTCACAGGTTATTAGGGTTGGGCAGTGGTTTTACCAAACCGGCTCCTTATCATGCCACCGTTGCCTCCTTCCGGGAATTGAAATCTGTCACTGCTGTTGACAGGTACACCGCTGTTTTTAAATGGAGTACCCCTAATCCCGAGTTTATCCTGGAAACGATGGTCACCAATCATAATCCGACCCTGGCCATCGGACCTCGTGAAGTGGTGGAAAAATGGGGCGATCTTGGCGATTGGCATCATGCTGTCGGTACCGGTCCTTTTATGATAACAAATTTTACCCCCGGCGTTGCGGCTGATATGGTGAAAAATCCGGATTACTGGGGACACGATGAGCGCTACCCGCAGAATAGGCTCCCCTACGTCGATAAGCTCAGGATGGTGGTCATCAAAGATGAAGCCGAAGCCCTGGCATACATGCGCGCGGGTAAAATCGATGCAGTAGACGGTGTTTCGTCGAAAAATGCGCGGGAAATGCTGAAAACAAACCCGGAAATTGTGCAGATCCCCATTCCTTCTGGCGGCAGCATCGACCCTCGTAATGATCGGGCGCCATACAATGATATCCGCGTCCGCCGTGCGCTGCAGCAAGCCCTCAACCTGCCTGCCGTCGCCAAAACCTACTACAACGGTACAGCTGATCCTTATCCTTCATCGATCAGCTCGCGGCATATGAGTAAATGGGGCAAAGGTTGGGGCTTCCCCTATGATGAATGGCCGCAAGACCTGAAGGATGAGTATGCCTATAGTCCGGAGATGGCCAAAAAATTGCTGGCTGAAGCTGGTTATCCCCGCGGTTTCAAGACGAATGTTGTGGCAGATGCGGCTGCTGACCTGGGGTTGTTGCAAGTTATCAAGACCTATTTTGCCGCGGTTGGTATCGATATGGACATCCGGACATTGGATTCTGCTGCCTTTATTCCATTTGTTGAGACAGAAAAGAAACATGATGCGCTGGTTTTCCGCATGGGTGGTTCTCTGCACCGCGCCCATGAGCCGCTTCGGCAGCTGACGATGTTTCAAACCGGCACTTCTTCCAATCCTCACTCGATGGTCAGCGATCCGGTGTTTGATGGGTTTTTCACCAAAGCTATTGCTGCTACCAGTGTCGATGAAGTGAAGCAGATTTTCCGGGATGCTAATGAATATGCTGCTCGGCAGCATTTCGCCGTATCCCTGCCGCAGCCGGTGCAGTACTCGCTCGTGCAGCCGTGGCTCAAGGGCTATCACGGTCAGTTCGGCTCGATCTGTTGGAGCCCGCCCAGCTTTTCCTTCTATATGGCGCGCTTCTGGATCGATCAAAAATTAAAGAAGTCGTTGGGACATTGATATCTAACGGAAATAAACAGGTAGATGGTTAACCAACGATCTGCTTATGCGATGTGAAAGAGGTCTTAAGCAAGGCTTAAAGAGATTTGGGGTTGTGATTACCTTACCATTATAAATACAAAATGTTCCTTGGATCATTTAACTATTTCTCCGGCCCAAAGTGCCGTAGCTTATTGCCAGGTTGACATAATGAAGAGGCTCATTTATTGAAAAGAATATATGAGCCTCGACAAGGAAGGACAAAAGGAAACCGAATAAACTCAGAGAGCTCCTGAATGCCGGTAGACCATCGCTGGGAACGCGGGTTATCATTCCCTGGCCCCGGCTGGTGGAAATCATCGGGCATACCAATACCATCGATTACATAGAGTACGTCAGTGAGTATTCTACCTACGACATCGAACAACTGGAGAACTTCGGACGGGCGATCGAGCTTTTCCCCAATATGTCTTCGATGATTAAAATCGAAGAACAGACAATGGGCTTTATTGCGGAACGCGCATTGGATGCCGGTATCCAGAATGTGCTCTTCAGCGATTGCCGCGATGCCAAAGACGTCCGGGAATGCATTCGTCTGGTGCGTCCGGAAACTCCGGAAGCGGGCGGTATTCACGGCGCCGGCAGCCGCCGCGTCCATATTGGTTCCAATACTGGGGAATGGGTACAAGCCATGAATAACGCAGTCCTGGTGTCCATGATCGAGAAAAAGAGTGCCGTCGAAAATATGGAAGAAATTCTCTCCGTCAAAGGTGTCGATATGGTTCAATTTGGCCCCAACGATTACACTGTCAGCATCGGCAAACCGGACCAGGGACACACCCCCGAAATCCGCACAATACAGGAAGACATGATCAAATTAGCGCTGAAAATGAACGTTGCTCCGCGTGTTGAGATCCCCAATATCGAGGCGGCGAAACCGTTCATCGACATGGGTGTTCGCCATTTTTCGCTGAGCAGCGATATCGCTATCCTCGCCGGATGGTATAAACAGCAGGCTGTTGTCTTGCGCAAGCAGCTTCCCTGATATTGATCCTTGATATTACTGTCCACTAAAATGTTATGGTTTTGTAATTTTTAAAGAGAGTGTTATTTTTCTTTCACTATTTATCTGGAACTATATATTGTAAATGCTTTCTTATCCCACACGAATTTTTCGGCAAAGAAAAATATCCTTGACTTTAACCAAACCATCGAGTAATATGTGGGTAAATTGACATAACAGAGGACAAGGAGGAACAGTATGACCACAGAAAATTCCGTCGAACGCCGTCTTTCGCAACTGCGTACCTGGAATATCATTGTTGGCATCATCCTTGCTGTGCAGGCCATAATGATCGCCGTCCTCACTAACAAGTTTTCACTCCCGGTGACGGCAACATTTATGGAAGGACCGCCCGGTACTGCTCCCACTCTGCATCACTTATTTAATATCCGTACCGGTTGGGGTGTGTTTACCTTTCTCGCTATCTCGGCTATTGCGCTGCTGGTGATCGCATCTCCCCGGGTTTTCCCCTGGTACAAGCGCAATTTGCTCCAGAACCGTAACTATGGACGCTGGATCGAATACTTCTTCAGTTCATCGATCATGATCGTTTTGATTTCTCAGATCACCGGCATCAGCGATATCGCCGCCTTGATGGCGATCTTCGGTGTTAATGCCTCCATGATCCTCTTCGGTGCGCTGCAGGAAAAATACGAGAAACCGGGCAAGCCAAATCTGCTGCCGTTCTGGATGGGCAGCTTCGCAGGCATCATCCCCTGGATTGCCATTCTGATCTACGTCATCGCGCCCGGGTTAAAAGTTTCTCCTCCCGGTTTTGTCTACGGCATCATTGCTTCCCTCTTTGTCTTCTTCAACTGCTTCGCGGTCAATATGATATTGCAGTATAAAAAAATCGGCCCATGGCGGGATTACCTGTTCGGAGAAAAGGTCTACATCATCCTCAGTCTCACCGCCAAAGCTTTACTGGCCTGGCAGGTTTTCTTCCCTGTGCTCACCCTAAAATAGCTCAAATCGCAGAAAAACAGGAAGCAATCTGGAAGGGAGGGTAGACATATGTCGACACCGCAATTGATGCTTTTGGTGGTTATGTTGATGGGAGGGTTGGGGGTTATCGGCAGCTATGCGCAGGGGTTGATATCCCATCCTGGCAGCATAAAAGTCCTCTGGGGAAAAATATCCGGGCCATTCCGTACGATCTATTTCATTTCGATGCTGCTTTCCGCGCTGGGATACTTCGCCTTCGCTTATTATTTGTTATTCCGCGTGGATGCTGCAACTGCATTGGTAACCAATACACTCGGATTTGAAGTGTTCTTTGCCGCCATCACCGGCATGCTTTTATTTTCTTCACTTTGGATGCCCTTTACCTACAGTTATGTCGATAAACCGAACAAAGGCACCTGGTTAATGATAAGGGTCGTCCTTTTCCTGGTGGCTTTGTCCTCCTGTGCGCTGGTCTGGGCGCTGCTCAGCCTGCATGATAAAACACCTCCCGGTCCATATTGGGTAGCAGTTGTTGGCGCCGGTTATTTTGCTCTGCACACTACAATGCTCGATGCATTTCTCTGGCCGGTGCTATATAGATAGTAATTCAGGAGGAGATGAAAATGGCAATCGAGACTCCTAAATTTACTTTATTGCAAAAAGATGGCAAATTCGAAATCAGAAAATACGAAGGGTATATCAGCGCTTCGGTTGAAGTCGAGGCCGATTATAACCACGCATTGGGGGAAGGATTCGGTATCCTGGCTGATTATATTTTCGGTAATAACCGGGCGAAGACCAGCATTGCGATGACTGCTCCCGTGACCGGGCAAGCCGTGAAAAATCAAAAGATCGAAATGACCGCGCCGGTCACCGCTAAACAAGCCGGTGATGGTAAAAAGCACGAGATTTCATTTACCATGCCTGCCAAATACACACTGGATAATCTGCCCGAGCCGGTCAATACAGCGATCTCGGTGTATAAAGTGGAACCCTACAAAGCCGCCGTCCTGAAGTTTTCCGGCTACATGAACGAAAAAAACACCGTGAAGAAAATCCAGGAACTGCAGATGTGGTTGAAGGCTAATAAACTAGAAGCTAAATCCGGGTTTGTTTCGGCTCAATATAATCCGCCGTGGATTCTTGGTCCGTTCCGCCGTAATGAAATAATCGCCGAAATATAATACGGGACAAGGTACTTTGCGCCGGCAAATGTATGAGAGTGTCCCAATAGTTTTCTCTCTTTACCATGGTTTGACAATTTTTATGATACTCAAAACCAATTACTTCTAATATCCTGATTTCGCAGCACAAATTGCGGCATCAATTCTGCCTTTCCCCATCCCGTCATCATTCGTCTTCTGACAACTGCTTTCGATGATGCCGCGCACTTCGTCATTCACCCGTCCGTTCCCGTTGGTATCAGATACTGCATTCATCAGCAAAGCAGCCATGCCGCTGACATAGGCAGCGGCAGACGACGTGCCGTTTTCGTAGCCGTATTTATCCCCCGGCAATGTCGAATAAATCAGAAACCCGGGAGCCGCCACATCTACCCAATCTCCATAATTAGACAGTGGCGCCAGTTCATCGTCCTGGGTGGTTCCTGCCACTGCGATGCAATTCATATAAGCCGCGGGATATACTGGCTTATCCCACCCGCTGTTGCCGGCGGCCGCAATGATTACCGCCCCCTTGTTCCAGGCGTAATCCACCGCATTTTCCAGCTCTGCGGACGGACCCATTTCCAGACTGATATTGATTATTTTCGCGCCGTGATCCGCTGCCCAGATAATTCCGCGGGACACCACCGCTGCCCGGCAGGTACCGTCATCGTTTGCCACTTTGACATTCATTAATCTGCTTTCCGGCGCTATCCCCGCGATACCGATCCCATTATTATCTTTGGCCGCGATGATTCCGGCGACGTGTGTGCCGTGACCGTTCCGATCGTTCACCGTTGGACTGTCCGTAAAATTGACTTCCGCTATAACCTCGCCTGCCAGATCGGGGTGATTCCGGTCGATACCGGTATCCAGAATCGCGACCAACGGTTCTTTATTATTCCCGGCAAAGTTCTGCAGTGATGATATGTGGATTTTGTCCGGCGCCCA
>Ga0182010_10001260_pt1 | contig 13590 bp, 9 predicted proteins | sample 611E1MmetaG_FD_120488 | JGI IMG/M metagenome (GOLD analysis project Ga0182010, IMG submission 120488) | Permafrost microbial communities from Stordalen Mire, Sweden - 611E1M metaG | ecosystem: Environmental > Terrestrial > Soil > Wetlands > Permafrost | place: Sweden: Stordalen | collected...
CAGGAAGGCCACAAACTCCCAGACGGTATCGAGCGCCTCCTCGGTTCGCTCCGACAGGCCGTAACGGCGGCCGTACGTCCCCAGGACGATCCCGGCGACGGCCGTGGCGATGACCCCGGACCCATGCAGGGCGTCCGCCGCGAGATACGTGCCGTAGGCGAGCACCACGGACAGGCTGATCTCAATCAGGTGGTCGCCGACGCTGGGCAGCACCCGCGACGCGGCAAACCCCGCCACGGCGCCCAGCGCGGCCGAGAAGGCCACGATCGAGACGAACTCGAGGACGATCTCGAGCGGGCCCACCGGGCGCGTGACGAAGTCGACGGCGATGGCGAACAAGACGATTCCCGTGCCGTCGTTGAAGACGCTCTCGGCCTCGACAAGCGTCGTAAGGCGCCGCGGCGAGCGCATCTGCTTGAACGTGGCGATGACCGCGGCCGGATCGGTGGCCGAGAGCATCGCCCCCACCACAAACGCCTCGGGCCATGCCAGCCCGGCCCCGAAGTGCAGGGCTGCGGCGATCAGGGCCGCGCTGACGAACACGCCCGGGCCGGCCAGAAGCGCCACTCCGACGATGGACGGGCGGAGCTTGCCGAAATCGGTCTGGTACGAAGCTTCGAAGACGAGCGCCGGAAGCAGCACGACGAGCACGAGCTGGGGCGTGATCTCGACGCGCAGCGGCTGAGCGAAGACCCCCGCCACGATGCCGAACGCGACAAGCGCCACGGTGTAGGGCAGATTGATGCGCCGAGCCAAGAGCGTGACCAGGGCCGCCGCGCCGACCAGGAAGACGAAGAGCCTGATGAGTTCGAGAGTGGTTTCGCCCGAGCTCACCCCGTGGACTCGCCGCCGGCCGCCTCCACCAGCGACGCAAGACCCTTCAGCCCAGCGCTCTTCGACTGCATCTCAGTCCCCAACAGGTCGTATGGCCAACCGCGCCGCTCGTCGCGGTCTGCGCTCACGTTAGCACCTGTGTCCGGGGTGGCCGAGAGGTCGACCCGGCCAGCACGCCTCGGGTCGCCCGGCGGTCCAACGTACTGCCAGCCACTCCCGTCGTCGCCGACGGCGACCAGCAGATCACGCGGCCCCTGGGCTCCCGTTCCGCATGCGAATCCCGTCGCGTCAGGCACGCCGCAGTTCGAGCACGGGCCCCAGTGGCAGTCGGCCGTCGTCCTGGCCGCAAGCGCCCGTTTCCTGTCGCGCAGCAGGAACGCATTCGAGACGCCGGCGCTCAGATGAGCCCATGGCAGTGACTCGTCGGTCGGGATGTCGCGCTGGGCGTACCAGGCCGGATCGAGCCCGTATGCGGCGAATGCCTCAAGCCACGCCGCAAAGTCGAAGTGTTCGTCCCAGGCGTCCAGCTGGGCGCCTCTCTCCCAGGCCCGCCGAATAACGGTGCCGAGGCGCCGGTCGCCGCGTCCGAGAGCGCCCTCGAGGAGGGAGCTGTTCGGATCGTGCCAGGACATCACCAGCCCCTTGGCGTGCATCGCCTTGCGCAGTGCGTCTACCTTGGCTTCGATCTCCTCGGTCGTGTCCAGCCCGTCCCACTGAAACGGCGTCATCACCTTCGGCAGGAAGGTGGAGACGTTGACCTTCACCTGAGCCCGGCCACCGTGACGCCGGCGGCCCGTCTCGAGCACTCGCCTGGAAATCGCGGCGATGGCAAGGACATCGTCCATCGTCTCGCCCGGCAGGCCGATCATGAAGTACAGCTTGACGGCGGTCCAGCCTCGATCGAACGCGAGCTGGGCGCACCTGGCGATCTCTTCGTCGCTCACCCCTTTGTTGATCGTGTCGCGCAGCCGCTGGCTGCCGGCCTCCGGCGCGAAGGTGAAACCGCCACGGCGTCCCCCCGACGACAGTGCATCCGCCAGTTCGACGGTGAAGGCGTCGACTCGCGTGCTCGGCAACGACAGAATCGCCTCGGGGCGACGTCTGCGCAGCTCCGTTGCGACCTCGCCGACGTACGTGTAGTCGGCGGTGGAGAGGCTGGTCAGGCCGATCTCCTCATACCCGGTCGCCCGCAGGATCGCCTCAGCAGCCTCGATCGCGACGTCGGGCGCCCGCTCGCGCAGCGGCCGCGTATGCATGCCGGCCCCACAGAACCGGCAGCCTCGAGTGCAGCCCCGCATGACCTCGAGCTGAGCTCGGTCGAAGACGATGCCGATGTTGGGCACGAGCTGACGGATGCCGCGGACATGGGTTTCGAAGTCGGCTGCGATGCGCGCGGTGACGGTCGCCGGGGCAGCGTCGTCCAGGCGGTCCAGGCGGTCGAACCGGCCATCGGCGAGGTACTGGGGCCGGTAGAACGAAGGCACGTACACGCCGGGAATCCGGGCCAGGGCCCGCAGTGCCGTGGCGCGGTCAACGCCCCGACGCCACTCCCCGTCCGCGGCGGACCCGGCCTCGGCTCGGCGGTTCCAGCCGAGCGACTCGAGTACGTCGCCGATCTCGAGGACCACGTCCTCGCCCTCACCCAGCACAACGGCATCGACGAAGTCCGCAATCGGCTCAGGGTTCATGACGATCGAGCCGCCGGCCACGACCAGCGGGTCGGCCTCCGAACGCTCGCTCGTCGTCAGCCCGACTCCGCCCAGGTCGAGCATGGTGAGCAGATTCGTGCAGACGAGCTCGAACCCCAGGCTCAGCCCAATGACATCGAACTCGCGAAGGGGTCGTCGCGTCTCCAGACTCCAGAGTGGGACGCCAACGGCCCTGAGCTCAGCCTGGAGGTCCGTGTCCGGCGCGAAGCACCGTTCCGCAAGTCGATCGGGTCGGTCGTTGACGACCTCGTAGAGGATCCGCAGCCCGAGGTTGCTCATGCCTATCTCGTACAGGTCGGGGTAGGCGAAACACCACTTGACGGCGGTGGCGGCCCAATCCTTCTGGACGGAGTTCCATTCCCCGCCCGCGTATCGACCGGGCTTGCGGACGCGCCCCAGGATCCGCTCGACCGCTGGAGGCGGGAGGGGCGGGGGGTCGTGGAACGGCCCGCCCCCGTGGGGCGGCGAAGGCGGCTGACCCTGGGTCCGTGTCGTCATCGCTCGCTGGCTCGCTCCCTGGGTTAGGTTGCCGGTGCAAACCTCAGCCGGGCGTATCAGCCGGTTCGGCCGGACCGTGCGACAGCTACCACTCGGGTTTCTCGCGGCGCAGATTCGTGCTCTGGAGCGTACCCAGGCCCGCAGCGAGGCAGACGAGCGACGCTCCACCGTAGGAGATGAAGGGGAGCGGGATGCCCGTCACCGGAAGCAGGCCGTTGACCATGCCCACGTTCACGACCACCTGGAAGAAGATCATCGTCGCCATGCCGCAGCCGATGAGCATGGCGAACGGATCGGTGGCACGCCAGGCGCACGCGAGCAGGCGCCAGATCAGGAGCGCAAACAGAATCAGGACCACGATGCCGCCGATCAGACCCAACTCCTCGACAAGGACGCCCCATACGAAGTCGGTCGTTTTGACGGGCAGGTAGACGGTGCCGTTCGTGAGGCCCTTGCCGGTGAGCCCGCCGGCGTCGATCGCGAGCCTGGCCTGATGGATCTGGAAGCCGGCGCCGTTCGGGTCGGCATTGGGGTCGAGCAGGGTAAGCAGGCGGGCCTGCTGGTAGTCGGCCATGTGCGCCCAGACGAACGGAATCGCGGCGGCCACCGCCGCCGCCAGTGTGCCCAGCCAGAATAGGCTCGCACCGGACATGAAGAGCAAGCCCGTGATCGTGGCCACGAGCACCAGCGACGTGCCGAGGTCGGGCTGGAACATGACCAGGACCCATGGCGGGACCAGGATCACCAGGGCGCCGATGATGGTCCACGGCGATTTGATCTTCGGCTGGCGATTGGCGAGGTAGGCGGCGAAGACCAGGACCATGACGATCTTGGCCAGCTCGCTGAATTGGAACTGAAAGCCGGCAACGACGACCCAGCGTGCCGCCGTGCCCGCTTCGCCGGTCGCCCTCCCGATGCGGAGAGTAAGGATGAGGAGGCCGATGTTGATGAAGTACAACGGCCAGACGATCGAGCGGAGCCACCTGTAGTCGAAGACGGTGGTCAGGCCGAGAACCACAGCCGCGACAACCGACCACATGATCGTTCGGACGAACGGCAGGTCGAGCGTGAGTGGCGCGTGACTCGGTCCGACGCTGTTGCTGTACGCCATCGCCAGACCGAATAGCGTCAGCAAGATGGCGTACGTGGTCAACTGGAGGTCGTAGTTGCGCCAGGCCAGCCAGCCGGCCTTGGGCGCCCAGCCTCGAAGCCTGAGAGTCTCGGCGCGCAGAAAGCTCATCGCTCAGTCGCCCGTCAGTCCCTGTTCGGGCTTCCGTAGAAGTTCGTCGTCTTGGAAACCCAGGACTGGATGTAGCCCGGCGTGCGGGAGTCGAACGCCTGGGATTCGCGCTTGATCAGGTTGTAGTGGAGCATCAGATAGTTCTTGACGACCTCGGTGGCCACGTTGCCCCAGGTGTCGCCGCCGTAGATGAAGGCCAGCACCGCAAGCTGCGAGTCCGGCTTGGTGAAGTCGCCGTTGTACGGATCGGCCGGCACGTAGCCCACGAACCACTCGTGGTACGGGAGGCGGTTGTACTTGTCGGGTACCCCGAACTCGGCGGTGCCGGTCTTGCCGGCGACCTTGATCGGCAGGTCGACGAGGTTGTACGTGTGACGGCTCGTAACCACAGCCCGGGTGGCCAGACGCATGTCTTCGAGGACCTGGGGCGAGATGGGGGTTCCATCCGCGGCGTGCAGGTGATTCTCCACCACGGGCTGGATGTTGGTAACGGTACCCGTGGCCCCGTCGGTGATGGACTTGACCACCTGAGGCTGGTACACCGTGCCGCCGTTGGCTAGAGCGCAGTAGGCGTTGAGCAGCTGAAGCGGCGTGGTCGCGTCGTAGCCCTGCCCGATGCCCGCCTGCATGAGCTCGCCCTCGAACATCGGCTCGCCCTTGTTCTTCAGCTTCCATTCGTTGGTCGGGACGATGCCGGTGGCCGTCTCCGGCAGGTCGATTCCGGTCGCCTTGCCGAACCCGTACTGGTCCGCCCAGTACGTCAGCTTGTCGAGGCCCACAAGCTCCGCCAGCTGATAGAAGAAGGTGTCGCTCGAGTAGGCAACCCCCTCGGAGATGTTCAGCGGGCCCCACCCGTGCTTGTCCCATTCCCAGTACTTGTACTCACCGAACTGAATGTAGGGCTGCGACAGAAGGGTGGTCGCGGTGTTGATCGACGGCAGCATGGCGGCGGCTGGGTCGGAGTTGGTGCATGGGATGCCCGACGTTGACGAAGAGAGGAGTGTGCATGCGTTCGCCGGCGGCCCGGCGACCAGCCCGGCCGTGCCTGTGACGAGCTTGAACGTCGACCCGGGCGCGTACTGGCCCCCGATTGCCTTGTTCAGGAGAGGCTGGTCCGGGTTCGATAGCAGCGCCTGGAAGTCGGTCTCGCCGATTCCGTCGGCAAAGAGCTGGTCGTTGTAGCTGGGCAAGCTGACCATCGCCAGGATCTTTCCGTTCTGCGGGTTCTCGACGATGATCACGCCCTTCGTGACCTTGGCATTGGCCAGGCCGGTGGCAAGGGCCGTATACGCATATGTCTGCTCTTTAGTGTCGATGTTCAGCGTCAGCGAGTCCCCTGGGATCGCTTCCTGGCCGGTCGTGACGAGTCCCGGAATGGGCTTGCCTGCATCGTCGAGCGCAACGGTCTCTGAGCCGTAAGTACCGCGGAGGGCGGGCTCGTAGTAATTCTCGAGGCCTGCCTGGCCGACCACGTCCTGAGCCGAGTAGCCGTCGGCCTTCAATTGCGCATATTGCGCCGCCGTGATCTGACCCTCGTATCCGATGAGTTCGGCGAAGAGGTCCTTGGTCAAGTACTGGCGCTTCGACGTGACCACGACCTTGACGCCTGGCAGGAGGTCGGCGTTCTCCTGGAGGAAGCGGGCTACCTGGTCGGATACGCCGTCGGCGATCGTGATCGGTTCGTACAAGGATCCGGTTGTGCTGTCGATCTGAGTCTCAATGTAGATGGGGTCCATGTTCAGAACCGACCCCAACCGCGTCGCGACAGTCAGCTCCTGATCGAGAGGGAGGTCGCTTGGAGTGACCGTGACGGAGTAGTCAACGACGTTCTTGACCAGAGGCGCTCCGGCGGCATCGAAGATCAGGCCGCGAGTTGACGGGATGGACTCTTTGGCAGTGGCCTGGGTGGTGGTGCTGCCCTGGTCGGTCCCCTGCCCCTGGATGACCTGCAGGTAGAACATCCGTGAGGTGAGTGTCGTGACCCCGATGGCGACTGCCAGGGCGAATGCTCCGAACCGGTAGACGTTCTTCAGCTCGACGCGATGGTTGTCTGCTGTCGCAGTCATTGCGTCACCTCCACCAGAGCACCCGTTCCCGCTGCTCTGCCCGCCTCTTGATCCCGATAACGAGCGGAGCCACTACCGCCGCGACGATCGCATTCGCAAACGCCGCCGCGACGAAATCGGTCAGACGCAGGGGCGGAGCCGGCGGCTTGAGCAAACCGGTCGTCACGTCTGAGATCATCAGGATGATGGGCGCCACAACCAGCACCGCGACTACGCATCCGAGATAGCGAGAACGCGACAGCAGCGGCGCAGCGAGTGCGGCGAGTGCCACGGCGATCAGCAGTTCGAAGACACTTGACCCGAGCGGGCGAGTCGCGAACAGGTCGAGACACAGCCCACCGACGAAGGCCCAGGCCATTCCGTCTTCGAACCCGTAGACCAGCGTCACGATGACGGCCAGGACGAGAGATATCTGAAGCTGAGCGTCGGCGATCTGGTACCGCGACGCGATCGTTGATTCCAAGAGCGCCGCGATGCCGGCGCCGACCGCAGCGAATGCGGGACCCATTGCGGCCAGCCCTCAATAGCGGGGTTGGAGTGGCACTCCGGTACGGGAGTGCAACCGACTAGCGGCATCGACTCGGGGAGTATAGGACCGAGCGCAACTCCGGGACAACGCGAGGGGCGCCGGGCCGGGCTGGGGGTCTGAGCGGACGGCTGCGCCTCCGTGGGGACAGAGCGAGGCTCGATGTCGAGGTAGGACACAGCGTCGGCCGAGGGCTCGGAACCGCTGAGATCAGGCCCTGGCACCGACCGTTCAGCCCTCGCTGCCGGTGCTCCCGAACGCGCAGCGAGAGGCTGGCGTGGCGGCGAAGGTCCCCTTCGCACGGGACCCTGCCACACAGCCAGAGGGACCGACCTCGATGAGGTCGCCTGGCGTCTTCTTGTCAATTCCGACTCCTGTACACATCTGGGAAAGCGACCAGTGAACGGTGCCTACTCGCACCACGGTCAGGCCTCCACCTCATCTGCGAAGCCCAATGTCGAGGTCGTTTCAGCTGGTAGGCGTTTGGATGTGGCGCCCATTCCTCCGACCTGAGCCGAACTCGCCACCCGCGTTGCACGTGAAACACCGGCACAGAGGGGCTCCAGGGCCGTCCAGGAGGTGACGAAGTTTCCGGCTGGGCTCCAGGCCGCGAGCAGTCCATCTACCGATGGTGCCCGTGACATCTGAAGACCGGGCGAGTTCTTGGGCGAGCCGCATCGGCGGCACGAAGTTCTTCCTGCGATTCGGCGTGCCAACCGTCTAGCCAGAACATCGCCTGGTGCCAGCCGGCATACATAGGAGGGCGGAACCGGGGCGAGAACCTTAGGAACATCGCTTCGGGCACGATCTAGGCGAGCGGATTCGGCTGCGGTAATGCGCAGCTAAGCCCCCGCCAAGCGATCTCCGATACGGTCTGCAGGACCGAGCCGGGATCCATCCTCCCTGTCAGACAGGTTCTCACGGTTCTCTCAAAGGAGCCCGGAGGCCCGGAAAACGGCCCAAAATGCTAGAATCTGAACGTGCCGACGACCGAAATGGGGACCTGAGTGGGTCAGATCATCGCCTGCGCCAACCAGAAGGGTGGCGTCGGCAAGACCACGACCGTAGTCAACCTGTCCACGTATCTGGCCCTGGCCGGCGACGCAGTTCTCGTCATCGACCTCGATCCGCAGGGCAACACCACCAGCGGCTTCGGCCTTGAGCGTGGCGAGGTACAGCACTCCGTCTATGAAGCGATCATCGAAGATGCGGACGTCTCCGATCTGATCGTGGCGACCAATGTCCCAGGCCTCTCCATCGTTCCCTCGTCGATCTCGCTGGCTGGGGCTGAGGTCGAACTGGCACCGCTGCCGCAGCGCGAACGCCGATTGGCCAGAATCCTCACAAACCTGGTAGCCGAGTACGACTACATCCTGCTGGATTGCCCGCCGTCGCTCGGCCTTCTCACCGTGAATGCGCTGACGGCGGCGGACGCGGTGGTGATCCCCATCCAATGCGAGTACTACGCGCTGGAAGGCCTGTCTCAACTCATTGCCACTATCAACCTCGTGCGCAACCACCTCAATCCGGACCTTGCGATCAAGGGCGTGGTCCTGACCATGTACGATCCACGGACGAACCTTTCGGCCGAGGTTGATGCGGAGGTCCGTAAGCATCTCGGTCCGGCCGTGTTCGAAACTGTGATCCCACGGAGCGTTCGCCTGTCCGAGGCGCCCAGCTACGGCCTCCCGATCGCCCTGTACCGACCCGATTCGAAGGGCGCGGAGGCCTACGCAGCGCTGGCGGCCGAACTTCGCGAGCGCGACGGCAGGCGGACGCCAGTCGCGCGCGATGCAGTCGACGAATCGGTGTCGCCGGCGGAGACCAGCCCGGAATCGCCTGCGGGGGTTCGCGTTGAAGCCACCTAATCTTGAGCGCCACGCCGGACTTGGACGAGGACTCGGCGCTCTGATACCTCAAGCCAGCCCTGCTGGAGGGGCTACCGTCGAGATTCCCATCTCTCGTATCCGTGGCAACCCGTACCAGCCCCGTCAGAAGGTTGAGCAGCGATCTCTTGAATCCCTTGCGGGCAGCATCGCCCTCCACGGCGTGCTTCAGCCAGTGCTCGTCACCGAGGTCCTTGACGGCTATCAGTTGGTGGCGGGCGAGCGCCGTGTCCGCGCCGCCCAGATGGCGGGCCTCGACCACGTCCCGGCAATCGTTCGCCAGATGGCTCAGCGGGACCAGCTTGCGGTTGCGATCGTTGAGAACGTCCAGCGCGCGGACCTCAACGCTATGGAAGAGGCCCATGCATATCGGCAGCTCGCCGACGAGTTCGGCCTGACGCAGGACGAGATCGCCACCCGCGTCGGCCGGGCCCGATCCACTGTGGCCAACACTCTAAGGCTGCTCGACCTCGAGCCGTCCGTTCAGCAGGCCCTTGCTGCGGGCAACATAACGGAAGGCCACGCCCGAGCTCTGGGGGGAGTGCCGGCAGCGGGGCAGCAGACGCTGGTCCAGGCCGTGATGGCCGGCGGACTGTCGGTTCGCCAGACGGAGCAGCTGGTCCGCAGATTACGAGACCGTCCCGCGGTCGCAACGAGGACGGCCGTCGACTCCGACGGAGAGGTAGAGCGCCTCGAAGGTGACCTGCGTCAGGCGCTCGGCACGAAGGTCCTCCTCGCGCGGTCGAGGAAGGGCGGACGCATCGTCATCGAGTACTACGGCGATGAGGAGTTCTCTCGCCTCTTCGAACTCCTGACCGGAGGAATCTCTTGACCCAGAACCTCCCGCGCGCGACCTCTGGAGCTGCCAACGGCTCGATGACCGGCACGGCTCAGACGGCCGCGGCTCGCCGTTCTCGCAAACCGGCCTCGAGCGACTACAACGCCGAGAGCATTCAGGTTCTCGAGGGCCTGGACCCGGTTCGTCGAAGGCCAGGCATGTATATCGGCTCGACCGACGCACGGGGGCTTCATCACCTGGTCTGGGAAGTCGTCGATAACTCGATCGACGAAGCCATGGCCGGCCACGCCACCAACGTGGAGGTGCGGGTTCTCGAGGATGGCTCCCTCCGCGTGACGGACGACGGTCGCGGTGTCCCGGTCGGTCGTCACCCCAGCGGAAAGGACGCCCTCGAGATCGTCCACACCGTCCTCCACGCCGGCTCCAAGTTCGGTGGCGGCGGGTACAAGGTCTCGGGGGGCCTCCACGGCGTGGGCGTCAGCGTCGTAAATGCCCTGTCGGAGTGGCTGCGCGTCGAGACGGCCAGAGACGGCTACGTATGGGCCCAGGAGTACTCCCGGGGCGTGCCCACGATGCCGGTTCGCAAGGTCGGCCCTCAGGGCGACCGAAAGGGCACCACAACCTTCTTCAAGGCCGATCCCCAGGTCTTCGAGACCGTCGAGTTCTCGTTCGATACCATCGCCCAGCGCCTGCGCGAGTCGGCCTATCTGAACAAGGGACTCTGGATCCGACTGCTGGACGATCGCGCCGACCGTGAACGGTCGTTCTATTTCGAAGGCGGGCTCGTGTCCTTCGTCCGGCATCTAAACAAGAACAAGGAGACCCTCAACGACCGGCCGATCTACGTGGAGCGGCGCGAGAACTCCACCTCGATCGAAGTCGCACTCCAGTACAACGACTCTTACGCGGAGAACGTCTTCAGCTTCGCCAACAACATCAACACCGTGGACGGCGGCGGTCATCTGACCGGCTTCCGCGCCGCCCTGACGCGCTCTCTGAACGATTACGCCCGACGCGCAGGAATCCTCAAGGACGCCGACGCCAACCTCTCGGGCGACGACGTCCGAGAGGGTCTGACCGCGGTCGTGAGCGTCAAGCTGGTCGAGCCGCAGTTCGAGGGCCAGACGAAAGCCAGGCTCGGCAACGCCGAGATAAAGGGCCAGGTCGAGACGGCCGTGGCGGAGGGGATCGGTCAGTACTTCGACGAGAACCCGGCCGACGGCCGGCGCGTCATCGAGAAGTCCCTCACCGCTGCCCGGGCCCGGGAGGCAGCCCGCAAGGCCCGCGATCTGGTCATCCGCAAGGGTGCCCTGGAAGGCATGTCGCTGCCGGGCAAGCTGGCCGACTGCCAGGAGCGGGACCCCGCCAGGAGCGAGTTGTACCTCGTCGAGGGCGACTCGGCCGGTGGCTCGGCCAAGCAGGGCCGCGATCGCCGCTTCCAGGCGATCCTGCCGCTCCGCGGCAAGCTGCTCAACGTCGAGAAAGCCCGGCTGGACAAGATCGTTTCCAGCGAGAACATCCGACCGCTGGTGATCGCCCTGGGGGCGGGGATTGGCGACTCGCTTGACCTGGCCAAGCTGCGCTACCACCGCATCATCATCATGACCGACGCCGACGTCGACGGGGCCCACATCCGAACCCTGCTCCTCACGTTCTTCTTCCGACACATGCCGCAGGTGATCGAGAACGGCTACCTCTTCATTGCCCAGCCGCCGCTCTTCCGGGTCAGCACCGGCAAGGTGACCCATTACGCCGGGTCGGAGGCGGAGCGCGACGCGATCGTCAAGAAGCTGGCCGTCAAAAACGTCACGGTCCAACGCTTCAAGGGCCTCGGTGAGATGAACGCCGACCAGCTCTGGGAGACGACCATGAATCCGCAAACCCGGACCCTCCTGCGGGCCGAGGTCGACGACGCCGCCGAGGCCGACGCCATCTTCACGATGCTGATGGGCGAGCGCGTCGAGCCCCGCAAGGACTTCATCAAGACCGAGGCCAGGAAGGTCCAAAACCTCGATGTCTGATCGGGCTTCTCTGCAATCGCCCCTTCCGACTGATGAGGCCCGGACTTCTGCGCCCGGCGCAACGGCTCGCGCGGCAGCCGCCGACCAGGCCGCGTCTCGCGCGGCGGCCGCCCGGGCGGCCGCTATCAACGCGGCTGCGTCCCGTGGCTCCGATCCCGGGCCTGCCACGGTCCAGCCGGCAGTCCTTCGATATGAGGACTTCCGGATCAGGCCACACAACTGCTTCGCCTGTGGCGAGCTGAACGAGGTCGGCCTTCACCTCAGGCTCAACCTCGAGTCCGGCCGCTGCTGGACCGAGCTGGAGATGCCGCGCCGCTTCGAGGGATGGGAGGGGATCGTCCACGGCGGCATCCTCTGCACCATCCTGGACGAGGTCATGGCCTGGGCCCTGGTCGAGCGCGACAACTGGGGCGTCACCGCTCGCATGAGCATCGACTTCCGAAAGCCGGTGACCGTCGGCCAGGCGATTCGCGCCGAGGGCTGGATCACGGAATCGCGGCGGCGCATCCAGGTCACGGCCGGTCGGATCGTCGACGCATCGACCGGCGCGGAGCTTGCCACTGCTGTGGCGACCTACGTAGCCGCCTCAGACGCCCGCAAGCGTGAGCTCAAGGAACGCTATGGCGTGGCGGAGAGCGGTTCGGCATGAGCCCCGCCGCCACCTCCGCCGTCACCCAGGCCTCCAACAGATTCGTTGAGGCGCACCTCGTCGAAGCCACCGCCCTCGGCGAGAGGCTGGCGGACGTGGTCCATGACCCCGCCGCCCTGGTCGCCGCCATCGCGGGCGGCTTCGAAGGCCTCGCGGATCCGGTCTACCAGGCCGGGATCCGGTCCATCACTCCCGGCCTCGGGCCCGTTCTCGGCGTGCGTCTGCCCTTGATGGAGGCCGCCCAGAAGGCCTTCAGGCGCGGCACCCGTCAAACCCCGACCTCCCTCCTGGTCGACGCGATGGACCGACTCCTCCGTGAGGAGACGCGAGAGATCCGCTGGTTCGGCATCTGGAACCTGGGCCGTCTCCTGCCCACGGACCCCGAACGAACGTGGCAGCTCCTCCGCCGGACGGCCCGGGAGGCGGACGAGTGGATCACCGTCGACACGCTGGCCCACCCGTACGGCGAAGGCATCCTGCGCGACCCGCGCCGCTGGGCGGAGATCGAGCAACTGGTCTACTCGCCGTCTCGCTGGGAGCGGCGTCTCGTCGGCTCGACTCTGGCCACGCTGCCCCACGTCCGCGGCGTCGCCGGCGGCCGAAGCCCTGCCGTCGTCGAGCGCGGCCTGGCGCTGGCGGGCCAGTTGATCGGGGATGCGGAGCCCGATGTTCAGAAGGCGCTGTCGTGGGCTCTTCGGACCCTTGCCGGGCTGGACCCGGCGGCGGCCACCCGCTTCCTCGAGGCGGAGACCGAAACGGCCCGCGCCACGGACGACGGCTACCGGGCCTGGGTGATTCGCGACAGTCTCTCCAAGCTGCCCGAGGGCGTAGCGCAGGTCCTGCGGAGTCGGCTCGACGGCATCCGGCGCAGGCCCGGCGGACCGGCGACCTCACGAGCTGCTACCGCCTCGGGCGGCGTCCTCCACGCCATCGATGCCGGGCGCCGCGCCACGGCCCACACACTGCCCCGGGAGGAATAGCGCACCGTGACCGACGAGATAGGCCAGGTTCGAGTCGTCCGAGTCGAGGACGAAATGCGGACGAGCTACCTCGACTATGCGATGAGCGTCATCGTCGCGCGGGCGCTGCCCGACGTCCGCGACGGCCTCAAGCCGGTCCATCGACGGATCCTGTACACGATGGGCGAGATGGGCCTCTCGGCCACGTCGTCGTATCGCAAGTGCGCCGCGATCGTCGGCGAGGTGATGGGCAAATACCACCCGCACGGCGACATGGCCCTGTACGACGCCCTGGTCCGACTGGCCCAGGACTTCTCGATGCGCTATCCGCTCGTCGACGGCCAGGGCAACTTCGGCTCGATCGACGGCGACAGCGCGGCGGCGATGCGCTACACCGAGGCCC
>Ga0182010_10001262_pt1 | contig 13583 bp, 4 predicted proteins | sample 611E1MmetaG_FD_120488 | JGI IMG/M metagenome (GOLD analysis project Ga0182010, IMG submission 120488) | Permafrost microbial communities from Stordalen Mire, Sweden - 611E1M metaG | ecosystem: Environmental > Terrestrial > Soil > Wetlands > Permafrost | place: Sweden: Stordalen | collected...
AGTTATTTAAGCAACAGCAATTTCCATTTCCGTGAAGGAAGTTCAAGTGTCAGGGATATTACAGTAGACGCACATCTTTTACTGGGTAAAAAATACTTCGCTGATAAAAAACCTGATCTTGCTCTGGAGCAATTTCTTGCGAGCGTGGCAACTCCGGAAAATTCAAAAACCAAAGGTGATGGTGATGATATCAGGAGTCCCCAGATCAATTATTTTATTGGTCTGGCTTATGAAGCCCTGGATAAAAAGGACTCTGCGAAATCATATTTTTTGCTGTCATCCGGTCAGGCATTGACAGACTACAACTATGCCCGTTATTACCAGGGATTGAGTTTTATTAAAACCGGAAATAAAGCAAATGCATTTGAGTATTTCAATACTCTTATTTCAGAAGGTGATAAGCAGCTTAAATCGGGTTCTGAGGTAGATTATTTTGCAAAATTCGGGGAACGTGAAGCAGAAAATGAACGGCTTTCAAATGCGTATTTGCTTAAAGGACTTGGGTACAAAGGCCTTGGGAATAAAGGCGCAGCAAATGAAAATCTCAAAAAGGCTATTGAATTATCAGCCAGTAACTTGTGGGCAAGAGTGGAGTTGGAGTAATCTTATTGAATTACCGGTCTTATTGTAATCCGGAAATCATATCTCTGGGGCATAACCTGGTAGGCTGTGAATACAGATAAGGCTGTGCAACCCACTCCGCTTGTTGCATAATCGAAATTAAATGTCACTCCGTCAAAAGGATGAAGCTGATATGTATAAAGCGCTTTTGTAAGGTTGTCAGTTGAATATGGCTGTGCGCTGAAATTAAATAATTTATCACCTCTGAACTCCACTCCCACCCCTTGTACATCAGTCATCCGGACCCACCTGTTATCGGTTCTCAGACCATAATCCTGCGGAATAAGATATGGTTCATACATACCTGTAACTGTAGAATTATAAATCCCGGTCTTATATCCTGATTTCCTGTCAGGATAATTCTCCTGGGGACCCCTGCCATACCATTGAACATTGGCAAGACTCTTATCAAGAATCAGTTCAACTCCTAATCTTGGCAGCCAGGCCGGCATATCGCCATCAGGTACTACAGAATGGTCTATCACCATTTGACCATTGCTATCGATGTTGTATATAAAATGATTCATAAATGCTCCTTTTCCAGTACCCAGTAACATCAGATTCCTGATCTCTACGATAACATTGTTTTCTTCAGTTTTCCTGAAACTGAACAATTCATTGATAGTCTGCAATTTATCCAGACCAGCTGAATACCATTCTGTGGATACCATATGGCCAAATCCCCCGGTAAGATGCTTACTGTTTGAAATTCCGAAAGCCCATTCATCAGTCTCATTTGCAAGTGGTGCCCGCCAAACATTGAGCTCAGGCCCTCTTTTTATAATTTCCTTGCCTTTGACCTGCATGGAAGCCAGTTCTCCCTTTGCCTTATCAAAAACGTACGTGAAATCCTTACCCTTAATTATTATGTTACTTTTTTCCTCCACGATTGTTAATAATGACCCGGGAGAATTAGTGAGAATCTGAACGGGCTTTGACCAGTTCAGATCAAGTTGGTCCCAGGCTATTTCAAATCCCTGGTCAGCCCACAATTTCTTTTCTTTCTGACGAAAACTTATCAATAAGCGATACTCTACGCACTCTTTGATCACCGGTTTTCTGAAGGGTATCGCAACGACGGTTTTCTTCTGTGCTTCCAGGTTAAGCGGCAGGGTTCCGTGATCAATTGTCTCTCCGTCACCCTGCAGGATCCATTCGGTTTGGAGATCTTTCAGGTTTGTAAAAAGATACCTGTTAGTTATTTCAACTTCTCCTTTATCAGCGGAAACGAGAGAGCAACTTACCGGCTGTCCCGATTTTTTAATCTGCCACATCTCCGGCTGCGGCCTGCGATCAGGCCATATGGCGCCATAAGTTCTGGCTCCAATTCCGTAGCTGTAAAACTGGCCCTTTAGCGTCATGTCTTCAAAATCGAGCCATAAAGCAGCCTGCTTTTTAAGATTGTCAGTTGGCTTTGAAACTAAATCAGGAGACACCTCTTTTGCGAATATTCCGACCTGATCAATTATTGCATCACAAATGTAAACCGAAGTCTCCTGCCCGTGAATCTCGGCATTGCGTCCAATATTTACAGGAAACGGAGTATTTCTGATATTGCCTGACACTGGCACTGAATTGCTGTTCTTTTCATCAATTGATATTGAAATGTCCTTTCCGTTATACCTTGCCGATACTTGATGCCAGTTGTATTCCCAGTTCACCGGCAGAGCTATCTGTATCTTATGTTTCTGATCTGTAGTCAGATAAAATTCAAGTGAGTCCTTCCTGATCTGGTGGATGCCAAACTGCCAGTTTCCTTTAGTAATAAGCGTACCGGCTGAACTGCTGAGAGAACGTGGATAGACCTTAAGTGCAAGCGTAAGCTGGTTACCGTTAATCTCCAATGCATCATCCCTGTAAACTTCAACCCACTGATCGTGACCATTCAGATCTATTCCTTTTCCATCCGTAGAGTTTACCAGTTTTGCCCTTCCCATAACATTTACCTGAATATTATTTCCAGAACCATCTTTTAAAGATTTAATGTTTTCAGTTAATCCTGTGCTCACAAAATCCCAGATAGCTCCACCCATGCTTCTGGGATACCTGTAGAATGCGTTCCAGTACTCATCCAATCCGCCTCCCCCGTTACCCGTAACTGCAAGATACTCATCAAGGAACGAAGGTCGTGGATCAATACTGTCAGGGACAAGGAGAACTTTTGTAATAAGGTCAGATATCTTGGGATACCTCGGACCGATTATTTCTTCACATGGATGAGAGAAAGCATTCCCTCCATACATCCAGAAACGTGTTTTATCATATTTTTTCCCTTCATCAATTACAGCACAGATATTCTGACCTTCACCGCTTTCATTTCCCGCACTCCAGAACAGAATTGATGGATGGTTCCTGTCGCGTAGTACCATCCTTCGGGCTCTTTCACGATACATTCCTTCCCACTCTTTCCTTTCCGATAAATATTCAGTTGCATGAGCCTCATCTCCGGTTTCGTCAACTATATAAATGCCGTATTCATCTGCCAGTTCAAGGTATCTTATTACCGGAGGGTAATGAGAGGTTCTGACGCAGTTGATATTGAACTGTTTGAGAATGCTCATGTCTTTTCTTATTGTCTCTTCGTTCATGGTATGACCGAGAGTAGGGTGTTGCATATGACTGTTTATCCCGTTGAGTTTCACAGGTACTCCATTCAGGTAGAACACCTGATTCCGTATTTCGGTCTTTTTAAATCCAATCCTGCCATTTATTGCCTCAATGGTTTTTCCAGAAGAATTTATCAGTTCAAAAACGAGTGTATACAGATTAGGAAACTCGGCTGACCACTTCGCCGGGTTATTTATCTCATCAGATAATTTTATGGTCTGTTTATCTCCCGATGGAATAGAAAATTTTTCTGAGTCAATTTTTTTTACTACCCTTTTGCCCTGATCATACAGTGTTGTTCTCAATAAAAGATCATTCACATCAGACTGAGAATAATTTTTAACATCAAACAACAAATTAAGTTGCGCATTGGTATAGGTCTTGTCAAGGTCGGTCGTTGCATACCAGTCAAATATATGTGCAGGCGGAGTTGCGAAAAGCCAGACATCATCAAAGATCCCGGCCAGGCGCCAGTAATCCTGTCCTTCAAGATAATACCCATCAGAGTATTTATAGACGTTAACTGCAATTGTGTTTTTGTCTGGTTTCAGATATCTGGTGATATTGTATTCAGCTGGTTCCTGGGCGCCTTCGTTATAGCCAACTTCTTTACCATTAACCCATACAAAAGAAGCTGAAGCCGTTTTTTCCATTCTCAGAAATACCTCTTTTCCTTTCCATGAATCAGGAATAGTAAAGATTTTCCTGTAAGATCCTGTTGGATTATATTCCCTGGGAACAAATGGGGGATTCGTCTTAAAAGGAGCTGTCACATTCCGGAAAATCGGATCTCCAAAGCCCTGCATCTCCCAGTTTGACGGAACATGAATCGTATCCCATTCTGAATCATTGAAGCTTTCTGAGAAGAAGTTTCCGGGTGTTCCCTCAGGGGTATCTGAAAAATGGAATTTCCAGGTACCGTTCAGAGACATGAATCCGGTTGCTTTAAAACGATTGTTTTGCAGGGCTTCATCAACAGACATATATGGCACAAGCGGGGTATGTCCGGATTCCTGGTTCAATTCAAATACACTTGTATTTTCCAGGTAGTCATATATATTTGACAAAAAAGGTCTTTTCTGCGCTGACAGAAGAGCAGCAACAGAAAAAAATATCAGAACAGAAACTATCTTCTTCATAGATTCATGTAGTTAGAGAATTGCTTCCTTTCATGAAGGAAATTGAAATCTCATTAAATATACACAAAAATGCCTCTAAATAGTTTCCCGGGAAACTATTAGAAACAAAATTTGTTTAATTTTGAATGAATATGCTCTATACCTTAAGTGCTTACATTGGTTATATTAATATGCCGCAATAATATTATTAAACTTAAAATCTAAAAAATGAACAAGATCCGCAACATACTCAAGATCTTTGGGATACTGACCATATTACTGATCAGCACAACCTGCAGCAAGGCCCCACAGACTGATTCACTTAAAATAAATTTTGAAAAGTATACCATGCCAAACGGTCTTCAGGTAATACTTCATACAGATCATTCAGATCCGATAATTTCGTATGCCATTATGTATCATGTCGGTTCCAGCAGGGAAGTACCTGGCAAAACCGGGTTTGCCCATCTTTTTGAGCATTTGCTTTTTGGAGGATCGGAGAATGTACCCAGCGGAACATTTGACAAAGTCATTGAAGGAGCAGGAGGAACCAATAACGGTTTTACTGAACGGGATATTACCACCTATTTTGAAATGTTTCCCAAAAATGCCCTGGAAAGAATATTATGGCTTGAATCGGACAGAATGGGATACTTTATAAACTCTGTTACCAAACACACCCTTGCCGTTCAGCAGAATGTAGTTTCAAATGAGAAAAGACAAAGGGAAGATAATACACCATATGGCTTTACTGAATACGTCGTTGATAAAAACCTGTACCCGGATAATCACCCTTATAATTGGGAGGTTATCGGTGAAATGGCGGATCTGAAGAATGCCTCTCAGGATGATGTAAAGGCTTATTATGCACATTTCTACGGGCCAAACAATGCTACCCTTGTACTCGCTGGCGACTTTAATCCTGATTCTGTGAAACTAATGATTAATAAATATTTCGGGGAAATAAAATCGCACGGGGAAGTAGCTAAACGATCGGCTATGATACCAACCCTTCAGAAAACTATTAAGCTTTATCATGAGGATAATTTTGCAAATGTACCCGAGATAACCATGGTATGGCCGGCTTCACAATCTTACCAGAAAGACACCTATGCTCTCGATTTTCTTGCAAAAATACTTGCTGACGGCAAAAAGGCACCGTTATATAAGGTACTGGTAAAAGAGAAGAAACTGACATCAAGGACCTCTGCCAACAACAATTCCAGCGAGTTGGCCGGTGAGTTTACAATAACTATAAGAGCTAATGAAGGAGTATCTCTTAAAGCCATCGAAGATGGTGTTTTTGAAGCTTTTGACCGTTTCGAAAAAGAAGGAATAACGGAGAAAGATATCGAGAGAGTAAAAGCTTCAAGTGAAAAAAGTTTTTATGAAGGTATCACCAGTGTTTTCTATAAGTCGATACAACTTGCTTTTTATAACACATACCTCAATGATCCGGGATATATTGAAAAAGATATTGAAAACATAAAGGCAGTGACTCTTGATGATGTCAAAAATGCTTATAATAAATATATAAAAGGAAAACCGCATATTGTAACAAGTTTTGTTCCAAAAGGAAAAACTGACCTGATGGCTGAGAACTCAATTCCTGCAGGTGTAAAGGAAGAGAATATCAAAGAGGCCAGCCAGGTTGAGATCGCAGCAACAACAGAGGATAAAATTGTAAAATCCCCCTCCACATTTGACAGAACCACTGAACCGCCTGAAAGAAAAGCTCCGGAAGTAAATGTACCTGTGTTATGGAAAGCAACCCTTGCAAATGGGATCGAAGTCCTTGGTATTCAGAATAAGGAATTACCGCTTGTAGAATTAAGAATGGTCATTAATGGCGGCGTTCTTCAGGATAAAATTGACCTTCCGGGAGTAGCTAATATGGTTGCAAATGTGCTTCCCCAGGGAACAAAAAATATGACACCTGAAGAACTTGAGGAACAGACAGAACTCCTGGGCTCAAGTATCAATATGTATGCCGGAAAGGAAGAGCTGTCGATAAATGCGAGCTCCCTGTCAAGGAACTTTGATAAAACGGCTGCTCTTCTTAAAGAGATCATTCTCGAACCACGGTGGGATACGGCAGAGTTCAGAATGGCGCAAACAAGAACAAAAAACAGTATTATCCAGGCAGAAGCTCAGCCGCAAAGTGTAGCTAGCATGTTATTCGGCAAGTTACTCTTCGGAACTGATAATATATTCGGTTACAGTACCAGGGGAACCAGGGAGTCTATTGAAAGGATCACTTTGAGCGATTTAAAAAACTATTATGACAAAAACTTCTCACCCGGAGTAACAAAAATACTTGTAGCAGGAAATGTTTCAAAAGAGCAGGTTTTATCAGCGCTTAAACCTTTTGAAAATGAATGGAAAGCTAAAGAAGTAAAATTGAATTCATATCCTGTTCCTCCTGATCCCGAAAAATCCCGGATCTATTTTGTTGACATTCCGGGTTCCAGGCAATCAGTAATATTCACAGGCTATCTCGCTCTATCCCGAAGTGATCCCGATTATGTGAAGGCAGATTTTGTGAACTACAGGCTGGGCGGTGCGTTCACAAGTATTCTTAATCAGATCCTGCGTGAAGAGAAAGGGTTTACTTACGGCGCTTCAAGCAGTTTTCAGGAAATGAAGGTTAAAGCCCCTTTTGTTGCTGCTTCCAGTGTGAGATCAGATGCAACCTTCGAATCGGTAAAAATAATCAGGGATGAAATGGAGAAGTACCGCAATGGTATTAACGAAAAAGACCTGCAGTTTATTAAAAACTGTATGATACTTTCAAATGCGCTCCGGTTCGAGACAAACGGATCGCTTGTCGGAATGCTTTCCACGATCTCCAAATACGGACTTCCTGATGATTATATCAAAAAGGAAGAAAACGTTATAAATAATATGACAATTGAGGAACACAAAGCAATTACAGACAAATATATCGTTCCTGACAAGATGTATTATGTAATTGTGGGCGACGCAGCTACACAGCTGAAACCTCTTGAAAAAATAGGATTCGGGAAGCCGGTACTGGTAAAACCGTAGAAGAAACTCGGACTCGGGAGTGCCAGCTAGGTACGATTTCATATGAAAATTAGTTAATGTGAGTAGAAGATCCTGAGCGAAGCGAAGGATCTCCCTCTCCCAATCAGTGATTATGATAGAAAACAGGCCAAGGGGTTAATTCCCGGCTATATCATAAACCATCAGTGAGTTTCCGTGACGAACGTAAAGTTTCTTATCTTTAATAACCAGGTGAGCCCAGTGAGGCCCGTCACCGGAAGGAACTGAAAATGAACTTAATACATTAAATTTATCTGCCTGTGGTTCAACAAGGCTGACTTTACCTGACTCGCTGTAAATATATAATAATCCATTATCGGCGATAAGATTGGCAGGAGAAAGCTCTTTTGTTGAATACAGTTCTTTCCCTGTTTTCCAGTCAAGACAGAAAAGCTTCCTGTTCCTGTCACCTGTACCATAAATACGGCCATTCAGAACAACCACCCCTCCCATTCTCGGATCACATGAAGCATTTTTCCATGCCTGTGTTACACTTTTACCATCCGCTGATACTTTAAGCATAACGCTGCCCAGTCCATATCCGCTGCCACAATAAAGATATCCGTCAATATAAACCGGTGTATTCGGATGGACATCCGGATCCATTCTGAACTCTGACTTCCAAAGCTGAATACCTGTTGAGGCATCAAAACCACAGATCGAATTCTGCATAATTGTCACGATAATTTTCTTGTCAGCCAGCTTTATCATCATTGGAGAACAATAGGCAGATTTCTCACTATTTGATTTGCTCTTCCATATCTCTTGACCTGTATTCATATCTAATGCTACCATTGAAGCTCCGTAGCCTCCCGGTGTACAGTACAAAGTATTTTCGTCAAAAAGCAGATTCTCGGTAATTCCCCACTCAATATTTCTGGCACCATACTTAGTAGCCATATCAACTGTCCATATAGTTTGTCCGTTGAAGCAATTCATGCAGACGACTTTTCCAAAAGCGCTCATAAAATAGATATGGCCCTTCACTACGAGTGGTGTAGACCGAACCCCATTATGGCTATCTGTCCATTCCGAACCATATTCTTTCTTCCAGAGAAGCTTGCCCTTCTGATCAAAGCCGAAGATGTTCCCCTTATCTTTAATCATTCCGGTAATAAAAACCCCGTTTGTTGTTATGGCTGCAGATGTAAAACCCTCACCTAGCTCATCAAAATGCCATAAAAGCTTTGGTCCGGAATCAGGCCATTTTTTTAATAATCCTGTTTCGTTATAAATACCGTTCCGGTCAGGTCCGCGCCACTGGGCTATATCCTGTCCGGATATAGATGCACTTAGCATAATAAACAAAAATATGGAGATTGCTTTATTCATATAAATAAGGTTAAAGTTTAACTACTCTATTATTATATAATTTGAGAATCAGGAATTATTCAAGAACCCTCATTGATCTTCAAGCGTTTTTGAATCTTTTATGTATCATTACCAATAGTTATATTATTTTTTATTATTTCGACTGTATGCAAATATAGCAGGAAATTGTACTTTCTCAAATATTCATTAGAATATCCGGATAGGTTTAATCGTCAGTTAATGGCGTCAAAGATCTTCAGCAATTCATTAAAGTCTGATTTAATTATTTTTTTAACACAATTATTTGTTCTAATTTTAATTTATAATCATTCATGGCATTCCACTTCATATTTATGCCATGATTTTATCCCTGAAAAACTAATTCTACTTCTATGAAAAAATTATTTTTTGTAATCCTGATCCTGATATTTTTCGGACACAATACAATATCGGCACAGGAAGAGGCGCGTCTTTTAAGATTCCCTGCCATCTATGACAATCAGATTGTCTTTGCCTATGCTGGCGATCTATATACTGTTGCTTCTGATGGAGGAGTTGCGAGAAAGCTTACAAACCAGATTGGTTATGAAATGTTTCCAAGATTTTCACCTGACGGAAAAACTCTTGCATTTACCGGCCAGTATGATGGTAATACGGAAGTGTTTACCATGAATTCACTCGGAGGTGTTCCGAAAAGATTAACCTATACTGCAACATTGGGAAGGGATGACATCTCCGACAGGATGGGACCCAATAATATTGTAATTGGCTGGAAACATGATAATAAAAACATAGTTTTTCGTTCAAGGAAAAAGACCTTTAATGATTTTAACGGTTCTCTTTTCACAGTGAATACTGATGCATCAATGCCGGAAGAACTGCCGCTTCCCAGAGGCGGTTTTTGCTCCTATTCACCTGATGATAGTAAAATGGCTTATAATCGAGTTTTCAGAGAATTCAGAACATGGAAAAGATACCGGGGAGGTATGGCTGATGATATATGGGTTTTTGATTTTACTACGAAAAAGATTGAAAACATTACAAACAATCCCGCCCAGGATATTATTCCCATGTGGTATGAAAATAAAATCTATTTTTTATCTGACAGGGGAGATAATAAAAGAATGAATTTGTATGTATATGATTTAACATCGAAACTGACTAAACAACTTACTGATTACAAAGACTTTGATATAAAATTTCCATCACTCGGGAACAAAGCAATCGTGTATGAGAACGGCGGATATATTTATAAGATGGATCTGGCAGCTGAAAAATCAGAAAAGGTAAATATTATTATCGCCGAGGATTTCGTATCAGGAAGACCTGCTTTGACCAATGTAAGTAAAAGCATCACTAATTTTGAAATATCTCCCGATGGCAAACGAGCGCTTTTTGGAGCTCACGGCGATATTTTTACTGTTCCTGAAAAATATGGCGAAACAAGAAATCTTACCCAAACTTCAGGAGTTCATGAAAGAAATTCAAAATGGTCACCTGATGGAAAATGGATTTCTTACATCTCAGATAAAACCGGTGAAGATGAAATTTATATACAGGACCAGGATGGAAGCCAGCCACCTCTGCAAATTACAACTGGCAGCAATGAGTATAAATATCAGCCTTACTGGTCACCTGACAGTAAAAAACTGCTCTGGTCAGATAATAAGCAACGGGTACTCTACGCCGATATAGCTGCTAAAGCAGTTAAAGTCATTGATACGGACAGTATATCTGAAGTCCAGGATTATTCGTGGTCTCCCGACAGCAAATGGGTTACCTATAGTAAGTCGGGAAACAACCGTTTTGAGCAAATTAATCTCTATTCCCTCGAACAATCAAAATCCTATCCGGTTACTGAAAATTGGTATCAGGCTTTTAATGGCGTTTTCAGCAGTAACGGAAAGTATCTGTTCTTTATCTCTTCGCGGGATTTCAACCCTGATTTTAGTGATATTGAGCTGAATATCAGTTATTCATATATGAATGGTATCTATTTTATCACTTTAGCAAAGGATACTCCATCTTTATTCAATCCAAAGAGTGACGAAGTCGATACGATAAAGACTGAGCCAAAAGCTGATACAAAAACAGCAGAGAACGATAAAAAGAAAGAGACAAAAGCACCTGTCAAATCAGCTGATATTAAAATAGATATTGATGGCATCCAGGGGCGTATCGCAAAACTTCCTGTTCCTCCTTCAAATTATGGCAATCTTGCTTCAGCCGAAAGCAAGCTTTTCTATATGCGTCGGGGAAAAGATAGCCCGAAACCGGTCTTATGCCAGTTCGACTTTGACGAAAGAACAGAAAAAAATCTGGGATCAATTGATGGATATGAGCTTTCTGCAAATAAGAAAAAGATGCTTGTTTCTCAGAATGAATCATACGGGATTATCAATCTTCCTGTAACAGAAATAAAAATCACCGACAAACTTAATTTGTCAGGTCTGCAGATCATGTTAGACAAACATGAAGAATGGCAACAGATCTATAAAGAAGCATGGAGACAGATGAATGAGTTTTTCTATGTTCCTAATATGCATGGTGTTGACTGGAAGGCAGAGGGTGATAAATACGGCGCAATGGTCAAATATGTAAATAACAGGAACGATCTGACTTATTTAATCGGAGAACTTATAGGTGAACTGAATATTGGCCATGCTTATACTGGCGGAGGTGAAAAACCTCAACCCGAACGGATTAAAACCGGACTGCTGGGTGCAGAAATTTCCAAGGACAAAACGAGCGGCTATTTTAAAATTGATAAGATCCTTCAGGGTCAAAACTGGGATGACCAGGTAAAATCGCCTTTAACAGAAATAGGAGTAAATGCAAAGGAAGGTGATTTCATACTGGAAATTGATGGTAAACCTGTGAAAGAGATGAACAACATCTATGAGGCACTGGTAAATAAAGTCGGAAAACAGGTAAAACTAGTTATAAACTCAGCTGCTCGTGAACAGGGGAAACATGAAGTAACCGTTATTCCAATAGCAAGTGAGTCAGGTTTGTATTATCATAAATGGGTAAGCGAAAATATAGAAAAAGTCAGCAAAGCAACTAATGGCAGGGTTGGTTATGTTCATATACCAGACATGGGTGTTGAAGGGTTGAATGAATTTACTAAATACTACTATCCGCAGTTAAGTAAGGAAGCATTGATTATTGATGTAAGAGGCAACGGAGGAGGGTTTGTATCTCCAATTGTGGTTGAACGACTGAGCAGGGTAGCATCTCAGATCACGAATACACGCTATTCCAAACCTGATGTTGATCCTTATGGTACAATGTATGGTCCGCTTGTTTTGTTGTGCAATGAGTTTTCAGCTTCAGACGGGGATATTGTCACCTACAGGTTTAAATTTTACAAGCTTGGCACAGTTGTCGGGAAAAGAACCTGGGGCGGAGTGACAGGCATAAGGGGCTCACTGCCGTTTTTAGACGGAGGCTTTTTGAACAGACCCGAATTTTCGAGGTACGATCTGGAAGGAAAAGAATGGATTATTGAGGGCAAGGGTGTCGAACCGGATATTACAGTAGACAATGATCCGTATCTTGAATTTACCGGAACAGATCAACAGCTAAATAAAGCCATTGAGGTCATACTGCAGGACCTGAAAACCAAAGGAAAGAAAATTCCTGATCATCCTCCTTATCCTGTTAAATAAAAGGTTTAAAGAAAGGACACAAAGAGAAGAGATATTTGATCTGTGAATATCTCTTTCTTTATTTTCCGATCGTGTTAAATGTTGCAACATAAAATTCCGGATCGATCTTAATTTCCTCATTCTCACCATTGAGTTTTATTGTATTGAACATGGTCCTGGGATTGATAAGCGTCTCTTTTCCTGAAACCCATATTTTCAATGGCATGTCAAAACCATTAACACAGTTGGTCCATCTGAAAGTAAGCTCATTACCTTTCACGTAGAATTCAAAAACAGGTATTCTGGTGTCTCTGAGATACTGGTCAAAGACAGGTTTAAGATTTATACCTGTTTTCTCACTTAAATAATCCTCTATTTGTGAGCCCCTCACAACTTTGTGATAAAAATCTTCATTCAGGCCGCGCAGTATGGCCCGCCATTTTTCATCATCATTAACAATCTGACGAAGCGTATGAAGCATATTGCCTCCCTTATAGTACATATCATGCGACCCTTCAGAGTTAACATTATAATCACCAATTATTGGTATGTCATTGAGGACGTTGGCTCGTGAACCAAGAACATATTCACTGCCTGCCTTCTTTCCAAAATAATACTCAACATACAGATTCTCAGCATAATTGGCGAAACTCTCATGAACCCACATATCAGCAATATCTTCATAGGTGATGCTATTGGCAAACCACTCGTGGGCCGATTCATGTATAATGATAAAATCGAACTTTAATCCCCAACCGCTCCCGCTCAGATCAGTTCCCCTGTAACCATTTGTAAATCCATTGCCATAGGTCACCGAACTCTGATGTTCCATTCCCAGATAAGGTGCCTCAACAAGTTTATATCCGTCTTCATAGAAGGGATATGGACCAAACCAATGTTCAAATGCAGCCAGCATCATAGGTGCCTGCTTAAACTGGAGTTTTGCCTTCGCAAGGTCTTCCTTCAGAACATAATAATTGCAATCGAGTGGTCCCTTTTCGCCTTTATAGATTTCAGAGAAATGAGCATAATTACCGATGTTGATGTTTACCCCGTAATTGTTGATCGGGTTAGCTACAAACCAGTTGTAAGTCACAGTCTTATTCTTTTGTTTTACAGCACTACGCAATCGTCCGTTGGATACATCCATTAGGTTTCCTGGTACATTTACACTTATCAGCATACTATCGGGTTCATCGTACATATGATC
>Ga0182010_10001263_pt1 | contig 13583 bp, 15 predicted proteins | sample 611E1MmetaG_FD_120488 | JGI IMG/M metagenome (GOLD analysis project Ga0182010, IMG submission 120488) | Permafrost microbial communities from Stordalen Mire, Sweden - 611E1M metaG | ecosystem: Environmental > Terrestrial > Soil > Wetlands > Permafrost | place: Sweden: Stordalen | collected...
CATCAGACTTCGAGGCGCGACTACCCAAGGAGATAGCATGGCGAAGATCGTGGTTACTGCGGCGGTCAAGGATGTCGAGGCGTGGCTGAAGTTCAAGCCGGAGATGATCGCCCAGATGTCCGCCGTCGCGTCGGACGGGTCCAGCTACGTCGCGACCGATGGCAGCAACCGCGTCGCCAGCACATGGGATGTCCCCGACATGGAGGCCTTCCAGGCGGCGCAGACCGCGGCATCGCCTGAGATGGCGGCGGCCATGGAGCGGTACGGGATGATCCCGCCAGTCACCATCTACATCAAGAAGTAGCCGGATCCGAGAACAGCCGGGCGCCGTGACACCACGCCGCTCTCGCAGCGCCCCTCAGTGTGCTGATTCGTTTGAGGTCGCGCGACCACGTCATGCGCTTTCCTCCACGCGCCAGCGCGCAGTATGCGGCCAGGAAGCGACTCGGCGGCAAATCGGCGTTGCCGCCCGCGCATACTGTAGAGGCGTCCGATTGCTCGTCAGCAAGAGGTGGACCTTGGCGATGTTTTGCACACAGTGTGGCGGCGGCCTGGCTGACGACGTCAAGTTCTGTGTCAGTTGCGGCGCCCCCGTCGGACCGCGGGTGCCACCCGCTTCCGGCGCCTCGGCGCCGCCTCCTTTCGTAGCTCCTGCACCGGCTGCTGGTGCCGCTGAACAGGACGCTCCCGGCCAGACGTTCGTGCTGAACCAGAAGCTGATCTCGATGACCGGCGATCTATGGATCGACGATTCGAACGGGAACCACGCGTTCGAGGTGGACGGCAAGCTCCTGGCAATGCGGCGCTCGCTGCTCCTCAAGGACACCTCGGGGCAGGAGCTCTACGAGATCAACAAGTCGCTCGCGCACGTCCATACGACCTTCGAGGTCAAACAGGGTGACAAGGTCGTCGCGACGATCCAGAAAGCCCTGATGTCGATGTTCGGTGAGAAATTCACGATCACCGCGACAGACGGCGGGCAGATGAAGGTCACCGGCAACTGGATGGGTCGCGAATTCCATATCCAGAAGGACGGCACAGACGTGATCGTCGCCTCTCGCCAGTTCTTCACCATCCACGACGCCTACGGCATCCAGGTCTCACCGGGCTTCGAAGCCGCGCTCGCTTTGGCGATCGTCGTTGCCCTGGAGCAGATCGAGAAGGAAGAGGGACACGAGTCGTCGCCGCTCGGAGGCCTGTTGGGCGGAGGTCTGGGCGGGATCCTCGGCGACTAGGCTGACAGGCCGCTGGCGCGACGTTGACGTTGCCGCCGACGCTGGGGCCGCAGAGGTTTGAGTACGGTCACCTTGGCGTCCCCGGCAGAGTCCCGGTCATCGGGCCGGGGCTGCCAGCGCGATCTACGTGGCCTGCCTCGGACGACGCAGCCATAGGGTTGGAGCCTGCACAGGTCATCTTCGGCGGCTGCTTTCGCTCGACGCCGCGCGAGTCGCCGACGTGGGATGGTACGCTGGCTGGGACGACCATAACCTGATTGGCGCCGGAGTCGCCCCTTGACACGGAGGTCCACGTGTCCGGTCGCGGATCGGCCGCCCAATCGATAGGGCACCGCTTGGGCCTCCTGCGCCAGGTCGACTTCCGGCGCCTCTGGGTCGGCGAGACGATCAGCCAGTTCGGCTCTCAGGTGAGCCTGCTGGCGATCCCGTACATCGCGACGGTGTTGTTGCAGGCCACGCCCTTCGAAGTGGCGCTGCTGGGAGCCGTCCAGTTCCTGCCCTTTCTGCTGTTCACGCTCCCCGCCGGCGCCTGGGTGGACAGGATGCGGCGGCGCCCGATCCTCATCTCCGGCGACCTCGTGCGGGTAGTCGCGTTGGGCACGATCCCGGCCGCCTGGGGTATGAGAGTCCTCACGATCTGGCAGCTCTATGTGGTGAGCTTTGTGGCCGGGATCGCCACCGTCTTCTTCGATGTCGCCTACCAGTCGTACCTGCCCTCGCTTGTTGGACGTGAGGCGCTCGTGGAAGGCAACGCCAAGCTTTCGGCGAGCGAGGCCTCGGCGCAGGTGGTCGGACCGGGGCTTGGCGGTGCGCTCGTCGGCCTCGTCGGCGCGCCGTTTGCGATCATTGGCGACGCGCTCAGCTATCTAGCCTCGGCCCTCTTCGTCTCACGCATCGAGCGCCCGGAGCCACACCCCGAGGCGGAGCGACGCGCAGCAGGTCTGGCGCGGGAGCCGCTCCGACGCCAGATCGCTGAGGGGCTCCGCTTCGTGCTCCACAATCCCCACCTGCGGGCTATCGCCGGCGCTACCTCGTCGTCGAACCTGTTCAGCACCATGATCTGGGCGATCATTCCCATCTATCTGTACCGAGAACTTGGACTGAGCGCGGCGACGGCGGGCGTCATCTTCGGGATCGGGGCGCTGGGGGCCCTTGCCGGGGCGGTCGTCGCCAACCAGATCGCCGCCCGGGCCGGGCTCGGCCGTACGATCATCGCCTCGATCGCGCTGGGCGGGCCAGCCATGCTGCTGGTGCCCCTCGCGCCGCACGACGCGCCCGTCGCCTGGCTCATCGTCTCCGTCGCTGTAGGGAGCTTCGGCTCGGTCGTCTACAACATCAACCAGGTGAGCTACCGCCAGGCGATCAGCCCGACCGCCATCCAGGGTCGAATGAACGCGACGATGCGCTTTCTCGTGTGGGGAACCATACCGATCGGCGCGATCCTCGGTGGCCTGGTGGCCACGGTGGTGGGCGTCCACAACGCAATCTGGATCGGCGCGTTCGCATCCTGCCTGCCGTTCCTCTTTGTGCTCCTCTCGCCGGTGCGGTCGTTGCGCAACATGCCGGAGCCGCTCGCTGAGCCTCAGTCGATCACCTAGCGTGCGGGCCGACCACGCAGGTGACCTCCATGCCGCTGTGGAGTAATCGTGACTGCCTTCATACTGGCGATCACAGGCACAGGAAAGCATGGTCGCAGGGGAAGCAACGCCCGGCCGCGTCGGCGATACCATCGACAGGTAACAGGGCAGCAACCCGAGGAGGGAATTGTGTTTCCGTACTCGGGGATGCAGGGGCCATGAGGGAAGACGGAAATGGCACGCTTCCGAAGATTCGGTCCACTCGCGGCGCTCGGCCTGCTGGGCGCCGTTGGCCTCGTCGTCGGTATCTCGGGGTGCACCTCCGCGGCCTCGAGCGCGCAGGTGGCGGATCTCCATCGTCGGGCAGTTGAGGCACTCGCCCGTTGGGACGCCGACGTGTCGGCGGGCGCCGGAGGATCGGGCTTCGTCCTCGTCGGCGAGTCCACGCTCATGGTCGGCGACGACTGGGGCCCGAACATCGACGGCGGCAACGCCAAGATGGCGTGGGACGCGGGCCTCCTCGTCGCTCCGAATCCACTTCCATCCGACGCACCCCCGGACGGTCAGGTTGAGTGGCAGAACGGGACGACGCATACCGTTCCCGTCATCTCAGCCGAACAGGCTTTCACCGACATGAAGGCCGCCGGAGTATCGCCCTGCTCGGATTGCACGCCGCTGCAGGTCACAGGCGCGACACTCACGACCGCGACGTTCCAGAGCAGCCGGGGACCGGCGCAGGTCCCCGCCTGGGAGTTCAGCCTGAAGGACACGGACGTCAAGCTGGATCAGGAGGCCGTGGGAGGCCAGCCCGCTGCGCCGCCGTACATGGGCCCGCCGGTGACTCAGCCGTGGGTCGGCCCGCCAGTCGAATCGGCAAGCGTGGACTCAAGCGGCATGACCCTTACAGTGTCCTTCATCGGCGCCCCGGACCCCGGCGACAAGCCCTGTGGAGCCGACTACACCGCCGAGGCCATCGAGTCGGACGCCGCGGTAGTGGTGATCGTCTATGAGCACAACAACCCGCTGCCCGCGATGTGCTCGGACGTCGGCGCGTTCCGGACCGCTCAAGTCACGCTCGCCAAACCCTTCGGCAACCGGACCTTGATCGACCTGACGGCCCAGCCGATTTCCGTGACGGCCGCCCACTGATCCGGAAGCTCTCCGCCGCGGGCAGTGGCCGAGTCCTTTCGGGCCGTTGTCGACGTCTCCAGCAAGTCCCCGGTGCAGTAGTCAAGGAACGCGACCGTCCTCGCGGTCCGAGGCGCCAAGCAACAAGACGCCGCCGGGCGGCCGGTGTGACTTCCTTCGACGCACTGCGCTCTGTCACCGACGACATCAGTCATGCTTCGGCCGTCGATCGCGCTAGGAACCGATCAGCCCACTCGAGGACGGAGCCGGCCGACTCGACTGCGCCGGCTGCGAGAAGATCGTCGGCGGTGGCCAGCATGGAGACGATCCCGATTCCTCGAACGCCGGCTGCAGCGGCCATCCGCATGTCGTCGAGCGCATCGCCGACGTACAAGGCATCCTCTGGTCGAATGGCTCCGGCCAGCTCGAGCGCAAGTCGCAGGGGCCGCGGGTCGGGCTTGCCTGCGACCGTGTCGTTGCCATAGACCCGAATCGCCGCCAGCCCCTCGAGGCCCAGCCGGGCCAGCTGTGGTTCGATCTCGGACCGGTCGCCACTGGTGACGATGCCGAGCCGATGCCCGGCGGCGGAGAGCCGCTCAAGCGCCTCGCGCACGCCCGGGAACGGGTTCGTGTCGTCCGCGCGAAAAGTCTTCGCCCAGATCGCTATCGCCTCGTCGGTGTGCTCCTCGGTAATCCCGAGGGCACGGTACTTGAGCCGCCAGTTCGGCGAGAAGGTGCGCCTGAAGATCTCTCGATCGAAAGGCAGGCCCAGGTGGCGACAGGTAGCTTGGGTGGTCTCGAAGAGCGCCTCCATCGAATCGACGATCGTGCCGTCCCAATCGAAGAGGATGGTCCCCATGAGGGCACATCGTACGCGGTTGCCGTGGCGTCCTGGATGAGTGCCGGCCGCATCGTGCCCGTCTCGGCCCTCGCACCTGAGCCCATTCAGCCTCCGCGCGATCAGGTCGTCTTGCCTGCGAAGGTCGCTTGGAACCACGGCCACGAACCGCCCTCGTCTTGGGCGGTGGTTGGCAGTTGAGGTCGCGATCCGGCACCCTGAACCGCATCGGAACGGCCTTCTTTCGTGGCAGGGCTGGCTGCAGTCTGGCCGCGGAGTAGAGTGGCGTAGACCGACGTGCTCAATTCCGACGCGACCATCGAGCCGTTGCCCGCAACCGCCAGGAGGACGAGATGCCTGCTCGCAAGACCAAGGGAAAGACTGCGGCCAGCAACGAACGGAAGGCCCGTGCGGAGGAGAGAGCCGCCGCCGAGAGCGCGGCAGCGGCCGCCACGATTGAGACAGCCGCCGCCGCGGCCGACGTGACCCGCGGCGAGGACGAGGCGGCCGCCGCAGCCGCGTTGTCGGCATCCAGCGATGCTGCCGCTCGGAGAGGGGCGCGCGACGCCGCCGAGGGCGCGGCGGTCCTTTCGATCGCCGAGCAGGTCGCGGCTGGTGGCGAGGTCGCCGCGGCGCTGAGCAGCGATGAGTTTCGCCGCGGCATGGAGCTTGCCGGCATAGCCGGCCAGGTACAGGCGGCAGCGGAACTGCTCGGGGGCATCGCGCAGCCAACTCTCGCGGCATTTCTCGGCCGCACGGGCCACCAACTGCACGTGCTGGCCGTTGAAGCGCTGGGCAGGGCCACCGAGGGCGCCATTGCCGCCCACGGAGCGGAGCACCTGGCCGGTGAGCTCGCGGCGCTCGGACTCACCGAGATGAGTGAGGGACGCGACGAATACACGTCATCCGAGGCGCTCGGCGCCGCGAGCGCCGAATTGGCCGCATCAGCCGTGCGATCGGTGGCGGAGGGGGCCGCTGAGCTCGCGGCCGCGAAGGCGATGGATGGCATGGCCGGGGCGCTTGCGAAAGACGGCGACCATAGCACCGGCCGCGCCCGCCGAACCAGCCCTGGCTCGCCCGGCAAGGCCGCGGCTGCGGGGACCCCGCCTGCGCCGAAGCCGGCACCGCGACCAGCATCCAAGCGTGCGTCCCGCAAGCCAGCCAGGCCACAGACGTAGATCGGCGAGGGGCGTTGTCCCTCGGGTTGGATCGGTCAATGGCTGTCGCAGCCCCCGCCCGGGCAAGCGCTGACGCGTCCCTGCCGGGCAGGGCACCCATGCGGTCGACCGTCCTACGCTTACCAGGAGACCGCGTGGAGCGTGCCCTCGGATCGGGGAACAGCAAAGCGCCCGAAGGAACCAGCTGTCCATCGACTGGCGCACCGGCAATCCCGATTGCTCGTGATCGTCGGTCCGCCGCCGGGTCCGTTGCCGGCGGCCTTGCGGTCGTCGGCCCGGTCTCCCGGGACCATCTCGGAGATTGCTCCCCGGTCCGGTTCGACAGTGAATGTCGGCCCCTTCAGGCAAGATTTAGAATGAACGTTCGAAGCAACTTATACAAGGGACTTGTCCACCAAATAGCGGCCTCGCCTTCCGTACTTGTCCACCAAAGCAGCGGGGCGTGCGGCGGAATGTGCAGAAGCCTGACCCTATTGGCGGCCTCGATCACTCAACTGGAGGAAACAGCACGATGGATGTCAACGAGGCGATCTACGGCCGCCGCTCGACGCGCAACTTCACGGCCCAGGCCGTGGACGACGAGACCATTCGGCGTCTGATCGACGCCGCCGTCCATGCGCCGAGCGCGTCAAACGGGCAACCCTGGACGTTCACGGTGGTCCGTGATCAGAGCCTGCTCGACCGGATCTCGCAGGATGCGAAGTCCCACATGCTCGCGACCTTGCCCGATGGACCCCAGTCCGCTCGTTACCGGACGCAGCTCAGCGATGCGAACTTCCAGATCTTCTATCACGCACCGGTATTGATCCTGATCTCAGGGATCGCACAAGGACCCTGGGTCGCCGAAGACTGCGCGTTGGCTGCCGAGAACCTGATGCTCGCCGCGTATGGGGTCGGACTTGGCACCTGTTGGATCGGCTTCGCGCAGCGATTTCTGAACACGGCGGAGGGAAAGAACGCGCTCGGCCTCCCCGCGATCTCGGTGCCAGTTGCGCCGATCATCGTTGGCCATCCGAAGACCGAGACGGCGCCCGCACCTCGGAAGGAGCCACAGATCCGGTGGGTGGGCTGATTGCCCGCGCCGCACCGGGCGGTCCGCTCTCTCCGGAAGATGGGGAGCGTACTCAGCGTCCGGGTCCGCGACCAGGGCATTGGCAATCTACCCCGGCAACGACCTGGCCGGCAGGTTGGAATCGCCAGTTCCAGGCCCTCTCGGCCCACGCGTCATGTTGTGGCTCGACTTCAACGGGCGGCAGGGTTCTCATCCTCGCAGCCGGGGTCAGATGCAGCCCACACTTAAGGAAGGGCGTGGAATCCACGACTGCGGTAGGCAAGCACGCCTTGAGGAGTACCGAGATGACCGATCTGCACACCAAAGGCGCCTCCAACAAGGCGAAGGGCCAGGTCGAGGAATGGGTCGGCAAGCTGCGCGGCAACAGGCACCAGGAGGCCAAAGGCAAGGCCGCACAGGTCCAGGGCAGCATCCAGCAGGGCTTGGGTGACGTCCAGGACGCCGTCCGGCGGCCCTGACCCGCCGACGACAGCATGACTTCGCCAGGCCGCGTATCCGCAGGCGCGGCGAGAAGCAGATGGAGAACCCCAGTGACAGACGGCGTCGATCTCGTAGTCATCGGCTACCCGGATGAGGCCACCGCAGAGAAGGCCTACGAGGTCGTGGTTCAGCTCCAGCACGACCTGATAATGCAGGTCGCAGGATCCGCCGTTGTAGCGAAGGACGCCGAGGGCAAGGCCAAGATGGTGACCAGGACAGGGGCCACCAGTTCGGGCGCCATGATGGGCGGCTTCTTCGGTCTGCTGTTCGGGATTCTCTTCCTGATCCCCGTCGGCGGACTGATCATCGGCGGCATCATGGGCGCCGTCATGGGCACCATGACAGGCTGGGGCATCAAGGACGACTTCCGCGAGCGGGCCCAGGGCGTCCTGAAGCCGGGCACGGCCGCGCTCGTCCTCTTCGTCAAGAAATGGACCGAGGACAAGGCTCTCGCCGCCCTGGCCCCCCTTGGTGGCGAGGTCCTCAAGACTTCCCTATCCGACGAGGCCACCAAAGAGATCAACGCCGCCCTCGAGGCCGATTAGAAGCGGGCCGGCAACAGCGGTCCGACCGCCGCAGTATGTTCAGGAGGAGCCCTTATGACTGCCGAAAAGACAATGACCCACCTCGACCACGTGACGAGTGTGCCCACCCTGAGCAGCCTGCGCGACACGGACCGAACGATCTCGAGCTCCGACCAGGACATCAGGGGGCGGATGGTCAAGGACAAAGACGGCCGGGACCTTGGCAGGATCGAAGACCTCCTGGTCGACGATATCGAACGGAAGGTCCGCTTCATGGAGGTCGCCACCGGTGGTTTCCTGGGCTTCGGCGAGAGCAAGTCGTTTATCCCCATCGACGCGATCACACGGATGACTCCCGACGAGGTCTACATCAGCCACACCCGCGAGCACGTGGCCGGCGCACCTCGCTATGACCCAGACCTCGTCCCGTCCGATCTGCACTACTTCTTCAATCTGTACCCGTACTACGGATACCCGGCGTCCTTCGGGCTATTCCCGCAGCCGCTCGCTTCTCCCGAGGTGACGAGCGACGCGACTGCCGCCATGCGAACCGGCGCGTAACCGCCCGGCCCGGTCGGACGATCGCCACACGGAGAGGTCTTGGAGATGCAGCAACGTCCATTCGGTGTCGCCGTGCTGGCGATTGCCGCAGCGGTCCTCGGGGCGTTCGCCCTCATTGGGGCAGGAGCCTGGTGGAATGCTTCAGAGGCTCTCGTCTGGCTGCCGAGCGTTCATGCCGAGCGGTTCATCGCGCTCGTCATGCTCGTGGTCGGGGTCACCGAGGTCGTGTTCGCCTACGGCGCCTGGAGACTACGTCCCTGGGCCTGGGCTCTGGGCGTCGGTCTCGAAGTCATAGCTCTCTTGCTGGCGGTGCTCCAGCTCGGCCGGAGCGACTTCGGTCGCCACATCCTCACGATCGCCCTCGCCTGCGTCGTGCTGGTGTATCTGGCGACGCCGCGTGTGAGAGCGGCGTTCGGGCGCTCGTAGCACCGCGGATGAACGACTGCCAACTTCCATCCTTCGGGCGGTGCGACATTACCCACAGCCCAGCCTTCAAGTACAGGTTAGGAGCACTCGGATGAGATTCGTGATCCTTCGCAACGAGTCCGGCAAGTTCTGGTGGAGGGCCGTTGGCAACAACAACGAGATCATGGCTGCCTCCCAGATGATGGAGCGAAAGCAGTCGTGCCTCGACTCGATCGACACGATTCAGCGCGAGGCCGCGAAGGCGGAGATAGTCGACAAGAGCGACGAGCCCAGCCACTGACGCCGGGGCAAACTCCGTTCACTCCACCTCAGTGAAGCGGGCCCGCAACACCGTAAGGGCCAGGGTTTTCATCCTCACAGGGCAGACCGCCAATGCCTACTTTGCGAGGACGGGTGGGTGTGCCGCCCGACACCGGAGTTGCGAGGCTCCCTTGCTATGGACGCGACCCTGACCTCTCAACAGGCCCCCGGTACCACGTCAGCGGCGGTGGCCGGTGCGGTGCTTGATGCGAACGCAGTGCGGTCTGTCGATCGTGCCGCCTCACTCCTGATTGCCCTGGGGGAATGGGATGGGGAGGCCGGCGTCACCGAGCTCGCCCGGAGCCTCGGACTTCACAAGTCGACTGCGTCACGCCTGCTCGCCACCCTCCAAAAGCGCGGCCTCGTGCAGCAGGACGAAGACTCGGGCAAGTACAGCCTTGGCCTTGCGCTCGTCCGTCTCGGCGGCCAGGCCGAGAGGACGCTCGACCTTCGGTCGGCCGCAATGGCGCAACTCAGGGACGTGGCACTGTCAGTGAAGGAGACGACCACGCTCGGAGTGCTCGAAGGCGACAGAGTCGTCACCATCGCCTCGTCCGATGCATCCGGCAAGGGTCATGACCGGGGCGTGAGGTACCTGCCGCTGCATGCCACGGCGCCGGGAAAGGTTCTCCTTTCGAACCGACCTGAGCGCGAGGTCATACGCCTTTCGAGGGTTGGCTTCATGCCCTATACCCCGCGCACCATAGTCCGCGTGGACCTCCTGTTCGAGGAGTTCGCAAGGGTCCGCAAGCGTGGTTTCGCGACCGCCTTCGGCGAGCATGAGCCCACCGTGAACGCGGTTGCCGTGCCCGTGTTCGACCACCGCGGTTCCGTAGTTGCGGCCCTCGAAGTCAGGGCGCCCGGCAACCGGATCCTGCCCAGCCGCGTTCCGGAGTTGACTGGAAGGATTCGAGATGCCGCGGCGGTCATCACCGAGAATATCGGTGGGGCTGCGGCGTCCAATTGACGTCGAGCCCTCTCGGGCACCATGGCACGATCGCGGAGCATGGAGGTCGTCGCACCCCGGCAGGTCGGACCGGTACGCCGCCCGGCCCTAGGGAGGCCGCCTGCCGTAATGCGCCCGCCCGAGGGCCCAATACGGCGATGCGCGTCAGGCGTCAAGGCGAGGGTTCGCCGATGGCCGATTGGGTGTCGAAGGATGGACCGAGGCTGGTCCCTATCCAACCTCGTCCAGCAACTGACCGTCCGGCCCTCGCAGCTCCAGAACCATCGGGACGATGCCCAGGGCGTGACTTGAGCAGCTGAGGCACGGGTCATAGGCACGGATCACGGCGGAGACGCGGTTGAGGGCGCCTTCCTGGATCTTGTTGCCGTCTACGAACCGCTTGGCCACCTGCAGGATTCCGCGGCCGATGGCGAGGTTGTTGTGGCCGGTGGCAACGATCAGGTTGGCCCAGGTGATGGCGCCGTTGTCGTCCACCTTGTAGTGGTGGATGAGCGTGCCGCGCGGGGCCTCGATGACGCCGGTGCCATCGAGGTTGTTGACGTCCGCGTGGGCGCGGACCTTGGTCCCGAGAATGGCCGGGTCGTCCAGCAGCTCCTGCATGCGCTCCAGGGCGTACATGGCCTCGATGAGTCGCGCGTAGTGGTAGTGGAAGCCGCTCTGGACGATGCGGCCCAGACGCCCGCGGTACTCCTCGAGCTCTGCGTCGGCCTCCGGCGTGCCGCAGCGATCGGCAACGTTAAGGCGCGCCAGCGGCCCCACGCGGTACATGCCGTCGGGGTATCCGACGGGCTTGTAGTACGGCGCTTTCAGGTATGAGTCCGGCAGCGACGCCTCGCCGATGTAGGTCGCGTAGTCGTCGGGCTTCACCTGGTCGGCGACGATCGCGCCGTCAGGGTCGACGAAGCGCAGGTTGCCGTCGTAGAGCCTCAGCGAGCCGTCCGGCCCGACGAGGCCGCAGTACATCGTGGGGAAGTTCGAGAACGACTCGATCTCGTCCGGGAAACCGTCGAGCGTCCTCTTCCAGAGCGCGAGTGTGCGCTTCACGATCGCCATGGCAACCGGCCATTCGGCGAGCGTCTTCTCTCGCGCCTGCGGATCGAGCGGGACGTTGACGCCGCCGGGCACGACCCACGAGGGGTGGATGCGCTCCTTGGCGAGCCGTTCGATCACCTGCTGGCCGAACTTGCGCAGCGCAATCCCGTCGCGCAGGGCATCGGGGTGTTCCTCGAGCAGCCCCACGATGTTCCGTTTCACCGGATCGGAGTCCATGCCGAGCAACAGGTCGGGAGCTGAGAGATGGAAGAAGGACAGCGCATGCGACTGCACGAACTGAGCGCAGTGGAGGAGCTCTCGCAGCTTCACCGCGGCGTCCGGGATGCGCACGGCCATGATCGCGTCGCATGCCTTTGACGAGGCGAGCTCGTGGCTCACCGGGCAGATGCCGCAGATGCGCGATGTGATCGACGGCATCTCGTAATAGGGCCGTCCCTCGACGAACTTCTCGAACCCGCGAATCTGCGTCACGTGGAACTGCGCGTCAGTCACCTGCCCCGCGTCATCGAGCTTGATCGTGATCCTGGCGTGACCCTCGATGCGCGTCACGTGGTCGATCATGATCTTCTTCATAGCTGGTCTCCTGGCCTGCGCCGGCTGCGCTGCGGGCGCATCAGCGACGGGCCCCTGACCCCGCGTCTCCGACGTCACTCTCCTGGTTGCCATTCGCTGCCCTACCCGAACCGCAGCTTGGAGCCGACGTCCGGCTCGCGGCCCTCGAGCAGCTCATTCAACACGAGCAAGATCGAGTTGGGCTTGGGAGGGCAGCCCGGGACGTAGACGTCGACCTCGATTGCCGAATGCAGCGGCTCCGCCTGCTTGAGCAGCGTGGGCACGCCGTCCGTCGGCACGCCCGGTCGCACGGTCGCACCCTCGACGTAGACGCGCTCGAGCAGCTTGCGGACGGGAATGCCGTTGCGCAGCGACGGCACATTGCCCGTCACCGCGCAGTCGCCGAGCGCCACCACGACCTTGCTGTGTGCCCGCGCCGTCTGCGCGAGCTTGAGGTCGTCCTGGTTGCTGACCGCGCCCTCGATCAAGGCCACGTCCACGCCATCGGGCCATTCCTGCGCGTCGACGAGCGGGCCGAATACGATGTCAGCCTTGTTGAGCACGGCGACGATCCCCTCGTCGATGTCCAGCAGCGACATATGGCAGCCCGAGCAACCGTCGAGCCAGCAGGTGCCGATCTTGAGCTTGTCCATCACTGGCCCTCGCGCATCGAGGTCAGGCGGCTCACGGCGGCCCGCTTCTTCGTCATCTCCTCGACGCCCCATCCCTTCTCCGCCATCGCGCCCGTCGGGCAGGCCTGCACGCACTTGCCGCAGCTGGTGCAGGTCGTGGCCTCGCCCCATGGCCGCTGCAACTCGGAGACGAGCCGCGAGCGGATGCCACGGCCGGCAATGTCCCACACGTGCGCGCCCTCGATCTCGGCGCACGTGCGCACGCAGCGCGAGCACAGCACGCAGCGGTTGTGGTCGAGCACGTAACGCGGGTGGGTGGTGTCGACCGTGAGCCTCGGGTAGTTGTACGGGTAGCGAACGTGCGTGACGCCGTGGTCCTGCGCCAGCGCCTGCAGCTCGCAGTGGCCCGAGGAGACGCACACGGCACAGACGTGGTTGCGCTCGACGAGCAACAGCTCGAGCGTGATCTTCCGATAGGACTGAAGCTGCGGCGAGCTGGTGGCGACGGCCAGGCCCTCCTGCACGGGGGTGGTACAGGCGGGCAGCAGGCGCCCGACGCCGGAGACCTCGACCATGCACAGCCGGCACGCGCCAACCGCGCTTAGGCCCTCCATGTAGCAGAGGGCCGGTATGTACTTGTTGTTGGCTCGCGCGACCTCGAGGATCGTCTGGCCGGCGGATGCCGCGATCACCTCGCCGTCGATGCGGATCTTCACCTTCTCGGTCAAGGCGATGCTCCCTATCTCTCGACGCTGCGGATGTCGCAGCGCAGGCAACGGGACGTCTCTTCGATCGCCGCCACGGCCGAGAGGCCGAGCGATACCTCGGCGTACGACCGCACCCGCTCTGCGGCGGGAATCTCGCCGGGCACGTGGCGGGCGAACTCGCTCGGCGTCTCGGGCGGGACCATCTCGTACACGAAGTCGGGGATCAGGCTCGGGAAGCGCTCCCGCTCCATCAACCGCTTGTCGATGTTGCGGGCGGCTTTCTTACCGATGCCCATTGCGTTCGACACGTTCGAGGCCCCGGTGATGAGGTCGCCGCCGGCGTAGAACCCCTC
>Ga0182010_10001264_pt1 | contig 13556 bp, 11 predicted proteins | sample 611E1MmetaG_FD_120488 | JGI IMG/M metagenome (GOLD analysis project Ga0182010, IMG submission 120488) | Permafrost microbial communities from Stordalen Mire, Sweden - 611E1M metaG | ecosystem: Environmental > Terrestrial > Soil > Wetlands > Permafrost | place: Sweden: Stordalen | collected...
TGACTTATGAACGTTCTCTCATATTATTTGAAGATCTAAAAAAGCTTTCATGGATGAATTATGCATTTAGCCCAATAATTCTTCTTATAAAGTTTTCATTAATAAGTTTAGTAATATATATAGGGATTGTTCTTTCAAATATTGAGACCAAGATATCTCTGGGTTCTGTTTTTAAGGTTGTTATAGCTAGCGAGATAATTTTTGTTACAGTGGGTTTTATCAAATTTTTTTGGTTTTATCTTTTTGCAGGGAACTATGACCTGAATGATCTGGCTTTCTTCTATCCATTATCCTTACTTAATCTATTTAATCGGGGAGAAATTAGCAGAATCTGGATTTTCCCTTTGCAGACCATTAATTTATTTCAACTTATTTATATTATATGTATTTCATATGGTCTTAACAAAGTATGTTTTGTAAATAAACCTGATTCAGAGAGGATTGTATTATTATCATATTTACCAGCACTCGTCTTATGGATAGTATTAATGATGTTTTTAACAATTGATTTTGTATCGTGAAAAAAATCATTTTAAGTATTGTAATCCTAATTATGGTTTTATTTGTTTCGTCCCTGGTAATAGGAATAAACAAAAAATTGCGTGACCACAAATTAGTTGCAGAAAAAATTGCAAAGCTTCCGGCTTTTTCTTTAATGACGCTGAACAAAAGAATCTATAATTCAACAGACACAAAAAATGGACCTGTACTTATTGTTCATTATCACCCTGAATGCGATCACTGCCAGTATGAGATTTCTGAAATACTGAAAAGTAAAATTCCATTCGTGTTTTCAAGTGTAATCCTGGTTTCAAGTGCTCATCCTGATTCGATTAAAAGCTTTCTTTCAAATCTCAATGTCAAAGATTATTCGACAGTGATTCCTCTTTTGGATACTTCATACAAATTTGAAGAAATTTTCGGAAGAGGAACAATCCCTTCAACCTACATATATAATCGAAATTTGACACTTGTAAAAGTGCTGCAGGGGGAGGTGAAGACCGAAACTATTCTTAAATACCTTCAGGAGAAGTGAATAACGTAGGAAAAATAAGAAAAAACTCTGTACTTCAGCATGATTCTTCAGATTGCGGAGCTGCCTGTCTTGTGTCAGTCATTAAATACTTTGGAGGAAATTCAACAATCGAAAAAATAAGAAAACTCAGCGGAACTTCCCAGTATGGAACTAGTATGCTAGGGCTATACCAGGCAGCAACTCAAAGTGGCCTGGAACCAACTGGTTATGAATCTTCTGTAAAGGATATAATAGAATATAGTAACGTACTTATTCTTCACATTAATCCGGAAGAAAGACAGCAACATTATATTGTAAGTTTTGGTTTTGTTGATGACAGATTTATTATTTGGGATCCGGCAAAAGGACTGACAAATATGTCAAAAGATAGACTGGAAAAGATATGGTTAAGTAAAAAGTGTCTTGGATTGTTACCGGCAAGTACATTTAAGCTAGAAAAGGAGAATAATAGAGGAAAAAAGAAGTGGGTACTGGAAGCAATCAAACCTGAAAAAGATCTTTTGTTAATCAGCGTTACAACTGGTATTTTGATATCGGGATTGGGACTTGTAATGGCCATCTTTACACAAAAGCTTATAGACCAGATACTGCCTACCAGGGAGATGAAAGTGCTTCTAATATCATCATGTTTAGTTTTTATACTCCTGGCAACACGGATAGTTCTCTCAGCTATAAGGCAATATTTCTTGTTGCTACAAGGTAAGACATTTAATATAAGAATTGTTGATGAGTTTTTTAATGCACTTCTTTTTCTTCCAAAGACATTTTTTGATACCAGGAAGACCGGCGATTTTGTAGCAAGGTTAAATGATACGATGAGGATTCAAAGAGTTATAGCTGAAATTGCAGGTGTTTACATTATTGACATATTAATCCTTCTTGTTACCATCATTGCTTTGTTTTTTTATTCGAGAATCGCCGCAATAATTTCTCTTTTTTTAATGCCGTTATTTTACTTGTTAGTATTCAGGTGGGACAAAAGAATTATTTCTGCACAACATGATGTTATGACGGGGTATGCACTTAGTGACAGTAATTTTATTGATTCACTTAAAGGGATTGGAGAAATAAAAAGTTTAAACTGGCAGAACGATTTTACATTAAAAAATAAATCAATCTATTCTGAATTCCAGGAAAGAGCTTTTTATCTGGGGAAGATAAAAGTGAAACTAAGCCTGCTTAGCGGGCTGGCAGGTACTTTTTATATCATGATCATTCTTTTATATTCCTCAAGTCAGGTTATGACTTCCATGATGACGCAGGGAGAGCTGATGGCAGTACTCTCTTTAAGTTCCACATTACTTCCGTCAGTACTTAATCTTGCGCTGATAGGTATTCCTTTTAATGAAGCAAAAGTTGCATTGAACAGGATGTTTGAATTTACACAAATAGAGCCTGAAGAAAGAGTGTCAGCTGCCAATAATGAAAATTTGGAAATCCAGAAATTATCATTTGAAAATCTTTCTTTCAGATTCCCAGGACAAAAATTATTGTTAGAAAACATTTGTTTAAGTATTGAAAAGGGAAAGGTCATTTCTCTAGTTGGTGAAAGTGGATGCGGCAAGAGTACCCTGGCAAATATTATGCTGAGGTTTTATTTGCCTGAATCTGGTAAAATAAGTATTAACAACTGCAAATCTTCAGATGAACTTGATCTGAAAAAATGGAGGTCTAAAATTGGCATAATTCCACAGGAAATTCATATATTTAATGGTACAATTCTGCAAAACTTACTAACGGAACTTACTGAAAGCAAAATTAATGAGATGATCTCAACAATTTCAGGATTTGGGTTAGGTGGTTTCATTGATGGATTTCCCTCAGGTTTAATGACTATTGTCGGAGAGGAGGGGATTAATCTTTCAGGCGGTCAAAAACAATTGCTTGCCTTTATCAGGGTCCTGATTACTAAACCTGATATCCTTGTAATTGATGAAGGTACTTCAAATATGGATCGTGGTACTGAAAGCATGATAATGAACCTTATTAACAGACTCAAATCTGACATGGGGATTTTGTTGATTTCCCACAGGATAAACATGATAAGGCATTTAAGTGACTATATATATGTCATTGAAGGTAAGGGTATCACAAATGAAGGGACCCATGATGAACTTATTAAGTCTGATAATTTATATAGAAAATTTTGGGATGATTTTTATTAATATTTTTTGGAGAGTCCGGCATTAATAGACTCTTCATGTTTTAATTTGATATGCTTTATGCTTTTAGATAAAGTGTTCAAAGATGAATATTTAGAGATGCTAGAGAAGAATGAGATAATATATGGGAATGAATATCTTTTTGAATTTTTTAATAATTGTCAGGAATAGGAAAAAATATTACGGTGCGCTGCACCTTTCTTCTCATTCTATTATTTTCATTTCTACAAATATTCGGCGGCTCTGCCGCTATTGTTTCATTCTAGAAGGTGCAGCGCACCGGAATATAAAATGTCTGCATTAGTTATTATTTAAAATCACGTTTAACCCAGTCATCGATTTGACTGTATTCAAAGTATCAATGATCCCAATCTTTTGTCTGGAATCTATTGACATATTGGAAACAATGAAATTATCCTGTGAAGAGTTTTTATTTGTAATCTTGAGAATGTAGATAGTAGATCCAAATTTATTACTAGAAATTGAGAGATCTCTCAAGTATTTTTCGACCACAATTTGATGCATTCCATCATAGTAATATATTGAAGAAAGATCACCAATTTCTTTTTTTATACAAGTTCTTGTGAACTCAAGTGTGCCGATGGTTTTTAAATTATTCACCTGCTTTCTCATTTTAAAGATTACAAAAGCGGTAATACAAATAATTACGATTAGAATTGAAAAGTACAGAATTAAAGAATTACGTTCATCCTTGAATTTATAGTAAAGGTTAATAGTCAGTAACAATAGGAAGAAAACAATTGTATATACGATGTATAGTTTTTTATTTCTTCGACCAATTTCTTTGGGATCAGAGGATTCTGCCCGGTAAATCTTAAACTTACTCATTTTAAAAATGATTAGTTGAATATTATCTTGATAAATAGACTAATAAATGGTAACGATATAGTAAATGCCTTTCATTTTCATCTTTTCCTTTTCTATGTCCAAAACATATCAATCAAAATATCAATAACCTCATTAATCTTCTAAAAAATAGATTATAGATGACTAAAATTATATCCTTGTTAACAACAATGCAACTATTTCTGAAAAATAGTTGCATTGTTTCAAAGTACAACGAAGTAATTATTCCACCATAGCCGATTTTACTATTCCTCATGTTCTGCAGAAAAACCACAAATTATTGCTGCAGCTAGTCCTGCAAATGGATTAGCTAGAGCATACATTGCTCCGATCCCAGAACATAGTAGAATTGATCTCCAAGATCCACCATTGAGATTTTCCATCTCTTCAAAACTTAATTTTCTTGTTTCCATTTTTTAAAAGTTTTACAATTAATAATAGAAATTTATCGAAGATAAATTTCTATTATTAGAGTCCATTAATACTGGATTTAGATAAATTTGTGAACCTATAAACAATTATTTAATATAAAATTTGACTATTAGTGATAAAAGAATCTGGATAGTTTTTAATTTGTAAAACTAGTTATGATAATGTCAATATATCTGGAACAAATAATACTCTATTCTTAAAGAGTTCTACCTAGAATTCTATTGTTATATTTAAAAATCAATCAAAATTTTATGTAAAAGTCTCCTCAATGTTTGAACCTTCAGAATTCTTTCAGTTTCTTAAAAAGCCACAATATCAGTTTATCGAAGCGAAAGAGACCAGTGTTATTCCGACAGCTATCAAAATCTATTTGCTGTTACTCATTATTCTTGGACTGATTAATTCAATGAATATAATCATCCTTCATGTTTTTTTTGTACTTCCGGTTGATGAAACACTTGTTGTATCGGAAAGATGGAAAGAACATCTATGGTTTTTTTTCCTGCTGGTCGCCATTATTGCTCCATTTCTGGAGGAAGTGATTTTCAGATTATCGCTTGTTTTTAAACCTCTTAATATTTCACTTTCAGTTTCTACACTTGTATCGCTTATAATAAACAGGCTTTCCTATCACCTGATTTCAATTGTATCCTTTTTTCTGGTATTCATCCTGATATATAAATTGGCTACAACTTATAAACACAGGATGATCTCATTCTGGAGCAAAAATTTCAAATTCATCTTTTATTCTCTGTCTTTGTTATTTGGCCTTGTCCATATGAGCAATTATAAGTGCACTGGTATAACACAGTATCTGTTAACTTTAATTCTGGTCTTCCCTCAACTGGGGATGGGGTTCGTATTGTCTTTTACCAGAGTATACTATAAGAAGGGTTTTATTATTGGTATCATTATCCATTGTATTATGAATACTGTTGGCGCCGGTATCATATTGCATGGATATCTAAACAAGTGATTCATTTAATTCTACTGCTGTTTTACTTTTTACTATAAGATGACCTTATAAAGAGTATCATATTCAATCTCTTAAAAAAAAAGCCCCGGAAGAGAATCAGCAATCTTCCGGGGCGGGGTCTCGGTCAGGTTGACCATTCGAGACTAGAAGCACGAAAAAAACAACGAGACAAAACCTTTTAACCTGAAATGGGTTACATAAGCAGAATTTCTAAAACTCCTGCATCTGGTCCACATCCTGAGGCTCATATTTCCTAAATTGATAGTCATAATAAACCGAATGACAAAGACTTTATTATACAATTTTAAAAAATGACAGGGACAGAAAAATGGATCATTGATATGTTATACAACATATTATTGATATTCTTTATCTGTCACGTACGATCTCCTTGTTTTACTATACCTGAGCTCTGTTCCCGCTTCCCTGATTTCTCTCACAATCCTCTTCACACTACGTTCACTGATCTCAAATCTAACAGCCAGATCAGCAGGTGCACCAGTACTTTTAAGCATAGCAAGTTTGAGTATTCTCTTTTTTAGAGTCTCTTTCTGAAAATTGTTCATTATTACCCGATTTAATAGTCTTGCAGTTGACTTTGAATATAAAATTAAACAAAAAGAGGAAAAAATCCCAAGGTTTTTAGAATTATTTTTAGGATTATTTGAAATATTTAGCCGTTATATTTTTGATCGTCAAGAAACGAATCACAAAAGACGTCAAATAACTGCAGTAGATTTGTTTACCGTGATTTGTTTTTTGTCCGGCAAAGCCAATTGAATATGAAAAAACGCTTATTTTCTGATCAACCACAGGATCTTTCCTAACCGGAGCGGATAATATCCTAGCACCTGCCAGGTATTTTTACATTTGTAACGCTTCTTCATAAAACTTAACGAAGGGAATATATCTCCTAAAACGTACAGAAACTTACGATGAAAACCGGGAATATCGTTGATAATATGACGATAAAGCTTTGGTTTTTCAACAGGCAGATTATTCTTAGGACTCTCGAGAAAGAAAACAAAATTCTTAATGGATTCTTCGTCAGAAAATTTATCTATAAAAGAATTGGTCCAATCCGGAAAGGAGATCCCCCACATATCCCTTAACGGTTTCAGATGACTGGCTAAAATCTCTGACATACCTGCCTCTGAAGCTAATTTAATCAGGTTATAATTTAATATCTCCTCAAAATGTTTTTCAATCAGTACAATCAGATCGGTATACAGTCTTAGTTGGGATTCATTATTAAGCTCGTGAAGCCAGAGATGCTTTACCAGATAAAGGAAAAAAATCTGTGTTTGTGGAAACCATGTTTTTTCTCCTTTAATCTCAACTTCATAACTATTTTCAGACAGAAATCTGGTCAGGTTCTTATTCCTGACTCCAAATAGTTCGTGGTGAATCTCAACTGAGATACCATTTTTAACGAGCGAGGGGAGATGCTTGCCGGAATAGGCAAGAATAAACTTATGATAAAAAGATTTTACGGGAAGTGACACAAACCCATTGCTGATGAGAATATCTCTTGCAATAATGCATTGATCCCGGTCTATAAGAATGTCAACATCAGACATCTGCCGGAGTCCTGAATTGCCATAAACAGAATTTTCAAGTGCAAGCCCTTTCAGAATTACAGTTTTGATCTTGCTGTTATTAAGAAGATGGAGGACTTCACCCATTGCTTCGGTAATAAAGGTGTTACGCCTAAGGTTTATCATCAGGGTACTCTTCAGATATGTTGCAACGGCATCAGGTATTCCGGAAAGAAGACCTTGTTTTTCAAGATTAAACCATACGAGAGCAGCTACTCCGTGAAGATTCGCAAGGTTTTTGAAATAATCCCAGTCATCGACTTCAGCAATAAGAGATTTTATCTTTTCAAGATTTTCATCAATGAACTCAAGCCGGCACAAACCCAACAACAGCTTCTCTTCAGTCCGTATCTTCACTACACTGCTCATTTTAAAAACCTGCTGCTCTGTTTTGTAAACATTGAGAAATATAATCCGCCTCTCTTCATAAGCTCATCATGTGTGCCTGTTTCTGCAACGGATCCTTTATCGAGGACGATTATTCTGTCAGCAAGACTGACATTTGTAAATCTGTGACTGATTAGAATCGACGTGCGGCCTTTAACTATTTCCCTGAAACGGCTAAAAATATCATGTTCCGTATCAGCGTCAAGAGAACTTGAGGGTTCATCAAGTATAAGTATCGGCGCATCCCGGAAAAGTGCTCTCGCCAGAGCTATCTTTTGCCATTCCCCCCAACTTAGTTCACGGCTATCGTCAAACAGGTTTCCAATTACGGTCTCATAGCCAGATGGTAATTTACTGATTAATTCATGAATGCCTGTTGTCGAGGCAGAAGCCGGGATTCTTTTTTCAGGATTTTTTTCATCTATATCTCCCATGCGGATGTTTTCTCCTGCTGTTAGATTATACAACATAAAGTCCTGAAAAATTACTGAAAAGTGTTTTCTGTACTCTTCAGGATCCATGTTTCTGATTTCGCTGCCATCATATTTAATGTTTCCGGAATCAGGATCGTAAAGTCTGCATAATAACCTGACAAGTGTACTTTTCCCGGCACCATTTGGTCCGACAAGGGCAATAATTTCCCCTTTTTTAATTTCAAAAGAGACATTATTGATAGTCCTGTAAGTATTCCCCGGATAGGTAAAAGAGAGTTTATCTACTTCTATTTTTTTCTTTAGTCTGGATGGAGAAATAACGGGTTCTTCAGCAACTACATTCTCCTTTAGATTAAGAAATTCAAACGTGTCACCAATAAAAAGACCATCTTCATAAAGCCCTGCCAAAGATCCGAACAGATCTTTTATATATATCATACCCTGTCGGAAGGCTAGCAGGAACATAGCCATCTGACCAAGTGAGATTTTACCGCTTATCGTTTGGTGTGCGATAAACAAGAGTGTTATCAGAAGGGCTGAAGCCTTAAACAGGTTGGATATGAATTCGATGAGAGTCCTTCTTCTGATGATATTAATCTCTTCTTCTTTCTGTTTAAGAAAAGACTTCCTGAAAAGGTCTTTGAAATAATTACCAAGACCGAAAAGTCTGAGTTCCCTTGAGGGCCTGTCGCCTGTAAGCAGCCAGTTGAAATATGCAGACTTTCGTGATTCCGGCGTTTGTTGCCTCTGGAAATTATACAGTATATCAGCATAATAAAGCCGTAGCCATATACCGGGTATATTTGCAACCAGAAGAAGGACAGCAAGGGTCCAGTGAAGAGTTAATATCAGACCGGCCATTAGCATCAGAGAAAGAATCCCTCTGATAAGAGAAACCATGTTATTCAGAATGCTATTGGGACGCCAGGGTGCTTCTCTCGCTGCCCGGGACAAACAATCGAAATACTCGGGACGTTCAAAATTGATAAGGTCGAGTTTTATGGCTTTGGAGTGTAATAACCCATACATGTAGACCTCAAGTTTTAAAGATTGTTTTTTCCTGACATAAGAGCTGAAATCAGAAGAGGCTTCATCAAGAAACCAAACAGCTGCTAATGCTATTACCGGCCATAACAAATTAATGTTATGAGTTGGTGAAGCTGAATCCGCCGCTTTTGTTATAACATCGATAACAACCTTCAGGAGCCAGATAAGTGCGAGCGGGAATATACTCCTTAGCACTGACATTATTATGTTCATGGAGGTCCATCCGGCGGAACTGTTCCAGACAAGTTTTAATGACTCCCTGAATAGTTTTAGTTTTTCTCTCATCAAATATTTAATACAATTAATCGCAAACCTGCCTGCCGGCAGGCAGGGATCACGAAGTTTTAGCTATGGATCTTTTTAAACAAAAGTAATACTATCACTCTTATTCTGTTGATAAGATAATTTGGTCTGGTATTTATTCTTATATCTGCCGGAACAGGGTTTTCTCCGGTGGCTTCTGATCGCACTATCCTGCCTGCTATCAAATCTATATTTACGGGATTGTCGGCAATTGCATTGCTATCACCTCTTCCGATATAAGATATAATCCCGTTACTGTTTATTATTTTAGAAAGACGATGTACTATGAGTCCCTGTTCCCGCCGGATCGCAATTATTTCACCGGGACGCGGCAATCCTTTGATGGTTAAAGGTTCGATCAGTATCATGGAACCTGGCTTTATGGATGGATACATACTATAACCGTGAGCTTTTATTCTTATGGTTTTCCCTTCTGAGAGAAGTGTTAGTCCTGTATCTTTTAGTATCGCACGATTATTCCGCAAGTTATTCATGTTCGCGTATAAGGTCAATTATACTTCTGTCGGGTTTGAAGAAAAGCTTAGCGGTAGGGACGGTTCCGCACATAATAGAAATTGAGCCAAGAAGCCGGGCAATTATGTCAGCTCCCCAATTATGCTGTATGCAATTTGCCATTATCTGTGTTACAGCATTGGCACCTTTTAATTGAACCATCATGTTTTCAGCACCATGTTCAATTATGTAAATCTTGTCAAGAATTGATTCACGGGGTTCATCGTTATTGTAAACCGGAGTGTTAAACATCTTGTATACTCCGCCTGTATTTCTTAAAATAAGCCTGTCATCATGGATAACCCTGGCTCCGGCTTCATCCCAGAGCCTTGCCATAGTTGACTTCCCTTTTCCTGATACACCGCTGAATAAATATCCATGACCTGAAATGTTAACTCCTGAAGCATGGATCATAATATCTCCATTTATAACAGTAAGATAATAGAGAATAAGACTATCCAGCGGATACTCAAAAGGATCTGTCTCATCCTGGGCTCCATAAATCCATAGATCCCATTCCATTGAGGTGAGAGAAAATTTCAGTACTGCATTTTTTTCTGTAGAAGATAATGGGAATATTGTCCAGATATATAGCCCTGAATAATATTTCCAGACGCTCCAGAAGTTCGTTTCATTATTGAACTGAATACCATTTATCTCTTCAACATAAGGAGCCCTGAAAACCCTTTCTGCACCCTTTGGAAGTTCAAATGGTTCAGAATGAACACGAATAAGTATATCAGATCCTTTATCCTGACTAATATTTTTTAGGAATTTTACAGATGGTTTAAGTTCAGGACCATTTGCCGAAGCTTCAAACCCGATATTATACCCAGCAATATTTAGATTATAATTCCTCATGTTTCTTATTCCTTAATCCAGCCCCAAGTTGTTTATGAACATGAAAAGCAGCTTTAATTATTTCTTTACTACTCATATCCTCTTTCTCTGAAACTTCTTTATTCATAACCTGGTGTTACTTGTGATCTTTGAGCCTTGGTGACATAGATTTTAATAATACAAAATTACATAATTATTGGATAATAAGATATTTACTCATGTTTTCAATAAAAGAAAACACATCTTTTTCTGCACTTTGCGAGTCTATATCATACTCCTCTGTTAAAGCTGCAATTATCTCTTCCACATTTCTGGCCCCGTTTATCCTATCCCAGATGAATGCACCTGTTTCATTCAGTGTATAAACACTGTTCATGTCTGCAATGTTGTTAGTTATGGGAACTAAAATATATTCATTACCGGTTTTCCGCGTAACAATTGATTTAGAATGGGAAAGTATTGATTTTAAACCAGTCATCGAAATCCTTTTATCACCCAAATGTATTAAAATTTATGGTTCCTTTTTGTAACTTCGCAAAAACAGAATTATGAGTAAGAGGCGAAAGGGTATTACAGAGACGGGAAGCACAAAGGAATTGCTTGCCGGACAAATACTTGCAACATTGAGCAAAAGCCCCGAACAGGGGTTTAATTATAAACAGATCTCCAAACGTCTGAATATTGAGGATGCTCCCGGAAGACAAATGATTTCGGACATATTAAGGGAACTCACAAAACAGGGAAGTGTACAGGAGATTGTTCATGGTAAATACAAGGCAAAAGTTAGTCGTGGTTATATAACTGGAACTGTTGATATGACAAGGATGGGATACGGCTTCATTTCGACCGATGATCTTGAAGATGATGTATTTGTCTCTGCTAAAAACCTAAAGACTGCACTTCATGGCGACAAAGTTAAAGTATGGCTTTATGCAAAGAGGAAAGGGGCAAGACCGGAAGGTGAAGTGGTGGAAATCATTGAGAGATGGAGAACTTCATTTGTAGGCACAGTAGAGATCATGCCCAATTTTGCATTTCTTATTCCTGATAATAAAAATATGCCATTCGATCTTTTCATCCCTACATCAAAACTAAATGGTGCAAAACAGGGACAGAAAGCAGTGGCAAAAGTGGTTGACTGGGATCCTAAATCAAAAAATCCGGTAGCAGAGATTATTAATGTTCTTGGTTATCCCGGGGTTCACGAAACAGAGATGCATGCAATTCTCGCGGAGTTTGAACTTCCATACACTTTCACAGAAGAGGTTGAATCAGATGCAGATAAGATTCCCGGGGAGATCACCGGAAACGATATAAAGGAACGTCACGATTTCCGCAACATCCCGACATTTACAATTGATCCGGCCGATGCGAAGGATTTTGATGATGCTCTTTCTCTCAAACAGCTTGAAAATGGAAACTGGGAGGTTGGAGTACATATTGCCGATGTGACACACTATGTTAAAATGAATTCTCTGGTTGAAGAGGAGGCAAAACAGAGAGCCACATCAATCTATCTCGTCGACAGGGTAGTGCCAATGCTGCCTGAAAGACTGTCCAATCATATATGCTCACTCAATCCTGCTGAGGATAAGCTTACCTACTCAGCTGTATTCGAACTCAATGATAATTCTGAAGTAATAAATGAGTGGTTTGGAAGAACCATTATCAATTCTGATAAAAGATTCTCGTATGGTGAAGCCCAACTTGTGATTGATACTGGTGAGGGAGACATGAAAGAGCAAGTCACCCTGCTTCATCGTCTGGCCCAGCAGCTCAGGACAAAACGGTTTGCTTCAGGGGCCTTCGCTTTTGAAAAGATCGAAGTAAAGTTTGATCTTGATGAGGCTGGGAAACCGCTCGGTATTAAATTCCGTGAGATGGGCACAGCAAACCAGCTCATTGAGGAATTCATGCTCCTTGCAAATAAAAGGGTAGCTGAATATGTCGGGAAAAAGCTAAAAGGGAAAACTTTTGTTTATCGTATTCATGATAAACCAGATCCTGAGAAGATCAGTAATTTCGGTCATTTTATTACCCGGTTTGGCTATAAACTGATTGAAGATGATAAGACATCGCTGCCAAAAGCGATGAATAAATTATTGCATTCAGTTGCCGGGAAAAAAGAACAGAATATCATTGAGACCCTCGCTCTCAGATCTATGGCAAAAGCTATTTATTCAACGGATAACATTGGTCATTACGGTCTTTCTTTCAAATATTATACTCATTTTACATCGCCGATCCGGCGTTATCCCGACATGATGGTTCACAGGTTGTTGTCAGCTTATCTTTCCGAAGAAAATCCCGGCAGCAAAGACAAGTACGAAAAACTTTGTGACCACTCGTCAAAAATGGAAAGACTGGCAGCTGAAGCAGAACGGGCATCTGTTAAGTACAAACAGGTTGAGTATATGAGTGATAAGACAGGGCAGGTATTTGAAGGAGTAATTTCCGGGGTGACAGAATGGGGTATTTATGTAGAAATAGTTGAGAACCAGTGTGAAGGGATGATACATATACGCGAGCTTGCTGATGATTACTATGAATATGATGAGGAGAACTACTGCATAAAAGGTCGGTCAACCGGCAAAGTATATACACTTGGTGACCGTGTCAATATAGAAGTTGTGAAGGCCGATCTTCAGAAGAAGCAGCTTGATTACAGGCTGGTAAATAATCGATAGAATCTTTATACCTACAATTCTCTCCTCCTTTTGAAGGAGGAGTACCCCGAAGGGGGGAGGTGGTTGATTTAATTAATCATACTGATTGATTTATTCAATACGATCTTGCTCTATAACCTTCAGAAGTTCTTTTACAGCATCTTCCTCAGGAACATTTTTGAGGATAAGACTGGTACCCCTGTAAATGTGAACCTTGCCTTCAGCCGCACCGACATATCCATAATCAGCCCCGGCCATTTCTCCGGGGCCATTAACAATGCAGCCCATTACCGCA
>Ga0182010_10001265_pt1 | contig 13543 bp, 10 predicted proteins | sample 611E1MmetaG_FD_120488 | JGI IMG/M metagenome (GOLD analysis project Ga0182010, IMG submission 120488) | Permafrost microbial communities from Stordalen Mire, Sweden - 611E1M metaG | ecosystem: Environmental > Terrestrial > Soil > Wetlands > Permafrost | place: Sweden: Stordalen | collected...
TACACAGTATCTTCTTATTACATTGTTAGAAGCACCAATCCTTGTATTCTTCCTGGCTTTTCTTATAAGATATTTTGATAAAAGTATCAAAAATCCCCATTATACTCTTTATGATAATAGTAATCTCCCGACCTACATTTTCATGTCGGTAATCATAGCTATATTCATGGGCCTCACAGTTAGTGCAGAAGAGATTATTAAAGACAGAAAAATATTGAAGAGGGAGGCATTCCTCAATCTGAGCTGGAATAGTTATCTGATGTCAAAAGTGTTAGTACAATTTGCAATATCAGCAATCCAGGCTTTCACATTTGTGCTTGTTGGCAACAGTATTACAGAGATCAGAGGTATGATGTTTCAATACTGGCTCGTACTCTTTTCCTGTTGGGCAGGCGCAAATATGCTGGGTCTGGTAATATCCGACAGTTTTAAGGCTGTTGTAACTATTTATATTTTAATCCCTATTCTCGTCATTCCTCAGTTTATTTTAAGTGGGGTTATGATCAAATTCGAAAAGCTAAATCCCAATATATCCTCACCGGTTGCAATTCCAATATATGGTGAGTTCATTACTGCCCGGTGGGGTTATGAAGCCCTCGCGGTTCAGCAGTTTATATATAATAAATATGAGAGACCATTTTATCTCTTCGAAAAGGAGATGAGTAAAGCCGTATTCAAGAAAGACTACTGGAACGTAGAGATAAAGGGTGCTCTTGATGATATTATCAACGATCTCGACAAAGGCATAAAAGATAAAGAATTCACCGATAACCTCCTTCTTGTGTCTAATGAGATTAAGAAGCAGCTTGTTTTGGTTCCGGATATCAGATTCGCTTATTCTGATCAGATCACAACTGACAAAATTACTCGTGAAGTAGCCACTGCAGCAATTAATTATGTTGAATCTGTCAGGAAACTTTATGTTAATCTATATAATGATGCCAGCAACAGGAAAGAAGTTTTAAAATCGAAGCTTGCCGGAGAAAATCTTCAAAAATTTCTAAAACTTCGAGATAGCTATTTCAATAAATCTCTTGAGGACTTTGTGAAAGACAAGAATGAGTCAACAAAAACGATAATTTATAAGGGTGAACTGGTACAGAAACTTGATCCAATCTTCATGGATTCAAAGTACAAACTGATAAGAGCACATTTCTATGCACCCGAAAAGAAGATTTTCGGAGTGAAGGTTGACACATATATAGTCAACGTAATAGTTCTCTGGATTATGACATTCTTTATTTATCTGGCTCTCTATTTCAGATTGCTTAAGAAGTTTCTCGATTCAGGTGAATATATATTCGGAAAGAAAAAGAAAGGTACAGATTAAGTCAGCCAGCATAAATAAAAAGGAGATTTATAGGGAGAATCATAGCATCAGCAGCAAATGTCTAAAAAGAGTAGATTTAATTCTTAGAAGGGAAGATTCTGAGCTATCGGTTGGAATCTTTTAATAATATGCACTTAGTAATCAATTTAATAAATATTAAAGAGGCTGCCTCGGTTGAGACAGCCTCTTTAATATCTGGAATATCCGATCTATTCAGAATAGTTGCAACAAAGATTATTCTACAATCTCAATCATTTTAAACGGTACACGTATTATAGATTCATAATCCTCTCCTGCCTCAAGCATATCCTCATCATCCTCTTCATAGTACCAGTTAACTTCTACCTCATTCTTGGCTTTGTGTATTGCCTCCAGTTTCTTGAAAACATCGAGGATACACTTTGATGAACTTGTGTTGAAATATTCCAGACGGATATTTACAACAGTTTTTGCAAGGGGAGATTCTTTATAAGTATCCAGCCAGTCTACCAAAGGCTTATAGAATTCAACTGAGTTTTCTGGAATTGAACGTCCTTTGATTTCAAAGACACCTTCTGTTGAATCAAATTTAACTGTAGGAGTTTTAGGGGTTCCTTCGATGATGATCGGTTCCATATTTATCAGATTTAAAAATTGTTTTTACTTTTCTTCGTTCACTAAAATATCAAGATAGAAAAATGAATAATGCTTATTATAGGCTTTAAAAGAGTATTCAAGTTTATTACCGGTTTTCCTTGCGATATCAACAAGGCCCAGCCCTCCGCCGCCTTTGGCCGAAATTCGCTGGTGATTCAGAATAAACTTATATAGTTCCTTTATTTCCTCATGACTCGATCTGTTAATACGCTTAATTTTTTCTTCAAGTTTCTCAATGTTCTCAAAATGCACAAAATTTCCCGTAACAATTCTATACCCGTCGCTTACTTTTTTTACTACAATCAGACCAAATTTTTCAGATGCCTGATCTTCAAAGTCATCGGGAACTCTGTCAACATGATGGTATAAATTCTGAAGACTTTCAACGAGGACATTATAGACTCTCTTCCTGAGCTTAGATTGTTCACTAACCTCAACCATCTTATCCTCAACAGTGTCAAGAATATAATTTATGACATCCGAATCAACATTACCTTTATAATAAAGGATTGTATTCCCGGTCGACAGGTCTGAAAAATAATTCTCTACATTAAAGCTCATTTAAGCTTCATTTTAGATATGCTCAAGTATTTCCAATAACAAATATAATAAAAATATAAAGTTACCAAATTATAACTTGCTCTCTTTATGGTTATTTTAAATAATGGCTGCCTTTTTGATAAATGTATCCAATTGATGTGATCAACATCATTTATCAGATGATATCACGACCTTACTTGTTTCTTTGTCCCCTGGTACATCTCATATTTAAGGAGAATACATTCTAATGCCCCATTAAAAAGAGTATGCTTCTCTTTAGGTTTCAATGCAATATGTTTGAGTGAATCCTTGTTTGATGTAATTAACCACGCAATTGTTCCGGGGAAATTGTGTTTCAGAGTTGTTCCGATCATGCTATACAGAAGATCAATTTCTGCAGGTTGAATTCTTTGTCCGTACGGCGGATTGAGTAATACATATCCGTTTTCATTACCTGATTTAAGATCCTTGAAATCAGCTACATCAAGAGATATAACATCGTTTAATCCGGCTCTGGTAACATTAGCTTTAGCATATTGCAGGGTCTGATCGGAGATATCGCTTCCAAATATTTTTACAGGAGAAACACAAATTTGACGGTCACTTTCAAGTTTAATCTTTTCGAAAAGATCCTCATCAAAATCTATCCATCGTTGAAATCCGAAGAACTGACGGAATTTTCCGGGGGGAATCTTACATGCCATTAATCCGGCTTCAATCGGTATAGTACCAGATCCGCACATTGGATCAGTTAGTGTTGCAGATACATTCCATCCTGATATAAGTATTATACCGGCAGCTAGAACTTCGTTAAGCGGAGCTGATGACTGTTCCTGTCTGTATCCCCGTTTAAACAATGGAACAACCGAGGAGTCAAGAGAGATAGTTACCTGATCATTACTTATATGAAGGTTAATCAGAATGCGGGGGTTACCGGTATCGACGGAAGGACGTCGTCCTGTCTTACTCCTGAAAAAATCAGCTACGGCATCCTTAAGAATAAGGCCGGCATATCCTGTATGTCCAAAATGAGGGGAATTAATTACAGGTACAATAGAAAAAGTATCATCGGGATCCATATACCTATCCCATTCAATCTTCGCTCCGCCTTTATAAAGATCATCCTTTGACCCTATTCTGAAATCATATATTGGCATCAGTATTGATAATGCAGTTCTTACGCAATAGTTTACCCTGTATAACAGCTCCTTGTCACCTTCAAACAGGACTGCACGATTTACAATCTGTACATTAAGGGCTCCCATACTGATAAGTTCTTCTGAAAGTACTTTTTCGAGTCCGTACAGAGTCTTTGATACAAATCTCATTATAAAATTATTGTCTTCCGATTACTGAATACCTAATATAGTATTATAGTCCTTTTTATCAGAAATGATGCTAAGAGCTTTTTCAATCACCTTATCGTTCTGATTCAAAATCTGATAAAATTCACTTGTCTGCCACATATTAGTTGCGACATATGCCTTCAGAATTAATAAAATCTCCTCTTCGGACTTTTTGTATTGGCCTTCATTGAACTTGATTCCTTCAGATTCTCCTTTTGCTAAGAATGATTTAAGATCATCGGAGCTGAAATTAAATTTTGTCTTAAAGTCATCAAATGATTTATACTGTGAGTTTAATGATGTCCGGTTCTTATCATAGAACTCAAGAGCAAAAGCTCTGAGAACATCTTTTGCTGCGAGATTTTTTATATACGGGGAATTGAATGTTGTGTCTGCCGACACGAAAACATCAGGCATTATTCCACCTCCGCCATATACGATTCGTTTGTTGACCAGTGTTTTATACTTCAATGAATCAGGCAGACGAATGCTGTCGGCTGACAACAGTTCACCGTCTGTAAATCTTTTATAGAAATTCTCCATATATTTATCATAACCTTCATTATATGGCCTTTGTATAGATCTGCCTGTTGGAGTAAAGTAACGTGCTATAGTTAGTCTTATCATTGAACCATCTGTAAGGTAAAACTGGTTTTGAACAAGTCCTTTACCAAAAGTCCGTCTGCCCATAATAATTCCCCGGTCCCAATCCTGCATAGCTCCCGCAAAGATCTCGCTTGCCGATGCAGACCCTTCATCAGTAAGTACCACAACTCTTGATGAAGAGAGACTTCCGTTTCCGGTTGATTTAAAATCCTGCCGAGGTGTTTTTCTTCCTACCAGATAAACGAGAAGTTTCTGATCTGTAAAGAATTTATCTGCCAGTGCTGTTGCTGCAAGCATATATCCGCCACCATTATCCCTTAAATCGAGAACAAGGTGTTTCATGTTGATCTTCTTAAGGTTTGCTATAGCATCTGAAACCTCCTTATCTGTTGTTGCTGCAAACTTATTTAGTTTAATATACCCGGTTTCTTTATCAAGCATATAGGCTGCATCGAGACTTAAAATTGGAATTTTATCACGTACTATTGTGAAATCGAGGATATCTTTAACTCCTTTTCTGTAAACAGTGATCTCAACTTTTGTTCCCTTAGGTCCCATTAACCTTTTGCGAACGCCAATAGTATTAATATTTATTCCTGTAACTTTTTCCTTGTCTATTGTCAGAATCCTGTCGCCTGCCTTCACACCTACTTTTTCTGACGGCCCTCCTGAAACAGGCTCAACAATTATAATTGAGTCACGCAGAAGATTAAACTGGACACCAATTCCTTCAAAATTTCCATTAAGAGGCTCATTCATCTCTTTGACATCTTTTGCTGAAATATAAGTTGAATGAGGATCAAGGTTTTTCAATACTTCTGTAATTGCTTTTTCGGTAAGCATATCAAGATTGGCTGAATCGACATAAAAGGCATCTATCAGACTCAAAGTTCTGCCGAATTTAAAAGTTCCCTCATTTAATACCTGGGACGAGACTGATAAGGTAACCAGGAAAAATAAAACCGTCAAAACTGTTCCGTTTAATGTTTTCTTCTTCATATTTTGATTTTCAATGTTATACTATATTTCAACAATCTAAAGGCTTGAAAGTTTTGGGTAAATACATGTTAAACCCACACCTTGCCCCTCCCGGGAGGGGAACCTTAAGGTTTACCACCTTTTATCTTTTTACTTTTGTCTTTTGACTTTTACTATTCCCATTCTATTGTAGAAGGGGGCTTAGAGCTGATATCATAAACTACCCTATTAATTCCTTTGACCTTATTTATTATTTCATTTGATATTAACCCTAGAAACTCATATGGCAGATGTGACCAATCGGCTGTCATTCCATCGGTTGATGTTACTGCTCTCAGTACTATGGCATTCTCATAAGTTCTTTCATCGCCCATCACTCCTACTGACTGAACTGGCAGAAGAATTACGCCGGCCTGCCATACAGAATCATACAGACCGTGTTTTTTTAAACCCTCTATAAAAATATCATCTGCCTCTTTAAGTATCTCAAGTTTTTCCCGTGTCATTTTCCCAAGTAACCGGATTGCTAATCCGGGACCAGGAAAAGGGTGTCTCTTAAGTATAAAATCAGGAAGCCGGAGAGCCTGTCCAACTCTTCTTACTTCATCTTTAAACAGAAGGCGAAGAGGTTCGACTACTTTCAGATGCATCTTTTCAGGGAGTCCTCCTACATTATGATGTGATTTTATTGTTGCAGAAGGGCCGTTAACTGAAACAGATTCAATTACATCGGGGTAAATTGTTCCCTGAGCCAGCCATTTAACATCCTGAACCTTCTTTGCTTCAATATCAAAAACTTCAATAAAGACCCGACCTATTATCTTTCTCTTTGTCTCCGGATCGCTCACTCCTTCAAGCTGATCGAGGAATCTGTCGGATGCATCAACTCCGACTACATTTAATCCCAGTCCGAGATATGATTCAAGAACCTTATTATATTCATTCTTCCTCAACAAGCCGTTATCCACGAAAATACAAGTAAGGTTTTTGCCAATTGCCTTATGAAGCAGAAATGAAGCTACGGATGAATCAACACCTCCTGATAGTCCGAGAATCACTTTATCATCACCCAATTGATCTTTAAGTGAATCAACAGTCGTGCCCACGAATGAATCAGGGGTCCAGTTCTGAGAACATCCACAGATCCCTATGACAAAATTCCTGATTATCTGAGTTCCGTCTTTTGTATGATATACTTCGGGATGAAACTGAATTCCCCAGGTATTTTCACCCTTTATATGATATGCCCCGGCTTCCACATCAGCTGTCGAACCGGTAATCTCATATCCCTGAGGGACTACAGTAATTGTATCGGCATGCGACATCCATACCTGGGTTCCATTATTAATATCAATAAAGAGAGGATCGTTATTATTAACAAATACAAGATTAGCCCTGCCATACTCACGTGTACCTGACGGCATAACTTCTCCGCCAAAGTTCTGAACCAGATATTGAGCACCATAGCAAACACCAAGTAATGGGATAATACCTTTAATCTTTGAAAGGTCGGGAGAAGGTGCATTTTTATCGCGTACTGAAGATGGACTGCCTGATAAGATTACACCTTTAACACTTTCATCGGGAGTTGGGAAATGGTTGAAAGGATAAATCTCACAATAGACATTAATATCACGTATCCTCCTTGCTATCAACTGAGTATACTGAGATCCGAAATCGAGTATAATAATTTTTTCCTGCAAGACTCTTTATTTTATTAAAATGGCAACAAAGATAGATATTCTTTTTTAAGGATCAGTAATATTCCCTATCTCATAACTCTTTCCATCGATAGCCGGATAAGTTTCAGGGAATAATGTCCTTGCCTCCTCCACAAGAGGTACAATGTCTTTGTACCTGGCCGAGAAATGACCGATAATAAGTGAACCTGCATTTGCATCAATAGCAGTTCTTGCGGCATCCAGAGTTGTGGAATGACCTGTCATTTTTGCAAGTTTCTGGTTGTTTTTATCAAAAGTAGCTTCATGATATAACAGACTCACTCCCTTTACGAATGAAGCAAGCCTCTTAAAATATTTTGTGTCGCTGCAATAGGCATAAGATAGTGGTTCTGGTGGAGGCAGGGTAATATCTTTATTTCTAATTATACTGCCATCGCAAGTAATAAAGTCCTCGCCTTTTTTAATAGCAGGAATTCTTACCAGGGGAATTTTATACTTATCGATAGATTCTTTAATTATATTTCTGTCGGGTTTCTTTTCCCTGAACAGGAAACCATAAGCCGGAACCCTGTGTTGAAGTGGAAAAGATGTCACAGTCAGATATTTGTCATCAAGTATTGTTACAGGGTCTTTTGCTGAGAGAGGTATAAAATTTATTTCAAAACTGAGATTGATATCAAAATCGCTGAGATGTGATTTCAGCATATTATTATAGTTTTCAGGTGCATAGAGATTAACTGGGTTTGACCTTCCCATTAAGCTGAAGGTTGAAAGCAATCCATACAGGCCAAAGATATGATCGCCATGAAGATGACTTATGAAAATATGATTGATTTTTGCAAACCTGATCTTTGTTTTTCTGAGTTGCATCTGAGTGCCTTCACCACAGTCTATTAAAAATAACCGCTCATGCGCATTGAGCACATGAGCGGATGGATATCTTCCTGAGGTCGGCAATGCAGAACTACTACCAAGTATAGTCAGTTTCATCGCACTCTGCAAAGCGATCTGCTTTATGATATCATTTTTTCAGCATCCTCAACCGTTCCAGTTATAGTGAGTACGGTATCGAGCTGAGAAATGGTGATAAGACGTTCAACAGCTTCATTAAGTCCGCAAAGAACGAATACACCACCTGCATTTTTACATAATCTGTTAGCTACCAAAATAGCACTTAAACCAGATGAATCGCAATACTGACATTTTTCAAGATCGAGGATGATATTCTTTTCACCCTTTCCCGAGACAAGTACCAACTCCGACTTAAGTGCAGGAGCAATGTGGGTATCAAGCTTTTCCGACTGTATCTGAATAACAGTGCTGTTATTCCGGCTCTCAATATTAAAATCCATAGCGTTAAAATTTGATAGCCTAAATTTAATTAATTTTTCGATTTCTTGGAAGCTTTATTCTCTTTTTCTTCCATTTCTTCTTTTAAAGCAGCAAGCTGAGAGATATCACCAAGTGTAGTTTTTTCAGAAGCTGACTTCTGCTTCCTTGATGTTTTCTTAGGTGCAGCAGGTTCAGCTTTCTTTACAGGAGCTTCAGCAGCTTTCTTTTCATCTTCAAATACTCTACTGTGTGAAACAATGATTTTCTTGGCTGATTTATTAAATTCAATGACTTTGAACATCAGTTTTTCATCAACTTTTGCCATTAGTCCGTCTTCTTTTACCAGATGTTTGGGAGTTACAAATCCTTCAACACCATAAGGAAGAGCTATCACTGCACCTTTGTCGAATACTTCAACAACGGTCCCTTCGTGTACTGAATCCATTGTAAAGAGATTCTCGAAGACATCCCAAGGATTCTCTTCAAGTTGTTTGTGACCAAGACTCAAACGTCTGTTGTCCTTGTCAATTTCAAGTACAACTACTTCAATATCAGCATCAATTGCCGTGAATTCGGCCGGATGCTTGATTTTCTTTGTCCACGATAAGTCAGAAATATGAATAAGCCCATCAACTCCCTCTTCAATCTCAACAAATACGCCGAAGTTGGTAAAGTTTCTGACTTTGGCAGTATGTTTTGAACCTACTGTATATTTTTCATCAATATTCTGCCATGGATCGGCTTTGAGTTGTTTGATCCCGAGTGACATTTTTCTCTCATTTCTGTCGAGTGTCAGAATGACAGCTTCAATTTCGTCGCCTACTTTCAAAAATTCCTGAGCACTTCTCAGATGCTGTGACCATGACATTTCAGATACATGAATCAAGCCTTCAACTCCAGGGGCAATCTCAACAAAAGCGCCATAGTCGGCCATAACAACAACCTTGCCTTTTACCTTATCGCCGATATTCATATTCGGATCAACAGAATCCCAAGGATGTGAAGTCAGTTGTTTCAGACCGAGTGCGATTCTCTTCTTATCATCATCGAAATCGAGAATAACAACATTGAGTTTCTGATCAAGCTGGACAATTTCCTCCGGATGATTAACTCTGCCCCATGAAAGGTCCGTAATATGAATTAGACCATCGACACCACCAAGGTCGATGAATACGCCATAAGAAGTTATATTTTTAACAGTTCCTTCAAGAACCTGTCCTTTTTCAAGTTTTGCGATAATCTCCTTCTTCTGTTGCTCAAGTTCAGCTTCTATAAGTGCTTTATGAGAAACAACGACGTTTTTGAACTCCTGGTTAATTTTAACAACCTTGAATTCCATTGTTTTGCCAACAAAAACATCATAGTCGCGAATAGGTTTGACGTCGATCTGTGAGCCGGGAAGGAAAGCTTCAATACCAAAAACATCTACAATCATTCCACCCTTTGTACGGCACTTTATATAACCTGTAATGATTTCGTCTTTTTCGAGAGATGCATTAACCCTGTCCCAGGAATTAATTGCACGTGCTTTTTTATGAGAAAGCAGAAGCTGGCCTTTTTTATCTTCCTGGCTTTCAACATAAACTTCAACCTTATCACCAACTTTAAGATTCGGATTATAACGGAATTCGTTTAAACTTACAACGCCTTCCGATTTGTATCCTATGTTTATAACAACTTCGCGTAATGTCATCTGGATAACTGTACCAATCACCACTTCATCAACTGCAACAGTTGAAAGTGTTTCATCATACAGGGATTCATATTCTTTATATTTTGGTGAATTACGGAGTTCTTCACTCTCAAAGGTATCCCAGTCAAATTCTTCAGCTGTAGCAGGACTCCGTGGTTCAATTTTAATCTTAATTTCATTATCCGTTTCAATTTCCGGTTCCGCCTGTGTTTTTTTTGGTCTCTTTTCTTTCTTTACTTCCGAATCGAATCCGTAGTCTTCTGCTTTGGCAGTTTCAGTAACATCTTCCACCTCAGGAAGTTCTTCTGTAACCACTGTTATCTCTTCATCTGAACTTAAGGGTTCAGCTATTACATCCTCCAGTTCGACTTTTTCTTTGCTTTTTGCTTTTCTAACCTCTTTTACCGGGGTTTCGCTAATTTCAACAACCTCCTTTTTGGTTGTTTTCTTTTTGTTTTCAGTCATAAGTTTAAATTAAAAGAACTAATAATTAATAAGTTAGACATTATTTTGTGTGAAAAATTGGTTGCAAAGATAGGTTATTTTTTAAAATCACCATAATATTATAGTATAAAATCATACTAAAAGGCATGCATGCTGCATGGTCCACAGAGTATTGCGCAAAGTGCAAGACGCGAGGTGCGAGGTGCGCGGAAAGTGAATGGCTTAAGCAGGATACCTGACACCGACTATCACAAACCGAACGCCGCATACCTCTTGCCCATTTGACTTGTTATATTATCTTTGCATATATGATATAGTTATTCCTTAAAATGAGGATTTATGAGAATTATTATTGTTGGCTCTGGTTACGTTGGGTTGGTAACAGGTGCCTGTTTTGCTGAAAGCGGCGTTAGTGTTGCTTGTGTCGATTTAGATATAAATAAAATAAAACAACTTAAGGATGGGACAATTCCTATTTATGAACCCGGACTTGAAGGAATGGTTAGAAGTAATATTGAAAAAAAACGCCTCTGTTTTACGACTGATATTAAAGAAGTAATAGATGAATCGGAGGTAATTTTTATTGCGGTTGGGACACCTCAGGGTGAAGATGGTTCGGCTGACCTTAAGCATGTGCTGAATGTTGCTAAAGAAATTGGACGTATTATAACAAAACATATAGTTGTAGTAACTAAGAGTACTGTACCGGTCGGAACATCTGAAAAGATTCGTAATACTATTCAGGCTGAAATCGATAAACGAAATGAATCAATATCATTCGATATGGCATCTAATCCGGAATTTCTGAAAGAGGGTGCTGCAATTGAGGATTTTCTGAAACCTGAAAGAATTGTTATCGGTATTGATAATGAAAAAACACGGGAGATAATGAACAGACTTTATATGCCATTCGTTCTGAATAATCATCCGATCCTTTTCATGGATATAGCCTCCGCAGAGATTACAAAATATGCAGCAAATGCTATGCTTGCCACACGGATAAGTTTCATAAATGAAATTGCAAATTTATGTGATATTCTTGGAGCTGATATTAATAATGTGAGAAAAGGAATTGGGAGTGATTCACGCATTGGCAGTAAATTTATTTATCCTGGTACCGGGTATGGAGGCTCATGTTTTCCAAAGGATGTCAAAGCTATAATCAGAACAGCCAAGGACCATGGTTATGAACTCAATGTAATAGAAGCTGTTGAGAAGGCTAATGATTACCAGAAAAATGTCATTTTTGGCAAGATTACTAAATTCTTTAATAATGATTTGAAAAACAAGATAATCGGAATATGGGGATTATCCTTCAAACCTAAGACAGATGATATAAGAGAAGCCTCTTCAATCATTCTTATAGAAAGGCTTCTTAAAGCCGGTGCCAGAGTTAAGGCTTATGATCCTGCTGCAATTAATGAAACGAAAAAACTTCTTGAAAACCGTATTGAGTATACCTCTGATCCATATGAAGCGTTAGTTAATGTTGATGCCCTTGCATTGATGACTGAATGGTCGGAATTTCACCTTCCGGATTTTAACAGGATGAGTGAATCAATGAAAGGAAAGGTCATTTTTGACGGCAGAAATATTTATGACCCTGATCAACTCAGAAAACTTGGATTTACTTACTTTGGAATCGGGAGAAGATAGATAACGGGCGACGGGCGACCGGCATCAGGCAAAAGGATTACCAGCAGCCTGACTCCAGTAGCCTGATACCAACAAGCTATAAGGTTGTAAGTAATCAAATTAAATAAGAAGTTACTTAAAAAGGCAATTATGAAAGGTATAATACTCGCCGGTGGTTCAGGGACAAGGCTTTATCCGATAACCAGTGCAATATCGAAACAGATGTTGCCGGTATATGATAAACCAATGATTTATTACCCATTATCGGTATTAATGCTTGCCCGGATCAGAGAAATACTGATAATTTCCACCCCGAGGGACCTCCCCGGGTTTAACAACCTGCTTGGCGATGGTAAATCACTTGGACTGAATTTCAGCTATAAGGAACAACCATCACCTGATGGTCTCGCCCAGGCGTTCATCATCGGTGAAAAGTTCATCGGTAACGATGCAGTATGTATGATTCTGGGAGATAATATTTTTTATGGACACGGCTTTGGTGAATCTCTTCTTAAAACTGCTGAATTAAAACAAGGCGCCTGCGTCTTTGGATACTATGTTACTGATCCTGAGCGCTATGGCGTTGTTGAATTTGATAAAGATAAGAAAGTCCTAAGTATTGAAGAGAAACCGGTACATCCTAAATCAAACTATGCTGTTACGGGTCTTTATTTTTATGATAATACTGTTGTAAAAAAAGCCAAAGCTCTTATACCCTCTTCCCGTGGCGAGCTTGAGATAACAGATCTTAACAGAGTCTACCTGGAAGAAGGCTCGCTTGCTATTAAGCTTATGGGAAGAGGAATGGCGTGGCTTGATACAGGTACCTACGAAAGTTTGCTGCAGGCAGCCAATTTTATTGCCACACTTGAACAGAGACAGGGTTTAAAAGCATCATGTATTGAAGAGATAGCTTTCAAAAGGGGATTCATTAATAAGGATCAGCTATTGGCATTGGCTCAACCAATTAAAAACAGTCAGTATGGCAAATACCTTTTAAGGATCGCAGTTGAAGAGAATTATATATTCGAAGGTTAAAGTAATAGTTTTTAAAAATGAAAATTAGTGAAACAGGCTTCAAAGGACTTATTATAATCAAACCAATAATCTACACAGATACCAGAGGCTACTTTTTTGAAAGTTTTAATCAGGTTCTTTTTCAGAAAACAGGTATCTTTTTCGATCCGGTTCAGGACAATGAATCAAAGTCAGTCAAGGGTGTGATCAGAGGTTTGCACTATCAATTAAATCCATTTCCTCAGGCAAAACTCGTCAGAGTTGTCGCAGGTAAAATATTGGATGTAGCACTCGATATCAGAAA
>Ga0182010_10001267_pt1 | contig 13537 bp, 11 predicted proteins | sample 611E1MmetaG_FD_120488 | JGI IMG/M metagenome (GOLD analysis project Ga0182010, IMG submission 120488) | Permafrost microbial communities from Stordalen Mire, Sweden - 611E1M metaG | ecosystem: Environmental > Terrestrial > Soil > Wetlands > Permafrost | place: Sweden: Stordalen | collected...
CCGCCGGACCAACCGCAACCTCCATGTCCGCGGCTACAAGGAAGAGGGCACCATCACGACGGCTTTTGACATAAGAGTGCAGAACGACCTGGACCGCTTTCATCTGGTGCAAGACGTGGTTGACAGGCTACCACACTTGGGTTCCAAGGGTGCTTATCTGAAGCAACAGATGCGGGACAAGCTCATCGAGCACAAGCATTTCATTGACAAGCACGGCCAGGACATGCCGGAAATCCGGAACTGGAAGTGGAATCCGAACGATACGCGGATAGAGAAAAAGCCAAGGGCGGAGAAAAAATGATGCGTATTGGTATAGCTGCAGACCATGGCGGGTTTGAGTTGAAAGTGCAACTGACTGAGACCCTCAAGGCCGCCGGTTATGAGGTGGAGGACTTCGGCGCCCATGAGTTGGTTGTAGGAGATGACTACCCCGATTTTGTGGTGCCACTGGCCAGGGCAGTGGCACGGGGTGAGGTCGCCCGAGGCCTGGCCATCTGCGGCAGCGGAGTAGGGGCTTGCGTAGCGACCAACAAGGTGCCCGGCGTGCGTGCTGCGTTGATCATGGATCCCTTCTCCGCTCATCAGGGGGTGGAAGACGACGATATGAATGTGATGTGTCTGGGCGGACGTGTGAGCGGATATGCCCTATCTTGGGATTTGGTCCAGACGTTTCTTAAGGCCCATTTCAACGGGGCTGAGCGGTGCAAGCGCCGTCTCGAGAAAATATCAGAACTGGAAAGTAAGTAGTCAGAACTATGAAAGAAAATCACTTTGAGAAAATTGAAAACGCACGGCCAATCAATTTGACGCGACTACATCCGGCGCGATCCCCTTATATTGATCGCAGGCACCGTAAAGCCGGGATAGTTCCTACCCATCTGATCGTCAGCGGCGAACTCCGGCACCAGATTGATGGAATGGAATGATTGTGAGAGGCGGCGTAGAAATATTTATGAAGTCGTTAGAGTCCCTTTCGGGAATGTTGGCACATTAAATTGAAACCCTATCCAAAGATAGAAGTTTTGCCATCTTTGCTTGCAGCAGATTTTGCTGACTTAAAGGGACAGCTAAGAAAAATCGAGGCTGCCGGATGCTCTAAGCTTCATCTGGATATAATGGATGGTACTTTTGTTCCCAATATTACCTTTGGCCCAGCATTAATAAGCTCAATAAGAAAAATATCCGGCCTGTTTTTTCAGGCTCATTTAATGATAGACAGGCCGGAACGATACATAGAGACCTTTAAAAGAGCAGGCGTTGACGGGATTATCATACATGAGGAGTCCTGTTGTAATTTTCGCCATACTTTAAAAGCAATTAAAGCATTGAAACTTAAAGCCGGCATAACGCTCAAGCCCAGGACCCCAGTATCTAGCATTGAAAAGGTTGTTAAAGAGGTAGATTACATTTTGATTATGTCAGTTGAGCCTGGCTTTTCAGGACAGGCCTTTATAAAAGGCTCAGAAAGAAAAATAATGCAGGCAAGAGAACTCTTAAAAAATAGAGATATAAATGCAACGATAGGGGTTGATGGCGGCATAAATCTTAAAACGATAGGGCAGGTGGTTAGAGCTGGTGCAGACGAACTAATTTGCGGGGAGGCAGTCTTTTCCGGAGATATCGTCAAAAATATAAAATTGCTATACAGAAAAGCAAATGAGGCAGCTTCCGATGCACGCAGGAAGTAATCTCTTGATTAAAACAATCCCCAAAATCGAATATTTTGGTGAGGAATAACCCTCTCTCTCAAACTATGGAGGTATCAAAGATGAGTTCACAAGAGCTTATAGACACTGCGAGGGCGTTGGTCGCCGACGACAAGGGTCTGCTGGCGATGGATGAAAGTACTCCAACCTGTAACAAACGATTTGCCAGGTTGGGGATTCCCCAGACCGAGGAGGCCAGACGCGCCTATCGGGAGTTGATTGTTACCACGCCAGGTCTCGGTGAGTGCATCAGTGGCGTGATCCTCTACGACGAAACAATCCGCCAGCAGAAGAAAGATGGCACACCCTTTGTTAAAGTCATCACCGATGCTGGAATCATCCCTGGCATCAAAGTTGATACTGGCGCTAAAAATATGGCCGGTCATCCAGGTGAGAAAATAACCGAAGGTCTGGATGGCTTGCGCGACCGTCTGAAGGAATATTCTCAAATGGGTGCTCGTTTTGCCAAGTGGCGCGCAGTGATTGCCGTTGGCGATGGCATTCCTAGTGTGGGTTGCATCGAGGCCAATGCGCAGGCATTGGCTCGCTATGCGGCATTGTGCCAGGAAGCCGGACTACTGCCCGTCGTGGAGCCAGAAGTCCTCATGGACGGTGAACATTCAGTGGAGCGGTGCTTTGAGGTAACTGAGGAAGTTCTGCGGACGGTGTTCGATCAACTTTACACACAACGGGTGATGCTTGAAGGTATGATCCTGAAGCCAAACATGGTTCTTCCGGGACTGACGTGCCCCAAACAAGAAGGAGTGGACGAGATTGCTGATGCTACGGTGAGGTGTCTCATGCGAGCAGTCCCCGCCGCCGTTCCGGGGATTGCGTTCTTGTCCGGCGGCCAATCCGGTGAACTGGCCTCTGCCCGTTTGAATGCCATGAATGTCAGATTCAAGTCAGGGCTGCCGTGGCCGTTGGCGTTTTCGTTTGCCCGCGCCATCCAGCAACCGGCTTTGGAGATTTGGCGAGGCGAGGAAGCCCACGTGTTGGCGGCACAGCAAGCTCTGCATCATCGAGCCACGTGCAACCGAGCCGCGCGTCGGGGCGAATACGATGCAGCGATGGAAAGGACATCAGCATGACAAACTCTTTAAATCTCGATCCAGCGCAATTGGATCAACTGGCGATTAACACTATTCGTTTCCTTTCGGTGGATGCTGTGGAGAAAGCTAATAGTGGTCATCCAGGCCTGCCAATGGGCGCTGCCCCAATGGCGTATGTGTTGTGGACGCGGCTTCTCCGGCATAATCCGGCCAATCCTCGGTGGTTCAATCGAGACCGGTTCGTCCTGTCGGCCGGACACGGTTCGATGTTACTTTACAGCTTGCTGCATTTGACGGGCTATGATTTGCCGCTGGAGCAGATCAAACAATTCCGCCAATGGGGCAGTAAAACTCCTGGACACCCCGAGCGCGGACTGACGCCGGGCGTGGAGACGACGACCGGACCCCTCGGCCAGGGATTCGCCAATGCCGTCGGTATCGCGATCGCGGAGAATTATCTCGCAGCTACTTACAACCGCCCGGGCCATCTGATTGTCAATCATTATACTTACGCGCTGGTCAGCGACGGCGATTTAATGGAAGGAGTTGCGTCTGAGGCTGCGTCGCTTGCTGGTCATTTGAAGCTTGGCAAACTGATCTGCCTTTACGATGACAATCACATCACGCTTTCAGCTGCGACCCAAATCACGTTCACGGAAGATCGTGCTCGACGTTTCGAAGCCTATGGCTGGCACACGCAGACTGTGGAGAATGGAAACGATCTTGAAACGATTGACCGCGCATTGCGGACGGCGCAAGGCGAGAAGGAACGTCCCTCGCTGATTCTCGTGCGCACGCATATCGGGTATGGTTCACCGAACAAGCAGGACACTTTTGAGGCACACGGCTCGCCGCTGGGCGACAAGGAAGTGAAGCTGACGAAAGAAGCCATGGGCTGGCCGCTCAATCCGCCGTTTCACATTCCCGACCAAGCACTCGCGCATTTCCGTCTTGCACTTGAACACGGAGCACAGGCCGAAGCTGAATGGGATGCGACATTCTCGGATTACGCGAAAGCGTTCTCCGACCTCGCCGCAGAATTCCAGCGAGTAATGGCTGGCGAATTGTCCAAAGGCTGGGACGCGGACATCCCGATTTTTCCGACCGACCCGAAAGGCATGGCAACCCGCGTAGCGTCGGGCAAAGTGTTGAGCGCGATCAGTTTGAAACTTCCTTCGTTGATCGGAGGCTCGGCTGATTTAGATCCATCCACCCACACGGCGCTTAAGGCACTAGGCGATTTCGAGAACCCGCGTGACGAGACCGGCAATTTGCAGGGCTCCACGGGCGGCGGTTGGAGTTATGCAGGGCGCAACTTGCACTTTGGCGTTCGCGAGCACGCTATGGGATCCATAGCGAATGGGCTTGCTGTGCACGGCGGCGTCATTCCGTTCACGGCGACATTCTTCATTTTCTCGGACTACATGCGGCCACCGATTCGACTGGCAGCACTGATGGAGCAGGGAGTGATTTTTGTTTTCACCCATGATAGCATCGCTGTCGGCGAAGATGGCTCAACGCATCAGCCTGTCGAGCAATTGGCCTCGCTGCGCGCAATCCCAAACTTGCTCGTCATCCGCCCGTGCGATGCGAACGAGACGGCCGTGGCGTGGCGTGTCGCCATCGAGGAACGGGATCGGCCGGTCTTGCTTGTCTTGACGCGGCAGGATGTGCCCACGCTTGACCGCACCCAATTTGCAGCGGCAGACGGTTTGCGGCACGGTGCGTATATTTTGGCCGATGCTCCCGGTGGCAAACCGGATATTATCTTAATCGCCACTGGATCGGAAGTCAGTTTGATCATTGAGGCTTCCCAAAAACTAACCGAGAACAACGTGAATGTTCGAATTATTTCTATGCCGAGTTGGGAATTGTTTGATGCCCAGCCTCAAAGTTATCGCGACTCAGTTCTTCCTCCATCAACCCGCGCCCGGCTTGCGGTAGAAGCGGGCGCGACTCAAGGCTGGTGCAAGTATGTAGGCGGTGAAGGTGATGTGATTGGAGTGGACCGTTTCGGTACGTCTGCCCCGGGAAAGGTTATGATGCACGAGTATGGGTTTACCGTTGAGAATGTCTGCAAACGTGCCCTGGAGTTAGTAAACCGGAAGCCGGAGACGACTATCCAGATTAGCTAGGTCCGCACGTCTTGACTAATACAATGCTGCAATGGAGGACATGAGCATGGAAACAAGTATCCCACAACTAACTAAACTTCCGGCGTGGAAGGCGCTCGAAGCGCATTATCTGAAGATCCAGGGTTTGCATCTTCGGAAGCTCTTCGCGGACGACGCCACCCGCGGGGAGCGCCTGACATCTGAGGCTGTTGGCATCTATTTTGACTATTCGAAGCACCGTATCACCGACGAGACACTCAGACTCCTTTTGCAATTGGCTGAGGAGTCTGGCCTGCAGGCCCGCATCGATGCAATGTTCCGGGGCGAGAAGATCAACGTCACTGAGAAACGGGCCGTCCTTCACGTGGCCCTTCGAGCACCCAAGGGGCAATCTATCGTGGTGGACGGCCAAGATGTCGTGCCTGAGGTACACGCCGTGCTCGACAAGATGGCTGACTTTTCCACCCGAGTACGCAGTGGAGAGTGGAAGGGCTACACCGGCAAGCCAATTCGCAATGTCATCAATATCGGCATCGGTGGGTCTGACCTGGGGCCGGTTATGGCATATGAGGCATTAAGGCATTACAGCCAGCGCGAGCTGACCTTCCGTTTTGTCTCCAACATAGACGGCACCGACTTCGCCGAGGCCACCCGCGACCTCGACGCCGAGGAGACACTGTTCATCATCTCGTCGAAGACCTTTACAACTCTTGAGACGATGACCAACGCACACGCGGCTCGCGACTGGGTCTTCAAGACTTTGAAACATCCTGCTGCTGTTGCCAGTCATTTCGTCGCGGTTTCGACCAACGGTGCAGAAGTTGGTAAATTCGGTATCGACACCGCAAACATGTTCGAGTTTTGGGATTGGGTCGGCGGGCGGTACTCAATGGACTCGGCCATTGGCCTCTCCACAATGATCGCCATTGGCCCTGAAAATTTCCGCTCCATGCTCGGCGGCTTCCACCAAATGGACGAACATTTCCGCACTGCCCCATTTGAACGCAACTTGCCGGTGCTCATGGGGCTCCTGGTGCTCTGGTACAATAACTTCTTCGATGCCCAGACCATGGCGGTTTTCCCTTATGAGCAGTACTTGAAGCGCTTCCCTGCTTACCTGCAGCAGTTGACGATGGAGAGTAATGGCAAGCACGTGAAGCTTGATGGGACTCAGGTCGATTGCCAAACAGGGCCAATCTACTGGGGAGAACCGGGTACCAATGGGCAGCATTCTTTTTATCAACTAATCCATCAGGGGACCAAGCTCATCCCCTGCGACTTCATCGCGTTTATTCAGCCTCTTAACATTCTGGGTCGCCACCACGACTTGCTGATGGCAAACGTGTTCGCCCAGACAGAGGCGCTGGCCTTTGGCAAGACTCCAGAGGAAGTACGAGCCGAGAACACGCCGGCATGGCTGGTGCCACACCGCACCTTTGAGGGCAACCGTCCTTCCAGCACGATCCTCTTGGACCGATTGACTCCGGAGGCGTTGGGGAAGCTCGTCGCACTGTACGAACACAGTGTCTTCACTCAGGGTGCGATTTGGGGCATTGACTCATTTGACCAGTGGGGAGTCGAACTGGGGAAGGTGCTTGCCGCGCGCATCATCCCCGAACTTGAGACTGGAGCGACACTCAAGCATGATAGCTCAACCAGCACCCTAATCGGGCGTTACTGGAAATCCAAAGATATGTTGCATGGGCGATAAAACCAGTCTCTCGAATATCGGCGCGATGGTTTCGGTTTGCGGCGGTATTTACGATATGAGATGCGACAAACGGCTAACCGGCTACAACGAAGCTTTTGCTGACCGAGATAGTGTTAACCTGAATCAAAACAAAGGAGGCCAAAATGTCTATTAAACTCAATGAAGAAACCGGCGGGAAGGTGCTTGTCGTTCACGTCAGCGGCAAGTTGGTAAAGGCGGATTACGAGCACTTTGTGCCTGAGTTCGAGCGACTCATACGACAGCATGGGAAGTTGAGTGTGCTGTTCGATATGACCGGCTTTCACGGATGGGAAGTCGCGGCGATGTGGGAGGATACCAAGTTCGCCATCAAACACTTTGCCGACATCGATAGAATGGCGGTGGTCGGAGAGAAGAGGTGGCAGCAGGGCATGGCGACGTTCTGCAAGCCGTTCACGAAAGCTACGGTCCGATACTTCGATCACGCCGATGCCGCTGCGGCACGCAAGTGGTTGGCCGAAGCTTAGCGATTTCGGCCGCGACCGCCAGTAATGAGCATGCCTTACAAAGATCGGTGGCGAGCACGGCCTGACGAGTGTTCTACTTGTGCGCTGAACTCTGCTTGCAGAAGTTGTCTCGTCAATTACGGTTCAAAGCACGGCGAAGCGTGGTCGCTTGGAGTAGATATAATGATCAAAGAAGATATGACGGGAGGCCCCCTATGACGGAACAAAACAATGTGACCAAAAATAAACCGGAATTGACACCCGAATCGAAGCCGGGGTCCAAGCCCGAGTCCAAGGATGATCTAAAATCCCTACCCATGCCTGAAGTGGAGAAGAAATTGGGATCGTCACCGGAAGGCCTCAGTCAAACCGAGGCACAGAAACGGCTGACCCAATATGGACCTAATGAGATTGAGGAAAAGAAAACGAATCCGTTCCTGAAATTCCTCACCTATTTTTGGGGTCCCATCCCGTGGATGATCGAAGCGGCTGTGATCCTTTCGGCAGTAGCCCGGCATTGGCCGGACTTCGGCATCATCCTCCTTCTGCTTCTGGCCAACGCTGTGGTCGGGTTTTGGGAAGAACACCAGGCGGGCAACGCTATCGCCGCGCTGAAGGCCAAGTTGGCGATCAAGGCCCGCGTCCGACGCGATGGGAAGTGGACCACCCCGGAGGCGCGCGAGCTTGTGCCGGGCGATGTCATCCGCGTGCGTCTGGGCGACATCGTGCCAGCGGATGCGCGTTTGCTGGAGGGTGACCCGATAGAAGTGGACCAGTCCGCGCTGACGGGAGAGTCGCTGCCCGCCACGCGAAAATCTGGCGAGGCGGTGTTTTCCGGATCGATCATTCGCCAAGGCGAAATCGGCGCGATGGTATACGCCACCGGTGCGAACACCTACTTCGGCAAGACCGCGCAACTGGTCCAGGAGGCGCACACCGTCAGCCATTTTCAAAAGGCGGTTTTGAAGATCGGCAATTACCTGATCATCCTCGCGGTGGCTCTGGTGGCGGTGATTATTGCCGTCGCGCTCTTTCGCGGCGACCCGATCCTCACCACGCTTCAGTTCGCCCTGGTGTTGACCGTGGCCGCGATCCCCGTGGCGATGCCCACGGTGCTGTCGGTGACCATGGCGGTCGGCGCGCGCCTCTTGGCCAAAAAAAAGGCGATCGTGAGCAAGTTGGTGGCCATCGAGGAATTGGCGGGTGTGGACGTGCTGTGCGCGGACAAGACCGGTACCCTGACCCAGAACAAGCTGACTCTGGGCGATCCGTTCAGCGTGAACAATGTCCCTGCCGATCAAGTTATACTCAACGCCGCGCTGGCGTCGCGCTCGGACAATAACGACACCATCGACCTGGCCGTTCTGGGGGGACTGAAAGACAAAGAGGCCTTGAAAGGCTACCAGGCGGTCCATTTCCAACCCTTCGATGCCGTGCATAAGCGTACCGAAGCCACCGTCAAGGACAAAGAAGGAAAGACGTTCAAGGTGACCAAGGGCGCGCCGCAGGTGATTTTGGAATTGTCGGCCAATGCAGGGCAGGTGAAGCCTGCCGTCGAGAAGGCAGTCAACGAATTTGCGGCGCGCGGCTTTCGTTCGTTGGGCGTGGCGCGGGCCGAGGGCGACGGGCAATGGCAGTTTCTTGGTGTGTTGCCTCTGTTCGACCCGCCGCGAGAAGATGCCAAGGCGACCATCGCGACCGCGCTTGCGATGGGCGTAAAGATCAAGATGGTTACGGGCGATGCCTTGGCCATCGCCAGGGAAACCGCCAAAAAATTAGGGATGGGTACAAATATCCTCGACGCCGGCGGGCTGGGCGACGCGAAGCATGATGAGACCGATGCGACAGCCGAGTCCATAGAGAAGGCCGATGGTTTCGCCCAGGTATTTCCCGAACACAAGTTCCACATCGTGGATATATTGCAAAAGCGCGGCCACATCGTCGGCATGACGGGTGACGGGGTGAACGACGCCCCCGCGCTGAAGAAAGCTGACTGCGGCATTGCCGTTTCGGGCGCGACGGACGCGGCACGAGCCGCGGCGGCCATCGTGCTGATGACGCCCGGCCTATCGGTGATCATAGATGCGATCAAGGAGAGTCGTCGCATCTTCCAGCGGATGAACAGCTATGCGATCTACCGCATCGCCGAGACGCTGCGCGTGCTGTTGTTCATGACGCTGGCGATCCTGATCTTTAACTTTTATCCCGTGACAGCGGTGATGATCGTGATGCTGGCGTTGCTCAACGACGGCGCGATCCTGTCCATCGCTTATGACAACGTTCATTATAAGGATCAACCCGAGGCCTGGAACATGCGCATGGTGCTGGGGATCTCCACGTTGCTGGGCGTCATAGGGGTCGTCTCTGCCTTCGGCCTGTTTTATCTTGGGGAGCGCGTCTTTCATCTCGATCGTCAGCACATCCAGACGTTGATGTATTTGAAGCTGTCCGTGGCGGGACATCTGACTATCTTCCTAACACGCACGCGCGGTCGGTTCTGGTCTATACGCCCAGCGAAGATTTTGTGGATAGCAGTGCTCGGCACACAAACCGTGGCGACGTTGATCGCGGTTTACGGCCTGTTCATGACACCCATCGGCTGGGGTTGGGCCGGGTTAGTGTGGGGCTATGCCCTGCTGTGGTTCCTCCTGAATGATAACGTGAAACTACTGGCGTATCGGATTTTTGATCCTGTCATAGCCAAATCTAAGCCTGATGCCATACCCGAAGCTGAGTCAGAAGCTAAAGCCAAGGCTGAGCCTGAAGCCAAAGTCGAGGACAAGCCCGAAGCAAAAGCAGAACCTAAACCCGAAACAAAAGCCAAGACACCGTCCGATTTGACGCCTCAGATTGCCAGGCGAGCTTATGAACTCTACGAGGAGCGAAGCCGCAAGGCCACTCCAGCAGTTCAGGACTGGGAGAAGGCGGAGCGAGAGATTCGGAAAGATGAAAGCAAAGTCGAGCCTCAATCTGAAGCCAAAGCCGAACCTCAAACTGAAGCCACGGTTGAGCCGAAGCTTGAAGCCAAGGAGGATGCCAAGCCTGAAGCCAAGGATGATGCTAAGCCTGAAGCCAAAGCCAAGACGCCGTCCGATTTGACGCCGCCGATCGTCAAACGAGTCCATGAACTCTATGAGGAGCTGGGACGCGAGGATGTTCGATCAGTTCAAGCCTGGGATAAGGCGGAGCAGGAGAATCGAAATGATGAAGCCAAGGCCGAGCCTAACCCAGAAGTCGAAGCAGCGCCTAAGGCTAAAGCCAAGACCGAGACTAAACCTGAAACCAAGGCCAAGCCTAAGACTAAAGCCAAAAAATGATCAAGCTGTTGAAGAATATGAAAAAGAATTTTCGATCAACATGAAACAACGTGAAAATCGGAATCAATAGACAGTGACAATAACAACCAAGAAAGGAACAGGCACTGCATACTCTCAAGTCGCTTGCAAAAGGACGTGCTTCCAAAGGGATATAGCATCGATTATGCCGGTCAATCGAGGCAGTATGTGCAGGAGTCGAGTGCGCTTCTTGTGACATTCTTCTGCGTACTGGTCAAATTTTTCCTTGCCTTGGCCGCCTTGTTTGGAAGCTTCCCCGACCCGCTGATAGTACTTGTGAGCGTGCCGATATCGATTTGCGGGGCAGTGATTTTCATCAGTCTTGGAATCGGCCAGGACAGCCTCAATATTTACACCGAGGTCGGCCAAGGCCGGTCATGGCCTTGATTCTGTTTGTTTCTTGCAACAGCCTTTTCTCAGCTTTTTTACAAACCGATTAGAGTCTTTATTTTCGTCTGATGTCTGCATTCAGTCTTCCAAGAGTGTGCACTTATTGAAAAGGATATCAACGTGAGTAATTAATGTCCATAATGCTGCGATTCGGCCATTGGCTTGTCTGCAAAGGCATCGCCACTAACTCCATGGCGCTATCTAACTGCTGAATATCCTCCTGATACGCCATGCTTGGAGAGAATTATTTGCCAGACCTGCAAACTCCTTGCACGAAATGGGCCGGCAGAGCTAAGAAGGTAATATTTCCACATGCGATAAAAACGGTTGTCGTAAGCTTTCTTCAGGCTGTCCCAACAGCGGTCGAAATTTTCGAACCAAGACATGAGAGTCCGGTCGTAATAAAAGCCGAAATTATGCACATCTTCGATAATAAACAGGTCATCCAGTGCAGTGCCGATCTGACCCATCGAAGGAATAAGGGCGTTGGGGAAAATATATTTGCCCATCCAGGGGTCGTTCACCTGTTCAGACCGGCGGTCTCCAATTGTATGCAAGAGAAAAAGTCCATCATCATTAAGACATTTATGAACAAATTCCATATAAGTACGGTGATTTCTCCACCCGACATGCTCGAACATTCCAATCGACACAATATGGTCAAATGTTTCATCAAGGTCACGATAGTCCTGTAGCCGCAACTCCACGGGTAATCCTTTGCACAGCTGCGTGCCCAATTCCTGTTGCTGCCTGCTTACAGTGATGCCTACGACCGATACCCCATATGTCTCGGCAGCATAACGGGCAAAACCACCCCAGCCGCAGCCTATGTCCAAAACTCTGTCGCCGGGTTTCAACCCTAATTTTCTGCATGTCAGATCAAGCTTCTTCTCCTGTGCTTCGTCAAGAGTCCGAGCATTCTTCCAGTAGCCACAACTGTATACCATCCTTTTATCGAGCATCTTGGCAAATAGATCGTTGCCTATATCATAGTGTTTCTCTCCGATGGCAAAGGCTTTGGATTTCCTACTCGGATTAAAAATAGATACATAAAGAGACCGGGATAAGAGATGCCAGTCGTTCCTGATCTTTTTCTGCGGATCTAGGGGCATTAGTCGCTTAAAGAATTCGTCGATCTGATCACAGTCCCACCAGCCATCCATATAGGATTCGCCGAGACCAAGGCTCCCTTCCAGGGCAATGCGCTCGTAGAAGCGCTCATCATTGATTCGTATATCCCACGGCATCGTACCATTGATCGTAATCCCAGCAGAAGCAAGGATTTCATGGACGAGGTACTGTCGCTGTTTTTGGGCATGACCGTTTACCATTGCGACAAGCCCGTTATGACGGGACGTACGCATCGGTCATTTATGGTTTTTTTTAACAGTTTTTTTCGACTTCCGTGCTGTCGTTCTATGCTTAGGTACTCCATCTCCTGAGGTATCAGCCATTTTTTCATGGATTATCTTTTCCGCATGAAACCAATCGCTCAAATCATCGCCATCAAGCCTTCCCTTTTGAACATATAACTCGTATGCCGCTTCTTCAATGCTGCTGTGCTGATCAGTGCTATATTGCATAGCAATATCCTCCAATGCTGCTTTTTATATATGAAGCAGGCATTAATGCATGCGATTTCAGATACTCGGTGCCAGATTCATATACTCCCTGGGGTAAAACTATTGGCGAATGTACCTTGGCCGCTGTTCCAATGACGATCTGTCTCGCCGGAGCTGGCGCGAAAAGATCGAGCACACATGATAAGCGTCCCTGAAGCAGAGGTGGCTCATTTCATCAATACCCGGGATGCGGGTGTCGGACGAAGCACTGCAGATTCCGATGTCACACTTATTCCTGAAATACTGGCAAGACATACAAAGCCTCCCATGATATCCCTGTAATGTCGCCTCTGCGTGTATGGTTTCATGGTATCTAACAATCAGGTACAGTTCAATAGGTTGCTGTCTGAAAATAGTGTATGATTATGCCTGTCGTTGCTTACAATTTCTGTCCGACGGTGTAGCTTTCGGCATGACTTGTAAGGTATGGGCAACTCTATGCCGAAAACACAGTCGAGACATAGCTTATTGGCGCATTCCAGCGCCTCCATTCGCAGGATGAATTCGATGGCACAGGCATCGGTTTGGACAATGTTCGCCGTATCATTTCCCTGCATTGGGAAAGGACATGGGCCGAAGGGATTGTGGGACAGGGCGCTACCTCCTACTTTACTATCCCAATGCCGGAAGAGCTTTTTAAATGACCTTTCTTTTAAGTACCTTGCACCTGTGCAGTTGAGGTATCCATCCAAAGATGCTTGAATATGTGCAAAGACTGTGTATCAAAGGAATAAGAAGAAATACCTGATATTCCAGCAGACTCCTGATATATCAGAAGACGACACTTTTTGCAATATCATTCCATCATTGTACTTTCACTGAAGTCTCCACTTTTCCAACAACATAGAAAGTCCCGCATGCAACACCTGTCATGGCATATATTATGCTGCTAATTTACTTGTACTCAATAAAACATGTACCAATTTTATGAGATATGTGCATTTAAAAGAATAGTTGCAAATTAGCAGGAGGTATAAAATGACCTGTCCTTTTTTCGAGGAGGCCTATAATATCGGTTTTTGCAATACATCGGAATCCCCTTATATTCTCAGCATTTGTGAGATGGAACGACAGTGCTTTACAAACAGTTTCGGCTCTTGTACAAATTATTTAATTAATAGC
>Ga0182010_10001268_pt1 | contig 13528 bp, 9 predicted proteins | sample 611E1MmetaG_FD_120488 | JGI IMG/M metagenome (GOLD analysis project Ga0182010, IMG submission 120488) | Permafrost microbial communities from Stordalen Mire, Sweden - 611E1M metaG | ecosystem: Environmental > Terrestrial > Soil > Wetlands > Permafrost | place: Sweden: Stordalen | collected...
ATGCATAGATATGGGAGTAGAAATTCGGTGCTGTCAGCTTGCTTCGGATATGATAGGGCTTAAGAAAGAAGAATTGATCCCAGGAATTGAATTTATCTGTTCGAAAGATGTAGCCGAACTTTTTCTGGAATATACAGAAGAAAATCAACTAGTCATTAATTTCTGAATCTGAGGAATTCTTTAAAGAAATTTCCTTATAAATTAATAATATTAATTTAATTAAATACTGACCTTCAACCGTAAAGTATTTTTTTGTTTAATCTTACTTAAATAATTTCCTTCCATCTAACCATTATCTAACCTTAAAGATAGAGGATTTTAATAAACCTATGATTTTCACGAATAATTTTGCATTCCATTTATAAGCATACTACGAAATATGGGAACTTATCGAAATCCTCTGTACCAAATATTCTCATGATTAAGTTGAAGTAACAGGTTTAATATTAAATATAATATTATACTATTATATTAGAGATAACCATACAAAAAAGTTATTTACTACCTGTTTTTGTGATATTAATATACTTTATAGTGTTGCTTTACTGAAGCCAATTTCGGTATCAAATCTGAATGGAGAATATTTGACCGATTATTTTCAATTGGGTGAAACATACATATACCAACCAATGTTTATCTTAAAACTCATTAATAAGCAGGGAAAGGAATGAAAACCTGAAGAACTTTTAGGTCGGAAGTAGTGCTAATTGATAACGAATGGCAGAACCTCACAATTCAGACTTAAGTCTATATTATAACAGTAGGTATCGACAATGACCATTAATGAGACGAATGAAAAAACACAGTTCATAGTAATGGGCTATGTCTTACAAGCCGTAATGAATGATCTCAAGGCTGAAGGTATTCATTTTGACCTTGGAGAAAAATCAGATGGAGTAAATGATTTTTTTCAAGTTGTAATTATAGCGAAAAAAGATATGATTAGGGCAAATGAGCTTCTTGAAAAGTACAAGTGAACTTTCCTTCCATGACGCTGATGCGTCGAGGGAGGAGCTTACTTCGAGTACTTAAATCATTTGATTATGAATATCACTACTTCTAACCAACAGCAAGCTTTTTTGTTGAAGACTGTCAACAAAATATTGATAGCTGTTATATAAAGCATTCTGTGATAGAAAAAGTTTCATGATATTAATTGAACTATTTCTGTCTCGATCAATAACATTTCCACAATCTCAATTTATAGTTCATTACCAAAGATACATTTTTTATCTAGTTCCACAAACGCAACACTCTTTGGAAGTATAGCTTTCATCTTTTTTAAAACTTTTATCTATGAGTTCGCACTCATAGATAAAAATTCGATGAGATCGGAAAGATAACCTTGATTCTGAGTTGATATATTTTGAGAATGCCTTTTTTCCTTTTTTTAGATTGAGCCATTTCTTTGACTTTCAAATCTTCTATAATCAGAGTATTATCTTTGATATTATTAACCATTTTACAAGAAAATTCATATTGAAAATTCATTAATTTATTGAATTTTTTGCCATTTTTCAAAAGTCTTATGCGTCGAATGTATTTTTATTTTTTTATAGAACTTTCCTTTTTCCGTCACAATGATCCCTTCGAGACTTTATAGAATATAATTTTGGTTTTTAATATTGATATGATATAGTAGTTTTGATTTCAAAGAATTTACAGTCAGCATTGACATCAGTTACTAGCTTTGTAATACCTGCATCAATAGCTTGATAAATCCCATTATCAATAGATTAAGTTTCAATCACTTTGTGAACAACAGAAAAGTAGATACATAGAGTTGCATATGAAATAATGTAACATTAATTCGCATTTAATACTAATAATAAATTTTGACATATAAATATAATCGTATTTAATACAATAATTATGTTCAATATGTTTCATTTAGCATGTATTTTTCTCCGTTCCCAAATGTTATTATCATAGAAATCCGATTATCAGCCACTTGATTGGAAATATTCATTAATTTTCTTCATAGTATCGTAACATCCTTAACTTTTGAAATAAAAGCAGCTAGCAGAGTGCTTATACCTGCAAAATTTGTTATTTATCTACCCATCCATATATTTCTGATTAAAGGGAGGTACTAAAAAAGCAAAACGAAGTGGCTGCCAGGTTAAGAAAGAATTAATAGAGGATAAAAACTTTATGACCTGATTAGGGAACTTGATAGTATTTGGTATAAAAACATAGCTGTTACACTTGAAAGCATTCAGTACAATATAATGAATTCATGCAATTTTCAGAGAAAAACTTGGAAAAAAATAAAAACAACAAATATGATAAAAAACTAACACGGAACTAAAAAAGAATACTGTGAGGACAGTATTCCATTCTCAAGAATCGGTATTAAGACTAGCAGTCTCAATACTAATTGATGTAAATAAAGACTAGATAACAGGAAACACTTATAAATGCAAAGTGATCAAAAAAGAAGATTAACTTGTATGGAGCAAATTTTGCATGAAATAATTTACTCTGCCATTTATTTTGGATGTCCAGGTAAAAAAACCTGGACACGCATAAATTTCAATATTGTTATTTTACTTTCCTCACTGTATTGAAGTTAGAGTGCAGTCAGTTTTTATAATTCTGCATGTAATGGTTAAGAACCGTTTTGATCCTCCCACAATTTAAGGACCATCGAAAAACATAACCGATGTATTTCATTGCAGTAACTACTTCCATTTAATGGAAATGAAAATCCAACTATTTTTTTATCGAATTTACACTGGATAATTTTTTTTCTGCTTTATGATGTTTGGAGTGCTTTTTTTGTTTTATAGTAACTCAAACAAGCTTCAGCTTTGGAACCACTCAATTTAGCCTTGTGACATTTAGACGTAGAAACCTTAGCCTTGCATACATGAGATTCTGAATTTGGTACTTCTGTTGTGCCATAAAGTTCACTGCCATACATCAAAGATACAGGTACAATAGCACCGCCATAACCACCACAGTTAGGTTCAAAATCTCTGCAAGGAGATTTCAAATCACGATGGCATTCATGGGTATTTATAGTTTCACTAACTACATTTGATTTGATATTATTGTTTGCTGCATACGCTGAATTGGTTCAGAACAATCATCAAAATCTGCTTGTGTTATTGTGTAGGCAAATATTGCTATAACACTTTTACCTGGGCCAAAATCACCGTTTTGTATAGAGATTTAGCCAATCTTGTTGTCTGTAACCGAAATATTTTTTAGAATATCCACGCTTCCTATGTTAGTTACATTGTAAGTGTATGTGATAGGCTCTTCGACATAACTATAACCTGAAAAGATTACTGTCATTTTTGATCCCTGAGACTCTGCAGCTCTATGATCTCGCCGGGATATCCTCAAAATTATGGAATCTCAATCCTTGACAGTGACAACATCAGTGAATAACTGAGGCCTTATGAGCATCAATGATGTATCAAAAAAATAAATCTTATAAGTTGTAGAGAAGGACATCATTTATCGAAGAGCTTCTTGACAATTTTTCATTTTTAGACACATAACTACACTAAGAAATTTTACTTTGGGATCTATGCCATAGTGCATTTATGGATCATGATATATTAATTGAACATGAAATGGCATATATTTCCACACATATAGAACATAGTAAGAACATGAACTAAATAGAATGAAATATACCTAGTCCCGAGATCACGGTCCATGGCAGCAACTTTATGGGATGAGAAATTATTATTCCACTGGTATCCACATATGAAAACTTAAACACCATTGCAAAACATATTAAGAAATTATCTTTTATTGAAAGTAAAATTACGTAAAATATTTGACAGAAATTTATTGAGTGAGATTGTGGTATTGAAAAATTGAGTTACTGATTCAGTTTATTCATGTTTTAGTTCTGTTTAGAGTACTTTACATTATTTTTTTTCTGATTTTTTGATTTATTGATTGTGGTCTAAGCTGATTCGTCACAAATATTCCATGAGCTTCAGATGCTCTATGAGTCCCATAAGCTCCATGAGTCATAAATCAGCAATTTTTTTTATTTATTGTGGAACTGAGGAAATTCAGAGATTTTATCACAAAAACTGTAAATTGGTAAAAACGATAAGTTCTATTTTTTTGTGGCAAAAAAAAGTGTAAAGAGTTAATCAAAATTTACAGAACTTTCCATAAACTGGCAAAATTATGCATGCTACCAAAGTTTTCCTTAAAAAATAAAATATAGTCTATATAATAAATATCTCTATTCTAAACTAGTCTAAAATTCTGTGTTAGAGATATATATTATATAGATATTTTTGTAATCTTTTTTAACCTCCTTAATCTCATCTTCATAACTTAACGTTCTTTTCTATTCTTTTATAGATTCGAGGTAGGTCCAAAAAATTTAGCTATTGCCTTATCGGAGTTTGAAGTTATTTTTTTGTCATTACATGAACCTGTAGCAAACGCTGAATTAAGCACAAAACCATTCTCAATATCTTGCGGTGTTATTAAGTAGCTCTTTCCTCTCGTAACACTTTGACCAGGGGCAAGCCCATGGGAACTGATTTGTGATGATCCAAACATGCTATCTGTAACAGTTATCGATCCTGCAATATCCACATTCCCTTTGTTTGTTACAGTAAATGAGTAGTCGATAAGATCTCCTACTGTGAAATAAGTTTTTGGATCTACATCTTTATCTATTTTCAGATCTGGTTTCTGTATAGCTAATACTGTTACACTAGTATTGTTTGAAATTACTATGTTATTTGGACCTGTTGCAAATGCTGAATTAGTCACAGCACCATTATTAAGGTCTGCCTGTGTTATTGTGTAGGTAGCCGTACCTGTAACACTTTGACCTACTGCAAGCACACTGCCACTGGTACCAACCGTAATTTGTCCACCAAGTATCTTGTTATCATGAACAGTTATAGGTTCTGGAATATCCACATTCCCTATGTTAGTTACAGTATAGGTGTATGTGATAAGCTCCCCTGTATGATCATAACTGGATGGAGATGCTACCTTTGTTATTGTCAGAGCTGGATTCTTATTGATTGCTGTTATTGTTGCTTGAGTCTGGTTTAATGATGTGCTACCATTGTAGACAGTTGCTGTATTGGTAACAGAACAATTATCATAGTCGCTCTGTGTTGTGACGTAGCTACCTGTTCCTATTGCTTACTGACCAGGTCTAAGAGTAGTAACGTTCAGATTACTGATTGTTCCAGCTAAGTTATCGACAACACCAATATTGGAAAGAGTCACATTACCTGTGTTAGTGATAAGGTACATGTAGGTGACACTCTGTTCGTCAGTATAAGTTAATGGATTTAGTGTCTTTGTTATTGTCAGAGCTTTATTCTGGCCTGATGCTGTTATTGTTTTAGTATCGTTGTCAAACACAGTTAGACCATTGAATACACCAGTTGCATTCCCTAAATTGGTCACAGAACCATTATTATAATCATTCTGTGTGATTGTGTAGAGAATGGATCCAAAAGCTTGAGCACCAGGTCCAAGAGGACCAGTGGGGTTCAGACTACCACTATTTATGCTGGTTATATTATCTGTGATATCAATATTTGACAGAGTAACATTTTCTATGTTAGTGATAAGATATGTGTAGTTGACAACCTGGTCTTTGAAATAACTGGATGTATTTACGGACTTTATTAGCTCAATAGCTGGGAACTCCGCCGACAACCCTGTAGATGTCTCTGTAATTGACACAGGAACAAATACAGTCGTAGAGCCACGGTACTTGTTGGAGCCTATCCATGGGGAGTTAAAGTCACCCCGGATGGAACAAAAATATATGTGACAAATGTGGAAAACAACACCGTTTCTATAATTAACAATGCAACAAAAAGTGTTACAGCCACGGTGAACGTAGGAATTGCTCCTAGTGGAGTTGCAGTCATACCGAATGGAAAAAAGATATCTGTAGCGAACAGCGACGACAATACTGTCTCTGTAATTGATACAGGAACAAACACAAATGTAGCCACGGTGACGGTAGGAAACCATCCTTTAGCAGTTTCAGCCACAACGAATGGAACAATGATACATGTAACGAACCTAGATGGAACGATTTCTGCGATTAAAACAGTCAACGATAAAAGTACATATACATTGTGAGAATAGGATACAATTCTGCTGCATTCGAATGGTAAATAGATTTTTTAACAGCACAACAAATCCTTCCTGGTGCAGATTTCATTAACATAGAACTTGCTCAGTTGCCTGCAGAGTAAGCAGCTGAGTAAGTTACACAATCTTTAGAGTTAATCACTCAGTTGCACATAAAGTGATTGTTTGTTCAAAAATTCGTGGCTTTGAAGCCAATTAGTGACACTGTGTTTTTTCACTTTTAGTATTTCTGCAACTCTACCATCTGACAACCCCAAGTCATATAGTTCACGCATCTCCCAGTGTCGCCTTCCACGATTCTGCGCGAGCCCCAGGTGATAGGGTATTCTGAAGACAGCCAATTGAGAAATGTTGATAACTTTACCAATCTTAGCATTTCTCATGCCCGCACAGTAGAGCTGTTTTAACTCATCAATGTCAATGTCTTTTCGCCTGTTTTCTTTAGGCAGCTGCTTCTGCTTGTATAGCCCAAGACAGCGGCGGAGGTGGGAGATTGTCCAGTCACAAACACCAAAAACTTTGCCGATCTCAGCATCGCTAAGACCTTCCGCAAAGAACTGCTTAAGAGCATCGACATTTATTTTTCCCAATGTGTATCCTTACACAACGATTTTTTTTTTTAGCGCTTTTCTTACAAGGCTTTCCAAAAATTCCGTATCACAAAAAGAGATTCTGAGTCCGGTTGAATCGGCTCATCTTCATCAGGTTTCACCGATCGAGCCAAAAATCAACACTCTTGCGATCATTCAAAAACTGAAACAAGAGATAACAATTCGACTATGGAAACTAAAAAAGAGTATTTCAAAAAAATGCTATTGGGAAAACATACATTATGGAGTGATGGATAATTCGCATCTTCTATCAAAAATATTAGCAAAGGCAACCGAAAATTACATCTGGAACAAGGAACTAAGTTGACGCTTATATCCATTCAGCTAAAGACCTTGTGGTTTTACGCTTTGTCCTATAAAATTTTTCCCCATCGATAATGAAAAGATGTACATGATCACCATCAATGCCAATTGCATCAAACTTAAAACAACACCTATTACCCGTTTCAAAGCATATTTTTTCAATTCCCAAAGCAAGCGGTGGGTATTAGACTAAAATAAAATATATAGGTTGAAGAAAATGTTATTAAAATCTGGATTATTTATTGACAAGTCTTCCGAGAAAATAACCCGGCTTTGACGCAACGATTTCAACATTGGCACACTGACCGAGCCTAAGATCCGAACAACTTATGATAACCGGACGGTATGAATCTGTGCGTGTGAGAAGATCTCCCATTTCTGTGTATTTAGAGGCAAATGCTGTGCCTGTCCAACCGATTAGTCCCTGTTTAAACTCAAGCTTAATCTGTTCACATACTTTGTGCAAGTAGTGAGAACGTTGAACCGAAATCCGAGAATCTAGGTTTCTGAAGGAAAAAGCTTTCGTGTGCTTTCGAGGGGAGTAACGTGAGATATTTACTTTTTCCGGCCTGTACTTTTTTACCCATTCAACTGTTTCTTTGAAGTCTTCATCAGTTTCACTGCAAAAACCTACGATTATGTCAGTGAAGAGAGAGAGATCTCTGTATCGGGAGCGAAATTTTGTAATTATCATTTCCACTGCGTCCATTTGATGCAGACGGTTCATCTTTTTAAGCACAGAGTGGGAAGCTGACTGGATCGGAAGGTGGAGGAATTTAAAGATTTTTTCGGAATCAAATGCTTCTATGATGTCTTCAAGAATTGGCTGAACTGAAAGAGGATTCATCATCCCAACTCTTATCCTAAAATCGCCAGGAATTTCAGAGATCATGCGCAAGAGTTCTGGGAGTTTGAAGCCCGTATCCATTCCGTACTGACTGTCATCCTGGGAAGTGAGCCAAATTTCCTTGCAGCCATCTGCAACTGCAGTTCTAATATCCTGAACAATTTCATTTGATGGGAATGAGTGGAGTTTGCCTCGTGCGTATTTTACAACGCAATAAGAACAAGCGAAATTACAACCCTGGGAAATCTGACAAATATGGATATTGGGATTGAAGCGCTCACGTGGAACATTCAGAAAGCCCAAGGGTTTAAAGGTGTGGATTTCAAGGTGATCTTCTCGAGAAATACCTTGTTTTTTCCTTTCCTCGATTAATAAAAGAAGCTCTCCAAGACTATAAACAGCATTTAAACCTAGAATGTGGGCTTCTGGATTTGCATTGAGAACATCCTCAAGCTGAACTTCGGGCATGCAGCCAGAGACAATCACCTCTACATTTTTCTCACCAAAGTTACGGATTTTGTGGAGAATCTTTTGCTCTGTTGTATATTTGACAGTGCAAGAATTACAGATATAGACCTCTGCCTGATCTGCAGTATCTAGACCCAGTAGTTCGTGTCCAAGCTTCTTTACAAGTGCTTTCATGACTTCAGCCGATGCCTGACTTACCGAACAGCCAAAACTTTCAAGATATATCCTCATATTTTAACTCTTAACTCTGCATTTAACCCTTAAATTTTTAGTTAAGTCTAGTAGTGCTTTGTTTCAAGCTTAATTCTTGTTTTCACAATCCACATTTAAACTGATCACCACTTAGTCAGTTTTTCAAAACAAAATCAAAATAAAAGGATAAGCAAATAAAGGTTTATAAGTATAGAGGGGTTTCTTGCTTGTCCTTTATATAAATGCTATCCGTGAACCTGACAGTTCCTGAAGCACCCATCGAAATAGTGTGTACCCTGGCATCCCCGCTACCAAAGAGATTTACTTCGCGAAGGAAGTGGCCAGGAGTAACAGCAGTTGCAGAGAAAATTATATCATTGCCTGGCACAAGTTTGTCGGTATCAAGAACATCATTAAGGTTCCCCAAGGTAATCCCCATCTTCTCAAGCCTAGGCATTTTTTCCTCAATCTCTTCATCGATTTTGTCCTTGATATGCCCATTTGCAACAGTAGGCAAAACAAGCCTTGCAAGGACCTTCCCCCCCAGAATTTTGATTGCAGCAGCTGTCAAGACAGCTTCGCCTGAGCCCCCTGAACCCATAACCATGTGAATGCCTGACCCCCTGATTGCAGTTGCAATACCTGGCATCAGGTCTCCGTCAGTAATCAACCTTATACGGGCTCCAGCTTCCCGAATTTCTGATATTTTCTGCTCATGCCTGGGCCTATCTAGAATTACGACCACAAGCTCTCCAATATTCCTCCCGAGAGCTTTGGCAACTATCTCAAGATTGTGCTTGACAGAAGCATCTAAATCAATCTTCTCATCAGGATGCTCCCTTTCGTAACGTACCACATCTGGCCCTACAATGATCTTATCCATATAGATATCAGGGCCATGGAAAATTCCGCCCCTTTCAGCCATGGCCATAACTGCAACTGAACCTGGACCGCCGTTGGCCGTAAGGTTTGTTCCTTCGAGAGGATCGACTGCGATATCAACTTCAAGATTACCCCTACCTGTTCCGACTTGTTCTCCTATATATAGCATAGGGGCTTTATCCCTTTCCCCTTCTCCGATTTTGATTATACCTTTCATATCAAGTTTATTCAGCATTCTCCGCATGGAGGCAACTGCCACCTGGTCAGCTAAAATCTTATTACCACGCCCCATTTGATATGCTGCAGCAATTGCAGCAGTCTCAGTCACCTGAACAAGCCTTGGTAACAGGTCACATTCTATAGGCCCAGCACACTCAATCATTTCTTCCACTATCTTCGGATGAGGTATGAAAATCAACTCCAAGTTACTGCTTTCTGATGATTAAGCTCTTTTGTGATTTATTTTTTACTTGCTCATTTGAGCTTTTAACACAATGGTACATTAATTAATCTATTGGATCAGTAGTTCCAATTTGCTATATCACCGAATATCCCCCACCTTCCACGCTGATGCATGTCGCGTAAGGGTACTCCCCGCCTTAGAGTTAAAATAAATATCAGAAATACCATAAAATACGTCTAAGTTATATCAGCAGATGAGATAAGTATATGATTAAATCAGGCGGTTACTTTTTCTATAAGGGTATGCGCTGTATTATCGGCGCTGTTATCTCATTCAAAAGATCACATTGCATAGTTGCAGCTTCCCATATATTTCGCGGGACAGGAGACCGTGTGACAGTGAATGGAAGAGAACTCGTTGTCAAGAGCATTTTTAAAGATTTTGATCTGGCTCTGATAGCGCTTCCTACTGGCTGCATTTTCGAAGTCACCGAATTCGGCAGTGCAGAAGTACTGGAAACTGCTATACTTGTCAATGATATGCATGTTGTAAAATGCAAAGTAATTAATGCCGGGGCTTCATTGCTCTATCTGCTATTTCCCATCTCAGATCTGCCACAGCCGGGAGATAGCGGTTCCCCGATATTGCAAGTAGGGAAGGTAATAGGGCTTTTATCCTCGGTAACGCTGAACAATTGCATGGGAACTGCAATAAGTACTGAGCAGTTTCCCAGGTTGTTTGGCTCGACCTTAAAATAGGCTACTCATTGTCAACTACCTGCCACTGAAGTGGCAGGCATGAATATCCTCTGATAAATCAGATCATATTATCCGTGTGGATGATTGATAGATACCCCTGAGACTCTAAGATATACCTATAGCTTTGTGCTCTATGTTCGATGTTTCTAGCTCCATTCAAATCGGCATTAAGTTCAAAACCGCAAGTATCACACAGGAACTTTAATCCATTTCTATTATTTTTAGAGATATGTTACACCTGCAACAAGTCTTGGAAGTAGATTCCGGATTCACATATTCTTTTATTAACCCTGCACTCTTTGCTTTATACTCAATGAATTGTTGTAATTGGTAAAACGCCAACTATTATGGAGATATTTTTGTTTCTTCTTTAGATTGTTGTTAGTTCTATACCTTATTACGGTTAAGTTTTCTAAACCTATTACAGAAACACCGTTTTCAACTGCAAATTTTACGATTGCTTTGGAGATCAATGATTAACTTCTGTCATTAGACATTTCTCTTTTCCAGCTAAATATTTTTTCATCCTCGTAGCTGACAAAGTTCCCTTAGATTGAATCTGGCTCTCATATTTTTATATACGTCTCTTTTGTTTTTTATTTATCTACCGGCAAAAAATTTGCATTTCTTGTCAGTAGTTGAAGCTACAGCTAAGAAATTATACCTAGATTTATACCCATGGAAATAAAAGCTTCTTCTATTTTCTAGTCTGGAAGTTCTTGTAATAAGTAAGATGGAAATAATAATCACCATCTTATGCTTCACGACTTTAGAAGCTTCAAAGTTTCAATGAGAAAGAAAGAATTGCTCTGCATAAGGATAGTTACAGATTTTATAGGTTTTCCTACCATGACTAACCGTAGTATTATACTCACAGAGTCTTCTGTTATGACATAATCTCTCTTATATGATAATGTCATAGAAGTCGGAGAGTATGTTACTTTTTGTCAGTAAATCAGTCCTCTTTTTGTAAGTTCTACTATTGTTTTCGAAGTCCCGGCAACTTATCTTGGAATGTTACAACTCACTTGAGACTTCAAACCGATGTTTCCTCGGAGATAAGCATAAACCAAAGGTTGTAATTTTCTAGCTGGAATGTCTCTTCCATTATCAAAAACCACACTAGAAACATAGTTCATTCCATTTGCATATTTTTTCTTAGTCTCTACTAAATCAAAATCAGTATCTATTATTTTCAATGGTATTGTTTTTAGTAGATTCCATGACAAGTATGTTCATACAAAAAATTTATAACTTTAGTGTGAATTTTCTACTAAAACAGGAATTAATAAGACTACGCATTCTTCCCACATCTAAAGAAATAAGAATCCTGCTAGATTTTTGAAGGATGAATTCATTGATCAATGAATAGATTTAAAAGTTCAGGTTTGCGAGTGTATTTTGGAATCGAAGCACTAGATTTCCTTTCAAGTTATTTAGCTAGCTGTCATTAAGGTATTTTGGCGTCGTTGTCGTTTATACAATGTCCACAATACTTGAGCTGATCTCAAAACCCAAAATTGAGCTCTGAATTCTCGAATACAAGCGATCAGTCGAGCCCAAGATAACGAAAATTTGCTGAATCTCTGATTGATGTGAAGTTATAACTGTTTTTGGGATAAGCTCAATTTTTAAAAATAACTTGTACACTTCCCATGCGCTTATGCTCCATTTAAACATTGGAAATTTAACCTACTTCTTCCTTTTTCAAAGAAGAACACAACATCTTCAGTCAGTTGGAGACAAACTTGCTGAAATTGACTCCTTAATTAATTGGAAATATTATCGGATCATAAAACATAATTAATATAAAATCGTTGTCTAATTTTAAAACTTTTTATGCAAAAGTAACTTTTGTGCAGAAACAATTTTTTATAGAATTAATTCAAAATAACAATGGTAACAATGTACTTTTTAACGGAAGTGAATAGGTCAAAAAGAGTGAGGAAATTAAACAAAAGAGTATGTGATCATTGAATTACCTGGAAGAGATCCTGTTCCGAATAGATGAACCTTAGGTGATGTCGCCTCTGAACGATCTTATATGGGAGACTGTAACTCTTCCGGGCTATCCTCTTTACACCAATTTTTTTAATGCGCTTTTTTATTCAAGAAACTTCAGGAACATCAACAGTTGCCTCTAAATTTATGAAAGATCGAAACTTATCCAAGTGGAAGTGTAATGAACAATTTTTTTGAGATTATATGTGAGTAATTGCTTGAGTCAGGAAAATATATCAAGAATAAAGTTTTTGAAAGTATAAAAATATTTTCCTACATAAATATTCTTCTGTTCACTATATTTCCAAAAGCTCAAAAAAATATAAGGGAACGAATTTATGCCGGAGCTAAAAAGATATTCAAAGCAGGAAAAGTTCTTATCACTACTGTTCAAAGAGTAAATCTGAAGATGTTGTGTACATATTTTTTTTATAATCTCTATCAATTGATGGCATTGAAAATAAAAAGAGTATTTTTAGAATAGCTGAAGCTATCTTTAAAATCAAAGGATAGTGAACCAGAATAGAAAAATTGGGTCAAATAAAGAAATTTGCGAGAAAGATTTGAACAGAATTCCCTAGAAGAGGAAATCATATTTAAATCTGAATCCTCTATAATCTTCACCGTAAAAATTAGCACTTCAAAAACATAGGGAAATGGATTTATAGCTAAGGATATACACCTCTCACTAAACTTAATAAGATTTCTATAAACATCTGATTTTCACGAATCCTGAATATACCATTTATAAGCATATGACAAAATTTAGGAGTGGAGTTAAATTCTCTTAAATGCAAAGTTTAACCACTGAAAGCACTTGAAAATGAAGAAAAAAAATAAAGAAAACGTTTTCTTGTAATCTTTTCTTTTCTAATCATGATTATAGAACCTCATGTGGATCTAGCGTAAATAAATACGTTTGAAACAATGGAAATCTTGATAAATG
>Ga0182010_10001269_pt1 | contig 13527 bp, 11 predicted proteins | sample 611E1MmetaG_FD_120488 | JGI IMG/M metagenome (GOLD analysis project Ga0182010, IMG submission 120488) | Permafrost microbial communities from Stordalen Mire, Sweden - 611E1M metaG | ecosystem: Environmental > Terrestrial > Soil > Wetlands > Permafrost | place: Sweden: Stordalen | collected...
GCTGCGATGCGGCTGCGCCTGGGGGGAATGCCGGGCGTGGAGGTCGTTGGGGGCTAGCTGGAACGGTCGCGCGGCCTGAACGCTGCGACCCGAATGCAGCGCTTTCCAATGCTAGAGTGGTCGCGTTCGGGGCCGTCGGTTCCGGCCAGGGCAGAAGGTCGTCGGCGCCGCGTTCTCGCCGCCGCCAGGGGAGCCAAGAGATGTCGAGCCGTTGCCCAACCGCCGACCATCTGACCTTGCCCGGCCTCGGACTGGGGCGGCTGGGTCGGGGGTCACTCGCTCGGGCGACCCGCCTCTGCGTGGCGGGGCTGCTCGCCGCCCTTGCCGTCGCGGGCTGCTCCGCAAGCTCGACCACCGGATCGCCGACCACCGGCGGGCCTCCGGCGCCCTCGCGCAGCGCGTATCCGAGTCTCGTGCCGGCTGCAGCCGCTTTACCGACAGCTACACCCGGGTTCAGCCCGACCGGCTCGATGGCGACCGCTCGGGATGGCCACACCGCCACGCTGCTCTCCGATGGCCGAGTCCTCATCGCCGGTGGCGTAGGTGTCGGCGCTTCAACGCTCGCCTCAGCCGAGCTGTACGACCCGAAGATCGGCAAGTTCAGCCCGACCGGCTCGATGACGACCGGCCGTTTCGACCACACCGCCACTCTGCTCTCCGATGGCCGCGTCCTAATCGCCGGAGGTGAAGACGCCAGCGACCTGATGCTTGCGAGCGCCGAAATGTTTGACCCGGCGACCAATACCTTCAGCCCCACAGGCTCCATGACCGCCGCTCGCACTTACCACACCGCCACTCTGCTCTCCAGTGGCCTCGTCCTCGTCGCGGGAGGTGCCGACGATGCCTCCGCAGAGCTGTTTGACCCGAAGACCGGCAAGTTCGGCCCCACGGGCTCGATGACTACCGTTCGCTCCAGTCACACCGCCACGCTGCTCTCAGATGGTCATGTTCTCATCGCAGGAGGCGTCGCGGGGCCTCAAGCAAGTCTCGCCTCGGCAGAGTTGTATGACCCGAAGACAGGTAAGTTCAGCGCGGCGGGCTCGATGACCACCGTTCGCTCCGACCACGCCGCCACGCTGCTCTCCGACGGCCGCGTCTTGATCACGGGAGGCGAGGTTGGCGCGGGACAGGTCGATTCAGCCGAGCTGTATGACCCGAAGACCGCCACCTTCAGCCCGACCGGCTCGATGAGCACCCAGCGCGACGACTACACCGCCACGCTGCTCTCCGATGGCCGAGTCCTCATCGCCGGAGGTTCCGGCGACCCTACGTCGCCGCTTCTGGCTTCGGCGGAACAGTACGACCCGAAGACCGGGACCTTCGTTTCAACAGGCTCGCTGACAGCCGCTCGCACTTACCACACCGCCACCCTGCTCTCCGACGGCCGAGTCCTCATCGCCGGAGGCCAGGATGCCAGTTCGACGCCTCTAGCCTCAGCCGAACTCTACCAACCGTAGGGCCAGGCTCAACCAACTCGAGCCTGGCGCGCAGAGTCACCCCCGGCACTCCCGCCAGACGCAGCTGATTGGCGCCACGAGATCCAAGGAAGTACTTACTCGGAATCCCGGTCGGCCTGGACCCGGGCTCAGCTTCACCTTGACCCGTGGAGGATGACGGATCGAGATACGGCTGAGGTGCCGGCGCGACGGAGCCCGGCTGGACTAGGCTGCCCTGGGCTACATGTGCGGGTTGAGCGACGTAGAAGGATTGAGCCGCCGGCATTGCACCGCCCGGGAAAGGGGGAGCACAGCTGCCAGTTCGACGTGGGCTTCGGCTCGCTGCGCTCCTTCGCGACGTTGACGGACCGCCGGGGCAGACTCGACCGGGTGGCTCTCTAGCTCGACAGGGCGGGACCGGGCGCGGGGGCCGCCCACGGGCGCTACTGGCACGGCCCTCCGAGTTGAGTGAAAGCCGAGCCGGCTCCGGCGGGGCCTGCGCCGGGGTCCACGCCGGGCGACCGCGCCGCAGCCGAGCGTCGCTGGCTGGAGCCCGCGACCCTGGCCGAGGCCTGGAGGCAGCACGTCAGCGGATCGGCGGGGCTGGCGGCAGCAGGTGGAGGATTGGGCCCGGGCTCTCCGCGAGCGCGTCGGCAAGAGCGGCCAGCGCGGAGAGCCGCTCGCCGATGGCAGCCAGCAGCGTGGCAATGTCGATGCCGGTGCGGGCGCCCCATTCCGGGTCGAGTCGCAGCGACGTCTCGAGGTGCGTGCCTGCCCCCTCGAGGTTGCGTGCCATTCCCACGGGGTTGCCGCGAACGGCGTGGACGTAGCCGGCCGCAAGCTTGATCAGGCCCTGGTACAAGGCCCGCTCGGCCAGATCGGACGTCCCCATCCAGGCCGGCTCAAGGAGCTCGTGAGCCTCGAAGAAGTCGCCGCGTTCGTACGCGGCCAGGCCGGACTCCAGAGCGGCTTTCCGAAGGTCGGGCGGGATCGGTCGGTAGGCCTTCCGTCGATCGCCCTGCATAACAGTCGAGCCGGTGCGGTCGACCGCTGCGCGGTCGACTTCGGCGCCGCCGGCCCCCTCTCCGCCTGGTGCGGCGGAGATGCGGTCGTCCGTCAGGTGAGGTCCTCGATCCGGCGTCTGCCGTCGAACCCTTCCGAGGCTTCGTGCCACCACTCGACACGGTCCTCGCCCAGCCGCCAGCAGAGCCAGATCGGCCGGCCGGCCACGAGGGCCGGGAAGTCGACCAGACCTGTTTCGATCTCGCGGAGCTGGATGCCCCACTCGTCGATCTCCAGAACCGTCGCCTGCATCTGGTCGAACAGCCCCTGCAGGCGCAGCCTGAGCCGGTGCGTTTCCTGGTCCACCTCGGCGCGCGTGGCCCCGGGCGGCGTCGCTCCGGGGGGCGTCGCGCCTGCGGTGGGCGAAGCCACTCCGCCGGCCACGGCCGGGGCGTTCAGCTCGACGATGCGGTCGCGCACGACCACGACCTCATCGCGGAGGCCGCGAAGCTGGAGCAGCGTCTCCCGCAACTCGGGCAGCCTGGCGTTGGCGCGTTCGAAATCGTAGAAATCGGGCACTGTCAGATTCTACCGAAGGCGCAACACGGTGCCGTTCCCGCGTCCGCTCGACCCGCCGCCCGAGACCCGGCGGCTACCTCCGCTCGGCGGCGTCCAGGCGTTCGCGCAGGCTGCGCAGTCGGTCCGGCCGTTCGCGGACGAATCGCTCGATTGCCTCGAGGATGTGGGCGCTGTCGAGATGCGCCTCCTCGATGACCTCGTCGACCGATCCACCGGTCCGCCAGCGGTCGTCCCAGTCCGAGCTGAGCGAGTAGTCGCGGACGATCGGGTCGTCAGCCCAGTCCCGCATGAGCTTGTAGGCACCGTTGGTCACGACCATCGAATCGAGGCGGTCGGCCGGCTCGACGGTCGCCGTGCGATAGGCTGAGTCCTGCCGCGCGAACAGCTGCGGGCTTATGGCCGCCACGACCTTGACGTTGAGGCCGCGCCGATCCAGCTCCGGCAGGACCCTGACCAGGTTCGCCGTGCTCAACGAGCCGCGAACGAAGACTGTGCCAGCCTTCGGTTGGCCGTCGCGGAACGGCCGCATGACGTACGCGCCGCGGGCGGCGGCGAAGTGGCTCGGCATGCCCAGCGCGGCTCGATCCGGAACTTCGACCGGAGGCCGTGTCAGGTGCAGGGCGATGATCGGCACATCCGTGGCGCACGCCGCGGCCAGCACCACGGGAACCTCGTTGTACTCCCATGGGTGGAGGTCGAGAACGTGCCCCTCCGGGAAGAGCTGCATCACGCCCGGCGAGAAGACGCCGAAGTGCGTGCGCGAATCCTCGGCTGTCTCCGGTCCGGAGTGGCCGGCCACGTACAGGACCTTGCCGATACGCAGATCGCAGTCCTGGGCGAGCTGGCTGAAGAGACGGAGCGGGCCGTACTTGAGATAGCTGAACGAGCCGTAGGTCGAGCAGGCGCCCCAGAAGCCGTCGAAGTCCGAGAATGGCTCGTCGGCGAAGTTGACGCTGGCCAGCCCGGCCATCATGCCCGCGTTGGTGAACTCGGTGATTTCCGTGGGCAGGAGTGCTCCCGTGGGATTCGAATCGCGCTCATACCAGCCGAAGCCGGGCAGGTCCCCGAACGGCTTGGCGAAGCCGGCGATGTTCGTGGACTCGGCGAGGTCGGCCGAACAGGCGATGAACAGGGGCCGGCCGTAGTCGCGCTTTGCGATGGCGTTCACGTAGGAGCCCCATGTCGCCAGGGCGGCACGGTTGGGCTGGCGATCGCCGGGCGATCGCCACATCTCGGCCGGGTAGCGCTCGAAGTCGAAGAGGCGGCGGTCGGTCGTCGGGTTGGGCGGCGTTTGGCCACTCCTCCTGCTGCCGCTCGGCTCGCTGCCGCTCGGCTCGCCACCGCTCGCCTCCGCACCGCTCGCCGCCGCGCCGACCGCCTCGCCACGGTCGGTTCGGCCGCCGATTCGCATGTTGTCGATCTTCTCCGGGACCGTGGCCGCGATCTCGAGCAGTCGGTCGGAAAGCCAGTCCACGAGCTGCTCGTCGCGCCGCAGGACGCCCATCGCAGTTCGGAAGTTGGCCTCGGCCTCCGCCGCAAGGGCGGCAGGATCATCAGACGGCGGCGAGTCCACGCCCTGGTAGGTCACGCCGTAGCGGGCCATGAATTCCTTGCGGGCCGCCCAGAACTCCGGGGCGTGCTGCTTGTGAGGCACCCCATGGCTGGCGGCGTCGAGCTTGCCGTAGCCACGACCCTTGCGGGTTCGGAACCACGCAACGCTGGGGGCGCGGGTCGGGTTGGGGCCGCGTGAGGCGTCCAGGACCGCGCGGGTGACCGGCCCCCATTCCATGCCGTGCTCGGTGCCGGTCACGCGCCAGCCGTACGGCTCGAACCAGTCCACGGGCGTGCCGTGGACCACCGCCGAGGCCGGCCTCTCGTCGATGCCGAAGTCGTTCCAGTCGATCAGGAAGACCAGGTTCGACAGGCCCAGGCCCCAGGCCGAGTTCTTCGTTTCGTGCGCGGCCCCGGGCGTCAGGCCGCCCTCGCCCTCGGTGACGAAGACGCGGACATCGCCGGCACCGGCCGCCCGCAGGGCCAGCGCTTCGCCCGCCGCAAACGGCATGCCGTGTCCGGACGGTCCCGTGTTGGCCTTGAGGAAGAGCGTCCGGCCGGCCATCTCCGCATGGCCGGGCAGCCCGCCGCGGCGCCGCAGGGTGAGGAGATTCTCCCACGTCAGGGCGAAGCGGCCGTCCTCCGGGAAGCTGAAGCGGGGCTCGGCGGCCCGATCCTGGCGGGCTCGCAGACCCTCGTTCAAGACGGCGAGAGTTGCGTAGACGAGCGGCACGGTATGGCCGGCGGACAGGACGAGTCGGTCGCCGAAGCGCAGCCACGGCCGGCGGATGTCCCAGCGCATGGCTCCGGAAAGGAGCAGGGACAGGAGCATGTGGACCTTGGATCGCGAGCCACCGGGATGCCCACTCTGGCGGTAGTCGAGCTGCAGGTCTATGCACTCGTCCACGAGATCCTTGAGGACCTCGTACCGGGCGAAATCCGGCTCGGCAAGGGCGAAGAGGCGATCCGCCTCGGAAGTCTGCTTGCGACCCCCGCCCGGGCTGGCGACCTGGCTAGGACCGCCGCTCCGCTCTGTCGCCTCTCGCTCGGTCGTCACGAGACCGCCGCCCCATTGCGTGCCTCGACCAGCGGCTCGACTACGGCTCGCGTCCGCCGGACCGCCTCGACGATGTTCTCGCGCGAGTTGGCGTAGCTGAAGCGAAGGTGGTGCACACTCACGTGCCCGAAAGCGGTTCCGGCCAGGGCCGACACGCCGCCCTCGTTGAGCAGTCGGTCGGCCAGCTCCGCGCCTGTCAGGCCAGTGGCCGAGATGTCGGGGAAGACGTAGAACGCGCCGGACGGCCGCAGGCAGGTGATCCCGGGAATGGAGTTCAATCCGTCGACGATGATGTCGCGTCGGGCCTTGAACTCGGCGACCATTGCCTCGACCGCGTCCTGCGGACCGGTCAGGGCTTCGACACCGGCCCATTGGGTGGCCGCGTTCGTGCAGCTGACGCTGTTCACGATCAGCCGGCTGAACGGCGTCACGAGCGCCTCGGGAACGATGGCGTAGCCGAGCCGCCAGCCTGTCATGGCGTACGTCTTGGAGAAGCCGTCGAGGACGATCGTCCGCTCGGCCATGCCGGGCAGCGATGCGATCGAGACGTGCTCCCCCTCGTACAGTGTCCGGCCGTAGATCTCGTCCGCCAGCACAGTGAGGTCGTGCTCACGTGCCACCGCGGCGATCCGCTCGAGGTCCTGGCGCGTCGAGACGCCGCCGGTCGGGTTGGCCGGAGAGTTGATGATCACGAGCTTCGTCCGCGCCGTCACCAGCGAGGCCAGCTCGGCCGGGTCCAGGCGGAAGCCGTTCTCCTGGCGGATCGGGCAGGGGACCGCTACCGCACCGACGTAGTTCGCCATCGACTCGTAGATGGGGAAGCCAGGGTCGGGGTAGATCACCTCGTCGCCTTCGTTGACGAGGGCCAGGATGGCGAAGAACATCACCGGCTTGCCGCCGGGCACGACCACGACTCGATCCGGCGAGACGCCGAAGCCCTTGCGAGCGGTTGCGTCTGTGGCGATCGCCGCGCGCAATTCGGGGATGCCCACTGTCGGCGAGTAGTGCGTCGCGCCGCGGTCCAACGCTCGCTTGGCGGCCTCGCGGATATTCGCCGGCGTATCGAAGTCCGGCTCGCCGATCTCCAGGTGGATTACGGATCGACCGGTAGCCTCGAGGGCCCGCGCGCGTGCCGCCGCCTCAAACGCCGTCTCGGTGCCGATCCGGCTCATCCGTTCCGCGAGCTTCATGTTCATCTCCGCATTCCGCCGCTCGGTGACTCCTCCGACGCGCGGCTGCGTTGGCAGCCGGCCTCGGGCGAGCATGGCAGCGGCTCATAGACAGGTCAAGTTCAGCTTCCTCATCGGATCATGAAGTAGGACTAAACTATCCGGAGCCTGGTCCGGAGCCGGATCGGAGTCGGGCGGAGTCGGGCGGAGTCGTCAGCACGGCGGTCCATTTGATCGGGAGGCAACTGGAAATGCTCGGCGTCTGGCGACTGCAGCTGCTGCGGGAGATCTCGCGGCGCGGCTCGATCAAGGCCGCGGCCGAGGCGATGCAGATCACGCCCTCGGCGGTCTCTCAGCAGCTCGCCATCCTGGAACGGGAAGCCGGCGTGGAATTGCTCGAGAAGAGCGGCCGGCGCGTCCGCCTGACCGATGCCGGGCTACGGCTGGTCCGCCATGCCGACACGATCACCGGCGCGATCGTCGCCGCCGAAGCCGACCTGGCGTCGATGCAGTCAGCGGTGACCGGGACGTTGCGCGTGGCCGCCTTCCCGACCGCTGCCCGGGCAGTCATGCCGCCGGTGATGACCGCGCTGAGCCGTCTCCACCCGGAGCTGCGCGTCACGCTTCGCGACCTCGAAGCGGACGAGAGCCTGACCGCGCTGCAGAACGACGAGATCGACCTCGCCATCGTCGACGACTACGGCGACGGCTCCCGCGTGACCGACCCGGGGCTCGAAGTCTGCGAGTTCATGCGCGACCCGATCTACCTGGCCGCCGCGGGGCCTGCGACGGGCGAGGTCGGCGAGCCTCCGGCGAGCGGGGTCGATATGGACGTTCGCGCGTCTGCCATCCACGGCAGAACTCCGACCCGGGGACGGCCTCCAGCCGGACAAGCCCGGCTAGAGGAGTTCCGCGACGCGTTCTGGATCATGGACACGGACAACAGCCACCTGTCGCAAGTGATCCGGCGCGCCTGTCGGGCGAGCGGCTTCGAGCCCCACGTCAGGTCGAGCTGCAAGGACTTCAGCGTGATCATCGCCCTCGTCGAGGCGGGCCTGGGCGTCGGGGTGCTACCCGGGCTGGCGCTCCTCGATCGGCCGGTTCGGGCTCAAGTGCGGCCGATCGGCCCTCCCCTCGCCAGGCGGCTCTCGTCGGTCATCCGGCCGGAGCGCCGATCCCACCCGATGATCGTCTCGGCTCTCGCGGAGCTGGAACGTTTCGGGGCTACGTACGCGCCCGAGTTCGGTCGCGCCGGGCAGTGAGTCGGTGCCGCAACCGCGGCCGGCCATCAAGGCTGCCCGCAGCCCGCTTAGGGCTGAGCCGAAGGTGCCGGCGGCGCGCCGCACGGCGTGTACTGGTGCAGCAGCGACGACGTGCAGGCCCCGTATGAGTAGTCGCTCGAGTTGGCCTGGCCGGGCCCGAAGAACGGGTACGCCGCCAGGATCGAGAAGACCAGATAAACCGCCAGCAGCGCCAGCGGGCTGACCCGCCGCCGCAGCAGGTACCAGGTCATGACCACCAGGCCGAGCGCCAGCGCGCCCGGGAAGAGCGGATCGATGATGGCCGCCTGCAGGTTCATCTGTGCGCCGGCGATGTTCACGGTCGGGGCGAGGTTCACGACCACGAAGTTGGCGGCGAGGGCGCCCAGGACCATGTTGCCAAGGACCCCGGCCCCGACCAGGACGCGGTCGATCGTGCCGGACCGCAGGATCTCGGTAACGAACGACCGGCCGCGGGCATAGCCCTGCATCCACGCCGTGTAGCCGATCGTCACGATTACGATCGAGACCAGGACCATATAGATGATCGCGCCCAACGGATTGCCGGTGGCGCCGGAGAGCGTGGGAACGGCCGTGCCGCTTGCCGTCCCGCCCGCAATCCCGATGCCCAGAGCGAGCAGGATCGGCGTGATCGTGCTCTGGCTCAGCGTGTCGCCGATGCCCGCCATCGGTCCCATCAGGCCCGACTTCACAGAGTTGATCGCGTCGTCGTCGATGGCGGCGCCGTTGGCCCGCTGCTCCTCCATGGCGATGACCGTGCCGTGGACCACATTGCCGAAGTTGGGCTCGGTGTTGAAGAAGACCAGGTGCCGCTTTAGTGCCGCCCGGATCTCGTCCTCGGTGGTATAGAGGCGCCGGATGATCGGCGTCATGGCGTGGGCGAAGCCGGTCCCCTGCAGGCGTTCGTAGTTGTAGTTGGCGTGGGCGAAGAATGTCCACAGCGCCCACGAATGGATGAGGTCGCGCCGGGTGAGGCGGATGCGCGGCGTGGCGCCTGCGACGGTCGAGGGGTCGGTCCGGGGTACGGCAGCCACCGCAGCTTCGCTCTTTGGCTCGACGGGCGTCCGGACGAAGGTGAGATGCAGGTACGCCAGAGCCAGGCCCAGCGCGGCGACGACCACGAGCGACATCGACCCGTGAGTGGCCGTCATGAGGATGAAGCCGATGAAGAAGTAGGGGATCGCCGAGCCCCGGAAGATGAATCGCATGTTCAGGGCGATGCCGATCGCCGGCAGGATCCCGCCGGCGATCACGAGTCCGTTGACGGTCCAGAGCGGCAGGCGGTTGAGCGCGTCCTGGACGGCGCCGGGTCCGTTGAGGGCGAACAGGAAGACGGGCACGAAGCTGATGACGAACAGTAAGAGCTGACCCGGCAGCCAGTTCATCAGGGCCACGCCGGCGATGTCGGCCTTCTCGGCCCGAGCGTCGGCCCAGTGGGCGAAGACCGAGTCGACGGCCATGCGACCGTAGAAGATGATCGTGCCGAGAAGTCCCAGGCCGAAAGCGATGGTGACGGCCTTCGCGGGGTCGAAGCCGCTGGCGAGGGCGACCGTGGTTCCCACCCAGCCGGCGAACCCCGCGTCCGCAGGCAATGTGCCGCCGGCGGAGATGAAGCCCAGGTACGGGACGTTGATGGCCGCGCCGATCAGGGTTCCCTGGGCTGGATCGCCCAGGATCAACCCGACGAAGAAGCCCGCGACCAGGGGTCGGTACAGCGTGAAGAAGGCCAGGCCGAAGAGCCACGGGCTGTTGGCGAGGTAGTAGCCGATGGCAATGAGTGCCGCCTGCCACGCACTGACGGCGATCTGCTGAGTGCCGGCCGCGCCCGCGGCGTCGCCTGAGCCGGCGCCTAGAACCGCCCCGGGCATCGCGGCCGCCAGCAGCAGGACCGCGATCGAACCCGCCCCGGCTGCCGCGACCTTCCTGTTCATCCTTCTCCTCAAGCTCCCGCTCGGACCGCCGGGCTCAGCTCAGTTGCCCGAATCCAGCGATTGAAACGGGATTGGCCGATCGTCGACGACGATCTGGATCTCGACCCTCGTGCCAAGCTGCTCCAACTCCCGCAGCTCGCGGAGCTCGTCCGGGCTCACGGAGATCGTCTTGTGGAGGCGCCGCCGGCCCGGCCCGGCGCCCATGCCGCCCAGGTCCACGACCTCGATCGGGACGCCGGCCTGGCGCAGCGCCAGGACCGTTCGAGGCGAGCGCGCCAGGACGATGACCGGCTCAGGCGTCCCGGCCAGCTCGATGCACCGCGCCGCCCCGCTCGCAACGTCGCAGACTTCCACCGGCACTCCCTGGGGAGCGGCGAGGGTCAGCACCTCCCGCAAGAACTCGTCGCGAGCGGTGGCGTCGTCGACGATCACGATCCGCTCCGCGCCCAGCGCTCGCAACCACACGGCCACGACCTGGCCGTGGATCAGGCGATCGTCGATACGGACGAGGCGCAGGCCCATGGGATGCGACCGTGTCAGGAAGCGCGGCGGGCGCGGTTGCGCTCGGTCTCGACGATGCCGCTCCGGCCCGTTTCGAGCAGCCGCTCGACGAGCGCGTCGTCCAGGTCGCCGTCGGCGAGGGCCGCCTCGACGGCCATGGCCAGGTTCGCTCCAGAGAGGCACACGACGCGTGGCGATCGGCGGGCGATGGCCGAGGCCACGTTGAAGGGCGTCCCACCCAGCAGGTCGCACAGGACGAGCACGCGCCGATGGTCGCGGCCGATGGCCGCTCGAAGGGCGTCGGTGTAGTGATCGGGCGACTCGGTCGGATCGAGGCCGGCCGCGGCGACGTCGGCGATTGGTCCGCAGATCAGCTCCGCAGTTGCGAGCAGGGCAGCGGGCAGCGTCCCGTGACCGGCGATAACGATGCGGAAAGCTCGCACTGGCTGACTCCGCCTCAGATGCTTGACCGTGGCAGTAGTTCCTGCAAGTATTCTCACGCAATGGCTTGCACGCAACTGCGTGGCGGTATGGTCGCGTCTGCGCGGGATGGTGTCAAGAAAGGAGCCCTTCGTGGCCCAGAACGTCTCCGGGGCGGACGGCGAGGCAGCGCGCCGGGGCCCGCCCGGGCCAGTTGAGGTGGGCGCTGCGGCTGAGGCCGGCGCGGCCGATGAGATCGGGGCAATCGACACGGCCGAGGCGACGAGCCAGCGAGAGATGATGCGGCTTGTCGCTCAGCTCTATTACGTTCGAGAGCTCGGCCAGCCGGAGATCGCAGCCCTGACCGGCTTCTCGATCTCGAAGGTGTCCCGGCTGCTGGCGGCGGCACGGGCCGCAGGCGTCGTCCGCATCTCCGTCGAAGGCGCGCCGTCGGCGCCGACTCCGCTCGCGAGCGCTCTCTCCGAGGCGCTTCATATCGAGGTCTGGGTGACACCGGGCCATGAGACCGCACCAGCTCTTGCGGCCCGACTGTGCGGCGTGGCCGCAGCGCCTCGTCTGGCCCAGGAACTGCCGGGCGAGGGCGCCATCGGGCTGACCGGCGGCTACACCGTGGAGTCGCTGGTCGCGGCGCTGCCGGCCGGGAATCGTGCGCAGGTAGTCGTCGTGCCGCTCGTCGGCGGTTGGGATTCGAGCAATCCCCATCTCAACAGCAACGAGATCGCCCGCCACATGGCCGAGCGAATCGGGGCCGGTGTGCGGCTTCTCCACGCCCCGGGCCTCCTCGACAACGAGGCCACGACTGCCGCTCTGCTGTCGGACAGCGCCGTCACTGCCACCACCCGGCTCTGGGGCGAGTTGCGGCTGGCGCTGGTGGGCATGAGCGGCGCGCCGCGTTTCGCACCTGGCTACGGCACCGTCATGGATCGTCTCGACGACGACGGTCGCGCCCGGCTCGCCGGCAAGGGCACGGTGGGAGACGTGGCCGGCCACCTGGTCCGCCTAGACGGCTCGTTCGTCCAGGACGAATGGGAGCGCCGCACGATCTCCATCCCGATCGAGACGCTCCGCAACGTACCGCGCGTCGTGGGGATTGCCGCCGGCACGAACAAGGTCGAGACGATCGTCGCCGGGGCCCGCTCCGGCTTGCTGAACCTGCTCATCACCGACGAGCCCACGGCCGCTGCCGCACTCGAGTTGCTGAAATCGGGCAAGTAGGCCGCCCGCCGGCCCCAGCCCGGCGACGGCCCGCCGCCGGCCCGCCAGACCCCACCATCGGTCCCCACCGGCTTCGGCCACCGTGCGGGTCGCGTGCCATGCAGCCGGTGGCCGCGGTGTCCCGGCCGGCGGTATAGTCAACCCGAGGTTCCTCTCGGGAGAGATCGTCGTGGGGCGACTTGCGATCGGGGCCCGGGCGTGTTGTTCGCGATCGAGGGTATGCAGTGGCGGGACAGCGGCCGGTTGCGGCGCCAGGTGGACGAGCGGCGCGGATCAGCGGCGGTGCGTTTGCCGTTGGCGGCGCGGTCGTGGTCCTCGGTGGCGTGGCCTCGATCCTTGCGGGTAGACCCGAGGTCGCCCACGATCTCGCGCCACTGACCGGACCGGCGGACCTCGTGGGGCGGTTCGGCCAGATGGCGCCGATTCTGGCGGCGGCCGTCGCGGCGGCTCTCGTCGTGGTCGTGGCAGGCATGCTGGCGTTCGGGCGCCTTCAGCCGCTGGCAGCCGCCATCGAGCTGCTCATACTCGGCCTGGTCATCGAGGTTTGCATCGGCGGGGCAGTCGGGCGGATCGGCCATTCCACGGACGGACGAGTGCTGGGCGCCGCAGTGGCCTGCTTGATGGGCGGGACCGCTGTGGTGGCCGGCGGCATCGTCGCCGTTCTGGGCCACGAATGAAGGCGCCGCAGTGACCCGGCCGGAGGGCTGGAAGGCGCAGCGCAAGGAGGACGACGAGGGTTCGGTCCCCGGACGAGCGTCGGATGGTGCCCCGGCCCCCGGCCGGCCGCCGGCACGAGGCCCCGTCCCCGACCGAGCGTCGGATCGTGCCCCGGCCCCCGGCCGGCCCCCGGCACGAGGCCCCATCCCCGGCCGACCGCCGGATGGTGCGAGGTTCCGCCCCAGGCGATCCTTCGAAGGCAGCCTTAGGGCGATCCTGCTGATCGACGCCCTGGCCCTGCTTCTGGTCGTCGCCTCCGGTCCGGCTGCGTACCTGTGGATCGACTCCTCGCACCCAAGCCCGATTATCGCTACGGCCGCACCCGTTACGAGCCCGGGCCCAGCGCAGGCACCGGGCGCATCGCCCGGCACCGGCGGCAGCTCCGCGCCGGGTGCATCTCCGGGGACTGGATCGTCCGCCGCCTCCCCCGGCTCATCGTCGAAGCTCGTCGCAGGCAACGGCGCGTGGGCTCGCACCGACCCGCTGCCGCAGGCAATGTGGGCGAGCGCGAGCGTGCTGCTGGGCGACGGTCGGGTGATGGTCGTGGGCGGGGCGACCGGCGGTTCCAGCTACAACGCGGTAGCGTCGGCAGCCATCTTCGATCCGGCAACGGGCCATTGGAGCGCGGTGACAGACATGCTCCAGCCC
>Ga0182010_10001270_pt1 | contig 13523 bp, 8 predicted proteins | sample 611E1MmetaG_FD_120488 | JGI IMG/M metagenome (GOLD analysis project Ga0182010, IMG submission 120488) | Permafrost microbial communities from Stordalen Mire, Sweden - 611E1M metaG | ecosystem: Environmental > Terrestrial > Soil > Wetlands > Permafrost | place: Sweden: Stordalen | collected...
CCGCACAGTGAAAAGGCGTCCACCCGGACGATGTAGTGGCCCGCGGGTGGCTGCCCAGTCCACACCACGTTCTCGCGGTCGCGCCCATCGATCTGGCAATCCTCGTTGGAATCGAAATCCAGGTTGCCATCCGGAGTGTTGGGGTCTGCGCTGCGCGCCCTGGCCCAGACCACCACGAAGCCCACATCATTGCTGGCGGGAACCTGCACGTGCAGATCCAGGTCGACCGGCGCGTCCCAGTCAAGAGACACGACCAACGTGCCGTCAGGGCCCGGTGCATTCATGTACAGCGGCTGAATCGTCTCAGGTCCGAAGTTCCCTGCGTCGTCAACCGCACGATAGGACAGGGGAAGCAGAAACTTCGACGTGCCATCCGGATTGGGCTGCAGCAGCGGACTGCTTGCCAGGGCAGGCGACAACGAGAAGCTGGCGATGAACATGAAATATTGCGGATCCAACGGATTGTCGGGGGTCAGGGCCGGCACCCGCCAGTAGGCATCGTCCCCGGCTACGCCGATCGCGATCGCGTGGGCATCAGCCTCCACACCCCCTTTGATCGATTTGTTACTGTCGCCCGGAAAAATCGTGAGTTCGCGCGGAGACAAGGTCGCCGTGGCCGCGATGGTGGTGGGTGGCCCCGCAACGGAACCGCGCATCGCCTGGCCACCTTGCACACGTATCACTGAGGTCAGGCCAGAGGAAGTGTCCGACGACCACTGGCAAGCGGGCGCCAACACAGCGCCCAGCGACCATATCCCCAGCAAACCACTGATCATGCGCCTCATCAGAAACTCACCTCGCCGCGCACCACAACCGCGTCGTCGGCCAGATTGGCGGGCATGCCTGATGTATTGATGCCCAGGTGATTCTGGTTGTGGTCGTACTCGACGATCAGCCTGCCCCAGGACGCCACGCAGGCTGCGGCCACGGCCAAAGTGGAGTAGGTCACGTCGGTGGGGACAGGGCTACCTTTGGCGATCTTGTTCGAGTCCTGATCAGGGTTGTAGGTGTCGTACCGGACACCCAGCCGCCAGCGGCCGAATTCCTGGATCAAGGCCAGGGTGTAGCCCATCTCGCGCAAGCTCCGGCCCAGGGTTCCTTTCGGATCGGCCGGGAAAACGCCCCGATCTAGATCGCTGGCCAGGAAGAACTCCGCCTCAAGGCTGGTCTTCAGTTGGTGTGGCAGACGTGCCGACAGGGCCAGATCCGCCCCGAACGCAAAGCGAGTGTAATTGGTCGACGCCCCCGCGGCTACGCCCGAAACTCCGTTCACCTCCCCTGCGCCGACCGTGCCGTTCTCGTCCGAATCATTCCATTGCAGCGTAGGCTTGGTCGCGGTTGTTCCTGGGTGGAATCCGGTGCCGCGCAGCCCGGAAACCCCGCCCGCGAAATCGATCCGCCCCCGCGATTCCTCAACCCCCAGACGGCCAACGATATCCTTCTGATGATTGGGATCCAGCCCGGCAAAGGCGTTGCTGCCCAGTGGCTGTCCGTTCATCACGGCCAGGACATACCGGACAAAGTGCCATCCACCACTCAGCCTCGCGCCCAGGTCGGCCTCGCCCGGAAACAGCGCCCGGGCTGCTGTGCTCCGCTCCATGAAGAAGCGCCGGCGGTCGTCCTGCGGCACCTCGCGCCCGAACGGGATCCTGAACAAGCCAATGGTTCCCATGACCACGGGCGGGCCACCCTCGCCCCGGCCCGGCCATTTCGCCGAGGCCTCCGCGTCGAACAGCCGGAGCTGGGGGCCATTCACGGTGTTGCCGTCGATCTCCAGCCGGCCTTCGCCGAACTGCCGATCCAGGGTCACGCCCAGGCGGGCGCGCCGGATGAGAAACCGGTCCTGGTTGAGCGGCTGGCCACTGGTCGGGTCAAGCTGATCCTCGGACGATTGGCGCAACTGGTAGTCGGCCTGAAGGTAGCTGTAAAGCGACACGCCGGCCATGCCCGCCTTCACCGCAGGCGGCGCATTGCGCTCGCGCGCATCCTCGCGCGCGGCCGCCTCGTCCAGCGCCTTTTGCAAGCGCAGGACCTCGGCCTGTCGCTCGTTGCGGTCTGCGGCCATGCGCTTGTCCGCCTCATCCCGCGCGGCCTCAACTGCCGCGGCCTGTTCCTTGCAGATGGCTTCCTCGCGCGCCTTGGCCGCAGCCTCCTGGTCGGCAAGCCGTTGTTCGAATTCCGCCTTGAGCTTGTCTATCTCGGCCATCGGATCGGGCGCCGGCTCTTTCGGCTTCCTTGTGCCAGCTTGCGCGGCAACCGGGGTTGCCCAGCCGCCGACAACCGCGCCCGCGAGAAACACCGCGATGCCTAGGCCTCGTCGCGGGCAGAGGCTCTGCCCCAGCTTCATGAAAGACCAGGCCATCACAGCCTGCAGGTCTGGTAGGGAACCGGATTCTGGCGCAACACGGGTGTCCCGCCTCCGCCCAAAGAACAGTTCTTGATGAAGTAGTTCTCACCTACCGCGTCCTCGTCGCAGCCAGCGTCGGGAGTGGTGACGGGTGGGGCTGTGTCCGGGTGAGGCTGCCTGGTATCCACCTGGCCTCCTCCGCTTCCCGCGCCACACCCAACCAGAAAGAGGCCGAGAAGCAGGCCCCGTAGCAGTTGTCCGCGCATCTGTTTCTCCTCTTGATCGTGCCTGCCTACTCGACTTGCTCACAGTATCCGTGGCTGCACGCCTGATTTGCCTGGCAGGTCGATGAATCGGTGCAGGCCACGCAACCTGCAATATTGGTCTTGCCAGTGGCCAACACTTCGAAGCTGCAATGACAGGGCTGGGGCGGGCTATAGTGGCTGAACACCGGCATATCCCCATCTCGTGTCACCTTCATCGCGCACTGGGGCACCACGCCTCGTTGGGCGTAAATCTCGTTGATGTCGAAGGGAAGCTGCAACGCTGGATCCTGCACTGGATTCCCCTGGAACCAGTCGACAACATGTTTCACTAGATCGGGGGTCGGAACGCCGTTGCTGTCCACCGGAGCCACCAATCGGAGTGTGCCCTGCAGGGTGTAGCGCCCCTCGCGGATGTTGATCTTGTCCGTGCTGGTCATGTCCGAGTCGGGCCAGTAGGCCAGATTCTGATTGACCCCTCGCACCTTGAGTGCGCGCACCAGATCGCGATACTCGTCATAGAACTCTGTCGATGTGTAGCCGATGGTTTGGTCGGGCGAGATCGCAGGCCCGACGTAGGCCGTCACCATCGTCTCAGCGGTGATTATGCTGCCACCGCCCGTTACAAGCTGAGAAGCGTTGGGCAACCCGAGTCCCCGTGCGAACAACTCACGCATCCCACTGGTCATAGAGTTGTAGTCGTAGATGAGTTGGCTGTCTGTGAAGGTTAGAATCCTTCCATTGGCAAGGCAGATGTAGAGGTCCAACAACTCCTCCACGGTGATGTCGTTGTATCGGATGAAGCTGCTGGCCACGATAGGCACCAAGCCCTGCACCGGCCCCTCGAACTCGCCGAAGGTCGATGGCAGCGGAACGGGAGGATCCGAGGGCCTGGAGGAGTACGCAGCCGCACAACTCGTCCACGAGACGTCGTTGATCACCAGATCCGGGTTTCGGCCAAGAGGCCCGTTGCAGGTGGAGGGAATGACCTTGCCCGGTTGATTCGGATCCTCATTGTAGTAAAAGAACACGGCCCTTTGGCCTGCGCTGCTCCCGAACGCCAGCGAGTAGACCGAGCCGCACCCCTCGCTGTTCTCGTTCCACAGCAGGGTCACACCGACCTTCTGCAGCCTAGCACCCAAGAGGCGGATAACCGGGATGACCGCTGTTGTCCCGGCCATGTAGACTGGATTTGGCAGAGTCGCACAGTCGGGGATGCCCCCCTGAGCCATGGCCAAGCGAGGCCAGCCCGCCAGGGCGGCAACCAGGCAAAATCCAGCAATAGTGAAAGGGTTCGCGCGACTCATAAAGCCTCCGCAGGGTTTGGGAACGGACTGCCTATAGCAATGGGCAAATCGCGGGGTCAACAGAAATGGTCGCGTGCGCACTCTTGTCGCTTTTCCGTCACAATTCCGTTGCGTGACAATTCGCGCGGGGTTGCACTCTCGTCGGGGAGGCGACTGGATCGGCCGTTCGCAACCATTTTGTCCATCGCTTTTCCACGACCCCTTTGCACATCGAGCCCTCTGGCCTTGTGCCCGCACCAAAGAAAAAGGGGCGCCCATTTCTGGGCGCCCCTTCAACCAGCCGGCCGAGCCCGGCTACCCTTCCCACCTACCCACTACGGAACCAAGCGAGCAAGGAAGCTGTAGGCAGTGCCAGGGCTTCCCGTGTTGAGCGGGTACGCTCCGAACGTGATTCCGCCCGAGTACGAGCCACCGAACGTCACGCTGTTGGCCAGGGTCCCGGTCGCGGCCGTCGCCACGGTGACCGCAAAGACCTGCTGCGTCCCGTTGGCATCACCGTACGCTTGCGCGCAGAGCACCGAGCCGTTGGTCCCGGAGAGCTGCGCAGTGAAGGCGTCGAGCGCGGTGTTGCCTGACGCAGTCAGACCGTTGAGCCCATTGAGAACGCCATCGAAGGCACCGCCGATGAGCACGTCGCCGCTCGACGTCAGGGCCACGGCCTTGGCTGTCTGGTTGTAGTCGGCGTCGCCGAACGACACCGCCCACTGCGGAACCAGGTTGGAGTTCAGCTTGGCCACGAAGCCATCATTCTTTCCATAGTAGGTGACGGCGCCGATGGAGCCGCCCATGTTGACACTGGCACCGATATTGCCCGCGATGACGATGTTGGAGTTGCTGTCAACCGCCACGCCATTGAGATCCGACACCGCCGTGGTGCCCCAGCTCGCGGCCTTCTGGACCGTACCGGTGGTGTCCAGTGTGGCCACGAACATCAGGCTGAGACCGCTGGCCCCCACCGTGGGCAGCTGCAGCGCTGGGAAGAGGGCAGGATCGCCGAAGGACAGGGCGCCATTGTAGGTACCGGCCATCACCACGTTGCCGGCGTTGTCCATGGCCAGGGACTCGCAGACCTGGTCGCCCACGCCACCGAATTGCCTGCCCCAGAGGACTTTGCCAGTGTTGGCCGGGGTGCTTCCCGCGTCGATCACGGCCACCACGATGTCCATGCTGCCACCGGCGGTCGCGGCGCCGGTAACCGGGGTACCCGAGCCAGTGCCGCCCCAGCCAGCGGTGAGCAATCCCGTGTTCGTGGCCGCTGCGGTATACGCGCCAACAAGCCTGCTGCTCTTGCCGCAGATCGCGAACAGGTTCTGGTTGGGGTTGGATGCGATGGCCAGGATCGCGCCCGTGCCCACGTCGATGTTGTGCGCCTTGAGGGGCGTTATCTCCGGCATAGTCGACGCGCCATCGGCAACGAGGACGAAGTTCGTCGGCGCGCCTGCGACGTTAGAGGACTTTGAAAGGAAGTCGAGGTTGTCAATCGGACCGTTGCCGCCATTGTAGCTGGTGTCACCAGACCTGATTGGATCGAAGTCGACCTCGGTGTAGTAGTTGCCTATAACGCCAATATTGTTGGCACCGGTGCTGCTATTATGGGCAACGGCCACCCCGTTCCCGGTCTGGTCGTACCCGCCCACATAGCCGAAGGTGAAAGACTGGGTGGCAAGAAGCGTCGTCGGAGACACCTTGTTCAGGAAGACGTCCTGGCTGCCCGTGGATGAGACGGGGCCGGCGCCGAAGTTGTATGGGCTGGAAGGCAGGCTGACGAGCGAACCCGTGGTCCAGAGCGTCCCATCGGCGGCGACGCCCATGCCGTTGAGCGCAGGATTAAACGAGACCGCGGCGCTCGCGCCCAGGCAGACCTTGACTGGGCAGGTGAACTGGTTGTCGTTGCCGGCAACGGAGGTGCAGACGTCGCCCGAGGGGCAGAAGCCAGCAGTCTGGCCGACGCAGGAACCGCTGACGCATGAGTCAGCCGAGACCCCATTCGCTGTCGAGGTCCACGGGGTCGTGATCGTACCTGTGCAGCCGTTGCCGTCGTCGCAGGACGTGCCGTTAGGCTTGTTGGCCGTGCCGCAGTTGCCGTTTGTCGTATTGCAGCTGGCCACCAGGCAGGCGCCGGCAAGACCCGCGGGGACCGCGCTCGAGCAATCCTTGGCAGCGCCGGCACAAACGCCAGCGGTGCAGAGGTCACCCGTGGTGCAGAGGTTGTTGTCGTTGCAGCCCGTGTTGTTCGTGTTGATTGGTGGGGTCAGGGCGATTCCTTGGCCCACGCTGTCGTGGACAAGCGTGCACGAGCCAGTCGCCGGGATGCAGGTATTGATATTGCAAGGATCGCCGCTAGCCGGGCAGGTATGACTGGTATCAACATGGCAGACTCCTGCCAAGCATGAAGCGCTCAGGACGCACGCGTTGCCAGCGCTCGCGGTCGCGGTGCAGTTCGTGCCATCCGCCATGCCGTTGCAGACGCTGTTGAGCGGAACCAGGGTGAACACGTGCGTTGCGGTAAGACCCGTGGCGACGCACGTCCCGGTCGCGGTAATCGTGACCGACGGGAGATTCTCAGCGTTCGGGGGAGCTGTGTAAGTGCCCGCCACGGTGAACACGCTGGGATCGAGGCCGAGCGCGGCCGGGGACGAGGCGCCGATCAGGGTGCCGTCCGAGGCGACCGCGGTCACGTTGAGGTTGGCGCCAGCGCAACCCTGGTTGGCAACAAGGGCAAAGCCCACCACGTCGCCGCCCTTGATGGTCGTCTGCGACTGGTAGTCGTACCCGAACACGGGCCCGCCCTGCGCGACTGGGCCGGAAACCGGGAGGCTCAGGTGGTTGGTGATCACGCCGCCCTTGGCGGTCCCGTCTGGGTAGTTGCCGTCATCCACGCGGACGAGGAAGGTGCACTCGGCCATGGTCGAGGTGTTGTCCAGCGTGAAGGTGGTGCTGGCTTGCGTGTTCGAGCCGAAGCTGCCCGTGCAGGTTCCGCTGCCGTTTGCGTTGGGTCCCACGGTCCACAGGTAGTTGAGGGCATCGCCGTCCGAATCGGAAGCCGTCACAGTCAGCGTGGACGCCGCACCCTTCACGAGGGGCACGGGGGTCGCATTGAGGCCCGAGATCACCGGGTAGGTGTCGAGGTTGGCGGTCATCTTGGCACTCCCCACAGCAGCCGCCGCGCCCACCTGGATGGTGAGCGACGCGACGTTCTTGAGCACGCCATTGGGATCCGTCACGGTCAGATTCACCGTGCAGGGGCCATCAGCCAAGGGAGCGGTGAAGGTCACAGTCGAGGTGCCGTCCGTGGTGTCGTTTCCCGTGGTATCGACCTGGGGGCTCAGGGTGCCGCAGGTCGTGGCCCACGACGAGGTCAAGAGCGCGGTCTGACCGGGGTCCGGATCGTGCCCGCTGGCCTTGATGGTCACCGTGTCGCCCTGCGCCACCAAGAGCGAGCTCGCGGTGAGCGAGTCGATCACGGGAGCCTCATTGGAGATCGAGACGACCGGCGCCACCTGGTTCATGTCGATGATGACGGCGGCGGTCTGGTTCTTGATAATCGCCACGCCCGTCGCGGCGCCGTGGTAGATTTCGACGCTCGACGCGTTCTTGGCCGATGCCGTGAAGGTGTAGTTGGTGCCCACGGGCAGGTCGCTGACCAGTGCGGAGTACTGGCTCCCGCTGCCCACCAGGGGGACAGTCAGCGGGGTGGAAATCCCACCCGAAATGGTAACAGTGACCGACTTGACGTCGACGAGGGTCAGCTTAGCCGCCCCCACGCTGATCGAGGCCGCGCCCAGGTTGGCGGTCTTGCCCTTGCCACAGCCCACCATCCCGGTGAGCGCGACCGTGCCGAGCACGGCTGCCATCCATGTCAATTGGTTACGTCGCATTTGGATCCTCCTTGAAAACTCTTGGGTTTGCCTAACTCTTTCACTTGGTTGTCTCATTTGTTTCTCTCGTTGCTGGGTTGTTTTCTTCTTCACACCGCGCCTGCAGTTCCCTGCCCCGGTGTAGCGCCGCCACCCCACCGCCTCGCCTCCTGAAAACTCAGGAAGCGAGGCCTTGTCCTCGACTCGCCACGCCCCCAGGCCCCGAACTGATCAGGTCGATCTATGGGCAGCTGCCGCAGCAGCCATCCACCGAGCAAACGCCCCCCGAACACTTCGCGTTCAGGTTGCAGGCCGAACCGGTGGTGGACAGGACCGGGATCAGTGGGCAAAGGCCGCCCACACCGCCGCACGAGCTAGCCGTATGTACCCCGTTCGCGACGCAGGGATAGTTCGCGTCGCAAGCATTGTTCGAGGTCTCATCGCCAATGTTCTGCTTCGGCGTGCCCACCCCTGGATCAGCTTTCAAGCAGGTCAGGGTACGCCCATTCCCGCCAGTGCTGCAGTCACCCAAGTTCGTCGGTGGGGTTGTCGAGGTTCCCGCGCAGGTCGTCCCGTCCTGCCATTTCGGGAGGAATCCCGCGTTTCCGGCGAGCGTAGACTCCGTGCAGATGTCCCCGGTAGTTGGGTTGGTCATCCAGTTAAAGAGCTTTTGCTCTTCAGTTGGCCGGCCAGGAACCGCGTCCAGCGCGTTGGCTTGCACGAAGTCCGGGTTTCTCATGATGAACAAGCGGCGCGCGAACAGGTAATTCCCTTGGAAGATGTTGCTCGGCAAGGTGGTGATACCGTCGATGTTGGTATGTGTGGCTCCTGCCACATTGGAAGCGAGGCCCGCAATCCCGATGATTGAGCCAGTCCCAACACCAGCCCCGAACGCGACGCGGAACCCGATCGACTTGGTGATGTCATCAACGTTGGGGTCGTTCTCAGACAGTGCCACGAGGAGGCCCTGCGTGCACTTGAGCGGCTCATTGTATGAGTTCGTGACAGTGGTTCCACGAATGACGAGCGATCCGTTTGCAGGGATGGCACCATCTCCGAACTGACAGTTCTGGCTGGTTGGGTAGTAGGTACACCGGCTCACGGCATAGTTCGGGGCCCCGGCCATGCAGTCGCGCCGGATGGGATCCAGGTCCTCGTTGAACAGATTGCTGCCGGGTGCATTGACGTTGCCCTCGGACTTGCCGTTGCACCAACGGTCGACGTTGAGCTTCTCGCGGATGGTGTCCTGGGTGCCTGACTTGTCGTCGCGGCGCAAGATGTGTTCGATAGGGGTGCCCGCACAGCTATTGCTGCTGAGATACTCCACAAGCCAAACACGGCAAGGATTCGCGCACTCGGCCGTGGTTGCCAAGCTCTTTGGGGGAGTGGTGGGATTGCCGCTGATGATGACGGCGAGAGGGCTGACGCCGGCGGCGATGGCGGCATTACAACTAGCAGGGGGACTGGGCGGCCAAGTTGAGTTCCGGAGATCGATACACTGACCGTTCTTCTGCAAGAACGTCCAAATCGCAGCGTCGAGCCCAACCACGTTCGGGTCGCTTGGGACCCAGGTCGGGTGTATGACGGTGCCCAGGCTGGTGTCATTGTTGGCCACAGTGACCTTGAAATTCCGCGACATGGGGCCGATTCCCTGGTTGACGGTGCCGCTTCCGGTACCGGCACCGGCCAGGATGTTGGTTTCGGCCTGTCCCGATCCGATGTTGTGATAGCTGAGGCACGCGTGCGTAGCTTTGATCGACTTTTGGACAACGTCGGTCAGAGTATCCGAGCCGTCGAAGCGGAAGCACCCCTTGCCGATGTTGCCGCCGCCGTACAAGTTCGCGCAAGCCGTAGCGTCGTTGGGATCCATGTACCCCGGGAAACCCACCATGGGGAGTACACTCGGATCCAAAGCCGTACTGGGGCACGTTTCCTGCGCCCAAGCGGCGCCGCCCCCCATCGCCATCATGGCGATTGATGTCGGGATGGCCGCCCCGAGCATCCTCCTGATGCGAGTCCATACTGTTGACATTTTCTGCCTCCTTGAATCGTTCGTTTTCCGCGCCGGCTTGGTCGCGCGCCCCCTTGGCCGCTCCCCAGTTCCGGCGGCACAGTTAATAGCAGTTTGCGAGCGTGGCTTGTGTGAGGGGTTTGCCAAGCCTTCGCAACGGCTGATTGACGCTTTTGCGAACTCTGTCGCCGTTCTGCATGGCCCCAGGGTCGCTCACCGACGACAGCAGCAGTCTTCACCTGCGAGCCTCATCGAGGCAGATGCCATTTGATTTGTTAACTCTCTGCAAAGATAAGGTGACACTCCTGTCACAGACGCGATCCGCGCTTGATCCGAGCGGCCGGCCGCTTGATATTGCGTCTCGCCTTGTGGAGGTTCCCTGTCATGCGTCCGTGTCCTCATTTGTTGCGGCTCCGTCTGCTCGCTTTGGCGTTGCTGCTCGCGCTTCCCTGCCCGTCGGTGTTGGCCAAAGGATCGGGCGAAAGTCCGGTCGCGACCGCCGAACGCGCCAAGGGGATGGTTTCGCTGAATCTGGGCCAGTACGACGAAGCCATCGAGCATCTGTCGCAGGCCTATGCCCTGACTCAGGATCCCATTCTGCTTTATAGTTTGGGCGAGGCGTATCATCTGGCCGGCAAACCGGAAAAGGCTCTGGCTTCATACAGCTCCTTTCTCCGTGCCGCCGGTTCGACGCCCAAGTACCGCGCCCAGTTGGAGCGAGCGGCGGCAGAGATCGAGACGATTGCGTCGTTCGTCCTCAATCGACCTGCGGATCGGGGGGCCCAAGAGAAAAAGCCGGACAAACCGGACACCCTGATGACCGCGCCCGCTCCCGCCGGTCGGGATCTTGAGCCACCGCCGGTGCAGGCGACTAGGCCGGCCGTCGCGGTTTCCGAGCCGCCGGCGCTTTCGCTGACTCCGCGGCCCCCGTCGCCGCTACCGCCGGCTGGACTGTCACTTTCGTCCCAAGTAAATGCACCGGCCCAGCCGCCCGCGAGCCACTTCTACAATAAGTGGTGGTTTTGGACGTCGGTAGGCGGGGCCCTCGCCCTGGGGAGCGTGGCGGTCTGGTGGTTTTCTCGGTCTGAAAGCCAGGTTCCCCCCTCCAGCTACGGTGTGATTCGGGTTTCGCCATGACCTCTCGTTTGGCCATTTCCTTCATGACCGCAGTCGTTTTGTGCGCGCCTTCGTGCCAGTCCGAAAAGGACTCCTATGTCGTGCTTCACTCCGATGTGAACTGCGACGTACCGCGGGTCTACCAGCTTCGGGTGACCGTCACCACCCAGGGTGCGGCCCAGTTCGGGAGGATTATTCCCGATGTCGCTGCCGCCGAACTCGGTTTTCCCAGCTCGATCGTGCTGATCCTGCCGAGCTCGCGCCATGGATCCATCAGCTTGGCTGTGGATGCGCTCGACAACAAGTTCACCCAGGTGGGCTATGGGGCAGTCAGCGGCCAGATCGTCGCGGGTGGGCGGGTCGACTTGTATGTGCAATTGGCCGCGGTTTCCGGCGCGCCGGCACCTTCTGTCGATGGCGGTTTGCCCCGGGATGCCGATAGCGGGACCACCAGCTTGCGTGATGTGGTCGCGGCGGCGGGCAAAGGCTTGCCCTTTGTCCAGGTGGCCGTGGCCAAGGAAAGCACGTGCGCGCTTCGTTCGGATGCCAGTCTCTGGTGCTGGGGCGACAACAGCTATGGTCAACTCCTCTTGCCCAGCACCTCGAACCGCCTGACGCCCGTCGCAATAGCGGGAGCTGCCTGGAATCAGGTGGCTTGCGGACAGAGCCATTCTTGCGCGATTGGCAACGATGCCACGCTTTCCTGCTGGGGCAACAACGGCTCAGGTCAACTGGGGGCGACCCCAGCGTCTGCGGGTGGACAGGCGGATGTGCCTGGCGGCCCCTGGCAAAGCGTGGCGGCCGGCGTGTATCAGACCTGCGCAATCAAGCAGGACGCCACACTTTGGTGCTGGGGCAACAACAGCAATGGCCAGCTTGGAACCGGCGACACGAACGCGAGTGCCGTCCCCCTCCAGGTCGCGGGACAAGGCTGGAGCCAGGTCAGTACGAACTACCTTCACACCTGTGCCGTGAAGGTCGACGGAACCCTCTGGTGCTGGGGCCTCAATGTCAATCTGCAAGCCGGCACTTCGTCGCAGTTCCCCTGGTCACCGGTTCAGCTTGGTGGAACCGACTGGACGCAGGTGACGACCGGCCTATACCATTCCTGTGCCATCAAGAACGATGGAACTCTTTGGTGCTGGGGTGGCAACCTTTCAGGCCAACTGGGCAACGACAGCGTTGCCGTCCTCCCCACCTCGCTAACCAGCGATCCGGTTCAGGTCGCCGGCACCACCTGGCAGAGCGTGTCGGCTGGTCTGTCCCACACCTGCGCCATTATGCTTGACGGAACGCTTTGGTGCTGGGGCAGCAACAGTTCAGGGCAACTGGGCGACAATGCTCCGGACTCAAAGAGCACGCCCAGCCCGGTCGTCTCCTCTGGACAGACCTGGGCTATAGTGGCCGCGGGCGACTCGCACACCTGTGCGCTGGCCACGGATGGCTCGCTGTGGTGCTGGGGCGACAATTCGTCGGGTCAGCTCGGCATCGGTTCCACCGACGCGAAAGAGATCCCCACCCGTGTCGCCCAATAGAAGGTCATGGTTGGGTTCGCGGCGAATCGTGTCACAAGGCACGTCGGTTCGATGGTACCGATTTCCGGCATACTGACTCTGTGGTGATTGGTTCGGGCTATCCGCCTGTCCCCTGCACCTGGACTGTGAAGACGAAGGATGCGCTGGCGCCTCCCGGATCTGTAGCGGTCGCGGTGATGGCGCAGCGGACGCCTGGGGTTGCGGGCGCGGTCCAGCGCACATCGCTGAATCCAGCTTGGTCGGCTTGATCCGAGAGGACACCATCGCTGGCTTTCCAGGCCCATGTCAGCGGCTGCCCTTCCGGATCGCTTGCGCTCGCGTGCAACGGGACGACTTCCGCAACATCGGCAGTGTCGGTCGATTGGTAGACGATGCCCATGGCGGGCGCAATGTTGACTACCGGCAGGGCGGCCGACAGAACGAGCGTGCCCGTGGCGATTCCGCCGCGTCCGTCACTCACCGAGACCTGGAACGTGCAACCTGCGCCCGTGGCCAGGGTGCCGGCAATAAATGTCACCTGGTCCCGATCCGCGCGATCGAAGACGCCGGGGCAGGTGCTGGTCCACGCGAAGCCTAGCGAATCGTGGTCAGGGTCGCTGGCCGTGACCTGCAACATGACCGGAGAGTCGCTGGCCACGCGTCCTGGTGAACTCACCATGGCTTGCACCCGCGGCGGGGCATTGAACACGATCTTGATCTTGGCCTTGCCCTCGTCCTTGTCGAGAACACAGGCTGCTGAGACGGGCGATGTGTCGAGCGCAGGTGCGGTCGGCGGCGGCTGGCCTTCACAGCCCAGAGCGGCAAACAGAACCGCGGCGAGAAGAACATGGGCACGAAGAACATGGGGCATGGTCCGACTCCTCCTGTTGCTGGGCTGCGCGCGGCTTGGCCCGCGCGTCCGCGCACCGGGCCAAGACCCAGCCGCGACAACTAGGAGATCGGCTTGTGGCTAGAAAAATTGAGGCAGGTAGCTTACTGTTTTCTATCTTAGATATTTCTTGAGCGGAGGGTGGCAGCGAAGGAGAGCGAACGGGTCTGCCGAAGAGATTCCGACACCACGATCGACGGGGCTAGGTTCTTCAGTCCG
>Ga0182010_10001271_pt1 | contig 13520 bp, 11 predicted proteins | sample 611E1MmetaG_FD_120488 | JGI IMG/M metagenome (GOLD analysis project Ga0182010, IMG submission 120488) | Permafrost microbial communities from Stordalen Mire, Sweden - 611E1M metaG | ecosystem: Environmental > Terrestrial > Soil > Wetlands > Permafrost | place: Sweden: Stordalen | collected...
AGTAGCTCGCGTGGGGAGCCCGCCGGCTTTGCCGGCGGCGGACCATCGCGGGAGGGTTTGGGAACCCTTTGAGGGTTCCCATGTGAATTGCCACCCGCTCTGGGGCATAATTCTCGCATGAGCGAAACAGGCGCGAGTCTGGGCGGGCAGCCGCGACGGAAATTCGAAGGCGCGGGCGGAACGCCCGGTGGCTTTGGCGAATTCTTCATCGGCATTGGGCTGGCCGGCATCGGCTTTTACCTGCTGGCCAACCACGTGTACGTGCAGACCTCATTCGGCCACCCGAGCGGCTTCGGCACGTTTGGCAACAGCTTCGGGATGAGCCTGCTACCGCTGCTGTTCGGCATTGGCACGCTCTTCGTCAACGGCAAGTCCACTTTGGGCTGGGTTCTGACTGTGGGCGGCCTGCTGTTCATCGCGGCCGGCATCCTGATGAACATGCATATCTATTTTCGAGGAACCACTCTGTTTGACGTCCTGGTGATGTTCGGCCTGATCGCTGCTGGCCTGGGCTTGGTGGTCAAGAGCCTGCGGCCGCACAAGATGAAGCGAGCCGACGAGTAAGTGCCCCCTGTGCCTCTGTGGCGGGGATCCCGCCCATCACCACAGAGGGCACAGAAGACACCAATTCAAGAGAAGACCCTACTTCATCGGCTTGTCCGGCTTGTCCATCTTCTCCATGTTGGCGACCATCTTCTGCATTTCCGCGATGATCTCCTTGTGAACCTCAAGCACCTTCTTCTGCGCCGCCATCAATTCGGGGTCAGCCTTCATCTTGGCCATGTCATGCGGCGCTGCGGGCCAGGACGCGGCCTTCTTCATGCTGCTCGCTGCCTTGTCCAGGTCGGCCGCTATCTGTTTGTGTTCCTTGACCAGTTCGCGCAGCCCCTTGACCTCGGCCTGCGAGGCCTTGTCCTTGTTGGCTGACATGAACTTGGCATGGGCTTCCCACATGTTGGCCACCGACGTGGCACCCATAGAGATTTTCTCGGGAATTACGGCCATGCTCGACAGCATCTGGCCGCAGGTGGGCTGGGCCCCGGCCATGGCCATCGGTTGATCGGCGGCATGGGCAGGAGCAAATGTCACGAGAGACAGAAGTACAGCGGCAATAAGCGTTGGTTTCATCGGTCTTTCCTCCGTTGGTTGGGTTGCCGTTGGGCCGGCCCCTCTCCGGAGCTGGCCAGCCCTTGGCGTTGGCAAGTTGATGCATCGCCAGTCGAGTCCATTACAAGCACCAGCCCCTGGACTGACGGAACCGGGGCCAAAACCGCCTTGCGCGGTTCGATCGCGCAGTTCTTGCGCGGCTTCTACTCGAAACGCTTCATCGAGATGCCGCCTGCACGTGGTTTTCGGGCTTCGACTGCACCGCCCCGCGCACCAGCGTGAAGACGATCCCACTGAGCGCATAGATGGCCACCACAGTGTGCCCGGTGGGAAGGTCAAGGAAGTACGAGGCGGTGATGGCGATGAGGTTGAGCACCGTCCCGAGGCCCCACGCGAGCAGCAGTTTCGCCCGGAATGAGCGGTTCATGCTCGACACGATGAAAGCCGGAGCCACCAGGATGGCGAACACAACGAGAACCCCCGCGAGATTGACCGAGCTGGTGACAGTGAGCGAGAAGGTGCCGAAGAACACCAGCTCTTTCAAAGTGCCCCGCAAGCGCCCCATGGTGAGCCAGAGCACGGCTCCGATGGCCAGATAGAGGCACGCAGTCTTGAGAACCGCGCCCATCGGCACGAAAAGGATGTCGGCGGCAACCAGGTGTTGCATCTCCTCCGCGCCGCGCGGCGCCCGGGACAAAGCAATGACCGCGGCACTCATTCCGCAGGCGTACAGCAGCCCGATGAACGCCTCGTGGTTGCGCGTTCGTTTGGTCGACAGAGCAATCAGGAATGCGCCCGCGAGCGAGAAGGCGAGCGACACCGGGTACATGTACTTGCCGTCGAAAGCCAGGATGGAGATGGCGGCGCCAAAGGCCGCCATCTGCCCAATTCCAAGATCGGTGAAGATGATGCCGCGCTCGATGATGTGCAGTCCGTAGTACGAGTGGATGCCAAGCAGCACGACCGAGAGGAGGAATGCGCTGAGCAGAACGTCGATCATCGCAGCACACTCGCCAGCAAGGTGTCGTACAGGCTGAAGATATCCTTGGCAGTCGCAACCGCTCCCACATCTTGCGGCAACACGGCCCAGGGAACCGACAGCTTCTTCGCCAAACCCTCAGGCGACTTCTTCTCATGGTATGGGTCAGCCACCACCATGTAGACCGTGCCCGCAGCATTCGCCTCGATCAGCTCTTCCAGGTGGCGACTGGTAGGCGGGATGCCGGGTTTCGGCTCCAGCTCGCCGACGATCTTCATTCCAGCTCGCCGAGCGAAGTAGTCGAAGAGTCGGTGGTACTGGATGATCGCCTTTCCGCGAAGCGGTTCGGCCCGCTTGTCCCAAGCCTCGGACTGCGCCTTCCAGCGCGCCAGGAAAGCGTCGAGGTTCTTCTGGTACGCACTGGCATTGCCCCGGTCGGTGCGCGCTAGCGCATCCGCGATGGCCCGCGCCACGGGCGGCACATTGTGCCAGTCGAGGATGAAGTGCGGGTTTCCCTCCGGGTGGATGTCGCCCTCGGAGCGGCTCACCTTGTCGGGCTTCTCGATCAGCTCGACAGCCTGGGACAGATCGACGAAGCCTTCGGCGCCCGGAATGATCTTCGGATTGTTGGCCTGTCGGATGAGCGGCGGCACGAACCCGATCTCGAGCGAGCCGCCATTGATGATGAGAAGGTCTGCCTGGCGCAGCTTGCCGATGAACGAGGGGCGCGGCACCACGAAGTGCGGATCCTCATCACCCTTGGCCAGGGTGGTGACATCGACCTGGTCTTTGGCAATCTCGGCGACGATGGCCCTAATGTAGGGATAGGTGACAACCAGCTTGGTCTTGGCTTGGGCAGGGACGGCGAGTGCGAAACTGATCGCGATCGCGAGCAGAGCGCTTGTTATCATCAACTTCATTGGATTTCTCCTGGTTCTCAGAATGAATGCGCGCCATGGGGGCCGACCGCGATGTTCATCTGGAGCAACACCTCGTGGATATTTTTCTGCACCCCATCCAGAAAGCGTGACCGGTCAAAGGCATACTGCAGCCGGAATCTGGAAAACTCGGTGGGGCTGAATTCGAGCATGGCGGTGTAGCGCTGGAGCATGTTGTGAAGTGGCTGAGATACACCATTGACGGTGTAGGGATTCCAGACAACGCCATCTTTGGTGATCGAGTTCTGCGTGAGCAGGTCGAAGCGTGCTCCCACCCTCCAGCGGCCCGGCTCGTCGAATCGCCAGACGAGTTGGGAATAGAAGCCACCCTGCTTCTTGTCGACCGTCGCGTGGCTGACTCCATCGGACGCCGCCTGCGCGAGGTCCCCGTTTGAGATGCGGCCAAGGTATTCGTTCTGCCAGGCAAGGCTCCGGTACGAGCTGATGAGATACTTGTAGGTCAATTCTCCGTTGTACAAGATGGTGCCAGGAGCGCTGAAGGCCATGTCGGTGTCGGTCGGCGGGTCTTGGATGCGTGTCTGGGTCGAATGGCCGTACATCACCGATGCACCCGCGAGAAAGACGTGGTCCCCGAAATCGAACGAGGTCTTGAGCGAGCCGACATACAGGCCCGGGACGAAAGGAGCCTTGGACGAGAACTTCGCCCCGTTCGGTGCGGTCAGGTCGAAGCCAACGGCATTGAAGGTCGGCGATTCATCGGAGACGCCTTGCAAGACCTCGAAGTTGAACTGCAACAGAAAATCGACCGGCGCCGTCCAGGACACCCGCAATCCTGGGTTTTTGAAGCCCTCAGCGCCGATGAAGGCTTCGTAGACCAGGGGTTGGTCGTAAAAGTCCCAGTAGTGCTGGTGCATTCCGTTGAGTCGTCCAAAGGCTGAAAGAAATTTCCCGATCCGTAGCTGAAAGCCGAAGGGGAGTTGGCGGGTATCGACGAATGCCTCCTCGACATCGACGACTTTGGCCTCACCCGGCGCGACCGTGACAACCGCAAAGAAGTCGAAGTACGGATCAACCGCGGCGTTGAAAGCCAACTCAAGGTAGTTGAAGTTGATCCCACGCAATTTTCCGGTGCGGTCTGATTGGTCAATGAATCCCGGAACCGCAAGCGTCTGAGCGGTTTCGTCGCTGATACTCGTGCCAACCAGCGCCAAATCGGCAATGATTGAGAGATCTGGGTTGAAGCGATTCTGAGTAAATACTCCCGCGGTTGACCGAGTTGCGGGCGGGGAAGTGCGCTCTTCCACGGTCTTCTCCAGCGCCTCGATGCGCCGAAGCAAATCATCATAGGAGGGTGCTGGCCTGGCTTCAGGTGCGACCGCCGCGCCCGGCTCTGCCGGGACGTGGGTCGCGGCCGGCGCTGGAACTGTGCCTTCGGTCGGCTGCGCTAGCAACAAGGCTGCAGTCAAAGCAGGATAGAACATGACTCGTCCTCCGTGGATTCACCAAACCGGGAGCGTGGCGACGAAAACGAAAGGGCAGGGACGCTCTCGCACCCTGGCCTTCGCTGCGCGCATGGCGCCTTGCTTGGCTACGCCGAGGGAGGCGAGTTCTTGGGCGCGAGGAGAAGCACCGCTACGGCTGGTGCCACGGCGACGGCCAACCGCGGCGGCAGCTTGGTGGCTGCCGGCAGCGGGCCGAACATCGAATCCAAAGCCGGTAACAAGGCAAACCGCTCGCGCGGATTCGCCCGGGCCAGGCAATGGTCGTGGGCGTGCTCGGCGGGCGGCGCCCCGCCGCCCAGCGCGGGATCGGCCGCCGATCCCTGGTGGGGCGGACGTATGGTCTGAGCTTGGCTGGGCAATCCCGAATGAATCATCTCACCATGCTCGGGACAGATCGTGTGTCGGACGATCAACAGATGGCCCAAGGTAGCAAGCTGGGCAGCCAACAACAGCGTGCTGATGGCGCGCATGCTGGCGCGCCGCGTGCGTCGGCTGTCCCTGACGCTAGCCATCGCGTCTACTTACGAGACGAGGCGGAGAGTGTCAAGGCGGGACTGTCTATTGCTTAATCTTGAGTGACAGCGAGAACACTACGTCCATCGACCAGTCAACCTGCGGGAGATCGCCGGTTGCGGTTACGGTGAGGTAGAGCCAGGTATGTCCCCAGAGCGGCAGCATGTCGACGGGCGGGTCCAGGGGTAACTGCAATTCAGCCCCGACTTGCACCCCGGGCGACGTCGGGTAGTCAACCATCTGGAGCACGGGCCGGCCCGGGCTCGCTTGCGTGGCATAGCCGGAGTTCGCGGCCATCACCGTCAGGTGGTTGAGGAAGGAGAAGTCCTCGATGCCCGTGTCGGCCTTGAGGACGATCTGCGTGACTTGCAGGCGCTCAATGTTCTGGAGACTCCCGGCATCGGGATTGGTGGCCGCACCAAGCTTGGAAGTACTGAACTTGAATTGCCCCATCACCGATGCGCCGACCCCGGCGCCGGCGGGAACTGCGGAAAACTGCAGATTTGGCTCGGTGACCTCAATGTCGGGCGCGTCGATCTCTATCGACGGGGTGCAACCAAATGCCAAGGCACCGGTCAGCCCCAGCCCCGCAAGCAACTGGCGCATTTGCATGATTCAGATCCCTCCGAAGTACACGATGATCCCCGCCTTGCCTGAGATGGTGTACACCTTGACCTTGGCATCCTCGCCCAACCTTAGCTGTGTTTGATCGGGCGAAACCGCGCCGCCGCTGCACGGCGTGCTCGAGGTCTGGACGCAAACTGGATTGGGCGTGCGCACAGTGCCGTCCACGTAGCTGCCGCCAACGTGGACGAAACCGGTTACCCTGCCCCGACCGAACTCCAAGCCGAGATGCGCATTGAAGTACGAGTAGCCTGCCTGCTGCGCGTAATCCTTCATCCAGGCCGGGACTTGGAAGAACGTGCGCAGGACCACATTGACATCCCCCATCCGGCAGAAACCGCCCTCGAATGTGAGCGAAGGACCGATGTGCCAGAACCAGTACGGAATAAGCGTGACTCCACCCCCGAAGCCCACGTTGGCCGAGTTGCTCCCACCCGCAGCATGCAGGCGGATCCAAGAAGCTGGACGAACCACCAGGCCGAGATTGGCCCCATCAGGCAGACCGAAGTCGGTGCTGACTCCAAAGAAGCGTCGTGGACTAGGCGCGGCCGCGGCAAACGGCACTGTCGCCCCGATGGCCGCATCCTCATTATATGCGCCGAACACCACAGCCGGGGGTGCGTAGGGCGCGAGTGCCTGGGGCGCAACGCCGGAGGTCGGTGCTGGTCGATCTGCAGGCACAGAACCCATCGGGCTATACATAGTCGGTGCCGGTCGATCCGCCGGGGTAGGAGGTATCGGAGTCTGCACAGTAGGTGCTGGTCGATCCGCTGGAACAGGAGGCGTCGGAGGTGGCACAGTCGGTGCCGGTTGGCTCGCCGGGGCAGAAATTGTCGGAGGCGGCACAGTGGGTATCGGTCGATCCGCAGAAGCAGAACCCATTGGGCTGTACATAGTCGGCGTCGGTCGATTCGCAGGGGCAGTGGGCGTCGGAGGGCTCGCAGGCGCCTGCGGTGCCGGGGGTGGCACGGTCGGTGCCGGTCGCTTCGCAGGGGCAGGAGGTGTGGGAGAAGGCGCAGTGGGTGCCAGGCGATCCGCAGGCGCAGAACCCATCGGGCTGTACACAACCGGCGCGGGAACCGGAGAGGGTGGCGGTTGTGGGCTCGCCTCGTCTGCCAGTGCAAGACTCCCGCCTTGCAGCAGCCCCAGGCTCAAGGCGGCACGGACCACATTCCGTCGGAACGGCGTCCGCCTGCGCCTTGTCATGCGGAGAGCATACCGCGGACTTGCCAGGTTCGCATGCTGCAAGCCATTTCAAGCCGGTGACTCAAGAATCCGGCCTTTCAGCCGTATTTCATAGGAGGCAACCTACGCCTTGCCCGGCCCGGCGCGGTTGTGCTTGGGGAGACGCCCATTTTGGATCCACCCGCCAATCCTGGTCAGCCAGGCCGCAAGACCATTGCGGTGCTGCTCGACTACATGGATTTCTTCGCGGGTGGGTACGCCACCCAGATCCAGAACGCGCTCTCTGACCGGGCCACGACCCTCGATCTGAACCTGCTCATGGTCTTCGGCCGGGGACTCGACGAACCACTGCGCGGGTGTGCCGCGCACAACGCGATCTTCGAGATGATTGGGCCCGAACGCGCTGACGGCGTCATCGTCGCATCGTCGCTGCTGACCGGCTACTGCGGTCCCGAGGGACTTCTGCGTCTGGTGCGTCGCTACTCCCAGTTGCCCGTCTGCAGTGTCGGCACTGAGATCTCCGACATTCCGAGTCTGACGGTGGACGACGGTGCGGGGATGCGGGCTGCGGTTGAGCACCTCGTACAACACCACGGCCGCCGGCGCGTGGTCTTTCTTGCCGGCACTCCTGGCAAAGTCGAGTCCGAGACTCGCTTACTCGCCTATCGAGAGGTGCTGGCGCGGCACCAGATCGCCCTCGACCCGGCTCTGCTCGTGCCCGGGACCTTCATGCCCAGCGACGGATTCGAAGGCGTCGAGGCTCTGCTCAGACAGGGGATCGAGTTCGACGCTATCGCGGCAGCCAACGACTTCATGGCCTTGGGCGCAATCGCAGCCCTGCGCAAACACGGACGCAACGTACCCCGCGACGTCCTGGTTACCGGCTTTGACGACCTGCCGCTGTCCCGCATGGGCAACCCGGCCTTGACCAGCGTGACCCAGCCGTTCGCACTCATGGCCGAAAAGGCGATACAGATCGTGCTCGATCAAATGGCGGGCCGATCGGTTGCCAAGCGAACCAAGCTGGTGACCGAGTTCGTCGTGCGCCGGTCGTGTGGCTGCCGGCAAGGCGCGCTTCGCAGCAAGGCGTCGACTTCCGCTGGCGCATCGGCGTGCCCACGCGAGCACGTGCAGACCCATGGCGCCGATATTGCGAGAAGCTTGGCCCCCATCCTGGACGCCGCCGGCATGGATCGCGAGCGCGCCGCGCAGGCGCTTGTCGCAGCCCTAACGGCCGAGCTGGGCGGGCAGTCTCCGTCCTTTGTTCGCGCCCTGGAAAGGCTGCTCGATCAGGCGGGCGAGAGCTATCCACAGTTCCGGGCGCTGCAGGACGCGGTGGAATGGCTGCGCGAGGAGTTGCGTGACTTCGCCGATCTGGAGCTCGAACGGCTGTGGGCAGATTCATTTGCCCTAATCGCAACCGCCGATGCCGCGATTCAGGTCCAGCACCGGGTGACCATCGACCAGAACTACCGCAAACTCCTGGTCACCGGCGAGCAAGTCGGCATCGCGTGGGACTGGGAATCGCTTGAGCGGTCACTGCTCAAAGCCTTGCCGAATGCGGGCGTGGAGACCGCATTCCTGTCGCGATTTACCGATGGCAGCGCGAAAGAACTGCAGCCCTTCCTCTGCATGCTGGATGGTCAGCCGCAATCCCCCCTGCCGTTTGCATTTCCTGCACAAGAACTGTTTCCGCCAGAAAGCTGTCTGGAATCGCGCAGACGCACCCTGCTGGTATTCCCGCTGGTCTTCGAGACCCAGCGTCTGGGGATTGCGGTGTTCGAGCGTTTGCCAGAAACCCAAGGCTATCAGGTTCTGCGCGACCAGCTCAATGTGGCGCTGCGGAGCATCCAGATTCACCAGGAATTGCTGGAACGAACGCGTTTGCACGAGCGGGATGAGTTGGAACGTCTGGCCACCAGCAAGCGGCTGGAGTCGCTCAGTGTTCTGGCGGGCGGCGTGGCCCACGACATCAACAACTCGCTCGGGCCCATCGTTGCCCTTCCTGACCTTCTCTTGCATGAGCTCGCGGTCTTGGATCCCGAAGGACGCGCAGGCGAGATGCGCGCCGATCTTGAAAGCATGAAGGCCGCCAGCCTGCGTGCTTCGCAAACCATCAAGGACTTGCAGACCCTGGCCGGGCAAGGCCGGGCCGCCAAAGAACGCTTGGACTTGAACGCGGTTGTCTCAAAATGTATCGCCGAGCACTCCGCCTTTGTCGCATCGGCTACCGGTCGGAGTGTGGAGATGGTGGCGCAGCTGCCATCCAAGCCGCTGCCGATACTTGCATCTGAGGCTCATCTCGTCCGCGCGATCTCCAATCTGATGCGCAATGGGGTCGAGGCAATCGAGGAAGATGGACAATTGACCATCCGCGCTGGCGAGCGGCGACTGATCGAAGCCGTCGACGGATTCGAACGCATAGAGCCGGGTCGCTATGCCGTCCTTTCCATCAGCGATACTGGCAAGGGAATTCGGCAGGAAGACGTGGGGCGGATCTTCGAGCCCTTCTTCAGCACCAAGCCCTTGGGTCAATCGGGCAGCGTGGGTCTTGGCCTCGCCATCGTGCACGGAGTGATGAAGGAGCACAACGGTTTTGTCGACGTCACCAGTGTGCGCGGCCAGGGCACGACCTTCACCCTGTACTTCCCACGCCTTTCCTCGGGGGAATGGACAGAGGCTCCCACCACTCCGACGCCGCTGCCGTTCGGTCGATCTAGGATATTGCTGGTTGACGATTCCCCGACTCTCCTGCGTACCGCGCGGCGGATTCTCGACCACCTGGGATACCGGGTCGAGACCCTGGAGAGCGGGAAGGAGGCCTACCAGCGGTTCGCCCGGGCGGCGCCTACCGGCAAGAGCCCGTGCGACCTCGTCATCCTCGACATGAGTCTGCTCGAAGAACGGGATGGGCTTGAGATATTCGAGCTGATTCGGCAGCTATTCCCCAGTCAGCGCGCTCTTTTGGTGAGCGGGCATGCGCCCAACGACCGGGTGCAGGCTGCCATGGAGCGTGGGCTGGGTTGGCTGGCGAAGCCGTACACCATGGAGTCATTGGCGGAGACGGTCGCCAAGGCGCTGGAAGCCAGTCCCAAGTAGTTGCGGCTGCGGCCGCCACGGGCTTGCCGAATCGAGGAAGGGCTTTTCTTTCTCGGTGGTACGTGCTTGGATTGACCACACCACAAGTGGTGTTCGCCAAGGAAGATCCCAGCCCCAAACCGATGGCAGAGCGAGAAGCTCTGGACAGCGAGTCGCCCCTCGCAGTGCGGTTGTGCCGCCTGGTTATCATCTGCGCGGCCTTCGCCGCCTATCACAATAGTTTTTCCGGTCCATTTGTGTTCGACGACATTCCGGGAATCGTCGAAAACCCATCCATCAGGCACCTGTGGCCCATCACGCGAGTTCTGACTCCGCCGCTGGACTCGGCCGGGGCAGCCGGAAGGCCAATGGTCAACCTGTCTCTGGCGGTCAACTATGCCTTGGGCGGAACCAGCGTCACGGGATACCATGTCGTCAACCTCCTGCTTCATGTCGCGGTTGCGCTGGTGCTCTTCAGCCTGGTGTTGCGAACCCTGCGGCTGCCATCGCTGAAAGGACGGTTCGAAGGCAAAGCGTGGCCCATTGCCCTCGCGACAACCCTGCTTTGGACCGTTCACCCGCTGCTGACCGACTCAGTAACTGCTGCGATCCAGCGCGGCGAGTTAATTGTCGGTCTCTTCTATCTGGTCACCCTCTACGCCGTCATTCGTTCATTCAACTCGACCAGAAAAGCATTCTGGTACGGCTGTGCCATTGCCGCCTGTTTGCTCGGAATGGCAAGCAAAGAAGTCATGGCAACCGCGCCGGTCATGGTGCTGCTGTACGACCGGGCATTCCTTTCAGGTTCTTTCAAGAAGTCGTTGAGGCAACGGTGGCCGCTGTATCTCAGCCTGTCGGCAACATGGGCCCTGCTAGGTCTCCTCATCTTTTTCGCCAGTGAGCGGAACGGAACCGTCGGGTTCGGACACGGGGTGGCTTGGTGGGCCTATGCTCTGACCCAATGCTACGCCGTAGTTCGCTACCTCAGCCTGGCAGTCTGGCCGCAGGGGTTGGTATTCGACTACGGCAAGGAGGTAGTTGGGGACTTCACTTCGGTATGGCCGCAAGCATGCATCCTTCTGCTGCTCCTGGCAGCAACTGGGTACGCAACGATTCGTCAGCCCAAGCTGGGATTTGCTGGATGCTGGTTCTTCGGAATTCTTGCGCCGAGTTCGAGCATTGTTCCGCTGACCACGCAAACCATCGCTGAGCATCGAATGTACCTGCCATTGATTCCCGTGGTCGCCATCGCGGTGGTCGGGCTTTTTTCCGTGGCAAGCAAGAAGGCCGGACTTGCAGTTGTTGTTCTGGTAGCAGCGCTGCTTGGCTGGGGTACCGTGCGGCGCAATAGGGTCTACCGAAGTGTGATTGACCTTTGGAGCGATACGATTGCCAAACGTCCGAGGAACGCGCGGGCCCACAACCAACTGGGAAATGCGCTTGATAGCGCAGGAAGAACCTCGGAAGCGCTTGCGAGCTTCGACAGGGCTCTGCAACTGAAGCCCGACTACGCAATGGCCTACTACAACAAAGCCGAGACGATTCTCAGAATGGGTGAGGCATCTGCGGCAATTCAGTTGTTTGATCAGGCGTTGCGCATTGACCCGGTCTATTTCAAAGCGCTCAGAGGAAAGGGAGATGCGCTGGTGCGGGCCGGGCAGGGCGATGCCGCCATCCCGCTATACCAAGCGGCGCTCAAGCTGCAGCCGGATGATTCCGCCGCGGCTCGCAGCCTTGGGATCGCTCTGCTAGGTGCGGGAAAAGTCTACCAGGCGATCGCGCAGTTCGAAGCTGTCTTGCGGAACGACCCGAACGATGCCAGGGCGCACAGCAACCTCGGCTTTGCGCTTGCGAAAGTGGGACGGACGGACATGGCGGTCGAGCATTTTGCGGTGGCAGCGCGAGTGGAGCCCGATTCCGCGGAGGCACATTTCAGCTATGCGGTGGCATTGAAACGGGCGGGACGGCTGACGGATGCGGTTGGCGAGTTTCGGCGGGGAATCGCGCTCAAGCCAGATGATGCCGTCGCGTACTACACCCTGGGAACCACGTATGCACAGACCGGGGATTTGTTGCAGGCCGTTGCCGCATACCAAGGGGCCTTGAAGTATCGACCCGAATATCCGGAGGCCCACAATAACCTCGGTACGGTTCTACGCCGTCTAGGCCGTCTTGGGGAAGCTCGCGAGCATTACGGTCTGGCGCTGCAGTACCGGCCCGACTATCCCCAGGCGCGGCGCAACCTTGCGGCCCTGGTCGAATCTCAGGATTTGCCAGCGATACAGGAGTAGTCACACTACTTTACGCGGCCTCGTGCCTAGAACTTCGGCGTGATCTTGATCATCACCACGCCGTGTGGCTCGACCTTTGCCTCAAAGCGGCCAGTGAAGCTGCCGAGGTCAGCCCTCTTCCAGAGATCGCGGACCAGGGCCTTGCCGCCGGGGAAGAGGCCGATGTCTTCCCATGGCACCGCGATGGGGCTCTCCTCGCTGCCGCGGTTGAACAGAATTACGGCGCGTGAGCCGTCGGCGAGCGGCTTGACCCAGACCTGGCGCGCGCTGCTGTCGCGCACTTTGCGCCCTTGCATTCCGAGCGAATCCTGGTCCACCGCGATCACCTCGCGGTTCATGAGAATGTCCCTGATTTCTGGCTTCATCGCCTGCAAGTCGTTGCCCGCCATCAGGGGAGCTGCGAACAAGGCCCAGAAGCTGAAGTGCGCCCGGTCCTCGACCAGGCTGAGACCGCCGTTGCCGACCTCAAGCATGTCCGGGTCGTTCCAGTGGCCAGGGCCGGCGTAAGGGTACAAATCGGCCATCAGATCGATGATGTGAACCACGCCCATGCCGCCCCAGCTCCGGCTACAGTCCCAGCAGTCCTGAATGTCACCGGTGGCGCGCCATAGCTGACCAATGCCCTGCGCCCAAATCCACGGTTTGCTGTTTCCCCATTCGCAGATCGAAAACACGATGGGCCGGCCGCTGGCGCGCAGGTCTTGGCCCATCTTCGCGTAGGCGTCGCGCGTGTCTTGTCCGTCGGTGTTGCACCAGTCGTACTTCAAGTAGTCCACGCCCCACTCGGCGTAAGTCTTTGCGTCTTGCGCCTCGTGGCCCTTCGAGCCCGGCCGCTTGGCGCAGGTCATGGTGCCGGCGTCCGAGTAGATCCCGAACTTCAGTCCTTTGTCGTGGATGCTCTTGGCCAGGGCTTTGATCCCGGACGGGAAACGCTCGGGGTCGGCCACGATCCTCCCCGCCGCGTCTCGCTTGACCTGCCAGCAGTCATCGATCACCACGTACTGGTAGCCCGCGTCTTTCATGCCGCTCGCCACCAATGCGTCGGCCGCTCCCTGGATGAGCTTCTCGCTGACGTTGCAGGCGAACTTGTTCCAGCTATTCCAGCCCATGGGTGGCGTGAGTGCAAGGCCGTCCGCGGCCAGGGCGAACGGTGTCATCACGAGAAGGAGCGACACGACAAGGCTGACGCGGAAAAGTGAACGCATGATTTGTCCCGTTGCGGAGGTTGTGCGCCAGTGTACTGGATCGTGAAGATACTTAACAGCGGGCCAAGCACGCCACGGAAGGCAACTGGAACCAGTGATGCGTGGCCGGCAACTGCCCACAGCGACGGTGGCGCGGG
>Ga0182010_10001272_pt1 | contig 13515 bp, 13 predicted proteins | sample 611E1MmetaG_FD_120488 | JGI IMG/M metagenome (GOLD analysis project Ga0182010, IMG submission 120488) | Permafrost microbial communities from Stordalen Mire, Sweden - 611E1M metaG | ecosystem: Environmental > Terrestrial > Soil > Wetlands > Permafrost | place: Sweden: Stordalen | collected...
ACTAATGTCGGTTACCTCCTACTTCACGATGATTTCTGCCGACAAAGTACGGAGCATCCTTTCCTGGATGATGGGGAATTTATCTTACGCAGGCTGGGACCAGCTCGGGATAATAACCCCTTATATTGTCGTTGGGCTGGCAGTCATTTTCCTTTTTGCCCGGCCGCTAAACGTAATGCAACTTGATGAAGATCAAGCTGAGCAGCTGGGTATCAATGTCGAGCGCACGAAGATCATCCTGCTGGGCGCGGCGACGCTCATTACCGCCGCGGCGGTTTGTTTCGTGGGCACGATCGGATTTGTTGGTATCATTGTGCCGCACATTGTCCGGTTGATCTGGGGGCCGGACCACCGTTTGCTGCTCCCCCTTTCCGCAATTATGGGAGCCATTTTATTGATCCTGGCGGACACCGCCAGCCGCACATTAATGGCGCCGTCCGAGATCCCGGTCGGGGTGATCACGGCGTTCATCGGCGCGCCGTTTTTCCTGTTCCTGCTCAGGCGCACGAAAAAAGCTGTTTTTTAAGGTGGAAAATTATGGCTAAAATGGAAATGCAAAATGTAACGCTGACTTACGGACAGCGTTCGGTAGTCCGGGAATTAAGTTTACATATATATCCGGGTGAACTGCTGGGATTGGTGGGGCCGAACGGCTGCGGCAAGACGAGTATTATCAAAGCACTAAGCCACGTATTAATTCCTGATGCCGGACGAATATTATTGGATGGGCAAGAATTAGGCGCTATTTCACGCACTGAGCTGGCGCGGTTGATCGGCGTGGTGCCGCAGAATCCATCTTTACCGGATACTTTCACTGTTTTTGAAGTGGCGATCCTGGGCCGTAATCCCCACCTCGGATTGTTAAGCGGAGAAACTGCCCGCGATATGGCCGTGGTCTGGCAGGCGATGGAAAAAACCGGCATTACGCATCTGGCGAAACGCAGGATCGGGGAACTTTCCGGCGGCGAAAAACAGCGGGTGACGATCGCACGCGTGCTAGCGCAGGAACCGCAGGTCATATTAATGGACGAACCGACCGCCAATCTGGATATTTTCCAGCAAATGGATATTCTGGACTTGATCACCGGAATGTGCCGGGAAAAAAATACAGCCGGTCTAATCGCTATCCACGATTTGAATATTGCCGCGCAATACTGTACCCGCATTATCATGTTGAAAAACGGGCAGATCCATGCCGAAGGAATGCCAAAAGAAGTAGTAACCGCGGAAAATGTGCGCGAGGTTTTCGGGGCGGACACGACCGTTTATCCCCATCCGGAAAATAATTTACCGATGGTATTACCTAATACAGGTTGCAGACATTCAGGCAACGGTAATAAAGAAAAACAGGCAAATAAAGTACACTAAAAACTGGCAGGAAATTGAATCTGAGGAAGGGGAAATTGACAGACATTCTAGTAAAAACGATCGCGAATATTAAACCGTTAGACACGGCGGCGATGGCGCAAGCCAAAGCCCGACAGGATACGTTGACCAAACCTGCCGGCAGCATGGGAAGGCTGGAAGCTTTATCCGTACAAATAGCCGGGATACAGGGGAAGTCCCTGCCGCAGATCAAGCAGAAAGCAGTAATTGTGATGGCGGCTGACCACGGCGTAGCGGCGCACGGCACCAGCGCCTATCCGCAGGAAGTGACAGCGGAGATGGTGCTGAACTTTTTACATGGCGGCGCGGCTATCAATGTTATCAGCCGTCAGGTGGGCGCCCGGGTGGTGATCGTGGATATGGGCGTCGCCGTTAAACTGGATGCTAATCCCGGATTGATCTCGCGCAGAATTGCAGCCGGGACACAGGATATGAGCAGAGGCCCGGCCATGACAGCCGCGCAAGCCAAACAAGCTCTGGAAACCGGCATTGAAATTGTCACCATGGAAATCAAGAAAGGGTTGGATATCGTAGCGACGGGAGACATGGGGATCGGTAATACTACGGCCAGTTCGGCGATCTGCGCAGTGATGACCGGCAAGTCGGTTACCGAAGTAACCGGCAGAGGCACCGGGCTGGATGATAAGCAGTTATCGAATAAAATCAAGATTATCAATGAAGCAATTGCCTTGAACAAGCCGGAGGCCGGAAAATCGATGGAAGTACTAGCCAAAGTAGGCGGGTTTGAGATCGGAGGGTTGGCGGGAGTGATACTTGGGGCAGCCGCCAGTAGAGTGCCGGTAGTCATCGATGGATTTATCTCCGGCGCTGCGGCCCTGATTGCCGCCGGTATTTGTCCGCAGGCTAAAGACTATATGATCGCCGGTCACTGCTCGGTCGAACCCGGTCACAAGATCTTGCTGCAGCACCTCGGGCTGAAACCGCTGCTGGATCTGGAGATGCGACTGGGTGAGGGCACCGGGGCAACGCTGGCAATGGCGCTGGCAGAAACCTCTGTCCGGATTTTAGGCGAAATGGCTACTTTCGCGGAAGCCGGTGTGGCGGAAAAAGGAGAATAAAGGAAATATGATGGGGAGAATGGTCTCTCTAAATTATTGTTTCACAAAGGTCACCCCTCACTCTGACTCTCGCCCTCAAGGGGCGAGAGAATTAGCTTCAGAAAAGGGAGAATAAAAGTTGAATTTACTGGCAGCCTTTCAATTTCTGACGATTCTGCCGGTGAAGCGCGGTTTCACCAGCGAACAAACCGGACGTTCGGCTGCATGGTTTCCGGTAGTCGGACTGGTCATCGGCGCGATTTTATTTGGGTTATACTATGTTTTAAACCTGGTGCTGCCTTCCAGTGTGGTTAACGGACTGTTATTAGCAGTGCTTGTAATCTTAAGCGGTGGATTGCATTTGGACGGTCTGGCGGACACCATAGACGGTCTGGCAGGGCACCGTACACCGGAGCGCCGGTTAGAAATCATGCGCGATAGCCGGATCGGGGGAATTGGGGCGGTAGGCCTTTCCCTCTTTTTAATTATCGAATACGTGTCGTTAAATAGCCTTCCTGATAAATGGGTGCCATTCACCTTGTTATTGGCGCCGGCAATCAGCCGCTGGGCGATGGTAAGTGCGATAATCAGTTATCCTTACGCCAGGACGGAAGGGCTGGGCAAGGCTTTTAAAGAAGCAGTGGGCCGGAGTGAAATTATTATCGCCTCTTTCCTCACTTTACTGTTAGCTGTTATACTATTCCCAATGGCGGGGCCGGTGATGATGGCGAGCGCATGGATAATCAGCAGTCTGGCGGCGCTTTACTTCAAGCGGCAGATCGGCGGTCTGACCGGAGATACCTACGGCGCGATCAATGAAATTGCCTTTGTCACTGTACTGCTAGCGGTCAATGTACTGGCGTTTAAAAATTGGCTATTATAAAAACGTGCTGTTGTAAAGGGGTAGCGATTTGACGCGGATATTATTAGTGAGACACGGCGAGACGGAATTACAAAGTTCCCTCAGATACTGGGGTAAAACAGATGTGACGTTGGGGGAAGTCGGGTTACACCAGGCGGAACAACTGCGGGACCGGCTGGCGATGGAACGGCTGGACGCAGTCTACTCCAGCGAATTAAAAAGAGCGGCAGATACCGCCAATATCATTGCCGCGCGGCACAATCTGAAAGTGATCACCTGCCAGGAATTAAGAGAAGTGGATTTCGGACGGCTGGAAGGTCTCGAATTTAATGAGATCCATCAGCAATTTCCGGATGTCGAACAAATGTGGATCACGCGCAATCCGGCGCTAGTGTATCCTGAGGGAGAGAGCCTGCTGGATTTCGAAAACAGGGTATCGCAATTTGACGCCCGTTTACAAAAGCATAAACCGGAAGAAACAGTGCTGATCGTTGCGCACGCCGGTGTACTGCGCACGCTGATCTGCCGCTTATTGGAATTAGACATGAAAAGCCGCTGGAGCCTAAAGGTTGATCTGGCATCGCTCAGTATTATTGAGACCTATCCGGAAATCAATATGCTATGTCTGCTGAATGACGTTTCGCACTTGATGGCGGAACGCAATTCTTGAGGTGTAAAAAGTTGGAAAAGGCTTTTATTTCCTGGAGCGGCGGCAAGGATTGCTGCCTCTCAGCTTATCAGGCCAAACAACAGGGGATCGATCCGGTTTACCTGCTGAATATGGTGACCGAGGATAAACGGCGTTCCTGCAGTCACGGCATCGGTGCAGAATGGATCCGGCAACAGGCGGAAGCAATCGGTATTCCGTTACTGCAATTTCCGACAACCAGTGAAACCTATCAAACCGTTTTCAAAAATGCTTTGAAAGAGTTACATTATGACGGTATTTCGACGGGTGTTTTCGGCGATATCGATTTTGAACCGCACCGGGAATGGATCGAGCAGGTGTGCAAGCCGGCCGGAATTACCCCGATGCTACCGTTGTGGGGACGGAATCAGAACGAAATCGTCGCGGAGTTCCTGGAACTAGGTTTTCAGGCACGGGTAATTGCTGTACGGGCCGACTTGCTGGGGCAGGAATGGCTGGGAAGATTGGTAGACAGGGAATTTTTAAAGGATATTGCCAATTTGAACAAGGGCATCACAGCCTGCGGCGAAGCCGGGGAATTCCACACGCTGGTCGTTGACGGGCCCATCTTCAAAAAACGGTTGGAAATCAGTGACGCCGCCGCGGAAAAAAGAGGCGGGCACTGGTTCTGGGACATTAAAAAAATCGATCCGATTGAAAAACCAGGCGGAGGAACCGTTTGAAATCAGTAATACTGGTTTTAGGCGGCGCGCGCAGCGGCAAGAGTCATTTTGCCCAGGAATATGCGCGCCGGAGCGAGGGAAGGGTACTTTTTGTGGCGACAGCGACCGCGGGTGACGAAGACATGCGGCGGCGGATCGAAAAGCATAAGCAGGAAAGACCAGCAGACTGGCGCACCCTGGAAGCCTCAACGGATACAGGCAAGCAGATCGAAGCAAATGCCGGGGATGCACAGCTGATTGTTATTGACTGTATCACTTTGTTGGTAAACAATATTTTCAGCCGTTACGACGAAAAAATGTTTGACACGCTAGAGGATGAGATACTGGAACGGGCGGTGGCGGCGGAGATCGAACAACTGCAGCAGTGCTTGAAAAATGTGAACGCTTCTTTCCTGATCGTCAGCAATGAAGTTGGTCTGGGGTTGGTGCCGGATAACCGCATGGGACGGCTGTACCGAGATATTTTGGGGCGGGCGAATCAGATACTGGCGCAGACCGCCGATGAAGTTTATCTGATGGTAGCGGGAATTCCGCTGAAGATAAAACCGGGTTACAAGAATTAAAAGCAGTTATCTTTCGGTGTTAAATTCCAAATTTCAAATCCCAAACAAATTCAAAATATAATGCCCAGAATCAGCAATCAGTTATTCACTGTTTTGTCTAAAAGTTACACAGGCAGGACGCCTGTGCCACTTGACCAATATTTGTAACCATACTATCCCAGCCACTGTGGATGATAGGTTGTGCCATCATGGACGGTGTCGGTTTTATACAGTTCGTATTCGCCTTTGGCTGCTGCCTTTGCTGTTTTCATTAATAGCGCGGTGCGTTCTTCGTCGCTTAACGGTTTGAAATTGCGGGCGGTTTCCAGGGATTTCTTGAGGATTTCCAGAGATTCGCAGCCCGTAATTACGGTGCTGACCGGCAGGCTCATGTCATAACGCAGGCATTCTTCAGCGGTGACGGCCTTGCTTTTAAAGATATTTCCGGCGCACATCGGTTTCATGGCCAATACGCCTATTTTATCGGCCAACGCCACCGGCAGTACCTTTTTTTCAAAACTGTCGTATTGCGCGTCCAGGACATTGAGCGGCATTTGCACGGTGTCGAAGAGAAAGCCGTGTTCTCTGGCTGTTTGCAGCATCTCCAAATGGACGGCCGGGCTCTTGTGACCGGTGAAACCGATAAAGCGGATCTTGCCGGCTTTTTGGGCAGTCAGCAGCGCTTCCAGCGAGCCACCGGGACCGAAAATCTGTTCTGGGTCGGTGATGCGGATAACCTCGTGGAATTGCAGCAGATCCACGCTATCGGTTTGCAGTCTTTTCAGCGATTCTTCGAGCTGTTGGACGGCAGCCCGGCCGGTGTGAGCGTCGATTTTAGTCATCAGGAAAACTTTCTGCCGGTAGCCGTCGCGCAGCGCTTTGCCCATGCGGATCTCACTTTTGCCGGCCATATAGTCCCAGCAGTTATCCATGAAGTTTATGCCGTTATCGACGGCGGTACGGACTATTTTAATCGCCTCTTTTTCCTCCGGCATGCCGAGGTGAAATCCACCGAGGCCCATAATCGAAACTTGCTCGCCGGTGCGGCCGAGGGGGCGGTAAGGTATTTCTGATTGCGGCATTTTCAGAATCCTCCATCATTGCGTTAGATTGTCTTTAAGGTTATCATACCGAAGTTGAATTGTAATCTCAAGCACAAAAAACAGGCGCTAAATGTTTTTACAATACAAAGGAATTTAGCCTGTGCATTTCTTCACTCCCGTTTACATTTGTTTCGCACGTTTCGCAAAGTATTGTAGTCTCCTTTAGTTTGGGAGAGAAGCGAACATTTCTTATTCTTTGACTTGTTTGCCCTGCAAAATAATAGAAAAAGACAGGGCAGTTCGAGTTCGAACATCACATCTTTATTGCGGAAAGTATGGCTATCTTCGAAAACCTGGCTCTACACAACTAAACTGTTTGTAAAAGCGAGCGTGAAAGAATTATACTTAAATATACATTGACTACTTCATCTTTCATAAAGTGAATATCATTTCACAGAAGCGGAAGCATCAATTAATATATTGCAGGAATTACAAGTACCTATCGATATTTTTTACTCAAGAACTACAGCATAATTCAGGATATAAAACTACATGAAATTCAATTGGAAAATGGATTACAAGTGGGTGGTTTTATCCGTGACCACTGTCGGCACCTTTATGGCCGCGGTGGATCAGAGCATCGTGATAATCGGGTTGCCGACGATATTACTGGATTTACACGCAACGATCGTGCACGGCATCTGGATCATTACCGGATATACATTAATGACGACTATCCTACTTGTCATCCTCGGTCGTATTGCAGATCTATACGGTAGAGTCAGGCTTTATAACCTTGGGTTCGCGATATTTACGGTCGGTTCGCTGGCGTGCGCCTTATCGCAGAACGGCGAACAACTGATCATTTTCCGGCTTCTCCAGGGCGTCGGGGGCGCTTTTATATTTGCCAACGGCGTGGCGATCATTACCGATGCTTTCCCGAAAGAGCAACTGGGGATGGGGCTTGGCACCAACATGATGGCTTTAAACCTGGGTGCAATTGTCGGGTACACGCTCAGCGGAGTGATGATCACCTATTTTAACTGGCGGTCAATTTTCTATGTGAATGTCCCGATCGGTATCTTCGGCACGGTATGGGGTTATCTGCGCTTGAAGGAGATTGCCCATAAGGCGGAGGCGGTAAAGTTCGATTACGCGGGTACAATCTTATACGCCGTCGGTTTATCAATAATTCTGCTCGCTTTAACGATAGGAGATCCTCTTTCCGCGCGGAATATCGCGATTCTGGCCGCAGGAGTTGCGGTTTTCATTGTTGTTATCTTCGTCGAACTAAGGCAGAAATTCCCTACACTTGATTTGGCACTTTTTAAAATCAGACTTTTTGCAGCGGGTAATTTAGCCGGTTTCTTAAATTCCCTGGCATTCAGCTGCGGACCATTTTTACGGTCACTATATTTACAATTAATACTGGGTTACAGTGCGATTAAAGCAGGTATCATTCTTATCCCGATGGAAATCGTGGTCTTTGTCTTGAGTCCTATCAGCGGCAGGCTATCAGACCGGTACGGCGGGCGGATTTTAAGTTCGGTCGGTTTAGCCTTGAATGCTTCGGCGTTAATCTGGTTTTCCACCCTAAATGCCACGTCATCATACAGCGCGGTGTTAATCAGCCTGATGCTATTCGGTTTCGGCAGGGCGTTATTTATGCCGCCGAATACGAGTTCGATCATGGGGTCAGTGCCTGCAGACAAACGCGGTGTGGCCAACGGCATCAGAATGACATTGAATATGACAGGAGGCGTGCTGAGCGTACCTTTTTCCTTATTGCTAATGACACTGGTAATGCCATATAACAAACTTTCGGTGATCGTCAACAGCACGCAGCTTAATAATGCCAATGAAATGCCGGTTTTCCTGCACGCCATCAATCACGCCTGTCTAATACTCGGCATAATCATCCTGTTTGCGATTATTCCTTCGCTACTAAGAGGCGAAAAGGAAAAACCCGCGTTAGTAACACCGGAGAAGTAGAAGGCTTGTTGTCATTTACCTGAAAAAAACCGCGCCGGCGCAAAATACCCACGCCTATTCCCGCGCCATTCTGCGGATGAGTTGCGAAAGATTATGCCCAAGCACAGGCACGGAGGCCTACGCCACTTTACGTCATACCAAGTATTTTGGCCGGATTTATCTTGACGATGGTGGTCAGGTCGTCTGCAGAAAGGCCGAACTTGAGCATGATGCTTAACATTACACGGAAACTTTCAGCAGGGGGAGGATTGAAATCCTGGCCCATATCAGTGCCGATAAAGCAGTGATCAATGCCCAGGTTTTTAATCAAACCGGCCATTTTTTCGGGGTGCATCAGCATCGGCGGCATGCAGTGGGCAAAAAGAAATTCGATGTAAGCGCCTTTTTGGATCAGTTCTCGGGCTTCTTCCAATGTCAGCAGGTTAGCCGACCCGAACGGATGGGTAATAATGACATTGATATGCTGCCGCAAGGCTTCCGGCGCGACGGCAAAAACCTCGGCTTTGGAGATGTGCCCGGTGGCAAGTACCATTTTATTTTTCTTCATAACTTCTAAAATTTTAAAAACTTCCGGCACCAGTTTGCCGTCTTTATCGATGATAGAGATGCCTTTGTCGGGACTTTCAGTATTGGTTTTTCTGGTGCGAAGATGCTCTGCGGCGGAAATGGTGGGCATCCAGACAATCTTAGCGCCAATCCGTGCCTGGGCTGCAACGACATCGGCGTTCAGTCCGCCAGAGGCGTTGTTCAAAACCAGGCCGCCGATCAAAATCGGGCAATCAACTATTTTATTCGCCAGCCAGGCTATCGGCGCCGAACTGAACAGCTGGTTTTTAATGACCACGCCTTTCATACCGGCGGCTTTGGCCTGCTGCGCGCACTCGACAGCGTCCACACGGGAACCGACGATATCGTTCGGCGAACAATGAGAATGTAAATCAATCGCGCCAACCATTAATTGTTCAACGGACATTTTTTTATTCTCCTTTTTGTAAGTTTTTAATTAATGAAAATATGTAAGTAGTTGAAAGTTAGCCGGTTGACAAGTAAAAACTCCAATGTTATACTTCAACCTAATTTAGCGGAATCCAATAGGAATATCATAGCATATACCATCGGGAAGACCAATAGAAGTGATATTAGATCGGCAGTGCGATTAATATAAGAAAAAGGAGAATTTTTATGCCAAAAATGGTACTGGTTGGCGCAGGAAGTTTTCACTTCGCGCGGAATTTTATTATGGATGTCCTGATGTTTCCGGAACTCAGGGACAGCACGATCGCTTTAGTAGACATCGATAAAGAACGGTTGGATCTCACCGCGGCTTTTGCCAGAAAACTGATCAAGCAGCATGGTTTTAAAACCCGTATCGAGGCTACGACTGATCGCCGGGAAGTGTTGAAAGACGCCGATTACGTGATTGTGGCCATCAAGGTCGGCGGCGCGCGTTTGGGACAACTGGACCACAAAGTGACCTGGAAATACGGCGTGGAATGGGATGATACGCTGGGACCGTGCGGGGTATTTTACGGGCACAGGCATATCCAGGCAATACTGGAAATCTGCCGCGATATGGAAGAGCTCTGCCCGAATGCCTGGCTGCTGAATTATTCGAACCCGCAGGCGATGATCTGCTGGGCAATAAACGACTACACCAAGATCAAGAATGTCGGTTTGTGTCCGAACCAGCGCAACCTCGCGGAAGACCTGGCCAGAAATGCCGGTGTGCCGTTTAACGAAGTATCTTACTGGCTGGCAGGCATCAATCATTTCGCTTTTTATCTGGAACTGACCTGGCGCGGACAGGATCTTTACCAGAAATTCCGGGAGAAATACAAGGAAAAGGTTTATTCCGGAATCGATGCCGGCTGGCGCTACGAAAATCCCCCCGGCAATCGTGTCGGAATTGACCTGGTGGAAGTGGAAATGTTCAAGAAATTCGGTTATTTTACCACCGGCAGTTCCGGACATATTTCGAAGTATGTTCCCTATTTCATGCGAACAGAAAAACAGAAAGAAACATACAAATTGGGCGGAGAAACGGGCAGTGTGTCCGGTTTAGCGTTTGATAACAGCAAGAGGAAGGCGGAGGAAGAGGAACTAAAACGGCAGATCGCCAGCGATTATAAATTTCCGCTGACAGACGAATACCGCTGGACGATTTTTGCGGTGAATATCATCGACTCGATCGCCACCGGCACAGTGCGGCGATTGAATTGTAACGTCAAGAACGACGGCTTGATCACCAATGTAACACAGGGATGCTGCGTAGAGGTGCCGTGCATGGTGGACAAGGAAGGCATTCACCCTTGCCATATCGGCGACCTGCCGGCCCAATGCGCCGCCTTGATACAGCCGAATATTTATGTGCAGGAACTGGCGGTCAGAGGCAGCGTGGAAAAGGATAAAAATAAACTCTTTCAATCGATTCTGCTCGACCCGTTAACTGCTTCAATCTGTACCATCGATGAAATGCAGCAGATGTTTGAAGAGATGTGCGCGGAGGAAAAAGAATATTTGAAAGGATTTAAATAGATTTTTAAACGTTTGTTTTAACAGAACATTCGCGGCTCCAGTTTTGAACATTGACCCCGGCGGTATTATACCCCGGGGTCAATTATAAAAGAGGAAAAGGAATTGGAGAACAAGCTTTCCTTATTAGTTTTAAATTTCTTGATTGTCACGGCCGTCCTTTTGTGGCCCTGCTGCGATTCGAGATTAACTACTACAACTACCGCTACATTGTAAGTCAATTCACCGACCTCAGGCATCACAATAGAAAGCTAATAATTGAGCGCTAATTGCCAACAGGATAAATTAAATCAGAAAAATACAGGAGAATGAAATCATGGGTAAATCAATCAAAGGCACCAAAACGGAAAAAAACCTGGTGGCCGCTTTTGCAGGAGAATCGATGGACAGTAACCGTTACATGTGGTTTGCGCATGCCGCCCGCAGTTCTGCAATAAAACCCGGTTACGAACAAATCTTGAAGATATTTACGGATACAGCGGAAAACGAAAAAATACATGCCAGGATGTTTTTTAAATACATGGAAGGGGGAGATGTCGAAATTACCGCATCATATCCCGCCGGTATTGTTAAAGACACTAAAACAAACCTGGAAGCGGCCGCTGACAGGGAAAAATTTGAATGGACGACATTGTATCAGAATTTCGCGAAAACCGCCAGGGAAGAAGGTTTTCCCGAGGTTGCCACCTCTTTCGAACAGATTGCGAAAGCAGAAAAATTCCACGAGTCCAGATTCCGCAAGCTGGCGGAGAACATTGCTAACGGCAGGGTTTTCAAAAGAGCGGCGCCCGTTGAGTGGCACTGCATTAATTGCGCGTATGTCTTTGAAGGCACTGAAGCTCCAGCGATATGCCCGGCCTGTAAGCACCCATACTCTTATTATGAATTATTGGGAGAGAATTATTAGGGGTGAGCCGTTACCAGTAATGAATAATGATGAGGGGCAAAGAGAGGGCGGTTCCGTTAACCGGTTAAATTGACAGACCCTGCGCAATATTGTTATCATGGGGAAGAGTCATATTATTTAATGAATCAATGGGTTATCGAGTCTAAAAAGGAGGTAAATGCGATGATTTCTGTAATAATCAACCATTCCATGTGAACCGTTAATACAGATTCGATGCAGGTCTTGCATCAATCAATCGTACGAAAAACCTCCGCTATAGCCTTCGAGGAAACAGGGACAGGTTTATCCATGCTCACATAGCTGATAATCTAATCCGGCTTTATTGAAGCGATGTTCGGAAGTTTTTTCGGACATCGCTTTTTTATTATCCATAGAAATTATTGATCGAAGAGTAATAATATGCCGGAACTAAATGTGATAAACCTGAGTAAAACTTACACCAACGGACGGAAAACTCATCAGGTATTAGACGATATTAATTTTGCGGTGAATCACGGCGAATTTTTATCGATCGTCGGGCCTTCCGGTTGCGGCAAAACGACTTTACTAAATATTATCGCCGGATTTATCCCCACGAGCAGCGGACAGGTGATTGCCGGTGATAAACCGGTCAACGGGCCGGGGCCGGACCGGGCTTTCGTTTTTCAAAATTACGCACTTTTCCCCTGGATGACGGTCAAAGATAATATTCTTTATCCCATGAAAATGCAGAAAGTGGATATTCAGATCCGCGAAACGCGCTTGAAAGAATTGCTGACGATGGCTCATCTGGGCGGGAAAGAAACGCTGTATCCGCACCATTTATCGGGAGGAATGAAGCAGAGAGTTGCCGTGATCAGGGCGCTGGCATGTCATCCCCGGTTATTGCTGATGGATGAGCCGCTGGGAGCGGTGGACACGCAGATGCGTCATAAACTGCAATTGGAATTAGAAGCGATCTTCCGTAAAGACAGCGCGACCGTAATAATGGTCACCCATGACATTGATGAAGCTGTTTTTCTGAGCGATCGTGTAATCGTGTTATCCGGTCGGGGAAAGATTGCGGCGGATGTGCCGGTCAGTTTGACGCGACCCCGCGATCGTAAAAATACTGAGTATATCCGGATTGTAAACAACCTCAACGACATTTTGGATGATATTCCGCAACCGCAGGAGTCTGAATTAAATGCTGAATAGTTGTTCGATGGCTGTTACCAATAAAGCAAAAGCCGCATTATTTATTACGCTGCTGGGTTGTGTTTTGATGGCGTCCGGGTGCAGCGGGAAAACACAGACGGTATTGTCCACGACGGAATCCATCCCGCCGGCGGTGGAATACTGGCAGAAACAATTCCCGGACAATCAGTTAATCAAATGGGCTGAGAACGATTTGAATAACGATAAACGTAAAGACGCAGTGATCATTTACCGACAGGCGGACGATAGCAAATGCAAGATGGTTATTGCGATCAACTTGCCGGACGGATACAGCTTTACAGATCCGATAGCTGCGCCGGTCTCCAGCCAGCAAATCAGCTTTACGGACTTTGATAATAAGCCCCCCACGGAAGTGGTGATAAGCGGGAAAAGCGGCAGCTTTATCGGCATCGGGATTTTTCGTCTGGTAGACGCGCAAATCGTCAACCTGTTTGCAGATGGTTATGATAAATGCTGCGAATAAGGAAAACTCAAAGACTAACATCCTTTTTAAAATATTTAACTAAATAATCATAAACCCGAATAAAAAATAAAGGAGGAAAAAATTCGTTGATATGAAAAAGTTTATTATGATTTTCGGTGCCCTGCTTGTTGTCTCATCTATTATCCTTACGCTGGCCGGTTG
>Ga0182010_10001273_pt1 | contig 13510 bp, 10 predicted proteins | sample 611E1MmetaG_FD_120488 | JGI IMG/M metagenome (GOLD analysis project Ga0182010, IMG submission 120488) | Permafrost microbial communities from Stordalen Mire, Sweden - 611E1M metaG | ecosystem: Environmental > Terrestrial > Soil > Wetlands > Permafrost | place: Sweden: Stordalen | collected...
ACCCGTCGCCACCGTTCCGCCGGAATTCGTTGCTCCACCGGCAGCTACTCCTCCCGTGGCTATCACGCCGCCTTTCGCGCCTGTCCCACCTGTCGCCGTCACGCCGCCTTTCGCCACCGTTCCACCCGTGGCCGGCACGCCACCGGTCACCACCGATCCACCGGAAGTCGCTGTCCCACCGGTAGTCACCACTCCTCCGGTTGCCGTCACGCCGCCGGTAGCCGTGGTTCCACCGGTGTTGCCTGCCAAGTCCGTCTTTGTGGAGGTATCGGGACGCGCGGTATCGACTGCGGCGCTGTCCCGCGCGGGGTCGACGACGCCGCCGTCGGGAATCGGACTTGAACCATCGAGCCCAAGGAAATGAATGGCCTCGCCGGCTTCCGGATCGACAGAAAGATCGCCGTGCCCCTTTCCGGTTTCCTGAATGGCCTCGACCTGCACGACGCCCGCGCTGTCGGCATAGCTGGTCCTGATCCAGCCAGTTTGCAGGGCATTGTTCTCGGTTGAGGTTGGTGTCTCGCTCACCCCGAGCACGTTGGTCCACTGTTTGATCGCTTCGGCGAAGTTGTGAAAGGCGACAGTGGTATCAACGGATCCGTGCCATAACTGGATACGCGGACGTGGGCCGGTGTAGCCAGGATAGGCGGCACGCACCAGATCGCCCCATTGCGCCCCTGTCATGGTCACTTGGCCATTGGCACAGGTCGAACTCCAGCCCAGACTGTCGATACTGCCCTGGGCGAAACACCCGAAGGGGACGCCGGCAAACGCCGCGCCGGCCTTGAACACGTCGGGATAAGCACCAATCATGGCCTGGGTCATCATGCCGCCCGAGGAATAGCCGGACACATAGACCCGATTGGCGTCCGCGTTCTTGTTGGCAATGACGTAGTTGATCGCCGACATCATTCCCTCGGCATCGCTGCCCGTTCCGTTGTGGGTCAGATCCGCGGTCGAGTGAACGTCCCAGCACTGGTCGCTGCTGACCGCCGACGGACAGACCATGAGGAAACCGTATTTGTCGGCTTGCTGCGCGAACGAATTGCCCGAGCTGCACATGCTCTGGCCGCCGTTTGCGGCATGACAGGCGTGGAGATGGAGCAAGAGGGGCGGCTTCGCGCCGACATTGGTCGGCGTGTACAGGTACATCGGGAGGTTCTTGGGGTTGGAGCCAAAATTCGTGAGCGTGGTAGTCGTACCCGCCTGCGCGGTCGGAACGACCCAGGCGACGGCCAGTAGGCAGGCAAGGCCCTTGGTCAGCTTGGCGCGATATCCACAGATTGTTTTCATCGCTTCAACAAGGGTTCCATCTGGTGAAAACCTTTCAAGAAAGATGAGTCTCCTGCCGCGCTGCGCCCGCCGGCCGCAATCGGAAGAATGCTCGCAATTCAGGGGGTTGTGCGGCGCTGAGTGTCCATTCCGCATGCTGCTGGACTGCGCGGTTTTCGAAAACCTGGCCATCTGGTCACGCTCGCCGAGATCAACATCACGGCAGAGCAGCCGACAACGTTGTACCAGAGAAAGCCGACGCTGGTCCGCAGGAAGAGAAGCAGGACCAGCGCCTCGGAAAGCAAGGCAGCGAAAAACACCGCGGTTCCCTGCACCCGCCGCAAGAAGAACCCCACCGCGAAAATACCCAGTACCGTGCCGTAAAAGAGCGAGCCGAGAATATTGACCGCTTGGATAAGGTTGTCGAGCAGCGAAGCGAAGGTGGCGAAGAGCAAGGCCAAGACGCCCCAGCCTGCGGTGAACCAGCGCGCGGCACGGACGTAGTGCGCGTCGCTGGCGTTCTGACGCAGGCTGCGTCGGTAGAAATCGATGACCGTGGTCGACGCCAGCGCCGATAGCTCGCTGGCCACGGCGGACATGGCTGCGCAGAAGATGACCGCGAGAAGCAAGCCCACGATGCCGCGTGGAAGGTTGCGCATGACGAACGACAAGAACACATAGTCTGCGTCCTTGATTGCGGGATGGGGCAAAGCGGTGGCGATGACCTGCTTCATCTCACCACGGATAGAGGCGAAAACCGCTTCGCTCTCGCGCACCGCCTGCTCGGCGGCCGCGATGGACTTTTCGTCGTGCCGGTCGAGGGCAGCGTCGAGGCGCTCGATTTCGCTACGCTTGCGTGCAAAGGCAGCCTGGTGCTCGCGCTCAAGCGCAGCCGCGTGGGCCGCGTGGGGAGTCTGATAGACGCGGGCGAGTTCCGGCTGATTGAAGAAGATTGGTGGCAGATTGAATTGGTAGAAGACCAAGACCATCACGCCCACCAGCAGCACAAGAAACTGCATGGGAACCTTGACCAGGCCGTTGAACAGCAGGCCCAAGCGGCTCTCCGTGATGGATCGACCAGCCAGGTAGCGTTGTACCTGCGACTGGTCGGTCCCGAAGTAGGCCATGGCCAGAAAGAAACCTCCCAGCAAACCAGACCAAAGCGTGTAACGCCGGCTCGGATCAGCAGAGAGGTCGATGATGTTCAACTTTCCCAAGCTGCCCGCGATATGAAAGGCGTTGCGCAGCGAAACCGAGGCGGGTAGGCGCATCACAATCACGATGAATGTGACCACCATTCCTCCCAGCATCACCACCATCTGATGCTTCTGGGTCTGACTGACGGCGCGTGTGCCCCCCGCAACCGTGTACACGATCACCAAACCACCCATGCACAGGCAAGTGAGGCGGAGCGGCCAACCGAGAACCGAGGACAGGATAATCGCGGGTGCGTAAATGGTGATGCCGGCGGAAAGCCCGCGCAAGAGCAAGAACAGGAACGCAGCCAACTGGCGGGTCTTGCGATCGAAGCGGCTCTCAAGAAACTCGTAGGCGGTGTAGACCTGAAGGCGAAAGTAGCGGGGAATGAAGGCGATTGACAGCACGATCATGGCCAGGGGCAAGCCGAAATAGAACTGAACAAACCCCATTCCGTCTTGGTATGCCTGGCCGGGTGTCGACAAAAAGGTCACCGCGCTGGCCTGGGTTGCCATCACCGACAAGCCGATGGTGTGCCATTTGTCCTGGTAGCCGCCGCGCAGATAGCTGGCCATATCTTGCTGGCCACGGGTCTTCCACACCCCGTACGCCACAATCGCGCCAAGGGTGCTGAAAAGCACCAGCCAGTCGAGCGAACTCATCGGTAGGCAAGCGTGATGGCTATGAACAGCGTTATCTCGGCCAGCAGGGCGCCGGCCACAAGACAATACAGGCCGGTCCAGGTCAGAAATGGCGGCGCCGCGTGCAGCTCCTGGCGCGCCGGAGCCGGCTCATTCGCCATGAGGCTCCGAGGCGCCGGCCAGGAGATTGGCAAACAGGCGGAAAGCGCCCGGCACGCCAGCGGGCAATTGCCGAAAGAATGCCAGACCAGTGTAGATGAAGGTTCCCTTCCCATACCGAGCCACCAGGATGCCACCACGCAAACCCGGCTCGCCGGGGTCATTCATGGACACCACGGTTTGATAGCGCGCGTCCCAAGTGGATGCAAAGTAGAGCCCACGCTCTTGCTGCCAGCCTTCGAAATCGCGCTCGGAAATCTTGTTGGGGGAGTTGAGGATGGAATGGGCGGGCAAAATGAAAGTGACCGGCGCGTTTTCGTCGGTCACGCGTTCCTGGCCGATCGCGAGGGGAAAGGGGCCAATCGGCGTGTTAAGCGGGATCAAACGGTTGTTGGTGTTGTACTGGACTACCAGGGTGCCGCCGGCCTGTACATAGGCGAGCAATGCCGCGTGGGCGGCGCGCACCCGCGCATTGCTGTTGAATGCGCGCACACCGGTGACCACGGCATCGAAATTGGCAAAGGCGGCAGCGCTTTGGCTCGCCGCCGCGTCCGCCAGTACCGGGTCGCTGATGACCGTCACCTGGTAGCCGGCCTGCCGTAGGCTGGCGGGAATCTCGTCGCCCGGGCCGGGAAGGTAGGCGATTCGCGTTCCTCTCCGTTCCAGCGGAAAGGCGACCAACTGCACGTCGGCCTTGGCAAGAATCGTCTGCATCGGAATGTGACTGTGCTCGATGCGGGTTTGGCCGAGCGAGAAGCGCTCTGCGCCGACCGCTGCCGAAAAGCGCAAGACACCCCTGGCGGAAGCCTGGCTGCCCAGCTTGGTGGACGGCTGAATCTGGAAAAGGATCTCCTTCTCGTCGCCTTTGGCCGCAAGTTCAAAGGGGGCGCTTGCTGGGGACACTGACCAGCCCGCTGGAATCTCGGGATGCAGGGTGCCGGAGATTGGCGCCGCCACCGCGGTCAGGCGGACGCCCAGGCTTCGCGGCTCGCCATTGGGCAAAACCAAGACCGTACTGGTAGGCCGCACCAGCACCGGGGGTGTGACTTCGAGGGGACGATAGCGCTCGCCCGCCACCGGATCGGTCCACTTGAAAGTGATGGGCCGTTTCACGGTCAGCGTGGAGATGGGGGAGACCAGCACGAACTCGACGGCGAGCGGCGCAGGGGCCTCAGGCATGCCGACCAGCGTGGGATCTTCGACATGGAAGAGTCCTGGCTCAGGCGGCGCGACCAGCCAGTAGGGAGTGGTCAGAGCCGATGTGATTGGAACGCGGACGGTTCGCTTCACCTCAAACGAAGCGAGCGAGCCTATCCTCATCGGGATGACGGAGTCTGGCAGGCGGACTTCGCGCAGAGAAAACTCGGCGGGCGAGCGATTGATGGCCGTCGCCGTCACCTCCACGGTCTCGCCCGGCACGGCACGAAAATCGGCGGCGGTCGCTTCAATAAAGAGTCCTGCACAAGCCAAGACCAACTCGCGCACCTGGTCCTCCTTGTATGTGCGCCAGTACGCATCGGGGACAAAGTCCAGGGCTTGGTCCAACTGCAAGAGGATTGGGATGATCTTGTGCGGCGCCGCAGGCACAAATTGGCGCGCCGCCCGTTCAACCAGGCGCGCAACCTGGTTGCTGTCCTTGATGCGCGACCAGGAGAAGTCGATCCCACCCAGCACGCTGCCGGCGAGCGCAGGAGCGGAAACTGCCTGGTCCAGCAGCTTGAAGTACTCGATGATTGGCCCGCGCGTGCGTGCCACGCCGAAGCCTTGACTCTTGTGCATGCTGCGGCTGTCTGCCGCCATCTCGCCGTAGGAAAGCCCCAATAGCGGATTGTACTTGCCCACGTCCATGCTGAGGAACTCGGACAAAGCCTCCCCCGGCTTGATGCTCCACGAAGAACGGTTCCAAAACAGCCGCTGCGCTTGCCAGGGTTGCACTCCTCGCCCAAGTTGCTCCGGGAAACGTGTGGAGTCCGCGGCTGCCCGAAATGCTTCCGCCGCGAGCCGCGCCGAGGCTGTGTGGTGCCCGTGCGTGTCGCCCAGCTCAGGAGAAAAACGGGTGATGATGATGTCGGGTCGAAAACGCCGGATGACCCAAACCACATCGGCCAGCACAGCGTCCCGGCCCCAGATGCGCAGGGTTTCTTCGGGACTCTTCGAGTAGCCAAAGTCGCGCGCGCGGGTGAAAAACTGTTCCGCCCCATCCACCCTGCGCGCGGCCAGCAGCTCCTGCGTGCGGATCACGCCCAGCTCTGCGCCCTGCTCTGCGCCGATCAGGTTCTGCCCTCCGTCGCCGCGGGTGAGCGACAGATAGGCCGTGCGCAAGAGCGCCTCATTGGAAAGATACGCGAGCAGGTTAGTGTTTTCGTCATCCGGGTGTGCGCCGATATAGAGCGCGCTGCCCACCACGCCGAGCTTGCGCAAGGCCAGTTGGATCTGCGCACTGTCAAGTTCGGTCGGATCAGCCTGTGCACGGTTGGATGGAAGAATGGTCATGGGCAAGAGAACGACCGAAAACAGAAAGCCAAAGCTTACCCGGCGCAAGAAACCTCCGCCGAGTATACTCAACGCCAAAAGTGGGCCGCGCATTTTCTGATTCCTACCTCGCGGGTGAGTCTGCTGCACACGCGCTCTTTTCGCCAGGGTTTCGCGACCCGGCTGAACGGCAAAGCGCCGCCAGGGTCGCTGCCGGTCGCAAGCTACCCGCAGCCTTGCTGGATGTCCTGCGCGAGCAACAAGCCGCCTTGCCGGCAAGCGCGGCTCGCCAAGCGAATCTGGATGCCCTGGAAAAGGGCGGCGTCGCTATCGTCGCAACTGGGCAACAGGTGGGACTCTTCCTTGGCCCGCTCTACACATTCTACAAGGCGGCCTCGGCAGTTGCGGTGGCGCGGGCCATCGAGGCTGAGTCAGGCGTACGCTGCGTGCCGCTCTTTTGGCTGCAAACCGAGGACCACGACTTTGCCGAGATCCGCACCTGCGCGGTAGCCGGACCGGATGGGCAGCCCGTGCGCCTCGAATTGGCCGAGGGCAACGAGCCTGAGTCCCGGGTGTCCGTCGCGCACCGGTGCTTGGGAGCGGAGATCGACGGTGTGCTCGACCAGCTGGGCTCTCTGCTCGATGGCCAGCCAGGGGCAGAAGAGGTATTGGCGCTCTTGCGGTCACAATATCGGCCCGGGCGGTCTCTCGCCGCGGCATTCGCCGGGGTGCTGGCGACGCTTTTCGCCGACCAGGGGCTGATCTTTCTCGATCCGCGCGACGCGCGCGTGGCGTCCCTGGCTGCGCCCATCTACCGGTCGTGCATCGAGCACGCTGGCTTGATCGAACGGCATCTGCAAGAACGCCAGGCTGCACTTGCGGCAGCGGGATTTGCTACGCAGGTTCCGGTTCGCTCCTGCACGCTGGTGTTTTTTCACCAAGGCAGCGCGGCCGGGCCACGCTTTCGCCTGCAGGAAATGCATGCAAGCGACGGGACCGCGCAGTGGAGGTTGGTTGGCTCCACCGAGACGATCGCCCAATCCGAATTGCTCGACCTGCTTGCTCGCGAGCCGCTGCGCTTCTCCGCTTCCGCGCTTTTGCGCCCGGTCGTGCAAGACGCGCTCTTGCCAACCGTGGCCTATGTCGGTGGTCCCGGCGAGATCAACTACTTTGCCGAGCTGCCGCCGATCTACCAACACTTCGGCGTGGTGCCCCCGCTCCTGGTCCCGCGTGCGCGTTTTCGTTGTGTGGATGCTCGCACCCGCCGCTGGTTGGAGCAGTCCGGGCTTCACGCCTCTGATCTGGCGCGGCCTGAGCATGAGATCCGCGCCCGTGTGCGCACAGAGCGGCCCAGCGACTCACCCGATCCGCAGGAATTGCGCGATCGACTTGCTGGGCAGATCCTGCCCGCGGTGGAGGCAATCACTTCGGCCATTTCTGCATCCGGCGAGCATCTGCGCCGACCCGCGCAGCGCACCCGGGAAAGTGTGGCCCACACCCTGGAACAGCTGATTGGACGCTACGCACGCGATTTGCTCGAGCAGGATGGGACTGCACGGCGCAGGATCCAGCAGCTTGAGACGGTCCTGCATCCCGGTGGTGTCGCGCAAGAGCGGTTCTATGGTTGGCCCTGGCTGGCCGGGCGCTTGGGCGTGTCGGCCTGCAAGCGTCTGGTGCTAGACCGGCTGGAGCAGGCGGGCGCCTTTGCCACAGAGATTCTGGAGCTCTTGCCATGAGCGCAGACCAACTGCGCATCGGCGTGGCATGTTTTTCCAGCTTTGGTGGCAGTGGCGTGATCGCGTCGGAAATTGGCATGGCGATGGCGCGGCGGGGGCACCAGGTTGCGTTCTTCAGCGACAAGCCGCCCGCACGCCTCGACCTCTCCTGCCCCAACCTCTCGTTTCATGCCGTCACCGCCCTCGACTATCCCGTGCCCGCACAGAGCTCATATGCCCTGGCCCTGGCGGCCGAGATGATCGAAGTGGCGCAAGCGGAACGCCTGGACCTTCTCCATGTTCACTACGCCGTTCCCCACGCGCTGGGCGCCTACCTGGCCCGCCAGGTCTTGAGCGCGGGCGCACCCAAGCTGCTTGTCACCCTGCATGGCACGGACGTCACCCGCATCGGTGCGGATCCCAAGTTCTCGTCCCTCACCCGGTTCGCGGTTCTGGCTGCGGATGGAATCACCACGCCTTCGCGTTGGTTGGCAGAGCAGGCCTACCTCCGACTTGGCCTGCCCCGCGAGACCAGCATCGAGGTGATCCCGAACTTCGTCGACACACATCGCTTTCGCCCGAGTCGCCCCAAGATCGTGCCAGCAGAGCGGATCCTCACCCATGTCTCGAACTTTCGTCCGCTCAAGCGGGTCGAGGACGTCGTGCGCGTCTTCGCGCGCGTGCGCGGCGAAATGCCAGTGACGTTGCACCTGATCGGCGACGGCCCGGAACGCCCGTGCGTCGAGACGCTAATTCGTTCGCTCGCTCTGGGTAACGATGTGAAGTTCTTCGGCGAGAGCGCGAACGTGGCCGAGGTCCTGCAAGGCAGCGACGTCTTCCTGCTGCCCAGCGAGACTGAGAGCTTCGGCCTGGGCGCGCTAGAGGCCATGGCTTGTGGCGTGCCGGTGGTGGCCTGCAACGTGGGCGGTCTTCCCGAGGTCGTGCTAGATGGTGAGACCGGCTTTCTGGCTCCGGTGGGTAACGTGGATGAAATGTCGAAGCACGTGCTCCGCCTACTCACCGACGCGGACCTTCACGTACGGATGTCCCGGGCCGCGCGCGCTCGCGCCGAAACGCACTTTCAGCTTGAACCCGCCGTGGACCGCTACCAGGCGGCCTATCGTCGGGTCGTCGTCGGCGCTAGAGTTTCTTCTTCCACTCGCTAAGCGCCTTCTTCACATCGGCCTCGAAGAAGAAGTACTCTGCCTTCTGGCCGAGCTGGTAGGCCTTCTCGGCCAAAGCGTAGGCATCCTTGTAGTTGCCCTTGCCCGCGAGCAGAGACGCCTTGATCCACAAGTTGAACCAATCTTCCTTCAGCGCCAGCGACTGGTCGATGTACTTGAGGCCAGTGTTGTAGTCCTTCTTGGTCTCCAGCATGTAACGCGCGGCAAAGGCGAAGGTTCGCCAGGTGCCGTCGATGCTGGCGGCTATGTTGGCCAGGGCTTGCTCTGCCGTGTGCATCTTAATAGGGATGGAAAGCCGCAGTCGCTCCCATTCCAGATTGAGCGCAGCCTCGTCGTCGGTGAAATCGGCGAAGAAAAACGTCATCCGCTCGCGGAAAGGAGCCGCCTTGGTGGGCAACTGCACGCGAAGCAGGTCCAGCTCGGCCTTGTAGTCCCGCCCTGTGCCCGCCTGATCGGCCTTCTTGTTGAGCACCACGGTCCACGCGCCCTTGCTTGGGATGGTGAACAAGGCGTAGCTTCCGGCCGGCACAGGCTTGCCGGCAAACACCGCGTCCTTGCTGAAACTGATCTTGGTCGCCTGGTTTGCCCCGGTCCGCCACATCTGATCATAGGGCACCAGCCCGCCCCATATCTTGCGGTTCTTCACCGCCGGGCTGCTGTACTCGACCGACACCTCGGTCAGTCCGATAACCTGCGACACCTTGGCCGCAGGACTGGGACGTGGCAACTCAGGCTGGGACATAGCCTGCGAGGATAGCAGAGAAACCGACCCGCAAACCGCCGCGGTGAAGGCAAGACGAACGCTGAACATGTGGACACGCTCCTTTCACGCCGCCGCCGAATCACAAAGCGACGACCACGCAGGATCTAGCACGGCCGGCGAGACATGCACGTCCACATGTTGGCTAACTTCGATCCACAGTTCACGGGATGCTAGCTAGTTTGCGAGAGACACCAAAATATCGTCAGCGCTGCACGAGGCAGTGGTGAACGTGGGACTGACGACGAGGACGCGATTGAGGTTGTTGTAGCCGGTGCTGGCTTCCCAGGTGTTCAGGTTGGCCAGACGAATAGCGTATTCGGGGCGAGTGGCAAGTGCGGGCACGGGATCGGCCAGGCTGACAAGCAGCGCATAGGTGCCTGCGGGGATGTCGGAAGGAAGGCAGAAAGTATGCGAAATGGTGGTGCTGCTTCCTGGGGCGAAGCGGCGCGGGTCATCCGGTAGTTTGGCAAGGTAGATGGTGCCGAGGTTGGTATTGCGCAAAACCAGGCTCAGTCCGCGGGGATTGAAGGGCGCAGCGTAGCCATCGTTGCGAATGGAGAGACTTGCCTCGAACTGGCCCCCGGTCTTGGCAATGGCGGAGTAGCTGCCCGAATCGAGACTCAGACGGTAGCCCAGCTTGCGCTTGGCAATGTCGATATTCGTGCCCCAGCTCGCCAGCACGTCGGGCTGGTGTTGCCGCGCAGGCTGGATGATGGGGAGGCGAGCCGACTCGTCGATGGGCATCGTTCGGGTGACAGTCGCCCGCGCAGTGCTCGCAATGCCCATCGTCGAGTCGGCTCGCCAGGGTTCAGCAGCTGATGGCGATTTAGGCGCCGGTGTCGCCGTTGGTGTGGGCGTCTATGGTCCTGGCCACGGCATCGCGCTCGACGAGCTTGCGCTTCTTTCGAGCGGCTTCGCGGAGGGCAGCAGTGGCCAGGCGGTCGGCGTCGCGCATACCGCCCATTGCGGCTTCGTGGATCATGGCGATGGCGTCGGAGGCGAAAAGTTCGCGTTCGCAACCCGCACGGTGGAGGCGCATGCCGATGTATTCGCCGGTGTCGACTGGCGACAGTGGGTCGATTCGCAATCGCCGATGCAGCCGCGAGAAGAGCGAGCGGTTGCGTCGCATGGACAGCCGGTCGAGCAATTCGGGCAAACCGACCATCACCAGCGACAGGAGCGCACGACTGTCCCACTCGTAGTTGAGTAAGATGTGCAAATGATCGAGCGTGTCCTGATGAAGCAGGTGGGCCTCGTCGAGGAGAAAGACGGGGTGGATACGGTCTTTGCCAAGGTCGTTGACGTGGGTGGCGACGGCGTGGAAGACGCCGGCAGCGGTGACCGACGGCGACAGACCGAGGGCGATGCAGAGCTGGCGATAGAAATCGCGTCGGCCGAGGGTGACGTTGTGGCAGTAGGTTAGGCGATAAGCAGCCTCGGGCAGGCGTTTGCGAAAGGCGCGGAGCACGCAGGTCTTGCCTACGCCGGGATCGCCCACCAGCACGACCGAGGTGCGTTCCTCGACCGCGTCGACCAACTCGTCGACCACCGCCTGCTTGGACGACGGCAGCCACAGATCACCGTCGGGAATTTCCTTGCTGAAGGGCGGCTCGCGCAGCCCGAAATGGGACAGGTACACGTCGCGCATTAGAAAATCTCCTCGTCGTTGGTGTGGGCAGGGGCACGGCCGGCGGCTTTGTCGAGCAGCGCGCCTGATGGGTCGAAGGGGACGGTCTTGCTGGCCGGTGTGGTCACGCCAGGATTGCGGGGCTTGCGGGCTGTGTGCGCATTCTTGGCAGCGTCGACGGGATGCAGTTCCAGTCGCTTGCCCTCGTGCTCAACCCAGGGAGGCACGTCGACGTCGGCCAGGCAACGTCCGACGGTGACAATGCGGCCGGCGAGATAGCCCTGGTCCAACTCCCACACGACGCCGTCGATGCTGATGGTGGTGTCGCGGCGGACGCGCCGGCGCTCGTGCACAGTCAGCGCCGTACGCAGACGGGCCTCGTCCAGATCGTCGACGGGGTGATGGGCGTCGTTCCAAGTGGAATCTGGTGTGCGGCCGAGCAGACCGGCGTGCGGCGCCTGGTGATAGTGCTGGTCCAGGAAGGCCCACAGCCTGACGTTGACGTCGTGAAGCGAAGTGAGCGAGCCCATGTGGTCGAGTACGGCCTCGCGCAGGGTGCGCCAGAATCGCTCCATCTTGCCGCGCGCCTCGGGTGAGTACGGGCGGGCGTGGATCAGGGTGACCCCGAGACGCTCGCAGCCGAGGCGCAAGCTGTCGCCTGAGTAGGTCGAGCCATTGTCGAGATACAGCGCCTCGGGCAGCCCGTAGCGGCGCACGGCACGGCAGAGAAGACCCAGCATATCGATCTCGCGCTCGTTGTGCATGGCCTCCAGCGCGACCACGAAGCGGGAATTGTCGTCCAGCATGCCGTGGATGCGCAGGGGCATCTTTCTGCCGTCGATGAGCAGGTTTGGACCGTGGCATACGTCGCCGTGCCACAGGGCGCCCGGTCGCTCGGCCTGCCAACGCAGGCGTGTGTGCGTGCTGCTGCTGTCGCGGATCGCGATGCGGTCGAGTCCATGCTCGGCGTACAGCCGGCGCACTGTCGCTGCTGAAACGGCGTCACGGTCCATGCGCCCGTCGCGCACCAGCGTGGCCAAGATCAGCGGCACCGACGCCGAGGGATTTTCGCGGCGGATGGCCAACAGCAACTCGCGCATCTCATCGGCCAGGGCGCGGGCGCGGCCACGGTCGCTGCGTGGCTTGGGCAGAAGCGCATCCAATCCGCCTTTCCGGTAGGCGTAAAACCAGCGCTCCAACGTGGGCACCGAAATGGTCTTGGTGACCTCCGCGTCTGGCAGGCGGAATCGCTCCTTGGCCAGAGCCCGAAATTCCGCGACCAGATCGCCGTGGGACAGCTCGCGACGGCAGAGCGATCCCACGACTTCGCTGCGGAAGACGGCCACCGCCTCGGCGTGGTTCTTGGGTTTGAGTGCATCCATGGTCCTTGCTCCTTTGCGCCGGTCCATCCGGCGTTTGACTACAGATGCCCGCATTGGCCGAAGCGCGGGAGGGATCACCAATGGTGGGCTGGTGTTGCCCTTGGGCTCGCCGTCGCTGATGTGCGGTCGAGGTGCTTGCCCCCTCACGCGGCCCGCGCGGCGCCGACAAACGCACGCACGGTCAGCGATGCGTCCCAGGGCGGTGGGGCGCGACTGCCGATTGTGGTGGCCGCACGCTCGGCCACTTGCCGACGCGAGAAGGTGTCAGGGCACCTCCGCACCTCGGGAAACAGCCGGCCGCCCCGCACGTCGTCGCACCAGCGATCAATGGTCACCCAACCCGCAGCAGCCGTCGCACCTATGATTCGAAATGGGCTGGTCCAGCGGCGGACTTTGGCCGGGCTCATCCGCTCCAGCCCGAACAGCGCCAGGGCTTGCGCGATGGCCGAGGCCGAGTACCGACGCCGGGCCAAGATCGCCCCGGGCACCACCAGCATGACCGCATCGCAGTCCACGCACAGATAGCGCCGGCACGGCACGCCCACCGTCGCTGGCTCACCCTGCGCCACCTGTGGCCCGAGCATCTCCCGCACGCGCAGACCGTGACCATGCACGCGCAAACCATGCCCTGTCGGTCGGCTTGCCACGCCGCAACCGGCACAGTGGGCCGGACGCACCTGCTCGACCGTAGGCATCCTGGACATCCAGCTCTTGACGTCCAGTGCGCTTTGTACGATTCGTTTGGTGCTCCGGTCTTTCTCTTTGTCGGGGATCTACCCGGGGCCAGATGGGGACGGTGTTGTCGCACCGGTCCCCATCACTTTCTGATCCCTGATCGGGGACCAGGCCCCCCTCCCAAGGGCCGCGCACTACATCACGTCGCTTGGCCGATCCCAAGCCGCATCGACGAGGGCCTCCCCATCACCGCCCATGCGCGATCCCATCAGCACATCGGAGCGCCGAACTCCGGAGGCTCAGCAATCAAACCGAGGGGCTACACTCAATTGGATCAAGATCGGCGACGCAACTGCGAGCGGTAAATATATCTACAAAACCGAAGAGAAGATAAGGCCCGAAGGCGCCAAGCGTTCCCGAATGGTC
>Ga0182010_10001276_pt1 | contig 13492 bp, 11 predicted proteins | sample 611E1MmetaG_FD_120488 | JGI IMG/M metagenome (GOLD analysis project Ga0182010, IMG submission 120488) | Permafrost microbial communities from Stordalen Mire, Sweden - 611E1M metaG | ecosystem: Environmental > Terrestrial > Soil > Wetlands > Permafrost | place: Sweden: Stordalen | collected...
GGGTTTTTTGTCTCAACAATGGGTTTAAAGCCTACCAGAGTCCCATCCATGCGAATTGCACTGCCACCAGATTCCACACCACTAATTGCTGTGTTGATATGGACCTTTGCTTTCCTTGTGGTCAAAGTCTCACAGGCACCCATCGAGATGATAGGAATTTCAAGAAGATATTTTGCAATAGACCTTGGAAGGCTTGAAAATGGGTCAGAACCGATAATTAGAGCCGCATCTACAGTTTTTGCTTTAAGGGATTCAACGATTGAATATTCAGGCCCGTGCTTTACAATTCCATTTTCGAACTTTACGCTATTAACATACCCTGTTTCTGCAAAGAGATTTTCGTTAAAACCCCGCACATTACAATTCCCTACCATAGGCACCAGATGGAAATTTGATTTTTCGTTCAGAACTTTCATAAGTCTAAAAAGAGGTTCAAGGTTTTCAAGAGAGTATATAAGACCAAGTCCTACAAAAATAATCCCAAACCTTGCCCCTTTAAGGATATTTGCCATTTCTAGGATTTTCTTTGGGGGGTAATTGTAGGATGTCTTCGGAAGTTTTCCGGAAAGACCTGAAATCAGGGCATCTATAAGCTCTACATCTCCACCTTGCGGAATCTGAATAAAATAGTTCCCGCAGATCTTCGCAGTATGGGACTTTCTGATATCTATTGCAATTGCCGTTCTCTCCTCTTCCCAGCCCCTTTGCTTTTCGCTTCCCCTAGGAAAGTAGGAGTGCTTGGAAAGATGGCGGGGATGGGAGTCAGCAGGGTTTGACCCCCAAAAAATGATAACATCTCCCTTATTCCTTACATCTTCAAGGGTGCAAGTTTTTATCTTATTAGTAACAAGAGCCTCAACAACACTACCAAAACAAAATGAGGAGTTGTCGTCAATTGTTGCATTGATTTTTTTTCCAAGCTCGATTGCTTGTTTCTGGGCTTCATTGGTGGAAGTGCCAAGCCCAAATATCATAGGGCTTTTTGCATTCTTCAGTATCTTCACAATCTCATTTAATGCTTTCTCCCCATCTACTGGCTTGTTGTCCACGAGGAAAGTTGCCTTTTTTTTGCTTTCTTTCATGTGGGCTACTCCCACTCTGCAGGCAGTATAAACTTTATTTATGGTATCCTTTCCAGACTCGACCTCAATATCGTCACAAAGGAGACTACAGCCAGTGCATACATGATAATTTTTCTCCATATCCACTTACCTCACACGAACTCTATTGCCTCTACAGGGCAAGTTACTATACAGCCATTGCAGAGAATCTTGTTCTTGCCGAAACGGCGGCATTCATCTACCTTCTGGGCTTTAACGATGCCTTCTTCAATGACCAGGATCAATTTACTCGTGTTCTTGGGAGCATTTCCCGAGCCTACCCCATAGGGATCATTTGCAACATTGACTGGACAGGCAACCACGCAGTTTCCACATCCAAAACACAAATCTTCGTGCACTATTAGTCCTGTGTCGGTTGCTCCTTCAGACGGTTGGAAGAGACCGCTTATCTTTTCATAGCTGTCTTTGTATTTCGGCTCTTCTATCAGGGGCAGGCAGGCATCGGGTGTGAGCTCGCGGGTCATGAGAGCTACTGCAAAAGCCATACATGATGTTTTCCCACATTTTTTGCAATTAGTTTTTGGCAGCATTTGATAAATTTCCATTGCATTTGTCATTCTAGATCACCCTTGAGTCAAATTTCATGTTCGCTTAAGACTTCATTGAAGAGTCAATACTTTCTAGAAGATTTCGATAAATCCATAATTTTCATGAGTTATGTATGAAACTTTTAAAATCATATGACGAAATTATGAGTTTATCGAAATCCTCTATATTTTATAATAGTATGATCAAAAAATGAAATCGAGAATATTATGAAGAATCCGATTAAATAGCCTTTGATTAAATAAAATTTCGATGAACCCTCAAATTTCGTCATATGATTTTAAAAGCTTTATATATAACTCGTGAAAATCAAAGGTTTATCGAAATCCCTCTAAAATAATATTTCTTAAATTCCTTAAATTCTCGCTTTTTAACTTCCAATGTGATTTTCAGTTTGTGGAGTAAAAATCCTGCAAATACTATTTGAATTAATTCAAATCACCAATTCAAATATGAAATGCAGGCTTTTAATTTCCATTGTGTTGAGATAATGACAATCAATTTGTTGAGTACCCTCTAAAATCCAGATACTTTTTAATGCATCCTTGAATCACAAAAATTCATCGTTATTTACCGAATTCTGAAATTTAAATGACTCAAAAATTCAGAAAATAATAAAAAGTCCCAAATCCAAGTAAATATATTTTAAGGTATCTTTAAGGGCAAACTAAAAATAAGTAATCTCAATTTAATTCGCTTTAAAGAAAAGTTCGCAGTGGCAATTTCCATACCTTTCGACTTCTTCCTTATGATAGACACATGGACACACTATTTTTTGATCCTCTTTTTCAATTCCAGTGACTATTCTGCATGGACAGTAACGCCTTCCGAACTTTTCAATCTTGATTGCAAGTCCATCAAGCACATAATCAAGAGCTTTTTTATCCGGGTTAAGCTTGTAGCCTGCTTTATTTGCGTATTTCTCAGTCCATTCATACATTTTCTGTTTTAATTCGTTATGCTCAGCCATGAATTAGCTCCTTCGGCTCTCAAAATTGAAACAATCCTGATGATCTATGAGAAGACTATACCGAGTCATTTATAATATGTGATAGATTAAATAATTCAAATCATGATACTAATAGATTAATCATAGTCCAAATTCTAATATTAGCTAAATTATTACAAAAATATAACCTTTTGAAAGGTTTGTCTAGTCCATATTCCATAAACAATTTTTCACCATTTTTTTTGTTCAAATCTTATTCTAAAATTGCCATATAGATTACGAATTAAGTTCTCAAACTATAAATTAATTGGTAAAAAACATAATATATAGCTATTTAAAAAACATTAAATTTGATCTACAATTGAGCATTTATCTGTTAAAAAGCAATCAAAATCGACATTCTACAGATATACATAGATTTAAAAATTGTTTGCCTACTATATTATTAAAAGTTAAATTATTTTTTAAGCATTTTAATATTGAGAAAATAGATAGCATTCTTGTATACATCTATAGAAAGTGGAATTCAATATTAAAAAACTATATAAAAAAGATATTTGAAATGGGAGTTCCCATAAATAGATAAAAGTTCATCTCAAGCTGACAACTACTATACAAAAGATTTCGATAAATCTTTAATTTTCATAAGTCATTAGATACAATTTATAAGCATATGACAAAATTTAGGGGTTTATCAAACTCCTCTACAATGGAAGTACTTGGTTAAGAATGTTTAAATTTCATGTTTAGATGACGTTAACATTAAGTGTGAATATTTTCCCCACACTTGTTACTTTCATCCAGGGTCTCCTGTATAGCCCGATTACCTGCTGATTTCTACCGGCTACTGCCTTGATTGTCCATTCTTGAATTTGGTATCCACCAAAAATGTGTGAAAATCCGGTTTGATAAATTTTCGTATTGATCAAAATTAGTCCATTGCTTAAACGGATTTTCCATAAATAGCCTGCCATCATATTTTCTTTCAGTTGCAGGTTAAAATAATCTCCTTTTTTGATAGATATTGTCTCTCCGTTATCATTATAGTTTAGAACTTTATTCTCAGATGGCGACGCACTAATAACTGTAGGAATTACGACCATGATTAAAACGATAATTATTAACGTTGTTCTAAACAGATTTTTAGACATTAATACCACTCATTCATTTATAATAATCTATTCTCATATATACCAATTTCTATGAGCTAATTACAAAAACAAATGATAGAGAACTAATTTTTTTAGATCACCCTTATATGCTTTCCGGGCATTGCATAGAAAAAATAATATAAAACTGGGATAGCTAAAATGAAAAAGTGATCAAAAAGCCAGAATAAGTAACTAATCTACCGTAAAAGAAAGCAAAAAGCCATTCTAAAGGTACCTCACACAATTTTAAGATATTTCTGTCAAATTTCAGGCATTGACAGCCTTGCTAAATACTTCAATAAACTCGTTACATTGAACAATAATGATCGAAGCAGCATCTTTTAAGACCTCAATAGGATCTGTACCATCTGTTTTGATATAGAGAATCGGGTCACTAATACTCACATGTTTCATATCGTAAAAAGCGGCCTCAACCCTTGCATCTCTAATCAGGAAGTCCTTAAACAAATTCAGAAGAGTATGAGTTTCACCTTTGAGCTCAACTTCCAGCTCATAATCAGCTTTTGACAGGATGTTCAGTTCCATTGGTAATCCCCTTTAAATAGTTAGTAATGCAAATGATTTTGTAAAAATCTGTACGTGCTCATGGCAGGAAAAAATATTACTGGATCCCTTTTCCGTATTCTGTTGAGATTTTGCAGATTTTAGTAATATTGCAGTCAGGACATTTAAGCTTTTTCCCTTCTAGCACAATTTCCCCTCTGCAATTGGAACAGTATGCTTTCACAACTCCAAGGGAATCCTCAGATGTGGTCAGACGCATTCTATCAGTATCTAGAACTTTAGCCCTGATTATATCTGATGGTCTGAACTCGTCTGAAAGTCTCTTGACGTAAGAATCTCTTACGTTTGACACATGAATATCTCCAAGCCTTGAATTAACAATTTCCCGATCTTCTTTACCTTCAATTCCTGCAATTTCCACAGCTACCCCAGATTCACGGACCTCAATTATTTTACCATACACAATATCTCCCACTTTAAGGATATTCGGAGTGAGAGTATTTGGCTTTACATAGACTATCCTTGCTTTTCGATCAATGATTACATTGCCAGTAGCAGTGGAGTAAACATTTCCAGCAGATACTACTGTTCCATTTCCTGGTTTAAACTCCTCTGTGCTCCCAACAAATTCTCCTGGGAGAACAAAACATCCTTTTTCAAGATTTTTATCCGGTGTCTCTTCTACATGGGGGACTCTAAAGTCAAGCATATTCGTCATCTCCCAGGAAACCTTTTTTGGATAAGGCAGTCTTCTTGTCTTACCCTGATCTCCCTTAAACCGACCCTTAGATTGGTCCCTTGACTGATTTTTAAACTGATATCTTGACTGGTCCCTTGCCGACCCCTTTGGCTGATTCCTAGTATAACTTCTAAACTGATCCCTTGGTTGACCCTTAAAATGATCCTTATTTTCTGAAACCATTTGAACCCCTATTTCAATAACTGGCTTTCCCTCACTTGGACCTGTCAATTTCTTTCTCGTAGTTTTATTTTTTCTAATTCTAATCATGATCCCTCATTCTAATTGTCATAATTGATGAATAGATATCTTAATTATAATGATTTTATCAATTAAACAGATGCATCTACTGCTATTTAATCTACCGAAAATAAACCTCAGGATAAAGAAAAGGTCATCATTTTCGTATTTTCTGACATATTTCTTCTCTGAAGTCATAGAATTCAGCTCTATGTATACAGAGTTACATTATTTATAGATCATGCATTTAATATTTGCATTTTTGGAACAGAATCTTGAGACATTGAACTACAGATTCGACATCTTGAATTGTACTGAATTCTGATTATATCCAGGAACAGTGATCCTGTAAATCTCTACCTCAATAACCTTTCTTTCCTTTTTGTGAAAGTTGAAAATTCGTTTTATAGGAAATTTCGCAACGTAAGAATGTGTAATGATCGCTGGCTTAATGAACTTTTGGATAAAAGCAAAGCTTCCTCGGTTGTGGATTGAATATATCACGTCACTTGTTCTTAATGCTGACGAAATAAAAGATCTATCCTTACCCTTTATCCTTGCCCCGAAGGGGGGGTTCATAAGTGTAGTTTTTACATGTCCCTTGATGCCTGCAATGTCCGAGAATATAAAATTTGCCTCGACTCCAAACTTTTTGGCATTAATTTTTGCAATCTCAAGTGCTCTTGGATCCGCATCATACCCCACAACATTTCTGACTCCAAGGAGCTTGGCACCTATTGCAAGGATTCCAGTACCGCAGCCAAGATCCTGGACTGAATCATCAAGATCTCCCTGCATGAAAGCGAAATGCAGAATTTCCGCAGCTAAAGGAGAAGGAGTTTGGTATTGCTCAAGCTCAATCTCAGGATCGGAAAAACCTTCGATTGCTTCAAGCAACATTTCAAGTTTTCTTTGGTTCATTTCATCGACTTTAGTTTTTTAAAAATATCTGGTTCAGAATTTGTATTGAGTTGCTTTTATATAACTCATTTGTACTCTGATGTTTTTATTTTGGCTAAACATGAGAATAAAAAGATCATCTTGGCTTTGTGGTAATTTCATCCAGCACAAGTTTTTCCCATTCTCTTTCTCCAAGTACGATCTCAAACTCTTGAGGCGTCAGCATGGGAGATTGAAAACGTCCTATTTCATCAACAGCAAGCCTCGGACAAGCTGTATTTACAAAAGCGTCCACCTTGAACAGGAGCAGCTGTTCTGGAGTTACAAGATCCATAAGAATCAGATATGCATATTTTCCATGTCTTTTTGCACATTCCTTCAAAAAAAAAGCAAGCTCAAGCCTTTTCTGTCCGCTTTTGCTTGAGACAATTATACCAAAAACCTCAGCATCCAGAGATTTTGCAATTACAGCACTACGCTGACGGAGAATTTTTGAGGGATCTATCTCACGAATTTCTCCTGAAAAAGGATCAGCTACAAGAACACGTTTTTTTGTGGAAAGGGCAACACCTAAGGGATGGAAATCTCCGCTTCCGATATATAGGTACTCATCACATTCTTCATCCCTGGCTGCCGAAAAATTACATCCAAGTACTTGCCCTGGATAAGCTATTCTGGAATCACCGCGCCCTATTACGCAAGTCTTTCCCCTAGTCTCAAAAATGGCGCGAGCTTCCTTAAGTTTATGGACATGCTGTACAGTAGTAATTAGCCCTATTATCTGCCCTTTAAGTTCAGGCACAGCTTTTTCAACAACATTCCCAATATCAACTAAAGAGCGTGCTTCTATGAAATAAACCTTATCTGAAAGCTTCATATCCCCAAGTCTCGCATGCCCAAAATGGAAGAGAATATCCACATGTTTTATCAAAGTCCTATTCAAGTCGCACGCCCCAAAGCAGGGATCTCCGTAGATGAAAATCTCAACTCCTGTAGATTCTTCAACTTTTTTTGCGAGTTTGACTCCTTTCTTTTTGAGGCCCTCAGGAAGCTGGAAACCTACAATTTTTGCTCCTGATTGGTGTATTATATCAATAATATAATTAGGCCTTAAATCAAATGCTTCACTGATTCCCAAATGCATTTTTGATCTCCAATCCTTTCGCGCTCACATCTATTGTAACAAAAATTTTGGGCCCAACCCCAAGATTTGTTTATTTTTATCAGACTATTTACCAACCAACATGGATTAATTGTTTTTGATATTCAAACAAATAGAGTGACTAATTAAATAAAAATTAAACTATGATTAAATATATAAGTTGTTCAAAAATCAAAATCAATAGTGGAGGATATGATACTGAAAACAAATAGTTTTATGAGTATAACATAGCAATTCGATGGAATATAGATTCTTCCCTATAAATTATTACTTGATTTTGAGAGAAAATATATGTGTAAAAACATTTCTTCTATCAGATAGAGCTACATTATATAAATTTAAAAAGGCAGAAAAATTTTAGCAGAACAATAAGCAATGATTGAAAAGATTATATTTTTATCCCAGCTACTCCAAATAGGAACCCAACTAGATATTGTTGGGAAAAGCACGAGAGAAAAGTTGGAATGTATAAAGTAATTAAAAATAATATATAAAGAGAATTACTGGATGATTATTGAAAAAAATTACCTTTACACATAATTATAGAATTATTTAAAATTGTTACTACATTAATATAAAAGACATAGCTGTATGAATAAATCAAAAAGCAGAGAAATTTTCGAAACAATAATAATTGGTTGCAAATAGTGTATTTTCTATCAGCTACTCTATATAAGAACCACCAAAAAATTATTATAGATAGCCAAAAATATTAATCCGACGAATAAATAAAAAAAATAAAAGTGTTACAAAAATGACTATTGAAATTCAGAAAAATTACAGCTTTTAAATACAAAGTAAGATCATTCGAATGATTAATAACCTTGATGATTTATGTCTCATTCCTTGCAAAGACGACTACAAGAAAAAAGGAACATAAGAGTACAAGGAATTAGATCAACCTCTTTCTCTCATGTCAAAGAAAGGAAACAAAAACATCAGGAAAAAGTTTCCGGTCAAATCAGAAAAAGGTAAACAGAAAAAAATAAATACCTTAAACTTTTTCTGAAAAGTCTGCTCTGAAACAGACAATTCTGGACTTACTTTATAGCCTTGTCTACAGGTCGCCTAATTTTCTGTAAAAACCATAAATCTCAATAAATTATTGAGTAGAAGTTTCTACATCAGAAAAATTAAATTAAAAGTACAAAAAAATTTGACTTTAATTTACAGCAAATTAGCGACATTAACACATTGCTTATTTTTTTGATTCATTCAAAGTTTGTAGATAGGAGATTTCAGAAAACTAAATGGAAAAGGAATACTCTTCGTTCTGTCACAAAAAAATCGTCTGGAAAAAAATAGAGGCTGAAAAAGTATGATAAAAGAAAAATTAAATTAAAACCCCGAATAAGCCCTAAGCACCTAGGAAGTCAAAAAATTGAGGAGAGCCTTGAAAACGACTGAAAATAAACAAGTTGAGGACCCAGCATGTCAAAGAACGATAAAAAAGAACCATATCCTTTAATCAACACCCTTGAGTGCAAAGCTTGCGGACGCTGCCTTCTTGCCTGCCCCAAAGGAGTACTTTTAATGAGTGCAAACCTGAACGCTCGAGGCTATAATTATATAGAGTATATAGGAGAAAGGTGCACAGGCTGTGCGAGCTGCTATTATACTTGCCCGGAACCTCTTGCAATCGAGATCCATATTCCCCTGAAACACGACGGAGCAAGATAAGGCAGGAAGGAGGAAAATGATGGCAACAAAACTCGTAAAAGGCAACTCTGCAGTAATCGTCGGTGCACTTTATGCCGGTTGTGATTGTTTCTTCGGATATCCAATAACTCCGGCAAGTGAGATTCTACATGATGCATCTAAGTACTTTCCGCTTATAGGAAGAAAATTCATCCAGGCCGAATCCGAAGAAGCAGCAATTAATATGGTCTACGGAGGAGCAGCGACAGGGCACAGGGTTATGACATCGTCTTCCGGCCCTGGAATGAGCCTTATGCAGGAAGGACTCTCCTACCTTGCTGGAGCAGAACTTCCCTGTGTGATTGTAAACATAATGAGAGCAGGACCTGGCCTTGGAAATATAGGGCCGGATCAGGCAGATTATAACCAGATAGTAAAAGGTGGAGGGCATGGTAACTACAAAAATATCGTGCTTGCTCCTAATTCAGTACAGGAGATGTGTGACTTTACCCTGAAGGCTTTTGAGCTTGCCTTCAAATACAGCAACCCTGCTGTGATTCTCGCAGACGGTGTTCTCGGACAGATGATCGAGTCTCTAGAGTTTCCGAATGAAGCTACTATCCCTAAGATCGATAACACCTGGGCAGTAAACGGTACATCCGAAACAAGGCTTAATCTGATAACATCAGTCTATCTGGACTTCGATGAACTCGAGAAGTTTAATGAAAAGCTACAGACAAAGTACGACCTAATCAAGCAGAATAAGGTGGATTATGATGAATACCTAACAGATGATGCCTCAATTGTCCTAGTTTCCTATGGCATTAGCAGCAGAATCTGCAGGTCAGCCACATATCTTGCCAGACAGAATGGCTTCAAAGTAGGTCTTTTCAGGCTGAAAACTCTTTTTCCATTCCCTGAAAAACAGCTGAAAACCCTTGCAGATAAAGGATGTTCTTTCATCTCAGTGGAAATGAGTAATGGGCAGATGAAAGATGATATAAGGCTTGCAATTGGTTGTTCACAGCCTGTAGAACTAGTAAACCGGATGGGAGGAAACCTGATAACCCTTGACCAGATAATGAACAAAATAAGGGAAATTGCGGGGGAGGTATGAAAATGACAGCAAAAATCATTAACGGAGAAAAGGTAATCAGAAAGTCAGAAGTCCTATACGCAGAATACCCCCGTAAAGGAGGGGGAGCCCTCACAGCTACTCATTACTGCCCTGGTTGTGGACATGGAATTTTGCACAAGCTTATTGCTGAGGCAATTGAAAACCTGAGAATTCAAGGCCGAACGATCCTGATCAGTCCAGTGGGCTGTGCTGTTTTTGCCTATTATTACTTTGATACAGGCAATATCCAGGTTGCCCACGGCCGCGCCCCTGCTGTAGGGACAGGCGTTTCAAGGGCGGAAGAAAATGCTGTAGTAATCTGCTATCAAGGCGATGGGGATCTTGCGTCTATCGGCCTGAACGAGACTATTCAGGCAGCAAACAGAGGTGAGAAGCTTGCGGTCTTTTTCGTAAACAATACCGTTTATGGGATGACCGGCGGACAGATGGCTCCGACAACACTTATTGGTGAAAAGACTATTACATCTCCAGAAGGTCGTGATCCAAGTTTTGCAGGCTATCCTCTCCATATGTGCGAAATTTTGGACAACTTGAAAGCTCCAGTCTTTATCGAAAGAGTTTCCGTTTCTGATATATCTCATATACGAAATGCCAGAAAAGCCGTTCTGAAAGCTCTTAAGATCCAGAGTGAAGGAAAAGGATACGCTTTTGTTGAAGTCCTTGCCGCCTGCCCAACTAATCTCAAAATGAATGCAAAGCAATCTATTAGCTTCATTAATGAGGAAATGGAAAAGGAATTCCCTCTCAAGAACTTCAGGGATAATTCTGAAGAAGCAGAAATTCTTCATCGTGGAGTCAGTGACTTTACAACTGAAGCCCTAGAGAACCTTTACGGCATTGAAAAGGATACCCAAAAAAAACCCACCAGAAAAAAGTTTACCCCTATTCAAACCAAGATTGTAGGATTCGGAGGGCAGGGAGTTCTCAGCATGGGAATTATTCTGGCTCTGGCCGGGATGAATGAAAATCTTAATGCCTCCTGGTTCCCTTCATATGATCCGGAACAGCGCGGAGGAACATCCAATTGTTCAGTTGTGATCTCTGGCCAGTTCATAGATTGTCCTATTGTCTATAATCCAGATATCCTGGTGGCTATGAACCGTCCCTCATTTGAAAAATTTAAAGGGACCGTCCGAAAAGGAGGCTACATCCTCTATGACTCGTCCATTGGAGAAACAGAGGTGTCTGCAGGTGTCAAAGCTATTGCAGTCCCTGCAGCTGAAAAAGCCACCGATGAGGACTCTGATAAAGCCGCTAACTCCTTCATGCTCGGAGTTCTTATGGACCTTAACGCTACAGGCCTGGCAGAAGAATCCTTCAAGGAAGCTATTGCCGAAAATTTTGCGGGTAAATCCAAAGTCATAGAATTCAATCAGCGAGTTTTTGAAGCAGGCACTAAATGGGCAAAAGAAAATGTTAAGATCTGAGAAAGGAACTGGAATTCAAAGAAAAAGACCGAATCTTTGTAATGAATAGGCGGATGGAATATTTTTTTCCACCTGGCCTAGTTCAGTACTTCACCAAATGGATCAGATACTAAGTAAAATTTCACCCATTTTTCACGAGTTTTACAGAAAAATAATGTTGAATCCTAAATTTGACAGTTGAGTAGAAATAAATCCTTTTTTATGTTATTCTGTCCAATAAATACAGACACAAAGCAAAGAAAATTTTCTACAGTTTCTAACAAGAGAGGATTTCAACATATCTCTGATTCTCACTAGTCATTTATATACAATTTATCTGCATAATATACAATTTATCTGCATATGAAAAAACTTTAGAGCTTATCAAAATTTTCAATAATATATGCATAAATCTAGGATCGATTCTTGCTGTTCAATTCTTCTATGAAAAATTTGATTTTTGTGAAATTTTTAGCGAGCATTAAAGAAAGGGATCGTATATCAATAACTCATTGAAGCTTAGTGAGATATAAGTTCACCGATAATTTCAGTAGCAAGGAAGCTGACAAATGGTTAAATCAGGGGGAAAAAAAATTTTCGCCATCTATAAACCTTGAAAGATTTTATGAAAGAGTCTTTTTCAGAACTCTTGAAATTGTAATGAATAACAAAGAGGGGAGCCACAGGATATTCTGAGCAATCTGTTTTCTGTTTATTACCTTAGTTTGGAGTACAAATTTCATTTGGAATGAAACGTGATCTTTTCATCAAAAATCATTTGACAGCTTTTAAAAATTTCATTAAACGGATCTCGAATTTTTCAGTTTCCAACCATACAACCTAAAAAAATGAGCGATTTTTGAAGATTTTGTTCTATTTTAGCATTTTTGCTATTTAATCTCTTTCACAATATTACATCTTTTTTTCGTAATCTACATAATCTACCGAAGTGAACTACCCCTTCGAGGAATTTCTTAATCTGTTATCAAATTTGAGATAAATATCGGGAATTCGATATTGTCGACGATTATCAACAAATTGTTGATAGCCAGTCCACAAGACATTTTGTGATGGAAACGGAACATAATATTGATAAATTTACTGACATTTAGATCTTTGAAAAAAAAAATCAATCATATAATAGATCATGTTTACTTCTTTTGACGAGCTAGAGAAAATATGAGAAAGATTTAACTTTTATTTTGTTCTTTCCTGCAAGGACAAAAGCTACATTAAACCTTTTGTTTTTGTCATGATTTACAGAAGATGTATTGGTAAAAAGAGTTTGGCCACTTTTTAGCATGTACACATATCATTTATTTTTCATAAAATTAATCTCTTTTTCAATAATTAGAATCATTGTGTGACCAACAGAAAATTCATAGCTCTCACTTCCTTTCAGGGTTATTATTGGTCTTTGAATATGAATATTTTAATTTTATAGGACAAGCTAGTCCATACTTTTTTAAAATTGTAGTTTAGGGATGTTTCGCACGCAATATTCGGATACTGTTTTTAGACAGAATGAACAAAAATCTTGTCGACTACAAAACTCACTAAGGTACGAAAAATGTCTTCATGAATAAGTGAACCATTGATCTTGATATAAACATAGTCTTTGAGAAGTTACAATACAGCACTAATACATTTTTTGGCTTTAATTCTATTTTAAGACTGTATTCAGACTTATATGAGAAGAGAAAACATATTGATACGTTCTCATTGCTTATGAAGTATATGAAAGAGTCTTTTATGGAAAAGTGAAATTAGTTAACTACTGCATATGAGATTTTTGAGAGTACTTTTATAAAGAGACTGTGTCCAAGCTTTTTATCAAAAACAAGCATTTTGGAACCATAATTTACACAGTAATTTTAAAATATCCTGAAACTTCAAAAGTAACGATAAGGTAAATAACAAGGAAAAAGAGACGGAAAAAACACTTAATCCTCTAATTTGTGAAGAAAGTATTTTAGA
>Ga0182010_10001279_pt1 | contig 13466 bp, 11 predicted proteins | sample 611E1MmetaG_FD_120488 | JGI IMG/M metagenome (GOLD analysis project Ga0182010, IMG submission 120488) | Permafrost microbial communities from Stordalen Mire, Sweden - 611E1M metaG | ecosystem: Environmental > Terrestrial > Soil > Wetlands > Permafrost | place: Sweden: Stordalen | collected...
ATCGAATGGTCTTTCAGACCTTTAACTTGAGAAACAATGTATTGGTCTAATTTCTTTCAGGAAGTTTCTTGGTTTTTCTAGTATATACCAGAAAGTACCACAGTCTATTCATTCAGAAAAAGAATGATTATAACTACAAAAAGAATAAATATGGAGAAAGTTGCAGAGCCAACTTAATTGCCTTGTTTTGGAAAATAGGGGAATTATTCAGGCTGCTACTTTTATTCAGTTAAATATTGGATATTCAAAAGCTAATAAACCTCGAGAAAATAAAGCAAAAACATAGAGAAGTGGAGATTGGATCTGAATAAAAAAAAGTGTTAAGTCACACTTAGGATACAAACTTCATAATATAATAGACAGAAATTATGAGTTGATCGGAAAATTCAAAACAACAACTAAATTACTTCATATTCTCAAGTAGATTTATCAGAAAAAAATGAAATTGTTTACAGATACAGTGGATACTTTAGCAAAATCAAAATTTATGATTCAACAGTGAAAATAGCAGTAAAAGAGCATTCCCTAGAAATAAGGGATATATTAAGAAACAAGAGGATTAGCTCAAAAAAGCTCAAGAGAATGAATTTATGTAGTAACTAAAAAGATATTTCAAGCAGGAATAGTTCTTGCCACTATTGTTCAAAGAGTAAAGCTGAAGATGTTGTGTGTAGTTTTTTGTTATAATTTCTATCAATAGAGAGATTGAAAATTAAATAAGTATTTTGAGGATCTTAGAAGCGATCTTGAAAATCAAACAATGGATCAAAAAAAGATACTGGGACAAATATATGAATATTAGAAAAATATTTGGATAGTATTTCTGTAAAGAAAAAAACTAAGAGATAAATCCGAACCTTTTAATTATCAACAGTCAGCGCAGTCTTTTTGTACTTTGTTTGGTTCTCGAGCCTGAAATGAGTTTTTTTCGTACCTACCATAATTGTAGACTAGAGAGGATTTCAATAAATTTTTAATTTCCACGAGTCAATTATATACAATTTATAAGCATATGACGAAATTAAGGAGTTTATCGGAATCCTCTAAATTGATTTTAGAATTATATATTCATCCAGAAATACATTTATTATCTTTGCTTATTTAAATTAAATTTTAAGTCTCGATTTGCATTTTAAATATTTCCCATAGTTCCAAAACTCTAATATATCATTGTTCCAATCTAAAAGCTTCAATGGTTGTGAAGATTGCAGTATTGGTATCTGGAAGGGGTTCGAATCTACAGACAATTATAAACAGCATTGAGAAGGGTTACATAGAGAATGCGGGAATTAATGTGGTTATTTCTAATAAGGGAGATGCCTATGCACTTGAAAGAGGAAAGAATCATGGAATAAGCACTGTTTTTCTTGATCCGAGTAGATGTGACAATGCAGGATATGATCGGAAAATACTTGAGGTCTTGAAACAGTATGATATTGACCTTCTTCTACTTGCAGGTTATTTCCAACTTTTAGGACCCGAAATTATTGAGGCATACAGAAACAGGATCTTGAATATTCATCCTTCTCTTCTTCCATCTTTTAAAGGACTCCGTGCCCAGAAGCAGGCATTAGAATACGGGGTAAAAGTTGTAGGCTGTACCGTACACTTTGTAGATGAAGGATTGGATTCCGGCCCAATAATCCTTCAGAGCTGCGTGCCTGTAATCCAAGGTGATACAGAAAAAACTCTCACTGCCAGGATCCTTGAACAGGAACATATTATCTACCCTGAAGCTGTCAGGCTCTTTGTCGAGGGTAAACTTAAAATTAAGGGTAGAACTGTAATATCCTTTTAATTAATCAAACGATTGAATTAATGACCAAACCAGACTAGATTTCACCTATCAATAGCCTCCTTAATGCCTCGGTAGTTATTAATAATTCAAATTGGGTGTTTCCACGAAACATTAAGACACAAAAATTTTCCAGATTTCAAAATCTCCTATGCCTCAAAAACATACATAAATTTTTCTCTGGAAATTTTAATAATTCGGTATAAGAACCTCCAATATAAAAGGTTATAATGCTGTTTAATGATTCCCATTTATCCGACTATCTCAATCTGCTAAATCCTCATTTTCTTGAACCTTCAAATTCTCGAATACCTCCAAATATGAAGCTTTCAAGTATCTGCTTATTAGTATTAATCAATCTAATCTAGCAAAAAACTCTTGATTTAGAATAGGTTATAGATGTAATAGATTCTCAGGTGACAGTAATGTCTTATATTGATAAAATCGATTCGGAACTGTCCGAGGCTATCAAAAAAGAAGCCGAACGTCAGGAATACAAATTGAACCTGATTGCGTCTGAAAATTATGCAAGTAGAGCCGTTATGGAAGCTCAGGGCTCGATTATGACTAACAAATATGCAGAAGGATATTCTGGCAAGCGATACTATGGAGGCTGCGACTTTGTAGATATTGCTGAAGATCTTGCGATCTTCAGGGCTAAAGAGATCTTTAAGGCAAAATACGTTAACGTTCAGCCACATTCAGGTTCAGGAGCCAACATGGCTGTCTACTTCTCGGTATTAAATCCCGGAGATACTATAATGTCCATGGACCTATCTCACGGAGGGCATCTTTCCCATGGCAGTCCTGTAAGTTTTTCCGGAAAGCTTTACAATGTTGTACCCTACGGAGTTAGCAAAAAAACTGAGATTCTTGACTATACAGAACTACTGGAAATGGCAAAGGAATATAAACCAAAAATGATTGTCTGTGGCGCGTCTGCTTATCCGCGTGAAATAGATTTCAAGCAGTTCAGGGAAATTGCTGATGAGGTTGGAGCATACCTTCTTGCAGATATTGCACATATTGCAGGGCTTGTAGTTGCAGGCTTGCACCAGAGTCCTGTTCCTTATGCGGATTTCGTTACTACCACTACCCACAAGACTCTTCGTGGTCCAAGGGGCGGAATGATCATCTCCAGGACAGAAGAACTTGCAGTCGGAGTTAACAAGGCTGTTTTCCCGGGTATCCAGGGTGGTCCTTTCATGCATATCATAGCTGGAAAGGCAGTGGCTTTCAAAGAGGCCATGGGCGACAAATTTCTGAAGGACCAGTTTCAGACAGTAAAGAATGCAGAAATTCTCTGTAAGTGTCTGAAGGAGAGGGGGTTTTATATCGTATCTGGTGGAACAGATAATCATCTTATGCTTGTCAACCTGAATAATATGGATATCACAGGCAAGGATGCGGAAATAGCCATGAGTAAAGCTGGGATTATTGCAAACAAGAACACAGTGCCCTTCGAAACCCGCAGCCCGTTTATCACTAGTGGGATAAGGCTCGGGACGCCTGCCTGTACTACAAGGGGTATGAAGGAAATAGAAATGGAATTGATTGCAGAATATATCGAAATCTCAATCAAAAATCAGGCAAACAAGAAGCTTCTTTCTGAAACAAGTCGCAATGTAAGGGAACTTTGCTCAAGGTTCCCTGTTTATTGCTGATCTAAAAGGTTAGGGTGTTCTTACCAATGTCATCTGAAAGCTATTATTCACGGATAATAGACGGGAAATTTCTTGCCCAACAGATCGAAGATGAAGTCAGATCAGGAGTCAAAGAACTGAAAAACAGCCTTGGAGTTATCCCAGGGCTTGCAACAATTCTCGTTGGTGAGGATCCTGCTTCCAAGATGTATGTCCGTCTTAAGCACAAGGCCTGTGAACGTGTGGGCATTAGAGCAGAAGACTACCTTCTTCCAGCAGAAGCCAGTCAGGAGGATCTTTTTTCCCTGATTGATAATCTTAACAGAGATATAAATGTGCATGCGATCCTGCTTCAGCTTCCACTTCCAAAGCATCTTTCTCCCCAGAAAGCAATGGAAGCCATAACCTCGACAAAAGATGCAGATGGTTTTCATCCTTACAATATGGGAAAACTCATGATCGGGGATGAAGGTCTTGTTCCTTGTACTCCCCATGGAGTCATCCGAGTTCTTGAGGAGTATAATGTGTCTGTAAAGGGAAAAAATGTGGTTATTATCGGACACAGCAATGTTGTTGGAAAACCAATGGCAGCAATGTTCCTTAATCGTAATGCAACTGTTTCAGTTTGCCATGTGTTTACAGATAATCTTAAAAAATATACCCTTGAAGCAGATATCCTTGTAGTTGCAGCAGGAGTAAAATACCTTATCAAAGCTGATATGGTAAAGGAAGGGGTAGTTATCTTTGATGTAGGTATCACCAAAGAAGAAAATGGCGTGTATGGAGACGTAGATTTTGAAAACGTAATCAAAAAGGCTTCACTTCTCACTCCGGTTCCTGGAGGCGTAGGGCCGATTACAATTGCCATGCTAATGAAGCACGTGTTAATGTGTGCCGAAAAATATTTTTAAAGCTTTCTTTTTTTAGACAAAAAAACTGTGAATTAAGCATTTCGTCCTTCATCTAACTTAGAACCATACGATGGAATCCTATACTTGAAATTATTGAGACTGTTTTATGGTTTGTAAATCATCCTTACATCTCTATTGCCATGCTTTTTCTTATCTAGGAAAACACAGTCGTGAAAAAGTCGTGTAGCCTTCTTTATAATGGCCTTTTTTGCTTGTCCTGGATCTTAGATATCTTTCGTTCGGTATTCTTCTGTTATCGTATTTTTCAAGAAATAGATCGTTTCTTTTGTTTTGAAATATATTTATCCATTCCTAGGGACTACGTTATTCGTTAGATGTTCAACTAATTGAAAAGCTTTATTCTCAAATTTAGTCTTAGGTTCAGGATAGTTAAGTGTTTCTTTACAAACAGTAACATTATCAATCCTTTCAGCTAACATGCACAGTTGCTCTGAAACTGTGGGTTGCTGGCATTCATCATCGTAATCTGACAAACCTAAATTCGAATGTAGATTTATCAAAATAAATGAAATTGTTTATAGTGACAGAGGATACTTTTGAGTCAAATCAAACGTTATTATTACAAATGAAAATAGCAGAAAAAGAACATCCTCTGGGAATAGGCGTATATCAAGAAACAGGAAAATTAGCTCAAAAAAAGCCTCATTGGAATTATTTTATTAAGTAATTAAAAGGATATCCAAAGCAAGAAAAATTTTTATCAATACTGTTCAAAGAGTAAATTTGAATATTTTATGTACAGTTGTTTGTTATAATCTCTATCAGTTGATAATATCGAAAATAAAAACATTATTTTACGGATAGGGGAAGTTATCTTTAAACTCAAAGAATAATGAACTAGAAAAGAAAAAATTTGATCAAATACAGAAATCTTTGAAAATAGATATATAGGCTCACCAATAAGACAAAATTTATAATTAAATAGTAATTATCTTATATATGTATTGATAAATCTTTTTTCTTGTGAACTAAATAGAACGAATTGTGAAATAGACAGAATAATCATTTGAAACTGCAGCAAATATAAATTACTGAGGAATCAGATAATCATGTTAGGATATGGTATTCTTATTCCCATATTTTTCATACTAAAACAAAAATAATGATTTCACTAAAGGTAGCAGATTAAAAAATTTGACTTCTCTTTTCGCTCTAACAAGTTTAATCAGTAATAGCAATTATTTTTTAGAGCCAATTTTTCAATCGATATGCAATATTGCTTTTACAATTGTATTAAGTCAATTTCACACATCAATATTTATATGTATCATTGAAGCGTATTTTATAACAATCTGGGTTTATTATTTGTAGAGGATTCCGATAAACAACTCAATTTCGTTATATGCTTATAAAGTTCATATAATTGACTCGTGGAAATCAGAGATTTATTGAAATCCGCTTTATTATAAGTCTGTAAGCAAATCCACCTGATAAATCACGGTTTCTATCAGGAAATCTCTGGTGACCAAATAAAAAGGTTTTTTTTCAGGAATATCACAATATATTCTCAATAGGCGAAATGCAATGAATCGGAAACTTTTGAATATCTTCTGGTATTGCAAAAATGCATCATTATTTCTCATACTCTGCGACTTCAATAAATCATGAACCCAAAAAATAATAAAAATTTTTATGGATCTCAGCCATAGTTCAAGGGCCTGGCGCTGCAAAGATCTAATGACTAAAAAGATATGTGAATTAGGTTATCATCAGTATTTTCTTGTCAATATTCATTATGTGCTTGTTGGCGTTAGTTGATTCATAAATCTATATAATTTGGTTGTCAAAAATGGTCGTTGATGCTGATATCTGTGGTATAAAGGTGGGACATAGATACCCTTCACATATAATGGGTGTAATTAACCTGAGCCCCGAATCCTTTTACCAAAGCTCTGTTGTGAGCCAGGATTCAGTACTTGAAATTGCCCTAAAGATGGTTAAAGATGGAGCAACTTTTTTGGATCTTGGAGCCCGTTCAACCTGGCGTTTTTCCGAACAGATAAGCAAGAAAGAAGAATTAGAACGTATTTTGCCAGCTCTTGAGGTTCTTGAAGGCAATGTGGATGCCGTTATTTCCGTTGATACAATGTTTCCCGAAATCGCAGAAGAAGCTCTCAAAAAAGGAGCTGACATTATAAACGATGTCTCAGGTTTTACCACAGACCCTAGAATGATCGAAGTAGTCGCAGAATATGGATGTCCTGCAGTTGTCATGGCCTCTATAAAAAGGCCAGGAGATGCGTTGGGAATGAACTCTATCATTGAAGCACTTGATTCTATTATATGGGCTGCTGAAGCTGGAGGTATCAACCAGAAAAATCTGATCCTTGACCCTGCAATAGGCAGCTGGACAGAATTTAAGCTTCCTATCCATGATTTTGAAATCCTTGATGATTTTGAACGCCTTAATATTTTTGAAAAGCCCTTACTGGCAGCTCTTTCAAGAAAATCCTTCATAGGGGAGGTACTTGGAAAACCTGCAACTGAAAGGCTCTATGGCAGCCTGGCTGCAGCAGCTATTGCAGCCTACAAGGGTGCTCATATTATTCGTACGCATGATGTACCTGAGACCGTTGACGTTGTAAGGCTTGGAGGAGCCCTAAGAAGTCGGGCAAATGTAGTAAAAGAGAGTATATATGAGGTTTCTGTTCTTGAGGTAAAGGCTCCTCAGGATGCAGCAGTAGCAATGCGTGAAATTGGGGCAACAAGTATAAGCTCACAGGTAATGCAGTACAAAAACATTCATTTAATGCTGAAAATTCGTAACCTTAAAACGACAGATGGTCTCATAATAAAGCAAGAAATGCTTTCTCTGGGGGGGAATGCAGCCTTTAAAAGGAATACAGTTTTCCATGAAACGGAAATGACTGATGTACTTATAATGGGCACTGTGCTGCAACTTGAGCGTGTTGCCAAAAAACTCAAGAGGCAGGGTAACTCCCTTCCACTTATCGGCGAAATGATCTACGAATGTATTGCAAACCGAAACGATCTGGCATATCGATATTTGAGGTAATTATGATTATAACTTCAGCAAAATCCTTTGAGGTGATTCTTGCCCTCTTAAAAAATGAAGACAACATGTTCGTTATCGGATGCAATGTCTGCGCTGCAAAACTACGGACTGGCGGGGAACCCGAAGTTCTTGAGATGTGTAGAAAACTTGAGGAGAGTGGAAAGCAGGTAGTAGGCTGGGCTCTTCCTACTGCAGCCTGTAGCATACGATCTTTTGAGTCCCTAGTTGATAAAAATGAGAAAATAATTGACGCATGTTGTATCCTTGTAATGGCCTGTGGCAGTGGCGTTTCCTCCGTAGCTAATGTAGTGGGTGTCCCTGTGTACGGCTCGAATGATACTATTTCCTTGGGAAGTTTGAGTGGGGGTAAGCTTATTTCCAATCAGTGTGTAATGTGTGGTGACTGTATCATAGGTGAATTCGGCGGGATATGTCCTAAAGCCCAATGCTCAAAAGGACTTTTGAACGGGCCCTGTGGAGGTAATGTTGACGGTATGTGTGAAATAGATAGATTGAAGGATTGTGCATGGACTCTTATTTATGAGCGTTTGAAAAAAATCGAGAGGCTGGATCTTCTTTACAATATACATACCCCTCAGGAGCATGGTTTTAAATAATTTCATTTCTAGTATTCTTATTTGATGCATCTTAATTTTCGTGAAAAACTGAATTCCAGCAAATTTCTGGTTACTGCTGAAATCTCTCCTCCAAAGGGAACTAACTTTTCAGTTTCCTTGGAAGATGCTAGCCAGCTCAAAGGGGTCATAGATGCTCTAAACGTCACTGACAATCAATGCTCGATGATGCATATGAGTTCCCTAGCTTTTAGTAAGCTTCTGCTCGATGATGGGCACGAGCCCATTATGCAGTTAACTTGCCGTGACAGGAATAGGCTTGGACTTCAGTCAGATCTATTGGGAGCTTATGCTTTGGGTATCCGGAACATTTGCTTAATGACCGGGGATTTTCCTTCGTGTGGAGACCATCCTGGCTCAAAGCCTGTATATGATCTCGATTCAGTGCAGCTTCTTCAACTTGTCAGAAAACTTGATTCGGGCATTGATTTTGCAGAAAATAAGCTAACAGGAGGAACTTCTTTCTGTACTGGTGCTGTCTCCGGAATAAATCCTGCTAATCCCTTACAACTCATAAAGCTTGAAAAAAAGGTTAAGTGTGGAGCTTATTTTATCCAGACCCAAGCTGTCTTTGATTTGGGTATGTTTGAGGAATTTATGGAAGCCATAAACCACCTCGATGTACCCGTAATTGCAGGCTTGATCCCTCTTAAGTCCCTTGGAATGGCTGAATTCATGAACAGAAACATATCTGGAATCAGTGTACCTGAGGAAATAATATTCCGCATGAGAAAGGCGTCTAATCCGATGGAAGAAGGTCTTTCTATAGCATCAGAAGCTATATCCGAGCTCGTAAAACTTTCGCGAGGAATTCATATTATGCCTATAGGGTCTCATAAAAATACTCTAAGGTTACTTTATATGGCCAGACTTCTCGAGAAGTAATTCTCTAAAATATAGGTAATACCCTCAGTAGCTGAGTACTTTTTTTCTTTTATTCATTGATAAAGATCGGGAATCCTCTTGAACATATGTCAAGGACTGTGGACAATTTTTCAATATTGCTGCAATGTTGTATCAGGGCTAAGAATAGATCTCATTTGAACAAATAAAAAAGTGGATCTAATAAGCAAATTTGGCAAGCAAATACCTCCTGAATGGAGAAAAAGATTAAAATGTATAACCTGTATATTGAGTAAAAAACGATTTCTAGATACTTACATGTTTCGAATTATACATTGCAAGAATGCTATTTTTAATACAATCTGGCATGTAGTGAGCGTGCATAATTTCTGTAAAATTTTATACCCCTTAATCTTCTTTTAAGACCAGTTATTAGATTATAGAGAATTCAGATAAATTCTAACATTTGAGCATTGTAGAGTTTAAATCTCTTGACAATAATTTTTGCTTATGAAAATTTTTACAGATTTTACTCTTAAATAAGGATACAAACGTCTTTAGTCAGTTAGGGACAAACTTGCTGAAATTGATCACTTAATTGATTGGAATTTTTTGTATCATTTTTGAGTTAATATATTTTAATAAAACAGTTCCATGATTTAGACCCGAAGCTAAAGTAATCGTTATGTTAAAAATATTTGTTTTACAGAAATTGCATGGTCTTTCAAACTTTGAACTTGAGAAACAATTATTGATCTAATTTCTTTCAGAAAATTTCTTGGTTTTCCTTAGCACATACAAGACAGTACTATAGCCTAATAATCCAGAAAAAAAATATTGATAACTGAAAAGAAGAAGAAATAGAGGATAGTTGCAAAGCCAACTTGATTGCCTCGTTTTTGAAAATAAAAAAGGAAATGATTCAGGATTCTACTTTTATCTATTAAGATTCAACATGCAAAAGCAGTAAAACTCGATAAAATCAAGCAAAAGAAAGAGAAGCAGAGACGAAATATACACACAAAAAAGTTGTCAGTCACATTCCTATATAAACTTCATGACATAATAGACAAGGATTATGAGCGTATCAGAATATTCAAAACAACAACTGATCACTTCCTGATTCTCAGGTAGATTCATCAGAAAAAAATTAGGTGGTTTATAGAGACAGAGAATACTTTGGAGCAAAATCAAAAGGTTATGATGCAACAATGAAAAAAGTAATAAAAGAATATCATCTGGGAATAAGTGATGTATTAAGAAACAAGAGGACCATCTCAAAAAAAGATCCAAAGAAACAAGTTTATGCAGTAACTAAAGAGATATTCAAAGCAGGAAAAGTTCTTGTCATTACTATTCAAAAAATGATATAGTATGCAGTTTTCTTGTTATAATCACTATCTTTTGATGAATTTATTTTCTTATTTGTCCACTATTATTCATTGAAAGTTGGATTAATTTTTAAGGTACTATAATATTGAGAAAATAGATACCGTTATTGTGTACACCTGCAAAAAGTGATTTTTATTTATTGCAGTCTCAGGGTGCTGAGAATATTGATGAGTTTTTTTGATCCCAGAAGATATTATATAAGTTTTAAGAAGTGTTGAAAAAAGAATCTTGAAGCTTCCTTAACCTATTACACTTAAATCTGAAACACGGACTGAAGGTATAATTATTCCTCCGACTCTTCTTACATCAAAACCTGCACCTGTGATATGTTTTAAGAGCTCAAAAGCATTGCCAGAAATCATAAGCGACTTTATAGGTTTATCAAGAGCTCCGTCTCTAATTGTGAAAGCATTTCTTGCTTCAACTGAAAAGTCCCCGGAAATTGAATTTGCAGTGTGAGAACCAATAATCGTATTCACGAAAACCCCGTACTCTGTATCAGCGATAACATCCTTTTGAGGATAGTCGATTATGAAATTTCTGAGCCCCACTGAAGGAGGACTTGAATAAGAAGCCCTCAAACCATTTCCTGTGCTTTTTATGCCCGCTTTTCCTGCTGTATGGTTATCATGAAGATAAGTCACAAGTACTCCTTTCTCGATCACGGTCGTACGCTGTGAAGGAATTCCTTCATCATCCGAAGCTGAAGTCTCGATTCCTGACTCGATCAGCCCATCATCATAGATACAGAGTTCGGGAACTGCCAATTCTTTCCCAATCTTATCTATAAGGCCTGACCTTCCCTTCTGGACATTGTCAGCGTCAAGGGAAGGGGCAAGGACCTCTTCAATGATATCTGAAAAAGCAAAGGGATGGAAGATCACATCGATTTTTTGCGGTTCGATTTTAATTCCTCCATTGGACTTAAGAGCAATATCGGAGGCATTTTCCCCGAGAGCAAAAAAATCAATGTCAAGGGAATGAGAAATAGCAAAATCATAGGCTGTTGAAGTCTGCCCGTTTACCGTAATAACATCCACAAAACCAGAAACAATTGAGGATTCTTCTTCAATATCAATCCCGTTTGTGTTCAGGATAAGCTGTCTGCTTTTTGCTCGGGTAAAGCCTCCGGATGTTGGAAGCGTATCTGGATACTCTTTTGTACCTTCAACAAGAGCCATCGCATAGTCGATACACTCTTCGAGCTCAAGAGTCTCGATTCTCTTATCGAAAATCCCTGAAACCTTTTGGTATTTCCCATTAGATGGAAATCCCATCCGATCGGAATCCTTTCTCCCAACCCTAGCTTCTGCGACTGCAACTTCTATAGCATTCTCAAGTTCACGTGCAGAATTCGTACTAGCAAAACCCACTGCTCCATTTACTATGGCTCGGATTCCAATACCTTCTGAGAAACGATCTTTGGCATTTTCAAGGGAATCCTTTCGGAAATTCACACTTGTTGAGTGATTAGAAGCATAATAAATTTCAGCTTCTTCTGCTCCAATTTTCTCTGCCAACTGGAGGGCTTTTCTTGCAAGTTCATACATCTTCATGACCCTCCTACACGGGCTTTTGAGATGGCAAGATGTGGGGAACCGTCTGATACTGGAATAATTTGTCCTGCTTTTCCGCATCTTCCTGCAGTTATTTTCATGTCATTGCCCACTAGAGTTACATGGTTAAGAATCTCAAGGATCTTGCCAGATAGGGAGACATCACGTACAAGTTTCGTAAGTTCCCCGTTCCTGATCAGATATCCTTTTTCGGCATTGAACTGGAAAATTCCTTCTCCGGTATTTACCTGCCCACCTCTAGACCCGATAAGATATATTCCATCTCGAAGCTCTTCAAGCATCTCTTCAAACCTGGAATCCCCGTTATCTACGAATGTATTACTCATCCTGACAACTGGCATGGAATATCCCTGAGCTCTACAGTTCCCTGGAGTTCCTCCAAGTTTGGCAGCCGTTTCCCGGGAATGCAGATAGGAATTTAAAACCCCCTCCCGGATGATCTCTGTTTTTTTTGATTGTACTCCTTCTGCATCAAAAGGGTAGTATCCAAACTCGTGCAGAGTGGGGTCGTCGATGATAGTAATAAGAGGAGATGCGATCTGTTCTCCGATTCTGTTTTCAAGGATGGAATCCCCCTCAAGGACAAGATCGGCTTCTGATGCATGTCCTACAGCTTCATGCACAAAGACTCCGGCAAGCTCCTGATCAAGCAGTACAGGCATTTCTCCACCGTTAGGGGTTTTGGCTTTAAGAAGTTCGACGGCAGTATTCCCTGCTATGCTTGCAAGTTCCATAACATTTTCTTTTTCAAAAAGCTCATAGCCGTACCCAAAGCGGCTTTCTCTGCCTGCTTGATATTCACCATTTTCTGAGGCCACTGCAGAAACGGCAAAGCCGACATTCAGAAGTTCATATTCGCATTCCAGCCCGTCGGAACTTTGGTATTCAATTTTGAATTCGGCTTCCATATATGTTACTTTTGTGCTGTGAACTCCTTTGACCTTTGCATTGGCCTCAATGCTCATTAAAAGGTCGACTTTCTCCTCGATGGAAACGTCTCTTGGATCGATTTTTATTTCAGGAAGATTCTTGATTTCGGGAGGATTTACAGGCACAAGTTCAACGCTTTCTTTGGGGGTGATTGCATTCATAGAAAAAGCAAGTTTTGAGACAGCTTCGATCCCGTGCTTGAGATCAATTTCCCCTTCAACAGCTGTGTAACCCCATGAACCTCCACATAGAGCCCTGATACCTGCTCCTCGTGTGAAGTTTTTGGAAATTTCCTCTAGCCTTCCATTATCCAGGATAATAGAGATAAAACTACCTCCTACTATCCTGCAGTCACAGAATTTAATGCCCCGCATAATGCTTTTCATGATCAGTTCCTGCACCCAAATAGACTCTTGGCCTGAACGGAAGCGGGTGAGACTTCCGGAATGTCGAAACTGAGTTTGGTAATATTCTTGAGTTTTTCTATAATTGTATTCTTTCTCGGGCCCACTAGACTGTGTTCCATTACTTCCGCAATGGTAGACACAGGAATGATTTGAATCTTGTCTCTGTATGCCCTCTCGATAAGAACATCCGCTTCATTTGCCTTTGGGATAATAACTTTCTTCATACCTGCTTGGGCTGCAGCTTCGATCTTATAGGTCACTCCACCTACAGGCAGGACATCTCCTCTGACTGAAAG
>Ga0182010_10001280_pt1 | contig 13462 bp, 11 predicted proteins | sample 611E1MmetaG_FD_120488 | JGI IMG/M metagenome (GOLD analysis project Ga0182010, IMG submission 120488) | Permafrost microbial communities from Stordalen Mire, Sweden - 611E1M metaG | ecosystem: Environmental > Terrestrial > Soil > Wetlands > Permafrost | place: Sweden: Stordalen | collected...
CGGAGAGTCCCGATCAAGAGGGAACGAAAAGGCATTGCGCGTGGCTCGAAGCCATTGACAGCATTGTTCCGTTCCCTCGATCAAGGATACCCCCATTAAGGGGATGTGTCCTTTATATGACAGTGTTTGTTGGTGCTTTGATAATTTGATGTGAGGGATAACTTTGTTTCGCTCACAATGACGGTTGAAATTCGCCATGGCTTGACATATTAGTTATTTGTGGCAGAATGGGCTTTGTTCGCTAAACGAAAACGCAACAATAGGAGAGAAAACGAATGCAGACAGCGACAGCAGATTTGGCCGGAATTGTTCCTTCAACTTCTTCCACTTTGAGGAAGACAACAGGCAACTGGACCCTTCGGGAGATGAATCTTCTGCGCCGGATGGGCGTAACCGTGACGCCGTCCGCCAAAGAGCCGGATCGGATCGTCGTCTCGGGCGAGCCCAGGAACGGCACTTACGCCAAAGTGGTCGGCCACGGCAATTTTGTGACCGAAGAAGGGTTGCCGGCAGGATTCAGGCATCTGGTCCTGGTTCCGCAAGCGGCGTCCTAAACCGCCCAACTAAGAAATCCGCCTCGGCGAGACTCTTGGTTGAGGCGGATTTTATTTAAAAAAAATCCCAGCGGGAGGGAGTGAAGTACCACATCAAATATCGTTATCGCGAGGCCGATAGGCCGTGGCGATCTCCTGAATATGACAACCATGGTGATATTCCCGCGAGATTGCCGCGTCGCCCTGAGCCAGCCGAACGGGCTCCTCGCAATGACGGGGTCGGTGTTACTTCGTCGAGCCAACCACTGCTTCTTCAAGACGAATGCTTAAAATTTTGGAGACCGCATCGTCGCCCATGGTGACGCCGTAGATCATGCCGGCGCGCTCCATGGTGTAGCGGTTGTGGGTCACGACGATAAATTGCGTTTTGCCGGTGAGTTCGAAGATGATGTCGGCAAAGCGCACGGAGTTGGCTTCGTCGAGCGCGGCATCGACTTCGTCCAAGACGACAAAGGGGGAGGGGTTAACGGCGATGATCGCGGAAATGAGCGCGATCGCGGTTAAGGCGCGCTCGCCGCCGGAAAGGACATTGATGCTTTTAACGCGCTTTCCAGGCGGCTGGGCGACAATTTCGACGCCCGGTTTGGTCGTGAATGTTTTGGCGCTCGCCGGGTCTTCGCCTTCCGCAACCTCCATTGTTTTTGTTTCGGGTTCGATATAAATAAGTTTGGCATTGCCGCCGTTAAACAGTATGCGGAAGAATTTCTCAAACTCAACGCTGATCTTTTTGAACGCTTCGTGGAAAGCGCGGCCGATTGTTTCATCAAGCTCTTTGCCCAACTCAAGCAACTTGCCTTCGGCGGAGATGAGATCGTCGTATTGCGTCTTTAATGTTTCGTAGCGCGTTGCCGTTTCGGTGTGTTCGCGCACCACCTCAGTATCAATGCCGCCGATCGCGGCCAGTTGTTGCTTAAGGCGCTGGATATGGCGGTATGCTTCTTCCGAACTTTCGGTGCTCGGTGTTTCTGCTTCGGTCGCGCCTTGGAGCAGGGAAGCGAGATCGCTCAGTTGCATTTCGGCTTTTATCTCGGACTCCAAATCCTCAAGCCGTTGCTCGGTCTTGGCCAAGGCAATGCGCCGTTCGCCCAGTTCCGATCGCAGGCGAGTAACAATCTCAAGCAGGTTTTGATACTCGCGCTGTAAGGCGAAGAAGGCTGATTTTTGTTCGCGTTCGCCTTTGGAGGCGTTCGCGATTTTGTCTTGGACGGCGTTGATTTTCGCGTTAACTTCGTTGATCCCGCGCTCGACCTCGGCTAAATTCTTTTCATTCTCTTTATTTCGCGTTTCGCCGCGGATCGTGCCGAGGAGTTCGGTGATGCGCGCGTCGAGCGCGGCGGCGGCGGCCTTGATCGCCTCGAGCTCTTCGAGCGTGGTCGCGTTCTTTATCTTTCCAAGCAGGCTTTGCTCATCGGCCTGGATCGATTCGATCCCGGCGATGACGGCGGCCATGGGGAGCTGGGCGTTTTTCGTGCGTTCGGCGGCGACGCGAATTTCAAAGGCGCGGTCGCGCAAGCGCTGGCGCTCGGCATGCAGTGGCTCGAGTTCTTTTTGAAAATCCAAAAGCGACGATGATGATGTTTCGGTCTTTTCGAGCGTGTTTAGTTTGGTTTGAATGGCGCGCAGATCGACTTCTTTGTCGGCCACGGCTTTTTCCGCTTGCGAAGCGGAACGTTTCAACCCTTGGGCTTCGTGATGAATACTGCGGTAAAGCGAGCCGTAGTGTTTCGACTGCAAGGCTTTAAGTTCTTGGTCCAGCGCTTCGCGTTCGCTCAAGCGTTTGACTTGGCGTGAGAGCGAGCGCAAGCGCGGTTCAATTTCGGCGAGCAGAATTTCCGCCTCGCGCAAATTTTCCCGCGTCGCGTCCAGTTTGCGTTCGGCCTCGTTCTTTTTTATCTGCAAATGGCGGATGCCGGCGGCTTCGTCGATCGCTTCTTTGCGCTCCTCGGGGGAGAGGAAGAGGAACTGGTCGATCATGCCTTGGCCGATCACGGTAAAGCCGCGCTCGCCGATGTTGGCTTTGGCCAAAAGGAGGTTGATGTCGGCAAGCCGCGCGCGATTGCCGTTTAATAGGTATTCCGAAGTGCCGTCGCGGAATAGGCGGCGGGTGATGACGATCTCGGGCGAATTCAAGATCGTTTCGATGCTATCGTCGTTTGCGGTCGCCATTGATAATTGCCCTTCGTTTTTTAAGAACAGTGAGACCTCGGCCATGCCGAGCCTCGAGCGCTTGTCCGAGCCGGAAAAAATGACGTCCTCGCTTTTTTTCCCGCGCAACTGCTTTAACGACTGCTCGCCCATGACCCAGCGCATCGCGTCGGCGATGTTTGATTTGCCCGACCCATTCGGCCCCACGATCGAAGTGAGACCGCGCCGCCCGCCCGCGCCTTCTCCGGAAAACAAAATCGTCGTTTTGTTGGCAAACGACTTGAATCCTTGAATCTCTAATCTTTGTAAGTACATTTTATATCACCCCTCGCCCCACGTAGCGTGAGCGAAGTGGGGAGAGGGTAGGGTGAGGGGCATTACACTGGAAGTGTACCGTTTCAGCCCCATTATTGACAAGGCAAAAAATTGGGCGTAAATTGACCGGATGCCTGAATATATCCAAGAACTTAACGCCGTCGCCTTGGCGCTGGAACGCGCCAAAAACGTGGTAACGGTCTCGCACCGGCGTCCCGATGGGGACACGATCGGTTCGGCGCTCTCTCTTGCCACCGCGCTGGAAGCGGCGGGGAAAATCGTCAGCTGTTTTTGCGTTGACGAAACGCCGCTTTCGCTCGCGCCGTTTATCGGTTCGCGAATGTTTACCTCGGACAAAGCGGTTTTTGCTTCCGCCGATACCATTGTGGTCTTGGATTCCGGCGACTTACGCTTTGCCGGGGTTGAGGACGTGTTTCCGCGCTTGGGGCGCAAGCCGACTGTTATCAATATCGACCACCATGTTATCAATGAAAGGTTCGGCGATATTAATTTAGTCGTAACGACCGCCGCTTCAACGACCGAAGCGATTTTCGCCCTGCTTAAAACCATGCGCGTTTTGGTAACGCCGGAAATGGCCACCAACATTCTCATGGGAATTGTCACTGACACAATGATGTTTTTCAACCCGGCGACCACGGCTTCTGCGCTCCAGGTGGCGGCTGAACTTGAGCGGCTGGGCGGCGATTTAAAAAAAGTTTCGCGTTTGGTTTCGAAAAACAAGAACATTGAATCGCTGGTGCTTTGGGGCAAGGCCTTGGAGCGCCTTAAATGGGATAAATCGCGTTCGCGTGTGTCAACTGCGATTATGGCCAATGAACTCATGGGCTTGGCGCCGGGCGACGATGCCGTTGACGGGCTTTCAAATTTCCTAAATAATAATTTGGCGGCCAAGACGATTATGGTTTTGCGCGAGCTGGAAGGCGGCATGGTCAAGGGAAGCTTGCGCACCGCAAGCGACGACGTCGATGTTTGCGAAGAAGCCGTTAAGTTCGGCGGCGGCGGACACCGCAAAGCCGCAGGGTTCGCCGTTCGTGGTAGAATAGTGGAGAAGGATAATGAATGGATTGTTGAGAAAGGATAGGGCGGGCCGACGAATGTCTAATGTCGAATGACGAATGTCTAACCGGCCGGACGACCTCATCCCTACCCTTCTCCTCGAATGAGGAGAAGGAATAGATGCTTCGTCCTCCTCTCCTTAATCAAGGAGAGGGTAGGGTGAGGTTCGTCGGCGCCGGAATTCGACATTCGATATTCGATATTAGTCATTAAATCAAACATATATGCAACCAAAAAACTATTCACTAATACCGACGGTGATCGAAAAGTCTCAATTCGGCGAGCGGGCTTACGACATTTATTCGCGCCTATTGAAGGAGCGCATTATTTTCCTTGGCGACACCATTGACGACGATGTCGCCAACACGGTGATCGCGCAAATGCTGTTTTTGGAGTCGCAGGACAAGACCAAGGACATTAAGCTCTACATCAATTCGCCGGGCGGCTCGGTGACGGCCGGTCTCGCGATTTACGACACCATGCAACTCATTGCGCCGGACGTTTCCACCATCTGCATCGGCCTGGCCGCCTCCATGGCCTCAATCTTGCTTTCGGCCGGCGCCAAAGGCAAGCGCTTTGTGCTGCCGAACTCCGAAGTGATGATCCATCAAGTGATGGGCGGCGCGCAAGGACAGGCGAGTGACATTGAAATTTCCGCGCGCCACATCTTGAAACTCAAAGAGCGTCTCAATAAAATTCTCGCGAGCCACACCGGCCAAAAATTCGAAAAAGTGACCAAAGACTCGGACCGCGACTACTTCATGTCCGCCGAAGAAGCCGTTGAATACGGCTTGGCGGATAAGATCATAAAGAAGTAGGTTTGAGCGAAATAAAATGGCCTAAATAGGCCACGCTTGACATTGCGCCTGATCCATGTTAAAGTGGATCGTTGTTCGTTATCACGAATACATGCTTGGCAAACAGCGGTCACGCCCACGACAAGCATGGGGTTTGGTTTTAAGGATTGCGTGGGCTCCGGCTCAACATTCCCTTAAACCAAACTTCTTGGGCGTGACCCCCTGAGTACCAACAACAAAAAACTTCCGCTTTCGCGGAAGTTTTTTGTTGTTGGTAAAAACCAAGGACCAAGAACCAATTTCCAAGAATGAGACCCTGCGGCTCATTTTTGGTTTTTGATACTTGGTACTTTTTTGGAAATTGGTTCTTGGTTGTTGGTTTTTAATTCCCCACCGCCGCTTCCGGCGGAACGTTGATATTGTCAATCGGTGCGTTCGTATTGACCAAAGGGTTCGGAATCGGGATTTTTGGCGCCGGGGGGACAATGGTGCCGTCGGGAAGTTTTGTGCCGGGGGTGCCCGTGCCATACGCGCAAATTTTGGGGAGGGCGCGGTAGTGCGAGTTAAAGTTTTTTGTTGTTACGGTTCCGTCGGCGTTTGTTATTGTATATACGAACGTCGTGTTGGCGCCGCGGAAAGCGTTTTGGCATTTTTGCGCGCCAACGGGCAAGGTCGGGTCGTTTAGGTTTTGCGCTTCGGTCGGCGCGGGAACCCAGTTCAGCACTTGTGGTGGGGAGTAGCTACCGTGGCGGCCGTCGGCGGTGCCCCAAAGCGTGTAGGTCAGCTTTTTGGTTTTCACGTTGATCGCGGTGGTAATAAGAAGCCAGTGGCCGGTGTTGTTAATGAAGCGCAGGTCGGGGTGCGGGCCGTAGAGGGTGGCATCGGTGCCCGGGTTGCCGTTAGAAGGATCGGCATAGTAATGCACGACCAGCGAATGATTTTGGCGCTCGGTAATCGGCATGCCGGCGTTCATCGCCATGCGGAAAAGCGTGGTGCCTATTTGGCAAAGACCGCCGCCCACCGCCGGCTCAATTTTGTCGCCCAAAATTATCTGTTCGGTGAAATAGCCATCCTCGATCGTTACTGGATTAAGGACATTGATCGCAGAAAACTCTTCGCCCGGCGCGATCAAATGTCCATTAAGTTTAGACGAACCGTGGCTCACGTTTTTGATGCGGTTAGCGGAGGAGCCGGAAAAATCCGAAACCCCGACGCCGATAACTTCATTGATCCCGAGTTCGGCGGCGGTTTGGGTTACGATTTGCGATTTGGCGGTGGTGGCGACGATATTAAAACCTGCCTTGCCATCGGAACCGGCAAGCTGCAACGCAAGCGCTTTCGAGAGCGCCGCCACCGTTGCGTCAACGTCAATCTTGCGACCGTCATTGCCTGACGCGAAGCTCACCATTTTATTGGTGGTCGGATCAATTTCGTAGCTGGTGTTTATCGGCGCAATATCGTAAAGAGCGGCCAATTGCTTGAAGTATGTTTCGGCGGCGCTTTTATTGATATCCAAAGTCGTTGATCCGTCGGTTTTTAACGCGACCCCTAGCATGGGCGCAAGATCGTGGCCGTTTATTGTCCATTTAAACTCATCGGCCGACATGGGAAGCGGAGCGAGCGCGAGCGCGGCAGGAACAAGAGCCTTGGCCGCTTCGGCATCGGCCGTTTTTATCGTCGGCACGGTTCGGGCCGGCTCAAGAGCCACCGGCGTTGAGTCCAAGGTCGAGAGTCTGGTTTTAATATCGGAAACAGCGCGGTCGTAGTCGTATTCAAAACCCGATTGGTCGGGAACGACGGCAACATTCTCGAGCGCGTCGCCTGACATTAATATTGTTAAGCGCGCGTCAATGACGGGTTTTTCATCGCCGCTCCAAACCAAACGCAAGGCGTCTTTAAATCCGTCGCGATCGATCGTATAGGGGAGCGTCGCGTGCGCGCCGACCGCAAGCGCGGCAACAGCTTGCCGCATGCGGTTGAACACGCTTCCCGCGCGCCCGACCGCATAAGCCGCAGAGAGCCCCGCGTCGGTATCGACATTCAAAATTTGATGAGCCGCATCGGGATCGCCGCCCGGAACTTGCGTGGCATCAATGGAAACGGTTATTTTGCCGTTGGTAAAATTTAAGCCGCTGTTCTCGTAAATATTGACGGCGGCATTAAGTTTGGCCGCGGCTTCGTTTTTAGTTAGCCCGCCCAGCGCCAGTCCGTTAACGGTTACCCCTGGCATTACCCTGCCGTTCATCGCGGCCAAATATCCAAAAGGAGTGATGAGGATGGCAATTATAACAATAACGCCGGCGATAATAAGCGGCCGGCGTGTCCTTGTTTTTTTGGCTTTAGCCTTTTCTTTGGCGGACTCCGACATTGTGTTTATTCAATTTCGCGAACCGGAATGGTTGAGCGGTTTCTTTTCGGCAGTGTAATCGTTAGCACGCCGGAACGCAAGACCGCGCTGGCCTCGTCGGCGCGCACTTCGACCGGCAAAATGATCGAGCGCGAGAACGACCCCCAATAGCATTCCGTATAAAGCGGACGGGCCGCGGGCGGAATTTCATGATGGCGCCGACCGCGGATCGTGAGCATGTCGCCGTGGAGCGAAAGCTCAAGGTCGGAAATTTTCACGCCGGCGATGGTGGACTGCAAAATGAGCTCGGATGGCGTTTCAAAAATATCCACCGAAAGCTCGCCCTCGTCAGAGGCGATCTTTTCCCCGCCGGTTGTCAGCTCGCCCGGCGGAAAAAAGAAATACTCGCCATTCTCGTCGGTTTTGATTTGTGGAAGAAGGGGCATGGGGTTGGCTGTCTAATGATGTTTCGATGGTTCATCTATTATATAGCTGCTGCGGAATTTGTGAAAGGGGCTACGAATTATATAAGGAAGGCTGTTGGCTGCCTGCGGGCAGCGACGCGATGCCAATCAACGAATGCATGCTAATCTACTAATCCGTCCCCAAGTCGCGCCGCGGCTTGTCCGTTATTCGTAGATTCGCATGCATTAGCGGATTAGCATCGCGTCGGCCGCTCCGCGCAGCGGAGCCGCCCCCATTCGCCGGATTTGTTGTTAGCGGCTCTCAATGGTTAAAAGCGGATACGCCGCTCGTAGCTTGGCGACGAGTTCGGAGGTGATAAAGGTTTTTTGCCGCGGCAAGTCGGGCTCCAGCGTGGTATCGAAGCGCGTTTCTTGGATGAAATATTTTTCGCCGGGCTTTAAGTATCCGACCATGGTCATGAAATCTTCTTCGGTATGCGAGTGGGGGAGGATGGTGGTGCGGAATTCGTGGGGAATTCCGGAGTTTTGGATTAAGGCGAAGGTTTCGCGCACTCGCTCGAACAAGGCGGGCGCGCCGACGCGCACCACCTCGTCGTATTTTTTCCAGCGCTGTTTAAGGTCCATGGCAAAATAGTCGGCGAGTTTTTCGTCAATGATCTGCCGCACCATCGCGGGCGTTACACCGTTGGTGTCGAGCTTAACTTTAAAGCCGCGATCCTTGAGTTCTTTCATGAATTCGGGCAAGTCGGCTTGCAACGTCGGCTCGCCGCCGGTAATGGTCACGGCGTCGGCCATTTTTTTATTGGCTTCAAGTTTTGCCATGACCTCGTCGGTCGGAATTGATATTACGCCGACCATGGGAATTAGTTCCGGATTGTGGCAAAAAGCGCAACGGAAAGAACACCCCTGCGTGAAAAGGATCGCGCAGGGGGTCTTGGGGTAATCAAGCAATGATAGTTTCTGGAATCCGGCAATGTTCATGACCTACTTATTAAATGTTAAACATTAAATTTTAAATTATTAACGTTTAACATTTAATTTTTAACGTTTAGCAATTCGATCCGGAAGTCGGCGCGATCTCGTTAATCGGCAGGCACGCAACCTGCGGCATACTGATCTCGGGGATTGTGTAAACGCGGCGTTCGGCGTATTCGCTTTGCTTTCCTTTGTTCCATTGATCGACCGGGCGGAAATAGCCCATCACCCGCGACCAAACTTCATTCTTGGTTCCGCAAATTCCGCAGGCAGGCACTTCGCCGTTTTGATAGCCATGGGTTGGGCAAATGCTAAAGGTCGGCGTGATCGTAAAGTAAGGCAAGCGGTAATTTTCGGCGACGCGGCGGACGAAGTTGCGGCAGGTTTCCCAATCGCTCACGCGCTCGCCCATAAAGAGGTGCAACACGGTGCCGCCGGTGTATTTGGTTTGGAGCGCGTCTTGATGGTCGAGCGCGGCAAGCGGGTCCTCGGTGTGATCGACCGAAAGGTGCGTTGAGTTGGTGTAATAGGGCGCCTCCGGAACGCCGGCTTGGATAATGCCGGGGAAACGCACTTTGTCTTCTTTGGCAAAGCGGTAGGTGGTGCCTTCGCCGGGCGACGCTTCCAAGTTGTAGAAGTGCCCGGTCTTTTCTTGGTAGTCGGACAGGCGCTCGCGCATAAAATCCAAGACCTTTAAGGCGAATTCCTTGCCTTCCGGCATGGAAATATCTTTGCCCAAAAAATTGAGGCACGCCTCATTCATGCCGTTCAACCCGATCGTCGAGAAGTGGTTGTGGAGCGAAGGAAGATAGCGCTTGGTAAAAGGCAGTAAGCCGCGGTCGATGTTATCGGTGACCACTTGGCGTTTCATTTCGAGCGATTCCTTGGAAATATCCATGAGTCGGCCGAGGCGCTCAAAGAATTCCGCTTCCGTGCGCGAGAGGTAGCCGATCCGCGGCATATTGATCGTGACCACCCCGACCGAGCCGGTCATCTCGCCCGAGCCAAAGAGGCCGTTGCCCCTAGCGCGCAACTGGCGCAGATCAAGCTGGAGGCGGCAACACATGGAGCGGACATCGGAAGGATTGAGATTAGAATTTATGAAATTTTGAAAGTATGGCGTCCCGAATTTGGCGGTCATTTCAAAAAGCGGCTTGGCTTTTTCGTCGTTCCAATCAAAGTCCTTGGTGAGGTTATAGGTGGGGATGGGGAAGGTGAAAATGCGGCCGCGATAATCGCCGGCGGTCATGACCTCGATGTAGGCTTTGTTAATGATGTCCATTTCCGGCTGGCAATCGGCGTAAGTAAACGGCATCTCTGTGCTTCCAATTTTCGGATGCTTGGTTTTCATGTCCTCGGGAACCGTCCAGTCGAGGGTGATGTTGGTAAAAGGCGTTTGCGTGCCCCAGCGCGAGGGGACGTTTAGGTTGAAAACAAATTGCTGAACGCTTTGTTTCACTTGCTCGTAAGTAAGATTGTCTTTTTTGATGAGGGGCGCGAGCAGGGTGTCGAAGGAAGAGAACGCTTGCGCGCCGGCCCACTCGTTTTGGAGCGTGCCCAAGAAGTTGACCATTTGCGCGACCGCCGTTTCAAGGTGCTTGGGCGGGGCGGATTCAACCTTGCCGGGAACGCCGTTAAAGCCTTCTTCAAGAAGCTGGCGCAACGACCAGCCGGCGCAGTAGCCGGAAAACATGTCGAGGTCGTGGATATGCACGTCGCCCTCGAGGTGCGCTTCGCGGACTTCGCGCGGATAAACATGATGAAGCCAGTAGTTGGCCGTGAGCTTTCCGGAGATGTTCAGGATCATGCCGCCCAGCGAATAGCCCTGGTTGGCGTTTGCGTGTACGCGCCAGTCGGATTGCTGGAGGTACTCGTTCATGGTCTTTTCCACCTCCACCGCGATCGTGCCGGCCGCGCGGACTTGGGCGCGCTTTTCGCGATAGACAATGTAGGCGCGGGCGGTCTTAAAATGCCCCGAGCTCATGAGCGTGAACTCGACGATGTCCTGGATCTCTTCGACGGCGATTGATTCGGCCAGTTTCTTCGACTTGGTAATGAAGTGCGTGGCCATTTCGGCTATTTTACGCGCTTCGGTGGCGTTGAACTCCTGGGTCGCTTCGGCGGCTTTAGTAACGGCCACAACGATCCGTTCCTTGTCAAAAGGGATTTTTTCGCCTTCGCGAGTTACGACCATGAGTTCGGACATATGCGTATTTTTTTGAATCTTTTTAATTAAGGGGCACCACCTACTATACCGCCGTTTAAGGGGCGTGCCAAATGGTTAGAAAAACCCATATATGGGGGTAGTCTGGGAAGTTATACACAAGATGTTGTGTTTGTCGGAACCGCGTGGACAAGCTGTTCATAACTTGTTTCATTGATTCAACTTCGCAATATCGCTTGTATATTGCGCGGCGGTGGCGACGACATTGTCGCCGTAAAAGCTGTAGGCGGGGTTGGTGCCGCCGGAAAAATATTTCATCGCCGCCGCCCATTCGCCGGATTGCGACCCGGCGCCGCCGTCCCTAAGCTTGATCGCGGCCGCAAGGAAGGCGTCGCGAATGTCCCATGGATTGGCCGCTTTGCCGGTTACGGCGGCGACCTTGGCGCGGTAGCCCATCCAGGTCGAAGGAATGAATTGTGCCGGACCCATGGCGCCGCCCCAGCCGATTTGATTGCCGTTTTTGTCTTTCATGGGGCAAGAGACGGGGGTCGTGTTTATGTTCATGCCCAGTTCCGAGGTGATCGTTTGAAACGGCCCTTGGTCGCGGTCAGGCTTCATCACAACCTTCCAGCTTTTTGACGGCGGGTCGCCGGCGCGGTTGCAAGTGCCGACATTTTTGCCCAAGCTTGATTCTTGGGTGAGGATCGCGAGGAGGAACGCCGCGCGCACGCCGGTTTGCGCCGAAGCCCATTGGGCGATTGCCACGGCTTGGCCGAAGTTTATTTGCGCGCTCACTTCAAGCAGTTGGTACATGCGGCTTTTGATCGCGGCAACTTCCGCTTGCGAGCTTTTGAGGCTGGCTTGGTAGGCGGTCTCTTTGCCTTTTGTCGCTTTAAGCAAAGTGCTTTGTTCGTTAACCGAACCGGTCAGCTGTTTTTCCTGAAGCGACTTGATCGCGAGCAAATTATTCTCCTCATTGCGTTTGTCCGAAATTGTTTGCAAGGCGGTCGCAAGATCGTCTTGGCTCCGTTGGCTTTCCTTGTATATATCGCCCAGGTTTTTGACCAGCCTTTCATCATCGGCTTTTTCGGCGAACGCTTGCGCCAAGTTGTCGCTTGTCAGCAAAACTTCGATGAACGAACGCCGCTCGCGCATGTTGATCGCGATAATGAGTCCCGCCATTTCAGTTTGCAGGTTCTTGATCTTGGCCTTGGAAAGCCCAACCGAGCTTTGGAGCGCCACCTCTTGCGCGTCAATGTCGTTTATTTTAAGCGAGGAAATTTTAATTTGCGCGGTAATGAGCGCTTGCTGTTGTTGCAACTGGCTGATTTTGTTTATTAAAGTGTTTTTTTGCCCTTTGATCTTGGTGAGCTGAACCTGATAGGCGCTGATCTGTTTTTGCAGATCGGCAAGCTGTTTTTGCAATTGGCTTTGTTCAGCCGCGACTTGGTCGAGCGTGGTTTGCGCGCGAATGGGAAATATGACAAAAATACTCGCCGTGACAGCGAAAAAAATGCAGATAAAGAGGAAAATATTATTCGAGCCACGTCGAGAATTGTCCATGCCGCCATTATAGCATTAACGCGCCGATTGACGCGGCGGGCGAGGAATGTTATCAATAGGTCTTGCCACGACTGGGTTGAATCAACAAAAAGGAGAGCCGCCCGATGAAACAGATTTGCTTGGTTCTTTTGACCGCGTTCGTCATCGTGATGATGCTGCAGAACAGCTGTCGCAACAATAAGAAAGCCGCCGTCGCCCCCGCCGCGTCCGGCATGAACGCTGACGCCGAAGTGATCGGCAACTGACAACAAGCATCGCCCTCATGAGAGTCCCGCCCTGGGGCTCTCGATTTTTTTACATAAAGGTTCGACCGGACTTTTGTGTCGGCTCGGTGCACAAAAGCGCGAGGTGTGCGGTTTTGTAATTACCCATTAGGAAGTGGAATAGATATTTGGTGGTGCATTGAGTATAGAATTCGGGAATTGGCTAAGTATCTTGACAAAATGGCATTTTTATGCCATAATGTCGCCAGCAAACCTAAACAGTTGCCATATAGGCAGCAAGGAGCGCACCGTGGAAAATCAAACAAGTCCGCAAGTTCTCGTGTTCATGCCCGCGATTTATCGCCTTGATGGAATCGAGGGTTTTCAAGAAGAATACAAGGCATGGGGTTGGCACCGGGCGACGGAGCTGCTGACGGCAGTTCAGAATATCTTGCTCGAGCAAGGCAAAGGGATGAAAAGCGCGGCGGAAATCAGCGATATGTTTCTGCAAGCTGATCCGTTTCTTGTCACTGAAGCGGAAGAGAAGGGATTGATGGTGGTAAAAGGAGGGTGTCTTCTGCGGATGTATTGCGGAACAGACGGAGGGAGACAAGGAAGCAAGTGGCTGAGGTCCGCTGTTGAGGCGGACGAATTTCTTCCGGCCAAGGTCGGGATGATGCTCATCAATGCCGCGAAACATCCGTTCCGAACAAAGTTGTTCGTTTTCATACCGAAGTCGCGTCAGGATCACTAACGTCGCGGACTATCGGTTCTGCATCTAAAAGATCGTCGTAGTCGGAAGGGGGAAGTCACGCTTCCTCCTTTCTTTTATTTTCTGAAAAAGAAAACGCCGCGCTTAATGCGCGACGTTTTCAAGTAGCCCCAACCGGATTTGAA
>Ga0182010_10001282_pt1 | contig 13443 bp, 10 predicted proteins | sample 611E1MmetaG_FD_120488 | JGI IMG/M metagenome (GOLD analysis project Ga0182010, IMG submission 120488) | Permafrost microbial communities from Stordalen Mire, Sweden - 611E1M metaG | ecosystem: Environmental > Terrestrial > Soil > Wetlands > Permafrost | place: Sweden: Stordalen | collected...
ACGACTTGGGGATACAGGGCTATATCCCGTAAAGAAATAACTTGCTGCTATTTCGTTTACAGCAAGTCGGTTCTTGGCACGTGATATTACTACAATTTTACATCAAAACTGGCACGCTACCTGTCAAGAGGGTGACTGGAGGACATGGTACATTGTGTTTTATCATCCATTCTCCGAGGTTCCGGCGGTTTTCCTCTCGCCCAATGGTCCTGCGCCTAACGTTGCTGTAGTGGGGATTGCGCAGAACGTTACCACAGAAGGGTTTGATTTATGCGCTCGCAACTCAGACTGCACAAGCGGTGAAGCCGGTTTCTGCTGGCTAGCCATTGGCCCTGCCTAGGCACAACGGTGACAATTAGAAGGTCGAAGAAGATCTGTGATCATGCGACATTAACAAGATGCAACTGTCGCCCTTTCTTTGACGGACTTAGGATTCCTGGTGGAATTCATCGAGGATGGCAGTGTTTCACTTGTTCTTTTTATAATCCTTTTCCTCGCGGTACCCTAATTCTTTAGCTTTTGCGAATGCCGCTTCCGACTCAGGATATCTATGGAGTGCCTTCAGAGCCACTCCTTTGATTGCCCAAGCATTCGCATTTTTTGGATATAGCTCTACGACTTTATCGCAGCATTTGGCAGATTCGGCGACCTTGCCCAGTAGAAATAGTGCCTTGGCGCTATTTATCCAGGCGTATTCATTTTCGGGATCTTGTTTTAGGGTTTTATTATAATATTTGATTGAATCATCAAATCTGTTTACCTTTCGGAGAGTATCTCCCTTCCAATTCCATACCTTCGGGGCGTTTTTTAGATCAAAACCTGGATCTTTGTCGCAGATTTCTATGGCCTCTTCATATTTACTCAGGTTAATTAATGCATCAACCTTATTGTTCCAGGCATCAGCACTTTTTACATTCAGATCTATGAGCTTGTCGCAGCATTGTATAATGCCCTTCCAACCATCTTCAATTTTAGGAGCGAATTCGGTGGCTCTCTCATAGCAACGTATGGCGTCCAAGTACTTATGTTGATAATAAAGAGATCTTCCTTTAAATATCCAGGATTCTACATCTTCAGGGTCTTTCTGGATGACTCTGTTGAGGCATTTAATGGCTTCCTCATACTTACCGCTAGCAAAAAGGTACTTTCCCTGCTGTTTCCAAGTATCGTTTTTTCCCATGTTCGTCTCAGGAATAGAATCTACTCTGGTACAGTACGCCATCTGTCAAGCCAATCGTTTAATTGTTTTGGTCGTCATTGTCAGATGTATCCGGCTCCTTTCAGGCATGCGATACGTAAGTATGGTGAGGCACGAAATACGTTGTATGCAGCACGACATACAATACTGCATTAGATACGTGTATTCTGATGCATTAAATTCGTTCCAAGACTAAAAGGACTCCAATTCGCTCATCTTCGAGAAAATTAAGGAAGGAACGCCGAATCGAAGGCTTTGAGAATTTCATAAGAGATATATTGCTAGGAATCGAGATAGAACAGGATGAGATGTTTTGGTGAGGAACGGCCTTGGGTCACTCCTTGGCTATGTCCTCATCAGTGTGTTTCTGATTGCGTTGTCTTATGCATGCGCCCTCGGTTGAGTAGTAGCGCTGCCACGGTTCCGGCGGTGTCTTAGAGAATGGCGGGACTTTCCGGATCCAGTTTCAGCCCCAATCTTGACCCATTCACCTGTGTCCTCGTCCTTCTCATACTCGCCTTTTACAGCAGACCAGGCTGCTTCTTGGGCGGCTTTTTCACGTGATGATTCGCTTTCAGCTTCTCCATACTCATCCCAGGCGCTGTTGAAGGCTTTGAGGTAGAGGGTCTTGGCGGGCTTGGGGAGGTTGCGCACGATTTTTGGCAGATCGTTTATGCTTTCGTATTGCAATTAAACACCTCCATGGGTTGTTAGTAATTGTAACCTTTTAACTACCATCTCAGAGCTATTAAAGGTTTGCGGGCCTTCCAAGAGTAGTGTATAGTCCTGAAATATTCCTGGTGTCCGGAGCTGTCTTGGCCATTGTAAAAAAGACAATGAAGGTTCACGGTGGCCGTATCTGGATAGAGTCAGAGCTAGGAGTGGAGTGCACGATATGATTTACATGCCTGTTGGCAGATTTACGAGTAAAATCCTGCGGGTTATCAGAATTAGACTATCCGGTAAAGCGGGGAGGAATTCAAGACTCTGACGCAATATAAAAACGCCCGTGCAAAAAAGAGATAAAGGAACTCAAGTTGTCGTATAGCCTCCATCGATGATCAGCTCGCTTCCGGTCACGAACTTCGCATCTTCTGATACCAGGTAAAGAACGCCATAGGCAATATCATTAGGCTCACCAATATGGCCTATTGGGTGCCTCGAATCCAGCTCTTTTCTGAGATCCTCAACGCTCCTCCCAGACTTCTTTGACTGCTCCTTAAGGAAGTTCTCGACCAGTGGTGTCCAGATGAAGCCAGGGTGCACAGAGTTCACGCGAATGTTATCCTTCGCATAAAGAAGTGCATCGATCTTGGACATGACTCGATTAGCTGCCTTTGTGGCGTGGTAAGCTGGAATATCAGGAGCGCCGATTATACCGTAGATCGACGATATGTAGACGATGTTTCCGCTTTTTTGCTTGATCATATAAGGCACGACATGCTTTGTACACAGGAATGCACCTGTTACGTTTACCTCGAAGATCCAATTCCACTCCTTCTCGGTATACTCATGCGTGGGCTTGTTTGGGCCTGCTATGCCAGCGTTGTTCACAAGGATATCTATCTTGCCATATTTTTTGTAAACAGCATCTGCAACCTCTTTAACTCTTGTCTCATTGGTTACATCAAGAGGATAATACTCTGCCTTACCGCCATCACCCTTGATCTCCTCCACACATTTTCTTCCTTCATCCTCTGTCCTGCCTGTGATGATTGAGATTGCACCCTCTTTGGCAAGTACCTTTGCGATGGCTTCACCAATTCCAAACGTGGAACCTGTTACAACAGCAACATTTCCTTCGACTCGTTTCATTTTTTCTATCTCCATAAGGATTTAAAATTTTTCTAGTAGTATCAGCATCCAAACTATTATAGTCTTGCGAGATGATTGAAGATATTCGAGCCGCTCAGCAAGCCTTCATATTTGTCAAAAACTTTCCTTTTTATTGTTGCTCAATATCCTCATATGAACAAAAATGCTTACTATAGAGGCTATAAGTTAACGTATATGGAAAGCATATTAACCCATGCGACTAAATTCGGGGAGACAAAAGCCGTCTGCTCAGATGTTGATGGCGGAAAATCGGGTGTACATATACATGAGGGTGAGATTGGGAACTTTCAGAATGGCCACCGAGGAGCCGTCTGTGATTGCAGCCGCGAGCAATGGGGCCCGGATGGCCGCGGCGGAGGAGGCTATTGACTTCAATCACGGAGACGGTGATGCGTGCCTAGATCTAGGTTACTGGCTTAACAGATTCAGTGGGGCGCGGCAAGCCATCCTCCTTTATAAGACGAGCTGACCAGAATGGCGAACGATAAGAATCCATGCTGGATAAGTACGGAGGCGGGTAAAGGACCTGGAGGTCCTACAATCGAGTCCAGAAGAACAGGGTCGTCGGTGCTTTTCCTAGTGGTAGCTCTTTCATGAGGTTAGGAGTCTCGTTCTTGAGTGATATCAATGAAGAGTGGATGACCACTAAAAGGTATTTATCTATGGATACAGATTGATCGTGTTGAATGCTGGGAAATCCAAATCACAGTAGATTTGACACAATGCCACTTCCATCACCTATAAAAGTAGTAAAGGGAAAAGAGACAAGATGAATTACATCGTACTGGTGAAACAGGTGCCGGATATAAAAAAAATTCCGGAAGAGGCATGGGATTGGGAGAAGGGAATTCTCAAAAGAGGTCTTCTGGACAACGTTTGCAACGAACTGGATAAACAAGCGATCGCCTTTGCCATAGCTATGCGTCAGGTGCTACAAGGACAGATAGTCAGTCTTTCAATGGGACCGCCTTTCGCCGACGCAGTATTAAAATATGCCCTGTCTGTAGGTGCCGATACCGGTGTGCTGCTCACCGATAGAAAGTTGGGCGGAGCGGATACAGCCGCAACCGCTTATCCGCTGGCCGCAGCTATCAGAAAAATAGAAAAAGACATATTTAATGGCAACCGTGATTACATCATAATCAGCGGTATGCAATCGGTAGATGGTGATACCGCCCAGGTACCGCCGCAGGTTGCCGAAGACCTGGGAATTGATCACATCGCATACGCCACTTCCTTTAATATCGATAAAAATAATCACCTGTATATTAAACGGATCACAAGACGGGGAACTCAGATCGTCTCCCCGCTAACATATCCATGCATGATAACAGTTACTAATTGGACCCTTCACCCCAATGCCACCTTCGAACGGACAAGATGGGCTAATTCCCAGAGAATTCTCCGATGGAGTGCTGCGGATGTAACCGGAGATGAATCACGAATAGGCCTGGCCGGTTCACGCACAACGGTTTTTAAAATATTTTCTCCGAGAGAAGTGAGTACCAGGAAATGTATCTTCGAGTCAGATTTAGCTAAATTGGCCGGACTATTGAAAGATGCGTATCTCAGTAAATCAAAATCAATCAGTCAAGAAACCGCAAAAGTTACTTACCAGCTTCCGGCAGGCAAGAATCCAACGTACACGGGTGAAGTGTGGGTGTTTGCCGAACAAGAGGGCGGTGAAATCAACCAGGCCTCTTACGAATTGTTGGGAAAAGCACGCGAACTGGCAACTCAAATTAACACAAAAGTAGGAGCGGTCCTGGTCGGGCTGAGTAATCTGAAGTTACAAAATAGTTTAATTTCATACGGAGCAGACAAAGTTTACACAATAACAAGCGACCGGCTTGATGATTTCCAGCCGGTTCTTTATTCAAGGGTTTTTTGCGAACTCCTGGATAAATATAAGCCGCAGATGATATTATTCAGTGCAACACCATTAGGCAGAGAATTAGCTCCTAGAGTTGCTTACAGGGCTTGCTCAGGACTAACAGCCGACTGTACATCCTTGGATATTTTTGATTACAAAAAAGGCACGCAAGATTATATCGCCATTTTAAAACAAACCCGGCCTGCCTTAGGAGGGAACATCATGGCGTCAATAATCACCCAGAACTCAAAGGTACAAATGTCTACAGTTAGACCGGGCGTGATGCAGGCTCTAAAACCGGATGAAAAGCGAACAGGTGTTATAATCAAGTACGAACCGGCACTTACCGAAGCTGATATCACCGTGAAAATTATTTCTTCCGAAGAATGTCCGGCCACCTCGGAGTTAAAAGACGCTGCTATAATCGTGGCGGGGGGCGGGGGTTGCAGGACCAAAGAAGGTTTCATGAATTGCGTTCCCCTATTGGCCGACGCTCTAGGTAAGTTTCTAGGAGAAAAGGCGATGGTGGGAGCTTCACGCGTCGCGGTAGAATTGGGATTCATTGACCGGAGTCATCAGGTAGGACAGACCGGTCAAACGGTAAAACCAAAATTATATGTCGCTGTCGGCATCTCCGGAGCGGTGCAACACATTAGCGGAATGCAAAACTCGGGAATTGTCTTGGCGATCAATAAAGATCCTAATGCCAATATTTTTAAAACAGCGGATTTTGGTATCGTGGGCAACTTCGAAGAACTTGTCCCTAAACTCATAACGATATTGAATTCATAGGAGAACGCCATGGATGAACTAAAAAAGATAGATGTACTTTTTATCGGTGGGGGTCCGGCCAATCTAGCGGGAGCTATTAAGTTAAAGCAATTACTCAATCAAAAAGGTATAAACCAATCTGTCGTAGTCATTGAAAAAGCTGAGAAGATCGGGCAGCACCATCTATCGGGAGCGATTTTTGAAGCCCAGGTATTAAATGAACTATTGCCGGGATGGCAGGACGATGAAGAGGACAAGTTCGTCACAAAATTACTTGCCAACCGGATAATAAAAGACGAGTTGTATCTCCTAAATAGCAAGAATATGGCGTTCAGAATTCCGGACTTCATTATTCCAGCTTCCATGCACAATAAAGACGCTTATTCAGTATCCATCAGCGAACTCGTTAACTGGCTGGCGGGGATCGCTATCAAACTTGGTGTGGAAATATATACCGGTTTTGCGGCCAAAGAGATTGTCGTTGAAAACAACAGGGTTAAAGGAGTCAAGCTGGGAGACAAAGGTTTAGATAAAGAAAGACACCCACTTTCTAACCATGTACCCGGCGAAATAATCGAAGCCAAGGTAACTGTCTTAGGTGAAGGTTCCGCAGGACTACTAGCAGAAGACGTGGTGAATCGATTCAAACTTAATGCAAAGAAAAATCCGCAGATTTATTCAATGGGAGTAAAAGAAATTATCAAGTTGCCCGAAGAGAACGCTTTCGGAGCTAACCGGGTTATACACTTCTTGGGTTTTCCTTTGCCGTCCGATATTTACGGTGCCGGTTCGATTTACAGTATGAGGGATAATCTCGTGGCAGTTGCTCTGGTGATGGCACTCGATTGGCGATACGCTGATCTGAACCCACAGCAGGAACTACAAATTTTCAAATCCCATAGCATGATCAAGAACTTCCTTAAAGGCGGTGAAGTGGTTGCTTACGGTGCTAAAACATTTCCGGAAGGCGGTTTTTATTCAGTTCCACAATTAGCAGCGGATGGGGTTATAATCGTAGGAGACGCGGCAGGACTGACCAACGCAAAGAAGCGAAAAGGACTTCATTACGCCATAAAGTCCGGAATTGCCGCCGGGGAAGCCATATACCAGGCAATTGAAAAACAAGATTTCACTACGCAGTCTTTGAAGAAATATCATGATATATTAAACGAGAGTTTCGTGATGAAAGAACTATATGCATCTCGTAACTACCGGCAAATCTTTACGAGAACAGGAAGATTAGGCTATTATTTAGGTGCGCCTTTATCTTTTTTCCAATCATGGATACCGCATAGGCTCAGTACCAAACCTGGCTATGAAGGCATGCGAAGTGTACAACTAAAGAGACAGCCAGCCGGCGGTATCGATAGATTGACGGCAGTAAACCTTTCAGGAACGACACACAGAGAAGACGAGCCAACCCACATCACCTTCCGTGAAGCGTGTCAGAACGAGAGCTGCAACAAATACTTCGGATGTCACCCGTGTGCCTCCTTTTGCCCGGCAGAAGTGTATAAATTCGAGGATGACAAGCTCATTTTAAGTCCATCCAACTGTTTACACTGCCAGACGTGCCGTTTGAAGTGTCCACGCCAATTGATCAAATGGGAAGTTCCGGAGGGTGGGGACGGACCCAGATACAAAATAATGTAAAAAAGTCTGCATCACACTTTCATAGCAGGTAGGGACACGAACCCAACACGATATTATTAGTAATCTTATACTTTTAAGGCTCTTGGCATTTTTAACAACTTGATTTCGCAACTCTTCAAATTCAAATTCGCTCTGATAGAGCTTGAGCTATATGGATATGACAAAATGTTCTTCTAGGATGGCCAATGCATAATCAAGTGGAGTTCGGAGTACTAATCTCCGGTCCTATGCCTTCGATCTCTGTCTTGCCCTCTGCTTCTTTAGGCATGTATTCCAATTAAGCTCTGGGAAACACGAATAGTATCTCAAGGAAATCTTTGTTTCTACCAACCACCCTTATATATACATTGTAATTATATATACTGTAGAGGGGTCTCCGAGCCTCTAGGAATTCTATTGTGACAAATCGATAGCATATGGTTTATCCGTCAGATACCTAAGTGAAATTGCTGACCTCTCGAAAAAGCTAAATCCTTTTGATAAATAATACAGATAGGTGAGAGCTATGAAGAAAGATGAATTCATGAAGCAGATACAAGAGTGCCAGACTCCCGAGCGCTTTGATCAGCAACTTCTCGACAATGCGGCGGCGATGTTCGAAAAGTGGGGCTTGCAAGCACATGATCCGGGCCTATGGGCCAAGACCGATAAGGAGCACCTCTTTCAAACCCACGGACTGAACGATAAGAACGATGACGGTGAAGCCGTCAAGAAAGAGAAGAAAGCTCTGCGCTGCGTGGCCTCCAAAATAATGAAGACCCAGATCAGCAAAGAAGATGCTGTTGGCATCATGAAGAACTTCAATCGGATCATGGAACCGGGCTTCAGGTGGCTGGAGTAAAGATCGTTTCAACAAATTTTTTCTATTATTACTGTACTGAGCATTCCGTTGCTGCTCATCCCTTTTTCCTGTTCAGTTCCATTCCTATGAAAGAGTTAAGTCAACATCAAGGAGCGAAACAAATCATAAAATGACTGGCCAGTGTTGCTCACAATAGATCTTTTGGATAGATTTCCAGCGCGAACCTGTACAACAGGATGTAATTCAAGTGTTAGAGAGCCGTTAACCCTCCAGTTAACTGCCTTTCGCTTGGCTACAGTCACCCCGAACTGAGCAAGAGAGACACCTTCTCTCAAACCTGTTTCCTTTGGTCACACCGCTCTTCTTGAGGCATCTCCTCATTTCGTCCGCCATTGAAATAACCTTGGACCGCAGGGCATCGTCGAATTTTATTTGGTGCTGTTTTCCATCAGCGTAGACCAGCAGCCCGTAAGGCACTCTAATAGAATAGGCCTCCTCGATCAGAAGACAATAGGCGGCCAACTGCAGCACATGGCCCCAGTGAGGCTTTTTCGCGTTCCCGCTCTTCACCTCTACAGGTATCAAAGCATTTGTTTGCTCGTCCTTGACTATGTAATCCGGCTTGCCTGCTATCAAAAACTTCCTGGAGAAAAGCGGCCTAGCCGGTCGGTTCAGGTCAGTATAGATTACCTTTCCACGAGGAATGCCATACTCTTTACGGGCTTTTTTTGCAGACGTCGATTCTTTTCTGGAAGCCAAAAGGAGAACCACTGATAGTACCAAGAGAAGGATCACCACATAGACTATCACAATATCCACCATGCCAAAACTAAAAGAGCGACGATGAAAGCTAAAAACCCAAGCCAGCCGAAATGCCTGGAAGCCATCTCCTTCCTATGAACCAATGAGATCTCCTCCCCCACCTTCGCATGCTTCTCCATTCCGGCAACCATGCCGGGCGTATTGGGCTTGCAGCCAGAGCGCTTCAGGTACCAGGAAATAGGGCAGTAAGCGTACTGAGCTATCTCAGAGGCGGTTATGACATCGCTGTTATTGGAGCGCTTATCCATCATGTTCTAGTTGTGTTCAAGCCTATAAAGCTCTCGCGGCGGGCTCTGGAAGTCGATGACCAACGGCATCGCACTTCAAGTTCATTGCACTACGCCAGAATTCACAAGAATCGGATGATCCTGAGATACACATTTATTGCATCTGCTCTTTCTAGCGTCAAGGTTCATGATGTCGCAGTCTTCTCCAGGAATAAAGGTTAAGAGAAATAAAGGAGAGCAATTCCGAAAGGCCCTGGCAGAACTTGGGACCCTCGATCGCTGCAGGAAGATAGCTTCCGACGTGGCTTATGTCTACCTGCCTGTTCTCCGGGAGCTGGTCGAAGAGAAACGGCTGATGGAGATCTCGGACTACGAGATGGTCGAAATGGAGTTTAAGCCGGAGCCGCCCGTAACAACTCCTGAGAGCATTCTGGGCTATCAGCCCAGCTTTGAGGTTGTCGGAGACATCGCCATCGTGGAGCAGGAGAATGCAAGATTGGTCGCATCTGCTCTAATGTCCTCATGCCAGAACCTCAGATCCGTGATCACGCCCGTCTCGGATGTGGAGGGTGAGTTCAGGACTCGCCGGTTCAGGCACGTGGCCGGAGAAGAGCGCACGATCACCGTTCATAAGGAGCACGGTCTTCGCTACCGGGTTGACCTGGAGGGAGCATATTTCACCCCACGCCTGGGAACTGAGCGGCTGCGGATCGCGAGACAGGTTAGTCCTGGCGATTTCGTCCTTGATATGTTCGCAGGGGTGGGCCCTTTTGCCCTGCTGCTGGCACGCAGAGGAGCAAGGGTCGTTGCCATCGACAAGAACCCCGTAGCAGTGAAGTACCTTAGGGAGAATGCTATTCTGAACAAAATCGATTTGGAGATCCTGGAAGGAGACGCCTCTGATCTGGCTCGAAACTATGAAAACACGGCTGATCACGTCATCATGAATCTGCCTCACAACGCTCATCAGTTTCTGATTCCTGCCATCCAGGCAGCCAAGAATGGTGGAGTGGTCCATTATTATGCTATCTCTCAGGACGATGATCTATACAAAGATCTCGATTTAATAGAGGCAGCGGCTTTTCAGCTAGGGGTTATGATAGAAGCACTTTACAAAGGAGTCGTGAGGAGCTATGCGCCCCATCGATATAACGTGGTCATGGATTTCAGGATAAACAAACCATCTTAATACTGGCCCTCCATACTATTGTTTATTTGGCTGATGAGCTGCACAAGACGTTGATTCGCAGTGCATCAACATTAGATCGATCTATGAGAAATTCTCAGTTTGTAGAGCTCACCTTGTCCCTTGCCGCTGCAGAAGATCGAGAAGAGATAGAGTCGAATAAGCTATGGCTGCGACCAGTGCTTGGATTTTAGGCTTCCTGCTTTGACCCAAAGATCTTCACCTTACGGAGCAAGAAGAAGCCCGCCAGCATCGGCAGCCAGAAGTTCAGCCCGCGAAAAGCCAGCACAACCAGTACGGCGATGGTTCTGTGGATTCCCAGGGAGGCGTACACCAGGGTCATGACTCCTTCCACCACGCCTATGCCCTGGGGAACCGGGGAGACGTTCCAGAAGAGGATACCCATAGCGTAGCCTGCGACCAGCGGGTCTAGCGCTATTGGCTGATGAAAAGCCAGGAACAGAGAGTAAAGGCTTGCAATATTGATCAAATGGGCGATCAGGGCGAAACCTACAGTAAAAGCCAGCCGGTCTGGGTGATCTTCGATGGCTTTGGCCGCCCTTGAGAAGTCGGAAGCACTTCTTGCAGCCCAACCGTCGTGTAGAAGAGCCTGCCTGTGTACCCTTTTGGCCAGGCCGTTTGAACCTCTCTCCACAGAATCGAGCAGCTTCCTCAACAGCTCAGGACGCCATAGACCCAGAAGCAGTGCACCGACAAGGCTGAACGTTATCACCAACATGACGCCAGTTCCTGCGATCTCATAACCTTTGAGCCTGTGACGCATTAAAAGATAGGCTATGCCTCCCGCCAGGATTATTGCAAATGCGCTGAAGTCCGCTGCCTGGGCAAGCAACGTTCCCGCTGCAGCCCTGGCTGGCGACTCACCACGGTGGGCAGCATCATCGACGTACAACGCGGCTCCGGCCATCCCCCAGGTAGGGGCTACTACGTTGATGAAAAGCGCCACCAAGGTGACAGAAAGGAGGTCGCGAACTCTGCTCTTAACATCCACGGCCGAGAAGGCGGACTTGAACATAGCGGCGAAGACTGTGTAGTAGAGCACCTGGAGCAGAGCAGCCGCCAATACCCACTCCGGCTGTCCACGGATAAGAGGCCCTGTCACACTTTGAATCTCCGTCTGGCGGCTGACCATCAGCCATAGGAAGGCCGCTACCAGGATCCAGAAGATCCACCTCGCTTTTACCACGCTGTATTCTTACCTCCTGAACGATTTTAAGGCTATGGATTGGAACAGACCGATGGAGCGGTTTGCTATCTAAGGCATATCCAAAATGCTGGAAAGAGTTATCCCCTGAGAGGTAGAAAGAGTGCTGTGAGCCAGGATCTATCCTCCTTTTGGTCTATTCCGCTAGAGGAGCTGCAGAGACAGCTCGATACAAAACAAGAAGGCCTGGATGATGGCGAAGCACAGAAGAGGCTCAAGAAATACGGAGCTAACCTTCTTGGGGCAAGGAAGAAGTCATATCCGCTTCTTTTGCTGCTGTCACAGTTCAAGAGCCCCATAATCCTGCTGCTGGTCTTCGCCGCAGGCCTTTCCATCTATCTCCACCAGGCAGCGAGCGCATCCATCATCCTTGTCATAATCTTCATAAGTGGCCTGCTGGGCTTCTGGCAAGAGAGGAGCGCAGCAGATGCCGTAGCCAAGCTGCTGGCGATAGTTCAGATAAAAGCTGCAGTTCTGAGAGGCGGAAGCGAGAAGGAGGTCCCCGTCGAGGAGGTGGTTCCCGGAGACGTAGTCGTTCTCAGGGCTGGAGACATCGTACCCGGAGACTCTTTGATCCTGAAATCCAAGGACCTCTTCGTCAACGAGGCCTCGTTGACGGGAGAAACCTATCCAGCGGAGAAGCTGGCAAGAGTTCTGGACCAGAATACGCCCCTGAGCAGACGTATCAACAGCCTCTTCATGGGAACTAACGTGGTCAGCGGGACGGCAATGGCCGTTGTCGTTCACACAGGCACGGACACCGAGTTTGGCCGTGTATCCCAGCGGCTGAAGCTTCAGGAGCCTGAGACTGAGTTCGAGCGCGGGGTCAAACACTTCGGCTACCTTCTCCTGGAGGTGACCATGGTGCTGGTGGTAGCAATCTTTGCCATTAACGTCTACCTTGCCAGGCCCATTGTCGAGTCTTTTCTCTTCTCTTTGGCCCTGGCCGTTGGCCTGACGCCCCAGCTTCTTCCAGCCATAATCAGTATCAATCTGGCCCACGGAGCCAGACGGATGGCCGCCCACAAGGTCATCGTCAAACGCCTTGCCTCGATAGAAAACTTCGGAAGCATGAACGTTCTATGCACTGACAAAACAGGGACCCTGACCGAGGGAACTGTCAAGATGCACTCTGCCCTTGATCTGGAAGGCCGGGATAGCGAGCAGGTGTTTCTCCTTGCCTACGTCAACGCCTTCTTCGAAACCGGTTTTAGCAACCCCATAGACCAAGCAATTCTAGGCCACCACAAGCCCGACGTTTCAGGATTCAAGAAGCTTGACGAGGTGCCTTACGACTTCATCCGCAAGCGTCTGAGTATTCTTGTGTCTAGGGGCGATGTCCACACTATCGTGACCAAGGGGGCTCTCAATAACATCCTGGAAGTGTGTACATCCGCCACGACGGTCCAAGGTGAAGTAAACATCGCTCTTGTTAGAGAACAGATCCAGTCAAGGTTCCAGGAGCTTAGCGGCAAGGGCTTTCGAGTTCTGGGATTGTCTAAAAAAATCGTTGATGCCAACGTCTGTCTGACAAGAGACGAGGCTGAGATGACTTTCTTGGGTTTCCTGGTCTTCTTCGATCCGCCCAAGGAAGGCATTGCTGAGACCATTCGCAATCTGAGCGATCTAGGAGTCGCTCTCAAGGTTATCACAGGCGACAACAGGCTCGTCGCCGCAAGCATAAGCAAACAGGTTGGCCTTTTGGAAGGAAGGATTCTGACTGGTCCTGAAATCAACCAGGCAAGCGACGAGGCCCTTCTTAAGCTGGTCCAGGAGGTGGACGTCTATGCCGAAGTGGAGCCCAACCAGAAGGAGAGACTGATCCTGGCCCTCAGGAAGGCCGGAAACGT
>Ga0182010_10001284_pt1 | contig 13438 bp, 9 predicted proteins | sample 611E1MmetaG_FD_120488 | JGI IMG/M metagenome (GOLD analysis project Ga0182010, IMG submission 120488) | Permafrost microbial communities from Stordalen Mire, Sweden - 611E1M metaG | ecosystem: Environmental > Terrestrial > Soil > Wetlands > Permafrost | place: Sweden: Stordalen | collected...
TAGCATCACTTCCTGCAGTTACAAATAAGATTTTAGGGTCTTTCAGAAGAGAAATATATAAGCTTTCAAGCATCAGATGAAGACCACGTTCTTCAGAAATCCAACCGGTATAACATACAATAAAGTACCCTTGCTCTTTTTTTCTGAGTATTCCATTATGGAGCTCTGAGAAACTTGGCCAGGCGAATTTTTTTAAATCTACACAATGAGAAGCTAAAAACAGGTTCGGACTATTATGTGCTCTCAGATATTGTATTATAGGTTCAGAAACCACGAAATTCGCTTTACTTGCCCTTATGCCCTTTATTATAATATATTCCATGATCATGTGGTAAATGTTATCGAATACTGACTTCCTTTCCAGACCAATCATTTCATGCACCTGAAAGACATACTGAAAACAGGTCTTGGTCAGCCACAATGCAATCGGGCCCGAATTATGTCCAATAAAAACTGCATCAGATTGATCGGAGTTAAGGATCTTCGCAATTTTTCTACAATAGTTCAGCATTCCGGGAATAGAGTTTTCCTTAAATTTTATGTGGTTAAGTGAAATAATCCGGACCTCGGAAAGACGGCTTTTTAAAAAATCAGCCTGGTTTGTGTAAATGCTTAAGTCAAAGTGATTTGCTATAAATGATAAGGTATGTATAATAACCGCATTACCAATTGATTCCGGCTCCTTGAAGTAGAAAAATGCAGATATTGATTTGGCTTTGTTTTTAACTTCAATCATTCTGGAAATATGAAATACTAATTTTAAATATGCATTTAAAAGAAAAACGACAACTAACTTATTTTCAACTCATTTGGTAATACCTGGATCAGACTCAAAACCAATTTTCCGCAGTAGATCTTCGAACCTTGGATCTCCGTGTAATTGCCGGAAAAGTGGATCGACCTTTAGCCAGACCATTTCCACTTCATGATCTGTATAAGCTTTTTGCAGCATCTGAAGAGCCTTGTTTTTTTCATCCATGGCAGTAAATACTGTTGCAGCAAAGTAAGAAGGGCTACCAACTGTGTGGTTCAGGCTTTTTGAAGCCAGCTCATCCAGAAATGCCATGGACTGGCTTTTCTTTCCGGTTTTATAATAGGCTATTCCCAGATAACCTAAAAAACTGTCACTTAAATCATTAATGGATTTAGTTGACAGGTTTTTTTCAAATAATTCAATTACCTTGTCATATTTTCCAAGGCTGACATAAATCCTGATGGAATTATATAATATGAAATTATCAAGCTGAAAAATATTAAGATATGAGTCGACGGTCTCCAGTGCTTTTTCCTGTTGTCCGCTAAAACAATAAGCCAGAGCCATTGAAACATATTTATGTCCGGTAATGTCATAATCATTAAAAGAAATTTTACTCATCGATAAAGCCTCCTCAAATTTTCCAATAATTAACAAATATTGTACAAATTCAAGATAAGCCTCAGAAGATGATGGATTGAGCTTATTGACGATCTGAAATTCCATTTCAACGGAATCAAAATTCCAGTTATACCATAGTCTGAGTGATGCCAGGTAAGTATGGGCTATTACTGAATTGTTATCTAGCTGGAGAGCTTTTTTCAGCAGCGGTTCTGTCTTTTCAATTACCTGCTCGCGGCTTAATTTTCCATAAAGGTCATTCCCCTGTATTAACCAAAAAAAAGCCAGAGTTGCATAGGCATCAGCAAAACCAGGATCCAACTCAATAGCCTTTTCCAACAATTGCTGAACATATTCATGTTGTCCCATAACCTGCGTAGCCTGTAAAAACAGGAGATAGGCTTCAGTATTTTCAGTTGGCCTGGCTTTTATTCTGTTTTTAACGTCGGGATTTATAACTATATCTAAATTTTCAGCAACCTTCTGAGCCACATCACTTTGTATGTCAAGTAAATCGATTGCCGTCAGATTACGTTTGTAATCCTCTGTCCACAATAATTGTTCATTTTGCCCATTAATCAGCCTTACGATTATCCTCACATTATTGCCTGACATACTTACATTTCCTTCGAGTACATAAGAAACTCCCAGAGACCGTGCAATTTCCTTTACCGGAAGCTTTGACCCTTTGAATCTCATGCTGGAAGTCCCGGAAGGTATTTTAAGACCCCCGATCATGAAAAGATGATTCAGGATTTCCTGCATCATTCCGTCACTGAAATAATCCTGCTTCGGGTCATTGCTCATGTTTACCAGCGGCAGGACAGCAATTGATCTGTCCCTGGGTTTGGATGTGGTTTTAAAGATAGAAGGCAATAAAAAATATGAAGAAGTCAATAAAGCTAATATTATGACCGCCCATAGAGCTATTTTAACTTTGAAGTTCTTTGCCTTAACGGCTCCCGGAACACTTACAGGTATCGTTTTCTCAGAAGTTGATTCACTCCTGTCAAGCCCCGGATTTCTTAATGCTATCGTTATTTCTTTAACTGCATTTGCAAGCTTGTTGACCTGATTTCTGTATAGAGTCTTATTCAGGTTCACTTTTGGATCATCGGCTGGATTTAAAGGACGATTTACACCTGCCTCTGTATATATAAATTCTATGCTGCGCAGGAATTCTCCCAGCTCATTTTCAAGAAGTGCTTTATCCTCAGGATCAAGGTTATGAATCCTGATGGGTAATATTCTGCCGGCAACATTTCCGTTTGGAAGCCGGATATTTCTTCCGAACAGATCTTGCTTTGCCATTTTATTAAAGACAAGAAACTCTTTTTGCCAGGCAAAACAGGTGGGATCGCAATAGGTTTGTGAAATGACTGGAATGAAAATCAGACATTTAAGCTTTCCTTCAAGGCTTTCACCAACGTTATGGGTCTCGAGTAATCCGTCGTGGGGGTTTGTATCAAAGTAAACTGAGATGGGATCCTTTACAGTAGCTGCCAGCTCCTCTTTTAAAGCTGTAACAAACTCCGTTACCCAACCTGAACGGTTATCGTTGTGGCGATAGCTTATGAAAATATCGTATTCATAACCCGGTATTATGCTTGCCATAGTAAAAATTCAACTTGAATGAAAACGTTAATTATCAACATATTTTGACTGATTTTGTTCAATTGTATCAAAACATCGAAGGCTTAATGATTTAAGAAAAGAGACAATATTTAAACAAAAAACCCGGGCAGAGAGGCCCGGGTTAGTATAAACAGTTTTTGACTAATTATTTTAACTCGTGAATCTTAACATTCCTGAACCACACGGGATATCCATGATCCTGTAAACCGATGAAACCTTCCTTTGATATTCCTTCGGTAAACCCCTTGAATGTTTTGAATTTGCTGCCGGCTACCATAGCATCCCATGCAGGAGTCCATAATTCATATTCTGCAACCTTTGTTCCGTTCTGGACCTGGGTGACTTTCCCATTATTAACGGTAATCACCATAGTGTTCCATTCCCCGGCAGGGTGCACGGTTTTCGGATCTGCCGCAATCATATCATACAGCGAACCAGCAAGATGGCTTGCCTCTTTATTGTCGGTTGCATCGACGTTATCCAGGATCTGAACCTCGGGGGCGGCATAATATATAGGTTGACCCGGAACTTCTCTTACATTATAGAAGATCCCTGAGTTTGCCATTTTGCTGGCTTTCCAGTCAACGGATAACTCAAAGTTTTTAAATTTCTTGTCGCCGAATAATATATCCCCACCGGAAGGTTCACCGGGAGTCTTGCCTTTAGCCGTGAAAACCTTCATGGTTCCGTTTTCAATAACCCAGTTATCAGGCATAGCGGTTCCGTTGCACTGTCTCCAGCCCTTAAAGTCCTTGCCATTGAATAATAAAACCCATCCGTCCTTCTGTTCTTTGTCGGTCAGTTTATTTACGGCCTGACCAAAGGAAGGAGCCATGATAAGCATTGCTGCTGCACATGATAATGATAAAATAATGTTTCTTTTCATTGTACAAATTTTTAAGTAAATTTCTAATGCAATTTAATAAAATTTTCCTTAGTGAGCCTTTGAGTTATCCTTTATGACCCTTTGTGGTAAAACTTAAATCCATTAACCACAAAGAGGGACAAGCGTTAAAGGACCGACCGTTAAAAAATTAGCCCTTTGGCTAATTTTAGGGAGGGGCCTGTATGAGCGATGGCCCCGCTGGGCTATTTTAGCGCAGTAGCCAGACTGCAGGGGTGGCTTTTTCACAAAGTAACACAAAGGTTACAGTTAGCTGGGATAAGTTAAGATATAATTTCAATATAATCAGTTAATTATAATAAACGACTAAATAAATAGTCATTTTTCTTGCATAATATTTGCATGACTATAAAAATAGTCATATATTTGTTGTGAAGGATTGACAACCGGCAACCGGTAACCGGTATCGGGTATGCGGCAATAAGCTATATATATTCACACCGCAAACCGCACGCCACACACCGCATGTCGGAAGATTTACGACAAAAGTAAAAACTTTAACCAATGCAACTCACAAAAGCAGAAGAACAGGTGATGCAGATATTATGGGACATGAAAGAGGGTCTCGTAAAAGATATCCGCGACAGTTTCAGTGATCCGAAACCTGCACGTAATACCGTGTCAACAGTATTGAGAGTGCTTGAAAAAAAGGGTTATGTAGGTCATAAAGCCTATGCAAATGTTCATCTTTACCATCCGCTGGTTTCAAAAAGTGATTACTCCAGGAGCCAGTTATTCGGATTAATGGAAGGGTATTTTAATAATTCTTTTCCGGCAATGGCTTCATTTTTTGCCCGCGAAAAGGACCTTACCGTGAAAGAGCTTGATGAGCTGCTTGATGATACCAGAAAGGAATTGTCGAGAAATAAAAAAAGAAAGTAATGGAAGCATTAGCGTTATATCTGCTCAAATCTGTGATTTGGATTAGTGGCTTTGGCCTCGTATTTATTCTCTTCCTGAGAAACGAAAGATTTTTCTTCCTGAAAAGGGTATACCTGGTAGCAGGCATACTGACCTCATTATTTTTCCCGCTGATTTCTGTCCATTACACAGTTGTTCTTCCTGCGATCCGGAATTTTCAGACTGACAATGTTGTTACCGGAGCAATTCAGAATACCGTCAGCATTATCCCTGATCTTAAATTAGTTTTATTGGTATTGTACCTGTCGGGTGTACTTTTTGTGTTAACTCTTATAATAAGACAGGGAAGGTCAATTCTCAGAACCATAAAAAAATCCGAGATTATTTCTTTACATCCGGCTAAGCTTATAAAAACACCTGATTATAACTCTGCGTTTTCATTTTTCACCTATGTATTTGTCAATCCTTCAGTTACAGATATTGAAACTAAGGAGATTATGAATCACGAGCTTGTACATATCAGGCAGAAGCACTGGTTTGACCTGTTGCTTGTGGAATTGCTTTGCATGATTCAATGGTTCAATCCTCTTGTCTGGATCTATATCCGGTTCATAAGACAGAACCATGAATATCTTGCCGATGAGGTGGCGCTGCAGCGAACATCTGATCCGGCAATCTATAAGGCAGTTCTTTTAAATCAGATTGTCGGCGCTCCTGTTGTCAGTCTGGCCAATTCTTTCAATTACTCACTTAACAAAAAAAGATTTAACATGATGAAAAATATTATAAGTTCACCCTACAGGAAGATGAAGATCCTTCTTATTCTTCCTGTTTTTGCAATTGTATTATATGCATTTGCAAAACCCGACTACCGATACAAATACGTTGATGAAAGCTCCGCAAGCAATGTTTCAGGCAGCTCCCTGCAGCAAAATTCAGTTAAGGGAACAGTTGTGCAGAAGGATGGCAAGCCATTAGCGGCAGCAAACATTACAATTACAGGAACCACTATCGGCACCATTACAGATCTTGATGGCCATTTTAAGCTTAACAATATTCCGGATGGTGAATCTCTGGTGATCAGCTTCGCAGGATTCAAATCCAGAGTATTAAAACCTGTTTTCACATCTGATATGTCAATCATTATGATGAGAGATACGGTCAGGTACAATAATTTAAATATAAGTATTCCACCGCCACCGCCACCTCCAGTGGATACAGCCGGTGTTATGGGCATTCCTCCACCACCTCCTCCACCGCCGCCAGCTGGCATTAAATTTAAAGGCGACGGTCCACCACCTATTTATGTGGTCGACGGATATATAATATCAGCAGATGAAGCAGAGAAAATTGATCCTGAATCAATAGAATCAATCACTATACTTAAGGATAAATTTACAACTGAAAAATATGGAGAAAAAGGGAAAGACGGTGTAATTGAGATAACAAGCAAGGGAAAATCTGCCAAAATGCTCGTTATTATTAATGGTGATGTAAATGAAAAAGAGGGTATGTCGAAGATTAACACTGAAGACATAGAATCTATGAAAGTTCTTAAGGATGAAGATGCAGTGAAAAAATACGGAGATAAAGGAAAGAACGGGGCAATCGAGGTAATAACGTTTAAAAAGGATGAAAAAAGACCGGATGTTAAGATCGAAAAATCTAATTCTGATGATAAAATAAGCGCAAAGGAACCTATAGCTGTCGTGAAGGAACAGCCAGCCAGCAAGGATATGTTTGTTGCGATTGAAGAACTACCTCAATTCCCGGGAGACAAAACTGCCATGGCCACATGGATAAATGCTAACCTGAAGTATCCTGCTGAAGCTGTAAAAGCTAAAATCACCGGTAAAGTATACGTCAACTTTATAGTAAGCTATAAAGGGAAAGTAAAGAATGTTGTTGTCAGTAAATCTGTAAGTCCTCTTCTCAATGCGGAAGCCATAAGGGTCATAAGCAGTATGCCTGAATGGAAACCGGGGAGTCAGGGCGGTAAACCTGTTGATGTTCAAATGCAGGTGCCGGTGGAATTCAAACTGAAATAAAAAGGGTATGCGGTGTGCGGTATGCGGAATATTGACCACAGATCACGTACCGCGAACCGTTAATCATCATTATCTGATGCCATAAAAAAAGCAGCATGTACCGCCGGAGGGCATTGGGAGCCCAACCCTTTGGCGGCTTTCCAAATCACTTCATTAAAATCGGCATCGGTTACCATATCCTCTTTCGTAAAATCAAACCTCTCGCTTTTTTTCTGCCAGGCATTCCGGGCAAGGTTCTTTAAATTAAGATCAACGTTGCTCGGTCTTGCGATAAATGCTGGATGGTCCGGCGTATTATTCATGCATCTCCATAACGGTGTTGCAGGAGCATCATACTGCGTCATTGGTGGAAGTCCCAGAATGAGCTCAATGGTCCGCAAAAGAGAAGCAGTGGTATAGGCAGTGTGATCAACAAATCCTTTTTTCACGAAACCACCGGCAATATACACAGGACTTCTGTGGGCATCCACATGATCGGGTCCGTTTTGTGCGTCATCTTCAACAATAATTATCAGGCTATTTTTCCATATCAGGCTATGACTGAGATAATCGACAAACAGACCCACGGCCAGATCATTATCAGCAGCAAAGGCAAATGGAGTGGGTTTGTTTAGACTCAGCCCTTCGGTATGGTCATTTGGAAAACGGATTGAATTAAAAGCCGGAACGGCATTTATTGCGAGCAGAGAATCGAAATCATTTTTCCATTGTCTGAAACGAATAGTATCACGGATAGACAAGTCCCAACTGGCAAACTTTGGGCAAAAGTGTCCATTCAGCACTGGAACAGCTGGTTTAGTACCATCCATAAATTCAGCATATGAGCGGAAGCTGACACCGTGCCTCTGACAATCGTCCCACAGGAAGCCGTCTTTATTATTTGCAATTGCCAGGGCTCCTTCTCCCGGATATTCACCACCTCGTCCGCCGTAGCTCGTGGGCCAGTTTTTTTCAAGAAAATCTGTAGCATAGGCGCCCATTGTCCAGTTATGACCATCGGCGCTAACCTCGCCATTTACGTAAAAATTATCGAGCAGAACAAATTCGCGGGCTAGTGCGTGCTGATTCGGGGTAATATTTTCACCGAACAGCACAAGCTTAGGATCACCGTTTCCTTCAGGGATATCGCCCAGTACCTGATCGTAAGTTCTATTTTCCTTGATAATGTAAAATATATATTTAATTGGTGAACTTTCGCCAACTTTCATAGGAACAGGATTGCCTTTCATTCCTTCGGAAAACAATTCTGTCTTCTTGTTATAGGGAGTATTGTTGTAAACAGCTTTTGAATACAAGGCAAGCTGTGCCGGGTCGGGAATATTAAGAACAGATAGTGTCCCTCTGAAAAGTCCGCCTATATACTGTTCCTTTATTTTATGTTCCTTTCCTCCAGCCTGGTAAACTACCTCATCACCCTTGCGTGCCGGATTAGGACCATAAGGATTTGCATGTGAAGACAATCCTTTGCCATTGCTGATCAGTATTTTGTTATTTGCGACTCTCACGCAGGTTGGATACCAAGCAGTAGGAATGAAGCCCTTATTTTTGGAAGATCCGGGAGTGCTTACATCGAATACTGCAAGGCAATTATTGTCTGCATTTGCAATATACAATGTCTTATCATCACCGCTTAGTGCCACGCTGTTAGTTGTCGAGCCGGGAGGAGAATCGGCATACAGGGCTGAATTAAGTATCTCAATAACCTTCAGTTGCTTCGTGTTGATTACAGATACAGAATTATCATTTGCATTGGCCACAAAAAGGAATTTCCCGTTCCCGGTAATACATAAATCGTTTGGATTATCACCTACGGCCAGCGATCCGGTAATTTTCTGAAGATCCGTATTAAAAACTACTACCTTATCGCAACCCCAGCATGAAATATAAAGCAATTTATGATCAGGTGAAAGCAGACACGTATATCCTTCTCCACCAATAGGATATTTGGATATTACTTTTTTGATTTTTGTGTCCAAAACATATAGGGAATTATTTTCCTTGGTAACGACATATAATCTGTTTTTTGGATCATCAAGCGCAATTCCTGTAACTGAGATCTTTTCAGGCCATGGTTTTCCAAGGATAATAGAATCATTAACCGACAAACGATTATTACTGATCAAATACCTGATTATCTTATTATCATTTCCCCCCGAAGCGTATAAATAATTACCATCATCAGAAAAAGTCAGTCCAAGCCAGGATTTCGCTATAATAATTGAATCAAGAACTACATCCTTTTCAAGGTCAATAAGCTGGATCGTCTGATCGCTTTCTCCGTTGTTAGTTATTGCTGCAAGTCTTTTTGAAGGAGATAATGCTATATTAAGAGGGAGATCACCGAGAGGCAATGATTTTCCGACTGGTGTCAGCTTCCATCCGTTTGGCAAGGAAACACTGTGAGTCTCTAATTCCTGCAGAGTCTGTGCCGGAAGATTAATTGCAATACCGATAAAAAGTATTTGAAAAAGAAGCAGAGTTCTTAATACAGAGCTGTTCATTTTCATTATTCAGTTTATTCAAAATAAAGTTTGATATCCTATTAATTTAATTTTAGCCCGCAAATGAGGGCATTTCTCTTATTGGTTTTTACCCCCTTTCTTATTTCCCCCAGGGGGGAAATGATTTATTATATTATCTGGCAATATATTCTATAAATAGGTATTAATTTTCTTTAAAACCCAATCAATTCTGGTTTCAATATCATTATTATTAAACCTAATAACAGTTAATCCAGATGATTTCAGATATTTAGTTCTTTCAATATCATATGCATGACGATTTAAGTGAATCATTCCATCAATCTCAATGGCAAGATTTGCTTCGAAACAATAAAAATCCAATATATAAATTCCATACGGATGCTGTCTTCTGAAGTATAATCCATGTTGATTCCTCTTTCTAAGATGACTCCATAAGATTTTCTCAGGCCCAGTCATCTTCTTTCTCAACTCCTTAGCCTTACTCTTTAAATTTAAACTGGCCCCTAAGTTATGCTTCGCTTTATTTATTATTTTAAAATTAGTCACATCGCTCACAACTTCATTTATAATCCTTTATATACATGTGAGAACGTACTCCTTCCCCTTTGGGGGAAGGTTGGGAAGGGGGTGCATTATTAAAGTAATTACACAAAGTGCCAAAAATATCTGTTGACATAATTTTGTAGAATTACAAAGTTATCGTTTGTGAAGGAGGGTAATGAACTTCTTCACTTAATTCAGTCTTTAGTTTGTCTCTTTTTCAGCTCTTCCGGTTTTAATGTGATCAAATGTCCTATTTGTTTTCCATTTCGGTAAGTTACCACTCTCAGTGTAACAGGTCCTTCAGGTAGTTCAACAGGTTTGGAATATTTCGGTGTATACTTATTTGGCATTGCGCCGTCGATGGTATAGAAAATATCCAGTCCGGGCACTTCAGAATCCATACTGACAGTTGTTTTTCCAGCTTTACCGATTATATTTATTATCGCATCGTAAATTGCAGTTGAATAATTTACTCCTTCAACATCTGAACGGTCAAATTGTTTTTCAACACGTTGTATAAAATTGGCCCAGTTTTTAGATGCATTTGGGGACCAGAAATCTTCAGATAGTGCCCAGCCGCGTGGCCAGGTCATATATTCAGCATGGTGAAGGGTCACCACCTGCTCAGTCCAGAGGTTTCCCTGTCCGCCAAGAATATATTTTGAATCCACTCCTTCAGGTACAGGATTGAAACTGTAGCACTTGCTTAGGCGTAAATCGGCGTAGATAAGCGGCTCAATTGTCTGTTCTCCCTGCTGGTAGTCGAGGTATGCAAATGTCGTGGGAGTCATAACAACATCATGTCCCATCTTTGCAGCCTCAATTCCACCTTTAATGCCGCGCCAGCTCATTACGGTTGCCTCAGGAGCAATGCCGCCTTCGAGAATTTCATCCCAGCCGATGAGTTTTTTACCTTTTGATTTCAGAATTGTCTCCACCCGTTTCATAAAATATGCCTGCAATTCTTCAGGATGAGTCATATTCATTTTTTTCATCAGAGCCTGGCAGCCGGCATCCTTTGTCCAGAAACCTTTATAGCACTCGTCTCCGCCAACATGAATGTATGGATTTGGAAACAGCGCTGCCAGTTCAGTGAATACTTTATCGAGAAACACATATACTTTTTCATCTGACGGATTGAGTGTATTATCAATCTTCATCTTGAATGTACCATTGTCGTACCACTCTGAAAAAGAAGATCCCGGATTAACTTTTGTACTGGTATCTTTCGTGCAGCTTAACTCAGGATATGATGCAATTGCTGACATACTATGGCCCGGAACATCAATCTCAGGCAGAATAGTTACATTGCGGTCAAGAGCGTACTGAATTATCTCTTTTATATCAGCCTGGGTATAAAAACCTCCAACTGTGGCTGCTTCTCCCGCTTTTGGTGCGGTACGCTCGCCAAACTGTCCGAAACGCGCAACTCTCCATGCTCCAATTTGAGTTAATTTTGGCAGTGACTTGATTTCAACCCTCCACCCGTTATCATCTGTCAGGTGCCAGTGCAGAGTATTGAATTTATATCTTGCCAGCTGGTCGATGTACTGTTTAACTTCTTCTTTGGTGAAAAAATTCCGGCTGACATCGAGCATAAGGCCTCTCCATCCAAAACGCGGATAATCAGTAATTTTAACCGAGGGAATTGTCCATGGGACATTAACGGCAGTTTTGCTTTCAATTTCTTTTGGCAATAGCTGAAGCAATGTCTGCATGCCATAGAATAGCCCGGCCGGGGCATTTGCGGTTATAACTACACCGTTGGGAGAGGATACAAGTGTGTATCCTTCTTTGCCAATAAGTGCAACAGGCACTTTATTAAGGTTAAGCTGTATTGAACCCACATTCCCCTGTTGAGCTTTTATTGAAAAGCCTGTTGAAAGATTCAGTTTCTGTGAGAGCATCTCGGCTATCTTGCTGCTTTGCTGATTATCGAAACCGATAGTTGCAGTTTTTGTAAGCAGAAATGAGCCATCAGATTGCTGTATTTCAACAGGTTGGGGGATTAGTTGTATCGCAGGGTTTTGTCCGTATACCGTTGCAAGAGAAAAGAAAAGTAATAATAAAACCAGTTTTTTCATAGCTGTAAAAGATTAAAGTATTCAATAATTAATGGAATGTATATTTTAAGATCCTGAAAATTTATATCCTGTTGTTTTCAGGACTTTCAGAACCTCTTTCCTGATCCTGATCACTACCTTGCCCGATATGTCCAGTGGTTCCCCGTCGATATGGAACCTGGTCTCGTCTGTCTCAATAACTATCTCTTTATCAGTTTTAATATGCCTTACATATTTCGACTTATTTATTTTTTTTGTGAAAAGTCTGATAATAAAAAGGGAGCCTAATATTTTTGGAAAAGGTTTAATTAAAACAATTTCAATCATTCCGTCATTAGGACGAGCTTCCGGGGCTATGTATGCATTATTGCCGAATTGTCTGGTGTTTGCAATGGTCAGGACAAATAGGTTCTCTGAGATGATTTCTTCTCCGTCACATTTTATGGTTGCATGGAAAGGGCGGAGAAGTAAAAAAGTTTTAAATGTGAGCCAGATGTAGGGGAGAAACCCGCGGATTTTCAGATTATTAAATGAGTGGGCAACGAAGCTGTCGAGCCCGATACCAGCGACATTAAGACATAATTTGTCGTTTATCTCAATCACATCGATATCCATACTGTCGGCTCTCTTTATATCGGACAGGAGGGAACGTACATTCATTTTAAATCCAAATTCCTTTGCAAAACCATTGCCGGAACCAATCGGCAGGACTCCAAGTATTTTATTACTGCCCACCAATTGTTCTGCTACGGTATGAACAGTCCCGTCTCCGCCTGCTGCCACAAATACTTCATACTTGGTGAAGTTTTGTTTAATAAGCGATCCGGTATCTTCTTTGGTCAGAGTCTTGCAGAAGGAGAGCTGGTTCTTGCGAATTTCAAGCTCTTTCGATACAATAAAATTCAAAGGTGGGACACCTGATGCTGGATTCAGTACAAATAATGCCTTGTTGCTATTTTCCCGTCCCCGCTTTTTCATGCTCAAATTTACGTAAGATTTTTTCAATGTGAGACAATTAACATTGAAATCCTATGAACTCACTCTTCATCCCCCTCTATAATTTTTAGATATGGGGAGTAACACGCAGATTGTTAATTATATTCCCCCTCTTTACTTAGTAGATAGGGGGTAAAGGGCATAGCCGTCAACTTTAGGAGTTGAATATAGTAAAATATGGAGAGAGTTTAGTACAAAACAGAATGTAAAGTTTTGAAATTAAGCCTGATACATTTCCCCTCCTTTTGAAGGAGGGGTGGACGGACCACTTTTTAATTATGATACACATGCTGATACCGGCCGGGGTGGTTGATTGTTTATTCAATTTCCCGATCTTTTCTTTTGAAGGTTTTTCTTATCTCATTTTTTACAAAGTCAGGTTCCTGGAATACTAATCTGTTTTCAAACCTCAGTATTGAGAATCCAAGGCCTTCAAGATATTGATCTCTTTTTTTATCTTTTTCTATTTTATGATATTCACCATGCGGATTTCCGTCAAGCTCAATTACAAGTTTTTCTGAGGCACAAAA
>Ga0182010_10001285_pt1 | contig 13436 bp, 12 predicted proteins | sample 611E1MmetaG_FD_120488 | JGI IMG/M metagenome (GOLD analysis project Ga0182010, IMG submission 120488) | Permafrost microbial communities from Stordalen Mire, Sweden - 611E1M metaG | ecosystem: Environmental > Terrestrial > Soil > Wetlands > Permafrost | place: Sweden: Stordalen | collected...
CACTAAGTTAAAAATCCGCCTCCTGATGTCTTTCTTCTTTCAACGTACCAACGCTCTCGCAATCTTTCCCTCGCAGCTAGGCCAGAAACGCATTCCAAGTAAATCTGTTGTTTATTCTTCTTTGTGGATTTTTAATTCATTATTGAACTTATCCAATACTACAAATGCTGAAATACTAATAATAAAGATGGTAAAATAAATTAATCGTTTACTAAAATTGATAAGGAGACATTGTTTCATGACCGAGGTTAAACGTTTATTCATGGTAGAAGGAAAGCCTTTTCTGCCGGTCGGCGCCGAGTTCCTGTGCCAAAGCGGTTACAGTGCGCGCGATGAAGCCGAGGTGGAAGAAGCTTTCAAAGCGATTACCACAGCGCACGGTAATGCCGGAGAATTCCCTGTATTCTGGGACCAGGTGGAACCGGAAGAAGGTAAATATGACTTCTCCAGCGTGGATACGCTGATTTCCCTTGCCCGTAAAAACGGCGTGAAAATAATTCTGGTATGGTTTGCCACCTGGAAAAACGGAACCATGGACTTCGCCCCGGCATGGGTCAAGACCAACCCGAAACGATTCAAACGGGAGCAAGCGATCAACGGGAAGGATATCTGGGTGCTGTCCTCGCACTGCAAAGCAACTATCGATGCCGATAAAAAGGTTTTCACTGCGTTGTGCAAACACCTGAAAGCAAAGGACAACGCCGAGCACACCGTGCTGGCTCTGCAGGTGGAAAACGAACCGAATATCACCGAACAGGACCACGATTACTCCCCAGACGCGATGGCCGTATTCAATAGCACCGTGCCAGCCGAGATGGTCATGAAGATGAAAGCCAAAGGCAAAGGCGAAGTATGGGATGAATGGCAAAAAGCAGGCGCTAAAGAATCCGGTACCTGGCCCGAATTGTTCGGTCAAGCCGCCGGCGCAATCTCACATACTTGGGGACTCGCGACCTGCATCGATGCTGTCGCCAAGGCCGGCAAGTCAGTCTACAACCTGCCGATGATCATCAATATTGCCGGGCCGGCTGTAGATTTAAAAGTGCTGGACGTCTGGAAGTGGTTTACTCCCAATGTCGATATGATCGGGCCCGACCTCTACATCCGCGATCAGAAGGAATACAATTATGTCGCTGCTAAATATGCGCGGGAAGACAACCCGCTTTTTGTGCCTGAATCATTCGGCAGCTCGAATATGCTTTATGCTATCGCCGATTACAACTGCATCGGTCACTTTTTCGGCTATCTGCACATGAACCGCGTCTATGGGGATACGATGGTTATTTCCGAGAGTATATTTAAAATAAATCTAATCAAATGCGTGACAGCATTAATGCCGCTAGTCATAAAATATCAGGGCACCGGCAAGATCCAGGCTATTATACAACCGGAGAAAGAAGAGGTTCAGCAGCTGGATTTCGAGGGCTATACCGGCATCGTCGAATTTGGGGACTGGCGGCCGGCGTATGTTCCACGCAATCCGCCCGATAATAACCGCGGCGCGGGTCTGGTCATACAGGTCAGCAGGAATGAGTTCTACCTGGCCGGGAACAACTGCCGTCTTCATGTCAATGCCAAACCGCCTTACGACAAGGTTCAGGCTCCTAAGGTTACCGCCCGCTGGAAATACGGCATCGGCGTGGGTTATACCATCAGCATCGAGGAAGGCCATTTTGATGATAACGGCGCATTTGTCGCTGACCGGCGGCGTAACGGCGACGAAACGTATCACGGCGCATGGGTAGAACCCAATATCGGCGTAGTGCGCGTAATTATGTGCGACGTTTAGTTATGCTTATGTAGTTTTAACTTATTTTAAGAAGGGCTGCAATAAAAGCTGCAGCCCTTCTATTTTTTGATATAAATATTTAACACATTTTTGTTATTACTTGGGTTAAAATGATTATGTAGCGGGATATCAAGCAGTGTTATTGGTTGTTATAAAAATGTAACGAAGCATATATAAATAAATATTAAAACGAGTCGGAGCGTGGTACGGTGGCTAAAAGAGAACCCGTTCCCGGTTACATTCCCGAATTAAAAGCCCTCAAAGTTCGTCTTAGCGTTTTCGTTAAGATGAGATGGCTCGTGGTACTCGGTATTATCGCAGTGGCATTGTTTGCCCGGTACGTTTTCAACATCGGCTTCCAAACCTTACCCGTTTTCATCATCTGTGCTTTTCTTTTGGCCTACAATCTCTGGATGTATTTATGGAATCGAAGACTCGCCGGCGAGGAAACAGAACTTGTCATCAGGCGCGCGCAAATCAGCGGATACATCCAGGTTCTGCTTGATCTGGCGGTATTAACGGTTCTGCTCCATTACACAGGGGGAATCACCAACCCATTTATCTTTGTTTACGTCATCCACACGACTGCTGCCAGTATCCTGCTCACCAGACGCCGCGCCTATGAATTAACCACGATTGCAGTCGGTATGGCCGCGCTGCTGGCATTCCTTGAATATAGCGGCATTATCGGCCATGTGAATCTGAATGGTTTTGTTTCCGATGCGCTCTACCAGCAACCTAATTATGTCCTAAGTATCATCATAACGCTTGCCGTTTTAACCTACACCAGCACCTATATCACCACCGCCGTTGCCGGCGAGTTAAGGCAGCAGCACCTTAAAGTAGACGAACTGCGGGACCAGCTGATGGCTGAAGATAAACGTGAACTGGAGAGGTTTTCCGGCGAAGTAGCCAACTTGAAAGAAGAGCGAACCCGGTTCGTCCGACTGCTTAGCGTGGTGGCACACGATTTACAAGCTCCGCTGGTGGCTGTGCAAAGCTGTATTTCTTATGTGCTAGACGGATATGCCGGAGAGACAAACGATGAACAGAAAGACTGGCTGCAGCGTTCTTCAAGGCGGATTGACGGGCTACTGGTATTAATTACCGATTTGCTGGATATTCCCCGCATCGAGCTAGGACAGCTCAAACAGGAAATGGCGGAAATACCGCTAAACGAGGTAATAAACCATTCGCTCGAGGGTTTGGACATTGTGGCGAAAAAGAAAAACTTGCAATTAACAGTGGAACTTCCTGCGCAGTCTCCCGTCATTTACGGTTCCAGCCGCCGGTTGCAGCAGGTAATTACCAATCTGACCAACAATGCGATAAACTATACCAACGAGGGGTCAATTAATATCAAGCTTACGGAGAATGCGGACGAGATCAGGGTGGATGTCACAGACACAGGGATCGGAATCCCGTCCAAAGACCTGCCGAGGTTATTCGATGAATTCTGCCGGGGCAGCAATGTCGAAGTCAAAGGTTCGGGTTTGGGTCTTTCTATCTCCAAGCGGATCATTATTGCCCACGGTGGAAAAATCTGGGCGGAAAGCCCTCTTCTCGAAGACGGTCGCGGCAGTAAATTCATTTTTACCATACCAAAACAAAAATTAAATACTCAAATTAGTAAAAATTAACGGGAGGGAAGATATGGCTAAAATACTTGTTATTGATGACGATGCGGATTTATCTGCGGTGATGAAAGGGGTGCTCGACCGGGAAGGCTACATAGTCATTGTGGCCGCGAATGGCAAAGAAGGATTGGCACAAGCCAGAAAGGAAAAACCGGATCTGATTCTGCTGGACGTGATGATGCCGGTGATGGACGGCTTTTTATTTGCTGATGAATTTAACCGGGATATGGCAATAGCTAAAATTCCGGTAGTGGCCATCACTTCTTATGTCGAATCGCCGCTGGGACAGCCGGTGCCTTTCGATGTAGCCGAATACGTCAGTAAACCGATCAAACCAAAAGACCTGGTGGCACTGGCGAAAAAATACATAAAGACCGATGCGAAAAAGAACTAGCCCTTCACCAACGGGCTATCATATCGTAGGGCTGGTGATGTTTTAAGGTGCAGCATCGCTTTAAACCAGTCTATTCCGCGTCGGGAACGATTAATAAAAAGTGAGGCCGGGGGTTTCCCGGCCTCACTTTTTAAGTTCAATTACATTTTGGAATTTCTATCCCAGAGGTTTCAACAATATTTCATATTCTTTTCACAGCAATCACGCTCATTATTCTGAACTTCAGGTAAGGACTTAGTTGTTTTGCCACTGCTACTTTGGGAAGTGCATAACAACACCTTTACCAATTTAAGAATCAAGTGTTAATCAGGTTTTATCAGTGACGGGCTACTTCGGTATGAGACTATTTAGAATCGTGGTAAGGTCGGCGCTGTATTTACTCCAGTTAGCGGGCGTCGCCATCCCCACAGCACAATACCCCTGGGTCCCTTTCACGATTACATACAGAACGCCTTTTAAGGCCACGCCGTCTTTAGTAAAAGTAACGTTGAGCGAATACGCGGGCAAACCGTTGACAGTTGTCTTGGAACGTGACTGTTCTGCGTAACTCGGGAATTCAAATTTGAACAACGATACGCATGACGATAAATAAGAATCCAGACTTGTGACAGGATTGACGGCAGTGATCACACGAACATAGGTGTTTGGATCATTCGGAGAATTCACTGTAATGTCTTTGGCATTAGCGCTATTTACCGTCCACTGCGGCAGCACTTTGACCACATATTCAGGGTTAGCGTATTGAGTCGTTGTCGAGGCGCCTAATGCGGATTTAGTCGTGGTAGCAGCTGTAGAAGTTACCTTAGAAGCAGTGGTAGAAACTACCGCTGAGCTGGTCGTTGTAGTGGCGGCTTTTGAACCGCACGATGTTGTGATAATTAATAAAGCAGCGATTAATCCTAGAGTCAGTCCGTAGATCATTAATTTTAGTTGTTTCTTTTTCATGTGATTCTCCATTATTTTTATTTGACTTAATCTGAATCTATAAACCCCAATCGTTAACGGTATTTGCGAATATATTCCCTTTTCTTTTCGCGTTCGGAACTAAAAATAAAAACCGACGCGAAAATCTATATCCGGCCGGTTTCACTATTAGCTCTCTGCCGTCCAAGTGACCACAATACAGACGGCAATTCACAGCTGCAATATTATCTGTTTATCTTTATATCCCGGTTTGTGCCGAACCTCCTATAATACTTAGACGCTTGTTTTTCTCTGCAATGGGAATTATCTGACTAAAAATATCTACTGCCCTGGAGGTTATCATATGAATAGGTGCCAATAGGAAATGCTAACACTAATTTTGAAAACTTGTCAATATAATCGGAACCTAATTAAATCCGATCTTAGCAGCGGCATAGCGCTATTTACAGGAGAAAAGAATAAGGAGTGCTTTCGCACTCCCTCCGGTTTCAGATATCGTGTGAAATTCAATACTTTTCTGCTTTACCGATTACTTTTTGCAGTAACCCTATAAGTTGTTGACGCTCTTCTTCAGATAACGCAGTCATGATCACATTAATTGATTTAGATTTATGACTGGCTTTATAAGACTCCATCCCCTTTTCCGTCAACTCAAACCTTAAAAGTTTAGATTTGGGGGATTCCCGCGTCTTCTTTACCAGACCTTCTCTTTCCATTCTGGTCATTTGTAATGAAAGCGTGTTGATTTCCCGATCCGTGTGTTCCGCCAGTTCTGCGAGTGTTGGTTTATGCCCAAGGTTTTGCAGAATAAACAGAATCGACGCCTGACGGGGAGATATACGATACGGAGCTAATTCTTTTTGGCGGGCGTTAAACATCAAATGTCTTACCCTGCCGATCAAAAACCGTGCATAAAAACCACTATCCTGCGCAGTTATTTCCTCTAGACTTTTCTTTTCCATGATCCAGTCTCCTTTTTAAATGTCAATAAACAAATCAAATGATTAGCGCTGCGGATTTCTACACTCTAACGACCGACAGTTTTAAGACTACATTGGTTATCCATATATGTTAAGTATAATTTAGACGGGTAGCAGTTATCAACACGCTCTAGATATATATCTGCAACTGCAATAAAAAGAGAATACAAATACGTTGTTAGAACTCGCTGCATGACCTGTTTAACGAAGGTATTTTCAAAAATAAAAAGGAGGGGATGTCTGTATCGATATCCCCTCCAAAGGCTACTAATTAACCCGGGTTTAAAAATTATCCTTGCCGGATTAACCTACTTGGCCGGAACCGGGCCGAAATCTTCTTCAGCTTTCTGTAACAGCGCCGCCCAGTTTCTTGGCAGTTGGATTTCGGCGCTGGTCGGATTTTTCGGGCCGGGACCGTACCTCATCCAATAACAATGCCCGGACTGTTCACCTCCGGCAACCACAATTATGATATTCTTGGGGTCGGCTGCCAGCGGCCATGGATCACCAACCTTAACGTAAGACTTGAAAGTCTCTTCTCCTGTGGCAAAAATCACGGAATCCGAACTAATGACATCATAAGGTACTTTGGAATGCTCCCATAAATAGGCCTTTACTTTTTCCTTGGTCCAACCGAGCTCAGCCAGACCTTCCGCGATTCCGCGCGGCATTAGTGCTACTCCGGGTGAGCTATTGTCATTAAAATCGCCAAAGATATTGCCGTAATTACCGGCCATGATTCTGGCTAACCGGTTAAGCGTCTCGACCGCTACCTTTTCGGTGGAAGAACGGGCGGTATTAACATTGGAAGTGGTAGCCGCAGAATGGACTGTTACAACATTAGCGCCTGCGGCAAAACCACGTTCGACACTGAGAGGTCTCCAACCCGGAGGTAAACCAGCTTCATCCTCGGCAAAAACGATATTGGTATACCTGGCCGGACCGCCAAACAGGGCCATCGTACCGGACCCGGGAATAGCGCCGCCGATATCCTGCTGCGCCAACCTGAGCGCGCGGCCGATGCTTGCTCCAGCCGGATGCGCCGGGTCAGGCCCTAAGCAGCCATAGCCGGAATTTAACCGGATTTGCTGGCTGATTGGCCCGTTCACTATTATCACAGGATATACCGAGCAGGTCGTGGTCTGCAGGGTAACCGCCCGTAATTGCGGATTAAGGAAAGCCTTCATCGTGGCAATCAGCACCGGCAGATATTCAGGACGCCCGCCGGTCATCGCCAGGCAAACCGCCAAAGCTTCCACAGTAACTATCCTGTTTAAAGGTGGAATCTTCCCGATTATAGTATCTTTACGAAGGTCTGTTCCGGTCAGGATCCATTTGACCTGATCTTCAGTTGCCGGTAGGACAGGCAACCCATCGCCCCATTTATTCTTTAAAAACGTTGTATTTAGTTTCGCCAGTGCGTCAAAGTAATCGTTACCTTCTATTGTTACTTTTGCGGGTTCCTGTTTCAGGCGCTTTTTTGCATGCGGCTGCCATGTGGTTAACCCGGCGATAATTTCGTCAATACTCGCTTCGAGCGGAGACAGATCACTGCCGGGTAAGAACATTTCTAACGGATATTCATGTTGCGCGGCATCAAGGCCAAGTCCCATCGCCAGAAAGCCAAAAGACACCATACCCGTAAAACCTTTGCGGGTAATGGAGAAAGTCGGTATTCCTTTTTTCTCAATTCTTCCCATAGCACGGCCAACGGCCGTGGAGCAGGACCCTCAAGCCGCGTTGCCGCCAATGACCACGTCACAACCCTTTGCCGCCACAATGTCGCCAATGTTATCGACGTCGATCCCGGCGACTCCGGACGGGAACTCGGTAAAAGGGATTATTTTGATATCGGGAAAGCGTTTTTTCAGTGATTCACGGATCAATGCGAATGTCCTGTTAACTTCCCAACCACCATGCTCGCCATTGGATATTTCGCCGACAGTTTTGCCATTCAGATCACCCAAACGCGGCGCATAAAGTGACGGCTCGGTGGATTCCGCAAATCCGCTGGGGTCAAAGACCTCTAATTTTACCAACTTTCACCTCCATATCTATGGATGCTTGTAAATCATTTTTGCCCAGTGGTTTTGACTAAACATACTATCTGATATGACAGAATCAGCTCAGCATCTCTATCATTTTCAATGCTGAGTTGATTCTATCTCTTTGTCTTATTATTCACTCAAGGATTTTTTAAAATAATCAGCGTCTAAAATGAAAGCGTTATTGTTGCGAGTTACGCTTTTCTACATCGGCCCAGAAATCCAATTTTCTGAGTTCGGTCAATTTATCGCCCATAGGACCGCGAGGAGCCGCTTCAAAGGCTTCGATCGGGAAAGTTCCTGTTTCTTTGAATTTCGCGTAGAAATCAATGATCGCCTTGGCGGCAATAGAGGTAATTCTGCCGGTTACCCACAACTTGGCGCCGACATCTTCATAGTCTTGCATGGTAAAAGTGTGCGGGCCCATGCCCCAGATCCAGACATCAGGCGCACCGATCTTCTTGTACAACGCCTTTAAGTTTTCTTTATTCCTTTCACCGAATTTAGACTCCGGCGGCCGGAAGTGAGGAAGGATAACATCAACGCCTAATTTCAGACATTCTTTGGCGCGGATCAAGACCTCTTCATCGCCCAATTTGGCACCGGAATCGATTCTGGCAACCAACACAAAATCTTTATCTTCCTTGTTCCTGACCTCTACCGCAGCGCGCATTTTGCCATAGTATTCTTCTCTCGGCAGAACATCGACAAGGCTGTGCGGTTCGTATGCCAGGATAAACGGTGCGCGGTCGCTGATGAACATTCCGGAAGCGCCGGCCCGGATTAAATCCCGCGTGGTGCGGTAAGCCGACAGCAATGCGCCGAAGGCATCGTCAGCATCGACGATCAACGGGATATTGACGGAATCTGCCATATACCTGGCATTGTTTACCACTTCACTGGCGGTGGCTAGACCGATATCAGGCATGCCAAGCACGGCATCGCGGATACCGGCGCCGGTCTGGAAAACAGCTTTAAATCCAACTGCTTCAACGCACCGCGCGCTCAGGCAGTCATATGCTGCCGGAACAACCAGCAGACCCGGTTCCTTGAGCAGTTTGCGCAACTGGGCTGATTTTTTCATTCTATTTCCTTCTTTAATATTTATTTACGATTTAAAATTTACATTTTACCCTGAAGCATCATTTTCTCAGTGTAAGCATCGATTCCGTTTGATTCCAGGATATCCAGTAAAAAGTCCGGCAGAGGAGTAAATTTGACGGACTTACCGGTAGTGATGTTTTTAATCGAGCCGGCGTGCAGGTCTACTTCCAGCTCATCACCTTCTTTGGCCATCTTGTTGATTCCCGGATACTCGATAATCGGTAGACCAATGGAAATCGAATTTCTAAAGAAATTCCGGTCGAAAGATTCCGCGATCACGCAGGAAAGCCCGGCTTGCTTGATGCCGATGTTCGCCTGGGAATGGTCGTGGCCGCAACCCATATTTGTCCCCACAACCATAATATCGCCTTTCTTTACTTTTTTCGGAAAATCGGGGTCAACATTGGTCATGCACCACTTACCTAGTTCATCGGGTTTGATTAGTCCGGCATCTCGCATACGGAACGGTGAAAGCTCAAAATCCACATCCAGGTTATCGCCGAAAACCCAGACGTTGCCCTTAAACTTTAGTGCCATTTATGTGCTCCTTATAAGTATTTGCGCGGGTCGGTTATTTTACCCTCGATCGCGGAAGCCGCGACCGTGGCGGGGCTGCCCAAATAGACCAGCGCACTCTCATCACCCATACGTCCGGTGAAGTTAGTGGTACTGGATGCAATGCAAACCTCATTTTTAGCTAACGGAGTATAGAATCCGGGGCACATGCCGCAGCCCGGCGCGCAAACGAAACAACCGGCTTCCAGCAGGGTGGAGATGACGCCTTCTTTGTCTACTCTGGTCATTGCGTCGCTTGAGCCCGGTGTTACATTGAACAATACTTTGGGATGTATCTTGTGGCCTTTCAAGATTCTGGCCGCAATCCGCATGTCTTCATCACGGCCGCTGGCACAGGAACCGATGAAGGCATTGGTGATCGGCATCCCCTCAACATCTTTAATGGTCTTTACCGTATGCCGGTGCGGCGGTACAACAACCTGCGGTTCAATCTTGGAGCCGTCGAATGTATAAGTTTTAGCGTATTTGGCATCTTTGTCGCTGTACTGCGGCTCAAACTTCACATTTGTCCGCGCTTTGAAAAAGTCGATGATCTGCTGGTTAGGATTAACGATGCCTGTCTTGGCTCCTGTGAACATGGCCAGACAGCACATTGAAAGTCTACCGTCCATACTCATGTCGTCCATCACCGGCCCAGTGAATTCGATCACCTGGTAAATAGCTCCGGCGGGGCCGATTTGCCCCAAAATGTATTCATAGACATCCCTGCCCATGACACCGTCCTGTAATTTGCCCGTGACGTTGATCTTCACGCTCTCCGGTACGCGGAACCATGTCCAACCGGACCGTAAAAAAGCCTTATCGGCGGCAGACATGGTACTGCCGTAGCAGCCAACACCGCCGACGGTGATCGCGTGGCCGTCAGTCATGGCAGAGAAATAAATGCTGCCGGGCAATGCTACTGCTTTTTCAACGGCAATATGATGGATATTCCCGCATCTGCCCAATTCCAGGATATGTTCTTCGGGAACACCCATCCCACGTGCCCACTCGATGTTGGCGCGCTGGTTTTCGCGGTTAGTGGTAGCAGAACCAACACGGGTATATGACCCACAGTGATCCGGCGCGAATATGATCTTGTTAATATCGAACGGCGCGCCCCGACCCACCAGCCGCGGCCCCATGTCAGTGCCGGCAATTACAAACGGGTGGTCGATTTTCGATCCTCTGAATTGAATATACTGTCCGGGAGACACTTCTGCCTCCCCGACAGCTTTAGCCATAATTTTTTCGATAATGGTTTTCCCCAATGGTCACCCCCTTGCCTGATTCTTTACTCATCAGGAAATATCAAAAATTACCGAGATGTTATGAATGTAAAAAATCAAGCTGTAAAATTTTATTCTGCAAAGCAAGAAACTATTGTTCTCTTCCTTCGGCAATCAGTTTATTCCCGAATTTTTCCAAGCCGCCGGCGTCCACGATCTCCAGCAGGAAATCAGGGAAAGGCTTGAACTTACCGGACTTGCCGGTGGTGAGATTTTTAATCGTACCCACCTTTAAATCCAGGGACAATTCATCTCCCTGCTTCGCGAGCTTATTAATTCCCGGGTATTCGATGATCGGCAAACCAACGGCGATCGAATTCCGGAAAAAATTGCGGTCAAAAGATTCCGCAATGACGCAGTCTATTCCGCTTTGCTTTATGGCAACATTGGACAGATAATGGTCGTGGCCGCAACCCATATTCGTGCCGACAACCATGATGTCGCCCTTCTTTACTTTTTTTGCAAAATCCGGGTCTACCACGCGCATGGCCCATTCACCCATTTTATCCGGAGCAATGATTCCGGCATCCAATTCCCGGAATGACAATATCTCATAATCAACATCAAGGTTATCGCCAAAAACCCAAACTTTACCTTTAAATTTTAAAGCCATTTTTTCAACTCCCTATAAATATTTGCGCGGGTCGGTTATTTTACCTTCGATGGCTGAAGCCGCGACAGTGGCGGGACTGCCCAGATAAACCTGTGCGCTGGGGTCTCCCATGCGGCCAGGAATATTCGTCGTGCTGGAGGTAATACAAACCTCGTTCTTTGCTAACGGCGTGTAGAATCCGGGGCACATGCCGCAGCCGGGAGCGCAAATCAGACAGCCTGCATCAAGCAGAGTAGAGATGTATCCCGCTTTGTCGGACCGGGCCATCGAATCGCTGGAACCCGGCGTGACATTAAACATGACCTTGGAGTGAACCTTACGGCCTTTCAATATTCTAGCGGCCATCATTAAATCCTCATCGCGGCCACTGGCGCAGGAGCCGATGAAAGCATTAGTAACCGGAGTTCCTTCAACATCCTTGATATTCTTTACGCCGGTCTGCCGGTGCGGCGGCACAACTACCTGCGGTTCGATCTTTGAACCATCAATCTCATAAACTTTGGCGTATTTAGCATCAGGGTCACTGACCAACGGTTCGAAAGGCACATTGGTCCTGGCTTTAAACCAGTCGATTACTTTCTGGTCGGGATTGACGATGCCCAATTTCGCGCCGGTAAACATTGCCAAACAGCACATCGATAAGCGGCCGTCGATGCTCATATCTTCCATTACCGGCCCAGTGAATTCCATGACCTGGTAAATGGCGCCAGTCGGGCCGATTAAGCCCAGGATATACTCATAGACATCCCGGCCCATTATGCCGTCTTTCAGTTTTCCGGTGATATTGAATTTGATGCTTTCGGGTACACGGAACCATGTCCAGCCGAAACGCATAAAAAAGTTGGCAGAAGCAGAAAGACAGCTGCCAAAGCAGCCAACACCGCCGACAGTGATGGTGTGGCCGTCCGGTCCGGAAAGATAGACGCTGCCCGGCAAAGCCCAACCTTTTTCAACCGCGAGGTGATGGCAGTTCCCGACTCTGCCCAATTCCATGATATTCTCTTCCGGGACTCCCATACTGCGCGCCCACTCGCTGTTCAGGCGATGCGCTTCCCGGTTGGTCGTGATCGAACCGACACGGGTGTACGCACCGCAATGATCCGGCGCCACCATTACTTTGGTTGGATCCCATAGTTTATCCCATCCCAACCGCTGGAAAGCCGGGCCCACTTTCGGTGTGCTGTCCGTACCCATGAGTACGAATCTGACCGTTTTCCCGACTTTGACGTACTCGCCGGGGGAAACTTCCGGTTTTTCCGCCGCCTTCGCTAAAATCTTTTCAACAATCGTTTTTCCCACTTTTTTCACCCCTCCTTGATTGTTATTATCTTGCAATTATGATAATTTCGCGGTATTATGATTTTCAGGTTTTCTTTTCTGCTAATCCGGAACAATCGTCAAGTCTGAACCGGATTTTAGACAGTAGTCTATTCTTGCAGATTAATCTTGTGTTTAGGGAATACAGCTCCTGTATTTCCGGTTATTATACACTTTTTCTGAACAGACCGGTTGATATTCGCTATCGAATATTAGTTTAAATCGGAGTATACCATTAGCCTTCGGGTTTGTCAACAAAATTCCCCGCTGTATTCTTGTCTTTCGTAATCCGTAAATTTAGCCTTGTCCGTCTGCCGGTTGATATTTGACAAAGCACATACCCGATGCTAAACTTTCGATAGATATTCGCTATCGAATATTTTATTTAATATAATAGCAGAAATCCACTCCGTTTGCTGTTATATATAATGAAGATACATATATTAAACTACATCAATTATAAATAATGCACCTTTTCAGCTGCATTCCTGCAGTTATAATAATTGACATTGCCCGGCGCTGGTAAAAGCTGCAGTGATATCCCCAAGACAACGATGGAAGGAGTAGAAATGCCCAGCGGTTACATGGGAAAATTATTATTCGTGGATCTTTCCACCGGCGAAATACGGGAAGAACCCATTGATGAAAAAATCTGCCGCGACTTTATCGGCGGCTACGGTCTGGGCTGCAGAATGCTCTACAGCCGGCAGAAAGCCGGAGTCGATCCCCTCGGACCCGAAAATACCCTGGGTATACTGACCGGCCCCTTCACCGGCACGATTGTGCCGC
>Ga0182010_10001286_pt1 | contig 13435 bp, 9 predicted proteins | sample 611E1MmetaG_FD_120488 | JGI IMG/M metagenome (GOLD analysis project Ga0182010, IMG submission 120488) | Permafrost microbial communities from Stordalen Mire, Sweden - 611E1M metaG | ecosystem: Environmental > Terrestrial > Soil > Wetlands > Permafrost | place: Sweden: Stordalen | collected...
CGTCTTTGTCGCCTTTGCCGACCGGATGTCGATGCAACGCATCCGCGGCCGGCTCCTTCAGCTCGGCAGCTGAGCGGCTCGCGCCCGCGATCCCCGCGATCAGTGAGTTGACCGTCGCCCTGGCCGGCCCGTGCGGTCCTGACCCCCTGCAGACGAGGACCGGCCCCGGCGCTCGGGGAGGAGGAGGAAGGATCCGAGCGTCGGGGCCGGTGTTGATGCTGGTTTATGGCCGAAGAATGGCCAGTCTCGCTTCAGGTTGCCAGGGCTCATAGGTCCTTCCCCACCTGGACCTCCGTTCTCCCCGATTCGGGCGAATTCGAGTGGACGGCCAAATCGAAATGGCCGCGCGACGGTGCGGCGACACATCCGCCAGCCGATCTGGTCCGCCGGCGCCCGGGACCTGGTACTTATTGCTTTGACACGAGGGAGGGCGGCGGCTAGGATACGCGCCGGCCGAACTTCAGGGCACCGGGATGGTGACGCCTGGAGTTCTTCTTTATCGCGGGCCCTTCTAGGCCCGACCCAGGGTCGCATTCGACGAGAACGGAGCCCCTCGGCGGTGAACAACAAGACTCAGTACATCTCGGAAGATGGTCTGACCAAGCTTCGAGTGGATCTGGAAGAGCTGGTCAACGTCCGTCGGGCCGAGATCGCGCAGCGCATCCACGACGCCAAGGAGCACGGCGACCTGGCGGAGAACGCCGAGTACGAGGACGCCAAGAACGAGCAGGCATTCGTCGAGGGTCAGATCCAGCGTCTCGAAGCGCTCATCAAGAATGCGACCATCATCGACGGTAATCACGGCACCGACCATGTCCAGATCGGTTCGACCGTGAAGGTCGAGGGTTCGGACGGCCAGGAGCACTTCACGATCGTGGGTTCGACCGAGGCCAGCCCGCGCGAGGGCAAGATCTCGAACGAGTCGCCGGTCGGCCGTGCGCTCCTGGGCAAACACAAGGGCGAGTCGGTCGTCGTCCACGTCCCGGCCGGGGACTTCTCATACAAGATCCTCGAAATTCACTGAGCGGGGCGCCGCCGTGTACTGGGCCGACGAGCTTGCCGCGGCCGCTTCGGGCCGCCAGGTGGTCAACGATTCGAAGTCGCCCTCGGGTACCGTCCACGTCGGTAGCCTGCGCGGGGTCGTCCTCCACGACGCCATCTATCGGGCGCTGCGGCAGGCCGGTGTAGAGGCCACGTTCCTCTACGGCGTCGACGACATGGACGCCATGGACTCGCAGGCGAAGCTGACACCCGACGCGGTCGAGAAGTACATGGGCGCGCCGCTCTCGCGCGTGCCGGCCCCCGAGGGCAGCAGCGCGGCCAACTACGCTCGCCACTTCGTCGGGGAGATCTTCTTCCGAACTTTCGAGCCGCTCGGCATCAAACCCAAGTTCTACTGGGTAAGCGAGCTGTACGCGGCCGGGCAGATGGACCCGTACGTCAATCTGGCCCTCGATCGGGCGGATCGAGTGCGGGCGATCTACCTGCGCGTCAGCCATGTCGAACGCACCGCCAGCTGGCTGCCGATCCAGGTCATATGCGAGCAATGCGGCAGGATCGGCACCACGTACGCCACCGACTGGGACGGCGAGACAGTCGCGTACGCATGCCTGCCGGACATGGTTTCGTGGGCGCGCGGCTGCGGCCACGAGGGTCGCCTCTCGCCGCTGGGCGGCCGGGCCAAGCTGCCCTGGAACCTGGAGTGGGCCGCCAAATGGGGCTTGCTCGGCGTGACGATCGAGGGCTGCGGCAAGGATCTGGCCACCGCCGGCGGTTCCCGCGATCGCTCGGACGCCATCAGCCGCGAGGTCTTCGAGGTTGAGCCGCCGCGCAACGTCGCGTACGAGTTCCTCAACGTCGGTGGCAAGAAGATGTCGACGTCGAAGGGTCAGGGCGCCGCCGCGCACACGATCGCCGAGGTTCTCCCGCCCGAGCAGCTGCGCTTCCTCTTCCTGCGCCCGCGACCGAGCCAGGTGATCGAATTCGACCCGGAAGGCGACACGATCCCGCGGCTCTTCGACGAGTTCGATCGGATCGCCGCGGCGACCGCGGGACGCGAGGTCAAGGGCGAGCTGCCGGCCGACTACGAACGTCTCTTTGCCTACTCGCTGCTCGCGCCCTCGCCGGACGTGGCTGAGGCCGCCGGGGCGTTTCGACCCGCCTTCGCGCACCTCGCCCTGCTGGCGCAGATCCCCGGCGTCGACATTGCCGAGCGAATGGAGGCCGAGAAAGGCGCCTCGCTGAGCGCGTTCGAAGCCGCGATTCTCGCCGAGCGAACGGTCTCGGCCCGAGCCTGGCTGGACTCCTATGCGCCGGCGCGGGCGCGCCTCGTCATCCGCCACGACGCCGTGCCGGAGGAAGTTGCGGCGCTGGACGCGGCGCAGCGGGCGTACCTTGGCGCGCTGGCCACGGCTGCCGCGGCCGAGACGCCTGGGTCGGGCGACGCATGGCAGGGCCTGATCTTCCGTGTGGCCGCCGAAACGGAAATGCCGTCCGGGCGCGCATTCGGTGCCTTGTACGCGGCTTTCCTGGGCCGAACGAACGGCCCGCGCGCCGGCTGGCTGCTGGCCAGCCTCGAACCCGGCTTCGTGGTGGAGCGGTTGCGGGCCGCAGCCGGTTGATCCCGGCCGGGCCCGGTTCGAGGTCGCGGACACGCTTCCCGTGACCCCAGCTGGTGCTTGAGCCGGACCGATTCTGATGGCCTACTGCCCCGCGCTGCCATTGCCCGGGCTAAACTCAGTGGCGATGCGGCCCGGGCCGCCGGAGAACACCACGGGAGTTATCGACGCATGAGCATCGGGCTGGCAAGGCTGCGCGAGGAGCCGGATCGGATCCGCCAGGGAGCGATCGACAAGGGCGAGGACCCGTCGATCGTGGATCAGGCTCTGGAGCTGGAGGGCACGCGTCGCCAGCTGCTCGGCGATTCGGATCGGCTCAAGGCCGAGCGCAACGCCGCCTCCAAGCAGATAGGGGAGGCGATTCGCAACGGCGCCGCGCCAACCGGCCCCGAAGTCGCGGCGCTGCGCCAGGCCTCCACCGACGCCGGTGCTCACATCGAGAAGCTCGACGCGGAGCTGGCGGCCGCCGAGGCCCAGCTCGAAGAGCTGATGCTTCGCATCCCGAACCCGGCCGACCCGGACGTGCCGGTGGGCGACGCCTCGGCTAACCAGGTCGTTCGGACGTGGGGCGAGCTGCTGCCCAAGGACGCCACCACGGATGGCCACGCCTGGACGCGGCGCCCGCACTGGGAAGTGGCCGCCGATCTGCGCATGTTCGACCTGGAACGCGGGGCCAAGATCAGCGGCTCCGGGTTCCCCGTCTACACGGGCCAGGGTTCGCGCCTCCAGCGCGCCCTCATCGACATGATGCTCGACATCCACACCGCCGAGCACGGCATGACCGAGGTCTGGCCGCCGGCCATGGTCAACGCGGCCTCGGCCCGCGGGACCGGTCAGATCCCCGACAAAGAAGACCTCATGTACATCGTCACGCGCGACGAGCTGTACCTCGTGCCCACCGCGGAGGTTCCGGTCACTAACCTCCATCGTGACGAGATCTTCGAGGCGGACCAGCTGCCAATCCGCTACGCGGCCTACTCTCCATGCTTCCGCCGCGAGGCTGGCGCGGCCGGCAAGGACACCCGCGGGATCCTGCGAGTTCACCAGTTCGACAAGGTTGAGATGGTCTTTTTCGAGAAGCCCGAAGCGTCGACCGAGGCGCTCGAATGGCTGACCGGTCGAGCCGAGGTGATCCTGCAGCGCCTCGGTCTCGCCTATCGAGTTCTGCTCATGGCTACCAAGGACATGGGCTTCGTCCAGGCAAAGAAGTACGACCTCGAAGTCTGGGCGCCCGGCGTGGAGCGCTGGCTCGAAGTCAGCTCGTGCTCGAACTTTCGCGACTACCAGGCTCGCCGGATGGCGATCCGCTATCGGCCCGAAGCCGGCGCGAAGCCCGAGCTCGTGCACACGCTCAACGGCTCGGGGCTGGCGCTCGCTCGAACGGTCGCGGCGATCCTCGAGACATACCAGCAGTCGGACGGCAGCCTGATCGTGCCCGAGGCGCTCCAGCCGTACATGCACGTGGAGCGCGTGGGCCGATAGGGAACGGCGGATGAGGCCGGCGGCAGTTTCTGGCAACATGACTCGGCTCACGCCCTGAAAGGCACGGTTGCCTCGTGAGGGGCAGGAGGTTGCGTGGAAGCTGACCGGCGTCGAACCATTCGACGCGGCGCGCGTGCCGGCGTGGCTGAGCCTGTTGGCCATGTGCGCGGCGCTGGCCATCGCCGGCTGCGCGGGCGCCGGTCCCATGCCCGTGACCATCATCATCACGCTGCCGCCGTCGACGCCCGGAGCGACCCTCACTCCGGCGGCCGTGCCCACGGCGAGACTTTCCAGCGGTTGGCGGACGCGGACTACCCTCCGAAACTGGCCATCGTTGGCGACGCCGGCCAGTTGAGGTCCCCACCGTCGGCCTCCCGACGGTCTCGATCCCCTGGTCGGCGCTCTCCAGAGTGATCGCCAAACCGGGCCCCGCCGCAGGTTTCGTACCGTAGGGCTTGGGCTCGAAGGCTTCGTCAGCAGCGCTCTGCCCGCGCGCCGCTTGGGCCGAGATCCGCGGAGGCGGCTGCGCGGCCCTATACATTAGTACTGTAGTACAAACAACAGTTGGACATGGCGCCGGCCGAGTGGTCCACTGTAGGGGCAGCAGTGGCCGGAGCGCAGCCCGGCGGTGGATTTGACAGCCCCGCTTCCCCGGATGCCTACCTCAGCGTCGGAGCCGAGATGAGAAGGATTGGAAGCGGTTGGCTCGCAGTCGGAGGCACGCCCATCGTTCACTATCTCGCGACCGTGTCGCCGCGCTGCGTTCTTGAAAGCGTGCGCTGCATCGGGTCCGGCGATGATCGCTCTCGACGCTAGCGACGCCATCTCGGACGAGGTTGTCGCGACGAGCCCCGCGCATGGTCGGGGCCGAAGGCGCACCGAGTGTGCGATGCCACCGTCAGGCAGGGTCGCAACGCCCCAACCGGCTCGATTGGCGCCTCGCGCCGGCATCGGTCTGGCCCCGCGCCGCCAGATTTCCAAGCCCCGACCACTACGTCTGGCGCAATCCCATGAGGCCGCGGTCGCGAACCACACGGAGCCTTTCGTCCCGCGCTTCCGCGACCTGATGGAAGCGTCCCCGGTGGCTGCCTTCGTGAAGGACTCCGAGGGTCGCTACGTCTACGCCAACCCGCACCTCAGGGCGACCATGGGCCGGCACACGGGGTCCGACTGGCAGGGCAAGACCGATGCCGACATGTGGCCGCCCGAAGCCGCCGCGCTGATCGCCGAGCACGACCGGGCGGCCCTCCATGGCGGTGGGTCGCAGGTCTTCTCGCATGTGCTGCCGCTCGAGAACGGGCCGCACACGGTGCTGCTCATGGAGTTCCCCCTGCCAACCGGCAAGGGGGCCCTCGGAGTGGGTGGCATCGCGGTCGACATCACCGAATACTCGAATGAGGCGGCGGACCGCAAGCGGCTGAGCGTGGCCATCGAGCAGGTGGCCGAGTCGGTCATGATCACCGATCGCGAGGCGCGGATCACCTACGTCAACTCCGCCTTCGAGCGGGTGACCGGCTACTCCCGCGACGAGGTCGTCGGGCGCAACCCGCGCCTCCTTGACAGCGGCCTCCAGCCGGCCTCGTTCTACGCGGCGATGTGGGCCTCGCTCAGCGCTGGCGTGCCGTGGGTGGCCGACTTCGTCAACCGGCGCAAGGACGGCTCGCTCTTCACCGAGGAGGCGATCATCTCGCCCATCTCGGATGCCTCGGGCACGATCACGAGCTATATGGCCGTCAAGCGCGACGTCACCGCCGAGCGAGCGCTGGCGGACCGCTCGACCCAGCTCGTGCGGCAGCGCGCCCTCATCGCCGAGACGATGCGCGGCCTGCGCCCGGGCGACACGCCCGAGGCCACCGCGCAGGCGATCTGCCGTCAGGTCGTGAGCCTGACCGGCATCGCCGCCGCGCAGCTCCTCCTCTTCGAGCTCGGCGGTCGCGCCATGCCGATCGGCTTCGTCGTCGCCGGACGGCCCGACCCGCCGCTGCGGCGTCTCTCCTACCAGCGCAGCCGGCAACTGCGCAGTCGAGCCGCGGTGGGCCCGTGGATCGAGCCGTGGACGAACCGGCAGAGGCGTCCCAACGATGAGCTGTTCGGCGGGCCCGGCTCCACCTCGTTCGCCTTTGCGCCCGTGTCCGCGGACGGACGACTCGTCGGGTTGCTGGCCATACAGGCCACCAACGCCATTCATAAGACCGCCGCCGGAGAGGCGCTGCCGGCCCTGGTCGAGTTCGCCGATCTCGCCGGGGCGCTCATCGGCCGCGACGTGGCCGAGCGCACCGAGGCGGGTCGCAGCCGCGACCTCATCGCGGCCATAATCGCCGCCCGAGCCTTCGCGCCGGTCTTCCAGCCGATCGTGGATCTGGCGCGTAACGAGATCGTCGGCTATGAGGCCCTGACACGCTTCGCCGACGGTGCCAATCCCGAGGTCGTGTTCGCCGAGGCGGCCGCGGTCGATTTGGGGACCGAGCTAGAGATGGTCACACTCAAGGCCGCCCTCGCCGCCGCGGAGTCGCTGCCAGAGTCGGCCTGGCTCAATCTCAACGCGTCGCCGGATCTCGTCACCGCCGGAGAGCCGCTGCGCACCACCATCGCCGAGGTTCGCCGACACCTTGTCCTGGAGGTGACCGAGCACACGGCTATCGCCGACTACCCGGCGTTCCGCGCGGCCATGGCCGCACTGGGGCCAAACGTGGAGCTCGCCGTGGACGACGCGGGCGTCGGGTTTGCCAGCCTGCGCCACATCCTCGAGTTGCACCCCGCCTTTGTGAAGCTCGATCGGTGGCTGGTCACCGACCTCGAGGCCGATCATGCCCGTCAGGCCATGATCGTGGGCCTGTGCCATTTCGCCCTCTCGACCGGCTGCCGCCTCATCGCCGAGGGGATCGAGACGGAGAACGAGCTCACGGCTCTCAGGTTGTTCAACGTCGAGCTCGGACAGGGCTATCTGCTCGGACGACCGGTACCCGTTGCCACGGTCCCAACACACTTGTAGGTGGGGGCCACGCCCGGACGAAGAATGACTGGACAACCCGGCCTCCTCGGGGGTTTTCGCGGCGGCGACTCGCCGCGGCGGGGCTCCCGGGTCGGCGTCGACGTTGCCAGGCACGGGCTGTGCGGGGCGGTCGGGAACGGCTGGCAAGTACGACTCGGGCACCCCGCCCCGGCCGGTCGCGAGTGACCACGACTACGTGCCCGGGGACGAAAATGGTGGCGTCTGAGATCGCCGTGCCGCTGCTCGGCGACGGTGCCACACTCGGCGTTCTCAGCATCGAATCGGCGCGGTCCGGAACCATAACGGAAAGCGATATGCAGTTTGCCCGGACCATCGCGGATCGCCTGGCCAGTGCGCTGCGGCGTAACCAGGCGCAGGAGGCCCTCCTCGGTCGCGCCCGCCTGTTCACGGCGCTCGCCGAGTTCGCGGCCGCCGTGAACGCCATCCGAGAGCCCGAGCGCCTGGTGGCGGCCCTGGCCGACGCCGTCGGCGCCGTCGTGCCCTCGGACACGGTGGTGATCACGATGCTGGATCGCGCCGATGGGCGATACCGCGTCAGGGCGGTACGCGGGCTTGCGACCGAAGCCCTGGGCGCGATCATCGAACCGGGCGACGGGACGGCGGGTCGCGCCATCAGCGCGCGCGCCGTGATCCTCACGGAACACCGGCCGGGCACCGAGTACAGCGCGGCGTTGCGGGCTTACCAGCGGGGCGAAACGCGCTGGGCGGTGGGGGTGCCACTCATCAACGAGGACAAGGTGCTGGGTGTGATCTCCGTGGGCCGGGCCGAGTCCGAGGCGACGTTCACACAGGCCGAGCGTGAGGTGTTCGCCTTGCTCGGCTCGCACGCGGCGCTCGCGCTGGCCAACGCCTACCTAGCCGAGGAGGTGCAGGCGCTCGCGATCCACGATGGGCTTACCGGCCTGTACAATCGCCGCCATTTCGACGCCGCGCTCGATTTCGCCATCGCCCGCTTCAAGCGCCGCGGACCGGCCGGGAGCGTGGCTGCGATCATGTTCGACCTCGACCATTTCGGCGACTTCAACCGCCGCCACGGGCATCTGGCCGGGGATGCGGTACTCCGCCTTTTCGGCGAGATCCTGCGGCGGCGCCTGCGGTCCTCTGACCTCGTCGCGCGCTACGGTGGCGAGGAGTTTGTCGCGATCCTCGAAGACTGCGGCCTCCGACAGGCCGCCCGAATGGCCGAGGAAGTCCGGCGCGAGCTCGAGATGCGCGCTCGGTGCCCGGTGCCGACGGTCGTCTGCTCCGTACCACTGTGAGCGCCGGGTGCGCGGTCATCGATCGCAGCGACCCCACAAGGGAGTCGCTGCTTGGCCTAGCCGACGAGAGGCTGTTCATGGCCAAGCGCGCCGGTCGAAATCGAGTGGTTGCCGAGCCAGTCGTATCGAAACCGCCGGGCGGCGGTTTCGATTGACGAAGCGGAACGCATGAGCCTCGTCCAGCGAGGCGCGGCAGATTCCCGCCGTATGTGCCTAGACTTAAGGGCAGCGGATCGCGGCTGCATCGGCTGACCCCCAGTAGCGTGAGGTAGGACCAATGCGGCGGCGGCGATACCGAGCCGCGGCCCGATGCCTTGGGCGCGCGGACGGAGCCGCTATCGAACACATCCGCGAGGCTTGACCAGCGGCGCAGCGCGTCCCGTCGCGCTGTCTGACGGCTGCCGGGCCTGGCCGGTGCCCCGTCAGGAGCCGCCGGCCGGGATCGCCGCGGATGCGGGATGCGTGGAAGCGGCCTCTTTGCGACCCATTCGTAGTCCCCACGAAGGACAGGTGCATGATCCAGAACAGCTCGACCAAGGACGCCGGGTCGGTCGCCTCGCGTGGCGCTGGGGCCGGAGGGGCCGTCAGCCAGCGGGGCTCCCGGAAGCACGACCCGAACTACAAGTGGGTCGCGCTCTCGAACACGACGCTCGGGGTCCTCATGTCGGCGATCGACGGCTCGATCGTCATCATCTCGCTGCCCGCGATCTTCAACGGCATAAAGCTGAACCCGCTCGACCCCGGCAGCACGAGCTATCTGCTCTGGATCATGATGGGTTACCTGCTCGTGACCGCGGTGCTCGTCGTGGCGTTCGGCCGCCTCGGCGACATGTTCGGGCGGGTCCGCATGTACAACGCGGGCTTCGTCATCTTCACCGTCGGATCGCTGCTTCTCGCCTTAACGCCATTCACCGGACCGGCCGGGGCGATCTGGATCATCGGCATGCGTCTCGTGCAAGGGGTCGGCGGCGCGTTCCTGTTCGCAAACTCGCAAGCCATTCTGACCGACGCGTTCCCGCCGGAGCAGCGCGGTCTGGCCTTCGGTATCAACGGCATCGCCTTCCTGGCAGGCCAATTCGTGGGGCTCGTGGTTGGCGGCATCCTGGCGGCCATCAACTGGCGGCTCGTGTTCTTCGTCAGCGTGCCAGTCGGGCTGGCCGGCACGATCTGGGCGTATATGCGCCTCGAGGAGCTCGGTACGGTCACGCACGCGAAGATCGACTGGGCCGGTAACCTGACCTTCGCCGTCGGCCTGACGGCGCTTCTGATCGGGATCACGTACGGCATCCAGCCGTACGGCGGGGACACGATGGGCTGGACCAACCCGTTCGTGGTCGGCATGATCGGTGGCGGCCTGGCGATGCTGGTGCTGTTCGTCTGGGTCGAGCGTCGGGTCGCCGAGCCGCTCTTCGATCTCGGTCTCTTCCGCATCCGGGCCTTCGCCGCCGGCAACCTCGCGGGCTTCCTCTCCGCGCTCGGCCGGGGCGGGCTCTCGTTCGTGCTCGTCATCTGGCTGCAGGGGATCTGGCTGCCGCTGCACGGCTACGACTACGCTGACACGCCCCTTTGGGCGGGCATCTACATGCTGCCGCTCACCCTTGGCTCGCTCGTGTTCGGGCCGCTGTCCGGGTATTGGTCCGACCGCTTCGGGGCGCGGCCATTCGCCACCGGCGGCATGCTCGTGGCCGCCGCCTCGTTCCTCGGCCTGATCCTGCTACCGGTGAACTTCCCGTACTGGGCGTTCGGGGGCCTGCTGCTGCTGAGCGGCATCGGCGGCGGCCTGTTCTTCTCGCCGAACATGGCGGGCATCATGAGCAGCGTGCCGGCGCGCCAGCGGGGTGCGGCGGCCGGTATGCGCGCCACGTTCCAGAACACCGGCACGGTGGTCTCGATCGGGGTGTTCTTCAGCCTCATGATCGCGGGCCTGGCGGCGTCGCTCCCGGGGACCCTCTACCGGGGACTCATCGCCCACGACGTGCCGGCCGCGGTCGCCACGCAGGTCTCCCACCTGCCGCCGGTCGCGAGCCTGTTCGCGGCCCTGCTCGGCTTCAATCCGATGGCCACCCTGCTGCCCGCATCGGTCCTGCAGGCGCTGCCGGCCTCCCAGGCTGCGATCCTCACGAGCAAGGAGTTCTTTCCCCAGCTGATCTCGGTTCCCTTCGGGCAGGGCCTCGCGATCGTGTTCATCGCCGCGGCACTGATGTCCGTGGTGGCCGCCTGGGCGTCGTGGCTCCGCGGAGGGCGCTACCTCCACGACGAGTCCGCCGCGGAGCTGCGGCCCGCTGCGGCGTCCCCGGTTCTCGAGAAGTAAGGGAGATCGCTCGATGGAGCTCGTCGGCGCGGTCACCATCGTCACCGGGGCCTCGTCAGGCATCGGCGCGGCCACGGCGCGACTGGCGGCCGCACGTGGGGCAAACGTCGTGCTGGCCGCGCGCCGCGTGGCTCGGATCACGGAGCTCGCCGAGGAGCTGCCGGGCGCCCTCGCGGTGCCGACCGACCTGCGTGACCCGGCGCAGATCGTCCGCCTCGTGGACACGACCCTCGATTGGTTCGGCCGCGTCGACATCCTCGTCAACAACGCCGGCCAGGGCCTCCACGTGCCGCTCGAGCAGGTCCGTCTCGACGACCTGCGGGCGATCACCGAGCTCAACGTCTTCGCACCGCTCCTCGCGATACAGGCGGTGATCCCGCCGATGCGCAGGCAGGGTGCCGGCGTCATCGTGAACGTCAGCTCCATGACGTCGCGGATGGTGCTCCCGGGCGTCGGCGGATATTCGGCCACGAAGGCGGCCCTGAACATGATCTCGCAGGTCGCCCGTCGTGAGCTCGCGCCGGACGGAATCGTCGTCTCGATCGTGTACCCGTCCGTGACCGCCACGGAGTTCCACCAGTCGCTTGCCGCGGGCGCCCGGGTCGGCGGCAATTCCTGGGCGGTACGGGCGGCTCACTCGGCCGAGTCCGTGGCCGAAGCGATCGTCGGTGTGATCGAGTCCGGGGAGGAGGAGATCATGCTGACGTTGGATTTGGTGGAGGCGGGGCGGATCGCGGCGGCCCGGACCAACCGTCATGACGCATGACACGCTCGCTCGCCCGCTGGTCTGACGGCGCGGTCGTCATCAGGCCGTTGACGCGCGGCCCAGATTCACGCCGCCGGGACTCGCTCGGCTCGAGGAGTGACACGAAGGCCGGCTCGCTGGGCGGGTCGCGTCGACCCATCGAAGGGTCGCCCGGTCGCATGGCGCCAACCGCCGTGAGGGCACGATCGTGCCATCGTGTGCGGCCCGTTGGATCAACCTGCGCCGTCACCGAGGACTCCAATTGCCGCACCAGGTCGCCAGGTCGTCCTGTTGAGAGATGCCCACGCAGCCAGGCCAATCGGCGGCCGCGATGCGGCCGTAATCGAAACCTGAGTCCCCCTCCAAAGGTGGTCTCGGATGGCAGGTCCGAGAGCGGTCGTCTCTTTGGGCCGCAGAAGGTCGGGTCCGAAGCGTCTCGGGGGTGGCGTGCGGTGCCTGGCTCTTGATAGCCGGCCGGATCACCAGCTGACCATTTCTGTCATAGATCCATGAATCTGTCAGGTCATCTGGTCAGTGATCCTGTCAGTCGCTCCCGCCGCTGCTTCTCGTAGAGCTTGGTGCCCGGCGTGATCCGTCGCCAGGGGTGGGTGGCCGCCGGGAGGGCGGAGGAGCCGACACTCGGGGCGGTGCTGCCGAGCTGGCTCCTGGCCCCAGCGAGGGCCCGCAGTTGGGCCGGGTCGGCCGGGGCGTGGGTCGTGACGAGGGCACGTTCCCCGTCCCACACGACGAGCCGGCCGTCGAGGCGGAGCTCGAGCTCGACCCGCTGGCCCGAGCGGCTGCGTCCGTTGGGCCGGGCCGGCAGCTGCAGGATCGTCGCCCCGGCCCGGACCGTCCCGTCGCCGGCGACGACCCGCCGGTAGCGGAGCGAGCAGACCCGCTCGAGCGCGACGCCCGCCGGCAGTGCCCGCCAGGCAGGGTCCGGGTTGGCCGCGGGCACCCCAAAGCGCCGGTTGAAGCGGGGCAGGAAGCGGGCCAGGACTCGATTGGCGCTCTCGCGGTCGGTCGCCCCCGCCAGCCGCAGCTCGCTGACCAGGCGGTCCTGGAGCGTCCCCCAGGCGCGCTCGATGCGGCCCTTGGCCTGGGGGCTGCGGGCGGCGATCGAGCCGATCCCGAGCTCGGCCAGGGCCCGCCCGAGCTGGGTCGGGGTCCGCGTGTCAGCGAGCTGCTCCTCGAGGGTCAGGGCCATCTTCTCGGGCGTCTCGAAGATGCCGTGACGGTCGCGGTACCAGGCTCCCGGCACGCCGTGGCGGCGGACCGTGTCGCGCAGCACGACGAGATAGCCCGCCGTGTCCTCCTCGTCACGGAAGGTTGCCCCGGTCAGGGTCCCGGTGGCGTCGTCGATCCCGCCCACCAGCGTCAGGCGCGGCCCGCGGTCCTCGAGCCAGGCATGTCGGGAGCCGTCGACCTGGACGAGCAGGCCTGCCTGGGCCATCCGATCGCGCCGGCTGCGATGGCGGGGGGCCCGGCGCACCCGGGGGCTCGGGACCCCAGCAGCCCGCAGGATCCGGCGGACCGTGACCCGGCTCAGATCGATCCCCTCGCGCTCGGCGAGCAACTCGGCGAGGTGGGTGTCGTTGACCCCCGCGTACCTGGTCCGGGCAAGGGCGAGGACCCGTGCCCGGGTCGTCTCGTCGATCCGCCGCGACGACACGTGGCCCCGGTTGCCATGCACGACGGCCGCCGGGCCTTCGCGGGCGAAGCGGGCCCGGAGCCGCCATACCGAGCGTTCCGAGAGGTCGAGGAACATCGCCACCTCGTGCACCGAGAGCTCTCCGCACAGGAGCTTGGTCAGCACCCACGCCCGTCGCTGGTCACCCGTCGTCATCGTGATGGTCTCCCGCATCCAGGGAGACTGACAAAGTCACTGATCAGTTGGCACTGACAGATTTACGGACCAACAACACGCGGTCGGACCGCGGTTGACGGGTCGCGGACAATCGATCCATCCGGGCCGCGTTCCAGTCGCCCGTGATGGCAACGGGGGGA